>ERZ772972.966-NODE-966-length-10528-cov-2.253795_pt1 | contig 10528 bp, 6 predicted proteins | sample MGYA00580673_ERZ772972 | MGnify/ENA primary metagenome ERZ772972 (study PRJEB29015, sample SAMEA2738051) | human oral metagenome | biome: human oral; feature: human-associated habitat; material: saliva | place: China | collected 2229 ... | reverse complement strand
ACGGAGATCAGCTTCGCTTTCCGAAACGATGGTGTACTTCATTTTGGCGCCGACCTTCACGTTCTTCATCTCAACGGTGGAGAGAATCTGCACGATGTCGGTGCGGAGTTTGGAAGTGTCGATAATCTTGGCTGCGGCGATGGTGGCTTTGAGTTCGTTGATCTTGTTTTCGAGAATAGCCTGTGCTTCTTTGGCGGCGTCGTATTCTGCGTTCTCGGAGAGGTCGCCTTTGTCGCGAGCTTCAGCGATGGCGGCCGAGGCGGCCGGGCGGTCGATTTGCTCCATACGGCGGAGCTGGGTCACGAGGTTATCGTAACCCTCTTGGGTCATGTATGCCATGGTGTTGATTTTCTATTTTATGGATTGGGAAAGTGGGGGCAGCGGCATCAGTTGTCGCCGCCTTCGTGCTGCGTTGTGCTGTTGCCTTCGTTGTTGCGTCCGGGTTTGCGGCGACGTGCTCCGCCGCGGCGGCGACGGTTGTTGCGGCGTGCGGCCGGTTGCTCGGCGGGCGACTCAGCGTCGAGTGCTTCGTCGGCGTTCTCCGGCGCTTCGGCAAGTTCGCTGTGCGCACGTTCCACGGCGCGGCGGTGGGCTTCTTCGCGCTGTTTGCGCTCAGCCTTTTCGGCACGTCGGCTTTGTTCGGCCGGGGGCAGCGTGGTGTTGGTGTAACCGGCCGCATTTTGCGCCTTGTTCTGACGGCGTGCACGCTTCTTCTGTTGCTCTGTGCGCGGTGCGGGCGTTTCCGTAAGCTCGATTTCGATCAGCTCGCTTTCGGTGGGCGCGACTTCGGCATCGAGGGGCGAAGCTTCGAACGGCTCAACCTCAGGTGCGGTCACGCTGGATACCTCTTCTGCGCGTGTTTCGCTGTGGGGAGCGGTCACGGGCACTTCGGGAGTGCGCGGTTCGGACTGCGCTGTGTTGGCGGTCGTGTGTTGCTCTTCCACTTCGCGTGTCGAGGTTTGTACGGACGCTTCTTGTGTTGCGCTCACGGCTTCGGCCGGAAGTTCCATAGGAGCGAAAACGGCCGTCTGTTCTGCGGGGGCAGACTTTTCGACTGCTGCCGGTGTTTCCGTACCTTGCGCTCCGATCCGGTCAGATTGAGGCAGGATGTTGGACGTGTCGGGCAGCGATTGGTCGGTGGCACGCGTCGAGGCAACCTGCGGTTGAGGCGCTGTCGTGGCAGCTTCTTCTGTGGCGGGGACCGTAACCTGCGGAGCGGGAGCTACCGCTGCGGTGTTTTCGGCAACGGCTTCCACAACTTGCGGTGTTTCAACGGCGGGTGCTTCTTGCACCACGGGAGCCGGTTCGTGCTGCGGCGCAGGAACTTCCACTTTCGGTTGTTCTACGCGCTCAGGAGCCGGTGCGGGTTGCACCTCGGCTTCCTTCGCTTGCGCGGATTCGTTGCGCTTTTCGGTGGACTGATGGTCAGCCACCGGCGCCTTCTTGGCGTGATCGTCGTTGTTGCGTTCGGCGGGTTGGCGACGTTCCTCACGCCCTTCGCGCCCCTCGCGTTCTTTGCGCGCTTCAGCGTTTTTGCTTCTGCGCTCTTTGCGCTCCGTGTTGCGCTCTGTTTGATGCTTGGGCGTTTCTTCGCTTTGTTCGTTGCGCGCCTCGTTGCGTTCATTGCGCTGTTCGCCGCGGTTTTTGCCGTTTCGGCGCTCAGCGTTCTTCTCTTCGCGGTTGTCCTTTTGACGTTCGTTGCGCTTTTCGTTGCGTTCGCCGCGTTGCTCGCCGCGATGGTCTTTGCGGTTGCGTTCACCGCGACCTTGTTCCTTGCGACCGCTGTTGCCTTCGCTTTGTTCTTGGGCGATTTCAGCTTCGATTTCGTCAATTTTGGGGAGCACGAAAAACTCTTCGGCACCCATCGCCGTGCGCTTTTCCTTCGCGCGGAAGACGCCATCGAGGAATTGGGGTTCGCGGCGGAGTTTGGTCAACGCGTCTTTGGCCGCAGCCTGATGGCTTTCTTTCTTGGAATAGCCTTTGCCCTCACCGGCATAGAGTCCTTCGATGACGACGGTGGTGAGGAAGGAGGGGCCATTGGCTTTGTCGTGGTCGGCGGCGGTGTCTTTGAATTCGAGACGGATGCGGTTTTTCTGGCTCCATTCGAGGAGCTTGCTCTTGAAGTTCACTTCTTTGCTCGCCACAGATTCGAGATCGAGGACGGCGCCGATGATGCGCTGCACGGCCAGGCCGACGGCGTAGTTGGTGGCGCCCTTGCCCTCGATGATGCGGTAGGCGGAGCGGACCACGTCGTGGGCGATGCGCTCACGCTTGGACTCGTCGAACACGCCGCCGTCGAGGGTGGTGCCCCACTGGGTGATCGGCACACCGCCGATCTCGGTGGAGGACCACAGGGGCACCTCGGAGTCGCCGTGCTCACCGGCGATGTAGCCGTGGATGTTCTGGACGGCCGTGCCGGTCTCCAGGGAGATGAGGTAACGCATCCGGGCCGTGTCCAGCACCGTGCCGGAGCCGAAGACCTGGTTCTCGGGCAGGCCGGTGATCTTCTTGGCGCAGTAGGTCACCACGTCCACCGGGTTGGCCACGAGGACGAAGATGGCGCTGGGAGCGACCTCGACCAGCTTGGGGAGGATCTTCTCCATGATGCCGACGGTGGCGCCGGCCAGCTCGAGGCGGGACTGGCCGGGCTTCTGCTTGGCGCCGGCGGTGATGGCGATGACATCCGCATCGCGGCAGATCTCGGGGTCGTCGGATCCCGAGACGGAGCCGGCGGAGGTGAACTGGATTCCCTGGGCGATGTCGAGGGCCTCGGCCTCGACCTTCTCCTTGACGATGTCCTGCAGCACGACCTCGCGGGCAACGCCCTTGGTCACGCAGGCGTAGGCGAGGGTGGAGCCGACGGCCCCGGCACCGATGACAGCGACTTTGGAGGGGCGGCCGGAACGGTTGGTGGGGTAGGAGCCTTCAGCGGTAGTGGTGATGTGGTCTGACACGTTCTTCTCCTCGATGGGATCTGCTGGGCAGGACCGCAGGGGCGCGAGCACCCGCTCGCCTCAAGCCTACGTGCAGATCCTCCCAAGGGGCACATACCCAAAGGCCCAGCCGACGGGCTCACTCCTCCACCGGGGCATCAGTCCGCACAGCCAGGCGCCTCAGGGCGGCACGGACCACATCGGGCTTCGTCGTCGGCCACAGGGCGGGCATGGAGCGGGTGAGAAAGCCCCCGTAGCGCGCCGTGCGCAGACGCGAGTCCAGGACGGCGACGACGCCGCGGTCCTGGCTGCGGCGGATGAGGCGCCCCGCCCCCTGGGCCAGGAGCAGGGCCGCGTGGGTGGCCGATACGCTCATGAAGCCATTGCCGCCGGAGGCCACGACGGCGTCGGTGCGGGCCTGGGCGACCGGGTCGTCGGGCCGGGGGAAGGGGATGCGGTCGATGACGACGAGGCGGCAGGTGCGCCCGGGCACGTCCACGCCCTGCCACAGCGAGAGGGTGCCCACCAGGCAGGCCGCCTCGTCCTCGGCGAAGGCCCGCACCAGGGTGGGCAGCTGGTCGTCGCCCTGGGCATAGACGGGCAGGTCGGTGGCTCCACGCAGCACCTCGGCGGCCTCCTGGGCGGCGCGCTTGGAGGAGAACAGGCCCAGCATGCCGCCTCCGGAGGCCTCGACCAGGGCGAGCATCTCATCCAGGGCCGCCTCCGAGATACCGGCACCGGGGCGGGGCAGATGGGCGGCCACGTAGAGGATGCCCTGACGGGGGTAGTCGAAGGGGGAGCCGACGTCGAGGCCTCTCCAGGGCTGCTCGGCCAGGGTCAGTCCCAGGGAGCGGGCCATGGGGTCGAAGCTGTCCCCCAGGGCGAGGGTCGCCGACGTCATGATGCCGGTGCGACCGTCAAGCAGGTGGTTCGCCACCGATCCGGCGACCTCGATGGGGGCCAGGAGGAGCCGCGGGGGCTCGGCCCCCATGCGGGGACGCTCGATCCAGGCCACGTCGCGTCCCTGGGCCACCGAGTCCGAGGTCATGCGGTCCAGGGCGTCGACCAGGTCCGCGACGGCGGTGCGGGCGACCGCCAGGCCCCCGGCAGCCTCGCTGGAGCGGTCGCGGCCCAGGGCGCGGGCCTGGTCGCGCACGTCGGAGGCGACCTGGCGGGCGGCGCCGTCCAGGAGCACGAGCGCGTCGTGCAGGGCGGTGGGCAGGGGCGCCTCCAGGCGGCCGTCGGGCAGCTCGGCCAGCGCGAGCTGGAGGGTCTGGCCGGCGGACTCCAGCTCACTGACCAGCACGGAGGCGTGCTTGCGGGCGGTGGCGGCGGTGCGCGCCACAGCGGCCGCCGACAGGGCGATGGTGCCCTGGGAGCGGATGCGGTCGGCCAGCTCGTGGGCCTCATCGACGATGAGGACCCGGTGGTCGGGAAGGACACCGGGGTTGCCGGCCACGACCACGCCGAGCATGGCGTGGTTGGTCACCACGAGATCGGCCCGGGAGGCGGCGGCGCGCGCCAACTCGGGGAAGCACTCGGACTTCAGGGGGCAGGACTGTCCCAGGCACTCGGCCCGGGAGACGGAGACCTGGGCCCAGGCGCGCTGGGACACGCCGGGGACGAGGTCGTCGCGGTCACCGGTGTCCGTTCTGGCCGCCCACTCGCGCAGGCGGACCACCTGCTCCCCCAGGCTCGCGTCGCTCCCGTGCCCGGCGGCCGGCTGGGTGATGGCGTCCCCGACACCGAAGAGGGCGGACTCGTCCTCGTCCTGCGGGTAGCCGCCGTCCAGCCGGTGCCGGCACAGGTAGTTCTGCCAGCCCTTGAGCAGGGCCACCTCGGGGCGGGTGCCGGTGACCTGCTCGACGGCGTCGGCCGCCAGAGGCGCGTCCTTGGTGAGGACCTGCCGCTGAAGGGCCAGGGTGGCGGTGGAGACCACGACCCGGGCACCGGCCTGCACGGCATGGACCATGGCGGGCACCAGGTAGCCCAATGACTTTCCCGTCCCGGTGCCGGCCTGCACCAGGAGGTGGGTGCCGTCGGCCAGGGTCTGGGCGACCTCCCGGGCCATGGTGATCTGCCCCTGGCGGGGGCTGCCGCCCATGGTGCGCACCGCGGTGTCCAGGACGTCCAGGACCCTGCGGTCGCCGGCGCCGTCAGTGTCAGGCCGATCCGTGCGGCTCGGCTCGCTCGGGGTCACGGCGCCTCTCAGTCGACGGTGACGCCTGCGGCGGCGCCCTCGATCTCGGCCGCCAGGGCGGCGCCGACGCGCGCGACGACGTGAGTGCCCGCCTCGACGTAGTCGACCGTGTCGATCTCCCCCTCGGCGTGGACCCGGGAGACGAGGTCCCCACGGGAGTAGGGCACCACGACGTCGATGCTCACCTGCGGGTGGGGCAGCATCTGCTCGATGCGGGCGCGCAGCTCCTCGATCCCCTGCCCGGTGCGGGCCGAGACCGCGACCGCCCCGGGCAGGCCGGTGCGCAGCGCAGCCAGGGTGACGGCGTCGGCGAGGTCGGTCTTGTTCAGGACGATGAGCTCGGGCACGTCCAGGGCGCCGGGGATCTCGGACAGGACGGTGCGCACGGCGGCCACCTGGCTGAGGGGGTCGGGGTGGGCGGCGTCGACGACGTGCAGCACGAGGTCGGCCCCGGCGACCTCCTCCAGGGTGGAGCGGAAGGCCTCGATGAGCTCGTGGGGCAGGTTGCGCACGAAGCCGACCGTGTCGGTGAGGGTGTAGGTGCGCCCTTCGGAGGTCTCGGCCCGCCGGACGGTGGGGTCGAGGGTGGCGAACAGGGCGTCCTCAACCATGATGCCGGCCTCGGTGAGGCGGTTCATGAGGGAGGACTTTCCGGCGTTGGTGTAGCCGGCGATCGCCACCGAGGGGATGGCCCCGCGCCGGCGCGAGCCGCGTTTGGTCTCCCGCGAGGGCGCCATGGCCTGGATCTCGCGGCGCAGGCGGGCCATGCGCTGACGGATGCGGCGCCGGTCGAGCTCGATCTTGGTCTCTCCGGGGCCGCGTGAGCCGATGCCCTGACCGGCGGCCACGCGGCCTCCGGCCTGTCGGGACATGGACTCGCCCCATCCGCGCAGGCGCGGCAGAAGGTACTCGAGCTGGGCGAGCTCGACCTGGGCCTTGCCCTCGCGGGACTTGGCGTGCTGGGCGAAGATGTCCAGGATGAGGGCGGTGCGGTCGACGACCTTGACGCCGACGACGTCCTCCAGGGCGCGGCGCTGGGAGGGGGCGAGCTCGCCGTCGACGATCACCGTGTCGGCGCCGGCCGCGGCCACGACGTCGGCCAGCTCGCGCGCCTTGCCGCTGCCCAGGTAGGTGGCGGGATCGGGGTGGTCGCGCTTCTGGATGAGGGCGTCGAGGACCTCGCTGCCGGCGGTCTGGGCCAGGGCGGCCAGCTCTCGCAGGGAGGTGTCGGCGTCCTGGGTGTCGCGCACCTGAAGGCCGCTGCCGCCCGGTGCGCCGGTGGCCGAGCCGTGGGGCCGGGGCAGCTCCAGGCCGACCAGGACGACCTTCTCCAGGCGGACCTGGCGGTACTCGACCTCGCTGACGTCCTCCAGCTCGGTGGACAGTCCGGCCACACGGCGGCGGGCCGCGCGGGCCTCCCGCTCCAGGGCGCCGTCGTCGAGGCCGTCCGCGTAGCCACCGGCGTGCTCGTGCTGGGCGGCGGTGGAGGCCAGGGCGGTTCCGGTCCGGGACAGGACCCGGGCCACAACGTCATGGACGTCGTGAACGTCACGGACGTCACGGCCCTCATGGGCGTCACGGGTGTCTGCTGCGTCCTCAGGGGTGGAGGGGGTGCTGGGGGTCGTGGAGTGGTGATGGGTCACAAAAAGTCCTTCGTCGTATGCCTGCGCCCCTCCGATGGGGCGCGATGGTTCTGGCGGGGAGCGGCGCCGGCCGCCGTTTCAGCGCATACGAAGGATCCACATGGGGGCGATGGTACTGCCCGCGGGCGCGTGGGGCCACCCGCCGACTCGGGCGGCGCGTCGGGCCAGCAGCGGGGTGAGGAGGAGCCCCACGGCGAGCAAGATGAGTGTCGGCCACAGCCGGTCCGTCTCGACACCGGATACCGTGGAGGCGACGAAGGCCGCGGCCAGCGTGGTGCGGCGGCGGTAGGCCTTCAGTTCCCGCGCCGGATGGGCCCCGCAGACAAGCGCGACGACCGACCAGCCGATACCACCTGCGGTGAGCGCCCAGCCGATCTGGATCGGGGTCATGTCCAGGACATCGTGGGCGCTGGGAGCAACCAGGTAGTCCAGGGTCAGGAAACAGGCGCACACCCACATCAGGGTGGCGATGCCCGCGCGCCGGCCGACCGCCAGGCACAGGGTCCCTGCAGGCAGGACGCGGGAGCAGGACCAGAGCACCAGTGTGGTCCCGCCGGCGACTCCGGGCCAGAACCAGGGGCTGGAGGCGCGCAGCGCCCCGATGATCGCCACACCTGTGGCCATGGCCCCGCAGGCGCCTCCCGTTAACTTCTCCGATGTGCTACCGGACCTTCCGACACGGGGTCGGATGGTAGCGGAGACATCGTCATCACATCAGGCTACCCGCCTCGATACAACCGCTGTGCGGCGTTCCAGCCACCGCCGCACCACCATGAAGACAGTTCCGGCAAGCGCAGCGTGTACAAGGCTGATCGCGGGCACCTCGGGTGTGGCGAACTCGATCCCGACCCCGGAGTCGATCCAGCCAAGACCGCCCAGAAGCACGCGGTTGATGGTGAGAAACGTGTGATGGAAGGCAATCGCAGAGGTGAGCGCACCCGGTAGTGGGATCCGTCGGGCCGCAACCAGTGTGAGGCCGAAGACGAACAGCAAAGCTATGTAGAAAAAGGGGTCGCTACCACTCGGCGCCAGAGAGAAGCCGGTCGTTCCGCCTCCCAGAACGAGCGTTGACGTCATTCGAATCAGATTGCTCAACGCCGTACTGAGGCAGAAGAGAACCGTGATCGTCATGGTGGCCGCGAGCGGGCCCCAGCTTTCCCGTAGAGTCGACCACCCGTAGCCGCGCAGCGCGATCTCCTCCGGCAATGCCTCGTACAGCAGCAGGACGACCGCGTTGACTGCGAGGAAGGTTGCGAGCGCCACCGGTTCGAGGTGATCGAACCGGGCCCAGCCGATCAAGAACACGGGTGTCCACACAACAGCCCCGGTCACGACACCGACGGCCACCCCGGTCGCGGCCGCGGCGGGCCAGTGACGTGATAGGCCCATCCCGGCGAGAGTCCTGCGGTCAAGGAGGCGACGACAAGCCACGATCGCGGGGACAACGAACAATGTGACCAGAACTGCCTGAGACACGGGAATGAATGCAGGTCCGGTCTCAGTCCTGGATCCGACAGCCTGTGCGATCGCTATCGAAAGATTCAGCCCCAACGTCAAGATTGCCCAGCCGCTGAGCGCCTTTGCGAGAGCCCTGTATCGGCTCATGACAACATCCCTCTCCTACCGTCCGCCCCCCTATAGAGAGACGATCGTATTACCATAAAACTGCGTCTCGCAAAATCGGCACTCCTCGCCTGGCAAGGGAGCAGCGGACTGATGACGGCCTTGGTTTCCTCCCTCTGTCGACGAGCAGAGCCCGGGTAGCCTGGTGGGCGTGAGCGAGCACTACTTCACCGCCTCCCCGGCCGCCGAGTCCGCCGAGCGCGCGGGTGGCTTCGCGATCCGCGGTGTCGAACGCACGGTGGTCACGGCCTCGAGCGTCTTCAGCGCCGACCGCCTCGACAAGGGCACCCAGGTCCTCCTCGATCACGTCCCCGATCCGGCCCGGACCGGCACGTTCCTCGACCTGGGCTGCGGATGGGGACCGATCACGCTGGCCCTGGCCGGGGCCGCTCCACAGGCACAGGTCCTGGCCACCGATGTCAACGAGCGCTCCCTGGCCCTGACCGCCCGCAACGCCGCTGCCGCAGGCCTGGACAACGTGCGGACCGCCCCGGCCGACACGCTGCTGGCCGAGCTGAGCGAGAGCTCGACGCCGGTGGATCTCATCTGGTCCAACCCTCCGGTGCGCATCGGCAAGGAGGCCCTGCACGCCCTGCTGCTGGACTGGCTGGCGCTGCTGTCCGACGACGGCGAGGCCTGGCTGGTGGTGCTCAAGAACCTGGGAGCCGACTCCCTGGCGGCCTGGTTGAGGGACCAGGGCTGGGACGTGAGTCGAATGGCCTCCTCGAAGGGCTTCAGGGTCCTGCGAGTGCGCCGCCGGCACGGCTGACACGCCGCCGGGCCGTGCCCGGACGGGACCCGCCCGACTACCGGCGTCGTCGCCTCGCCAGGCGCAGGTCGATGACGGCGACCCCTGCGGCGACGGCGATGGTGGCCACGACGGCCAGCAGACCGGCCTGAGCGGCGACCTCCCAGCCTGAGGAGTGCGAGACGCGGAAGGTCAGGCCCGTGATGACGGCGATGCCGATGGAGGCTCCGATGCGCTCACCGGTCTGGAGGATGCCGCCCGCGGCCCCGGCGTACTCCAGGGGGACGTCGGCCAGGGAGAGGGTCTGGTTCGGGGAGACCACGAGGCCCTGCCCCACTCCGAGCACCAGCAGCGTGAGGGTCAGCCACCAGGGGCTCCACCCCGCGCGCGCGTGCATGTGCATGATGCCGATACTCGCCAGCAGTCCGGCCATGCCCAGCACCATGCCGCCGAGCACCATGACCCGCCCTACTCGGATCACCCGGCGGCCGGCGACGGCGGCGGTGATCGATCCCGCCAGGGCGGCCGGGACTCCGATGAGGCCGCTGGCCAGCGCGGTGGATCCCAGGCCGGCCTGGACGTACTGGGCCACGATGATCCACACGCTGGTGTAGCCCAGGAAGTACACGGCGATGGCCAGGCTGCCGTAGGCGAAGGAGGGGATGGCCAGCAGGCTGAGGTCCACCATGGGGGCGCCGCCCCTGGCCCGGTAGCGCTTCTCCCAGGCCACCCAGGCGCCGATGACGCCGATACCGGCGGCCTCCAGGCCCCAGATCCAGGTGCCGGCCGGGGCCTCCATGAAGGGGATCATGATGAGCAGCGTGCCGACGGCGAGCAGTCCCATCCCCACCGGGTCGAGATCGACCCCGCCACGCTGGGCGGCCCCGGCGCTCCCGGCGGCGTCGCTGTCGGGGCTGTCCGCCTGTTCCGTCTGAGGCGTGTCACTGCCCCGCTGCCAGGCGGAGGCCGGCAGGTAGCGGCGCGCGGCCCAGATGCCGGCCAGGGTGAGGGGGACGTTGATGAGGAAGGAGGCGCGCCAGCCCCAGTCGTCCCCGAGCCAGCCGATGAAACCGCCGCTGAGCACCGGCCCCAGCGCCACCGAGACCCCGATGACGGCGCCGAAGAGCCCGAAGGCGCGTCCTCGGGCCTCACCGGAGTAGTACTGCTGGATCATGCCGGTCACCTGCGGGTTGAGCAGTCCCGAGCCGATTCCCATGACAACCCGGGCCAGGTTGAGGGTGACGACGTCGGGGGCCAGGCCCGAGGCGAGCGAACCTGCGCCGAACAGGAGCATGCCGATGACGAAGAGCCGCCCCCGTCCCATGACGTCGCCGGCGCGGCCGGCCGGGACGAGAACGACCCCGAAGACGAGGGCGTAACC
>ERZ772972.965-NODE-965-length-10537-cov-2.986262_pt1 | contig 10537 bp, 9 predicted proteins | sample MGYA00580673_ERZ772972 | MGnify/ENA primary metagenome ERZ772972 (study PRJEB29015, sample SAMEA2738051) | human oral metagenome | biome: human oral; feature: human-associated habitat; material: saliva | place: China | collected 2229 ... | reverse complement strand
GGGGCAAGTGTTCTGGTGGGCGCGACCGTCGGACTTCAACGGTGTTTTACATGTCGGGGCATCTGTCATCTGTCACAATTGAAAGCTGGTTTCTGACCCGATGGGAGAGAGTTTGATGGGTGTTCATTCCATGATCAAGGTACGCCGCCTGCTGGGTGCACCGCTGGCTGCGGCTTCGCTGTCACTGGGCGTGGCGCTGGCCGGGACGGTGGGGCTGCCGGGCACGGCACTGGCGCTGGATCTGTCGTCGATCACGCAGACCGATGCGTCGGCGGCGGTGAAGGCGGCGCTGCAGAAGGGGGCGGAGTCGGCGGTGGCCAGTCTGGGCAAGGCCGATGGCTTTCTGGGCAACCCGGAGGTGAAGATCCCGCTGCCGTCCAGTCTGCAGAAGCTGGAGAAGGCGGCCAAGCTGATGGGCAAGCAGAAGGATTTCGAGGCGCTGCAGGTGAACATCAACCGGGCGGCCGAGGCGGCGGTGCCGGAGGCGAAGACGCTGCTGCTCAATGCCATCAAGGGCATGTCGGTGAAGGATGCCAAGGGCATTCTGGCGGGCGGCGATGATTCGGTGACGAGCTTCTTCCGTGAGAAGACCTCGAAGGACATGTACCAGAAGTTCCTGCCGATCGTGACGCAGTACACGGGCAAGATGGGGCTGGCGAAGCAGTACAACTCGCTGGCCGGGCAGGCGTCCAAGCTTGGGGTGGTGAAGTCGGACGACGCGAAGATCGAGAGCTATGTGACCAACAAGGCGATGGATGGCCTGTACAAGATGATCGCGGCGGAAGAGAAGTCGATCCGTGCGGATCCGGTGGGTACGGGTTCGGCCATTCTGAAGAAGGTGTTTTCCAAGTAAGGTCTGACATCCTTTGAAATCTGGGGCCTTCTGTCAGGGCTGCCAGGTGACCCGGAAGCCCGGGCAGGTCGATGAGATGATCTGTCCGGGCTTTCTTTTTTGCAGTGGGGTTGCGTGGTGGCCGGTCTGTCGGGCTGGGCCTTCCATCGGGCGGTGTGTGCGAAGCGGTGAGGTTTGCGGGTACAAGTTCGTGGCAAAAGAACCCGCTTCCTCTGTGAATGGCCCCGATGTTCCCGATGATGAAGGTCTCTCCGGTTTCGCGTCGCCTGTCAGGGCGCTTCCATGCGTGCCGCTTCCTGTTCGCCCTACCGTGGGTGGCGGGATTGATGACGGCCGCCATGCCTGCGCAGGCGCAGGTCTACAAGTGCAAGGTGGACGGCAAGGTCAGCTACCAGGCGATGCCTTGCAATGGGGAGGCCGAGGGGGCGCTGAAGCCGGTTCAGGATGATGGGGTGGGCCGTGATGTTGCCACCTTGCGCAAGCTCTGGACGGGCCTTGAGTCCGGCATGAGCGTGGCCGATGTGCTGAAGCGGGTACCCGGCGCAACGGCGCCCTCGAAGGTGGAAAGGATGGCCAATGGAGCCGTGGTGCTCCTGGAGAAGGACGTACAGCTGGCCGGCACGACATTCAAGGGGCGGTATTACTTTCTGGACGGCGGCTATCTCATGTTCGGTCTCGCACCGGATGCGCCGGCGATGCGGAGCAATGGCGAGGTCCGGCATCTGTACGGAAAGCTGCAGCAGCTGCTGCTGAAGGTGCTGGGCAAGGCGTCGGATGAGGTGCCGCTGGAAGAGCGGCACGGCAGCCTGCAGGGGGAAACGAACTGGCGGGATGCCGCCGGCGACGAGAAGGCCTGGGTGTTTGTATCGCACGGGAATTTCGGCTGGTCCTTGCTGACGGCCGGATATCGACCGGAAGGGGCGCCGTCGTTCAAGGCGTCGTTCCCCCGAAAGCGGTGATGGGGCGGGTAGACGGTCCTGCGGGAATGTGGGGCGGTTTGCAGCCCTGATGCTCTACGGCATGGCCGGGTGTCTGCCCGGAGAGGGGCTGGCCGAATTGCAGTCAGTCTGTCGGGTCATGCCTTCCATCGGGCGGTGCCTGCCGTGTGATGCGGTTTGCGGGTACAAATGCCGCGGCAAAAGAACTTGCTTCCTGTGTGGGTGTACTTCGATGTTCCCGATGACGATGAAAGCTACTGAGGTTTCCCTTCCTGCTTCGCGGCGTTTCTCTCTGCGTCACTTCCTGTCGGCCCTGGGGCTGGGTCTGGTGACGGCTGCAACGCCTGCGCAGGCGCAGGTTCACAAGTGCGTGGTGGATGGCAAGGTCAGCTACCAGGCGATGCCTTGCAGTGCAGGGGTGGATGCCGCTCTGAAGCTGTCCGGGAGTGGTGGGGCTGGTAACGCCGCTGCCTCGCCTCGAATGCCCTGGACGGGGCTGAAGGTCGGCATGACGGTGGCTGAAGTGCAGAAGCAGGTGTCGGGCCTGACCCCGCCACTGACACCGGACCAGCTCCTGAATGGCGCCCGGGAGATGCTGGCCAAGGATGTCCAGGTGGCCGGGGAGACGTTCCGGGCACGCTACTATTTCCTGAAGGGCGGCTTATACCAGGTGAGCATGACGACGGAGCCGCTGGTGCGCGAGAGCGATGAGATCCTGGCGATGTACCCCAAGGTGCAGGCGCAGCTTCTGAAGGCGCTGGGCCCGGCGTCGGGTGAGGTGCCGCTGAAGGATCACGGTAGCGGTCTGCTGGGACGCACGCGCTGGGACGATGCCGCCGGCAATAACATGGCCTGGGTGACGGTGGGGCCGGCGTCTCGCCGCGGTAAGGCGCTGCTCACCTTCGGTTATCGGCCGGAAGGGGCGGTGCCGTTCAAGCCCATGTAAGCTGGCACGGGTCTGAGGAATATTCCACGGCCTGGCCGAGGTGACTTCGGGTTTTCCCTGAGTTTTGAGGTGGCTGCCCAGTCATTCACAGTATATATACCCCCACCTAATTACAATATGAGGAGTTTGATCTTTTCATTTTGTTAAGCAGGAGACTTTCATGAAGAGTCTGGGTGAATTCATCGTCGAGAAGCAGGCTGAGTACCCGCATGCCCGCGGCAGCCTGAGCGGCATTCTGGCGGCCATCCGTCTGGCCGCCAAGGTCATCAACCGTGACATCAACCGGGCCGGTCTGGTTCACGAGATTCTGGGTGACGCCGGCGCCGAGAACGTGCAGGGCGAGCAGCAGAAGAAACTGGACGTGTTCGCGCACAAGACGATCAGCGCGGCCTTCTTTGCTCGCGACGACGTGGCAGGCTTTGCGTCGGAAGAGGAAGAGAACTTCATCGCCTTCGACAGCGAGAAGAACCGCAATGCGAAGTACATCGTGCTGACCGATCCGCTGGACGGCTCGTCCAACATCGACGTGAACGTGTCGGTGGGCACCATCTTTTCCATCTATCGGCGGGTGACGCCGGTAGGCACGCCGGTGACGCTGGAGGACTTCCTGCAGCCGGGCCGCGCACAGGTGGCCGCAGGCTATGTGGTGTATGGTTCTTCCACGATGCTGGTCTACACCACCGGCAATGGCGTGAACGGCTTCACCTATGACCCGGGCATCGGCGTGTTCGCACTGTCGCACGAGAACATCCGCATTCCCGAGGACGGCAAGATCTATTCGGTGAACGAGGGCCAGTACCTGAAGTTCCCGCAGGGCGTGAAGAAGTACATCAAGTACTGTCAGGAAGACCGTCCGTCCGAGGGCCTGCCGCTCACGTCGCGCTACATCGGCTCACTGGTGTCGGACTTCCACCGGAACATGCTCAAGGGCGGCATCTACATGTACCCGCAGGGCAGCAACTATCCGAAAGGCAAGCTGCGGCTGCTGTACGAGTGCAACCCCATGGCTTTCCTGGCCGAGCAGGCTGGCGGCATGGCCACCGACGGTGAGCGCAACATTCTGGACATCCAGCCCACCGAGCTGCACCAGCGCAGCCCCTTCTTCGTGGGTTCGAAGAAGATGGTGGAGAAGGTGCACGACTTCATCCGGAAGTACCCGGACTGAGCATCGGGCCGGAGAACGCTGGCTGCCAGGTTCGGCAGCCGGAGGGCGGACGGGCACTTGGGGGCCCGATCGCACCGGACGCAGACAGGGCGGTCAGCCGTGGTTCACACGGTGGCCGCCCTGTCTGTTCTTGGGGGGCATGACGCCCGAAGGCCGCCCTGGCGGCTACTCATCTGGGCAGATGGATGGCCTGTGTTGCATCAGGTCCGAGCTTCGGGCCTGACGAGCCTGGATGGCCCTGGCGGGGGTTATTCGCCCTTGGCGACCGGTCGGGACGGATCGCTGATCCAGCCGCTCCAGGAGGGCGGATAGAGGCGGCTGCCGGGCAGGCCGGCCAGTTCCATCGACAGCAGGTTGTGGTTGGCAGTGATGCCCGAGCCGCACTGCTGGATGATGTCTTCGGGCTTGCGGCCGGCCAGCAGGGTTTCCCATTCGTGGCGCAGCACTTCGGCGGGCTTGAAGCGGCCGTCGGGGCGCAGGTTCTGCGAGAGCGGCCGGTTGATGGCGCCGGGGATGTGGCCGGCCACGGGGTCCATGCTGGTGTCCTTGCCCTGGAAGCGCTCGGCGGGGCGGGCATCCACGATCTGGCTGTGGCCGTCCTGCAGGGCGGCCATGAGCTGGGCGGTGTTGAGCAGGGTGACGAGCGTCGGGCGCTCGGACAGGTGGCCGGGCGTGGCGGGCGCAGGGGCTTCGGTGGACATCGGGTAGCCGGCGCGCTGCCAGGCGGCAATGCCGCCGTCGAGCAGGGCAACGTGACGGTGGCCCAGCCAGCGGGCCAGCATCCAGAGCCGTCCGGCCATGGCGCCGCCCTGGTCGTCGTAGACGACGAGCTGGGTGTCGTCAGAAAGGCCCAGTGCAGCCAGCTTGCCGCGCAGTGTCTCGCGGTCGGGCAGGGGGTGGCGACCCAGCGAGGGATCATGACGGCCGCTGAGGTCGTCGTCGATGGAGAGGAAGTGTGCCGACGGGATGTGGCCTGCTTCCCAGGCGCGTCGGCCAGCCTGTGGGTCGTCGAGCCGGTGGCGGCAGTCGACGAGCACGCAGCGATCGATGGCGTGGGCCAGTTCTTCGGCGGAAATCAGCGTTGTCCAGTTCATGGCGGCAATGAGGTGCGCGCCAGGGGCGATGCCGCTGGCGCATCCGGCAGGGCGCCGGCCGATCCGGCGCCCCGTCGGGCATCTTACCGCGGGCGGACGAGCTGGCGCTCGGTGAGCTGGTGGCCGGTGGGGTGATTGGCCGGCAGGTTGCGGTCGTCGCCCACGTCGCCCAGTTCACGGCGCAGGAACTCGTGGAAGTGCTGCATGCCGTCTTCCATCGGGCTCTGGTAGGGACCGGTCTGGTTCTCGCCACGCTCCAGCAGGGCGCGGCGGCCGGCGTCCATGCGCTCGCCGATCTCGTCGTCCTCGATGGCGGTCTCCATGTAGGCGGCACGCTCGGCCTCGATGAACTCGCGCTCGAACCAGACGATTTCCTCGGGGTAGTAGAACTCGACGATGTTGGTGGTCTTGCCCGGGCCACGCGGAATGAGCGAGGAGATGATGAGCGAGTTGGGATACCACTCCACCATCAGGTTGGGGTAGTAGGTGAGCCAGATGGCGCCGTACTTGGGCAGCTTGCCGCCGTTGAAGCGCAGCACTTCATCGTGCCACTTGCGGTAGACGGGGCTGCCGGGCTTCTGCAGGTCGCGGTGCAGGCCGACGGTCTGCACGGAATACCAGTCGCCGAATTCCCACTTCAGGTCGTTGCAGTCCACGAAGTGGCCCAGTCCCGGGTGGAAGGGCACGACGTGGTAGTCCTCCAGATAGACCTCGATGAAGGTCTTCCAGTTGTAGTTGCACTCGTGCACCTCGACGTGGTCGAGGCGGTAGCCGGAGAAGTCCAGGTCGGCGGCCACGCTCATGCCGCGCAGGTCGGCAGCGATGTCGCGCGGGCTCTCGAAGAGCAGGCCCTGCCATTCCTGCAGGGGATAGCGGGGCAGTTCCAGGCAGGGCTGCTGGTCGAAGTGCGGGGCACCTTTCAGGCTGCCGTCCAGGTCATAGGTCCAGCGGTGCAGCGGACAGACGATGCTGTCGGCGTTGCCCGAGCCGTTGAGCATGATGGCCTGGCGGTGGCGGCAGACGTTGGAGAGCAGCTCGATGCGGCCCTGCGGGTTCTGCGCGTCGGGGCGCTGGTTGACCAGCACGCGGCCTTCCTGCTCGGCCACCAGGGTGCGGTAGTCACCGGGTTCGGGCACCATCAGGCGATGGCCACGATAGCCGGGGCCGTTCTCGAACAGCCGATGCAGTTCTTGTCGATACAGCGATTCGTCGAAATAGGCAGTGACCGGCAACTGGGTTGCGGGTCGCTGGATGTGTGCCAGATGCCCGATGTCCGTCATGATGGAACCTGCGTCCCTCCGACCAGAAGTGATGTGAAGCGGCTTAACAGGAAAGGCGGCCTTCGGCCTGCCGCGGGGCCGGGCCGCTGGAGGATGGGGTAGGCCGCCGGGGCCGACCGGGGCGCCAGAGGAGAAGGTGGCGCGGGGCGGGGGGTCGAGGCGGCTGCGGCCGATGATGTCCGCGTGCTCCAGAAGGGCCGGATTCTACCGGCAACGGGGTGGGGTGCCCAGCAGATTTTCCAGCGGGATGACGGGGCATTGTGTCCTGTCGGCTTCTTTGGCCGGTTTGGGGGATTCCCCAAGCAGGATGCGTGGGAAGGGCACGACACGCGCTAGAATGCCGACACCCCGGTGTCGCCGGGGGGCCGTGGCACGCCGTCGTGTCGCCGGGGCGGCCTGTTATTGCGCCGTGGCTCGTGCGCGGGTGTGCCATTTCCGTCTGTCGTGTTCGTCGAGGGTATCGAGGTATTGGGATGAAAGTTGCCGCCCGTGCGGACGGGGCTCCGTCGCCGAGTTCCGGTCAGGATGTTCCGGATCCGTCGGAGAGCTTCGACCAGTCGATGCAGGAGCTGGAGGCACTGATCGAACAGATGGAGAACGGCCGCCTGCCACTGGAGGCGTCGCTGTCGGCCTACGAGCGCGGCGTGACGCTGCTCAAGCGCTGCCGCGACAAGCTGGCGGCGGTCACGCAGCAGGTCGAGGTGCTGGAGGCCGGCCTGCTGGTGCCCTACGAGGCGCCGGAAGAGGCCGGGAGCGAGACCGGTGACGCCGAGGGCGGAACCATGAATACCGGGGCAGCTGCCCCGAGAACTCGGGCGAAGGGGCGCGGAGAATGAACCAGGACACCTTGGCAACGGCGCTGGGCGCCAGCCCGGCCGCTGCGCCGTTGACGCTGCAGGCCTGGATGCACGCGTGTGCTGCACATGTGGAAGAGGCGCTGGCGGCACGGCTGCCGGGGCCTTCGGGACAGGCGCCCGGCCTGGCGCCCGACCGGCTGCACGAGGCCATGCGCTATGCGGTGCTGGGCGGGGGCAAGCGGGTGCGTCCGCTGCTGGTCTATGCCGCCGGCGAGCTGGTGGGCGCCGATGCCCGCGTGCTGGACGGCGCTGCCTGTGCGGTGGAACTCATCCACGTCTATTCGCTGGTGCATGACGACATGCCGGCCATGGACAACGACGACATGCGCCGGGGCAAACCCACGGTGCATCGCCAGTATGGCGAAGCCATGGCCATGCTGGTGGGCGATGCGCTGCAGGCGCTGGCTTTCGAGGTGCTGGTGGCGCCCCTGGTCGAAGGGGGCCCGCAGGCGGCCAAGCTGCCGGCAGCCACGATGGTGGCAGCGCTGGCGCGCGCGGCGGGCTCGTGGGGCATGGCCGGCGGTCAGGCACTGGACATCGAGGGGGTGGGGCTGCGGCTTTCACGTCCCCAGCTGGAGGCCATGCACCGGGCCAAGACCGGGGCGATGCTGTCGGTCTCGGTCGAGCTGGGCCTGCTGGCCGGCGGCCAGCCATCGGCGGATCTGGCCGAGGCGATGCAGCGCTATGGCCGGGCCATCGGGTTGGCCTTCCAGGTGGTGGACGACATCCTGGACGTGACCGCGGATTCAGCCACGCTGGGCAAGACGGCCGGCAAGGACCAGGCGCAGGACAAGCCCACCTATGTGTCGCTGCTGGGTCTGGAGGGCGCTCGCGCGCTGGCTGCCGATCTGCATGCCCAGGCGCATGCCTGCCTGCAGGCGCTGGGGCCGCGTGCCGACCGGCTGCGAATGCTGGCAGATTTCATTGTCGAGCGCCTGCACTGACCTGACCATGGCACGTGCCGGGGGATCGACGCCCTGCCGCTCCCGGACACGCGCTGCAACGGAATAGAAGATCACCTGCCACTGAGATGAGCGAAGACGCCAAGCCCCGGAACGAGAAGTTGCTGGCCCGCATCGACAGCCCGGCCGACCTGCGCGGCCTGAGCCGCGAGCAGTTGCCGGCGCTGGCCGACGAGCTGCGGGATTACATCGTCAATGCCGTGTCGCGCACGGGCGGTCACCTGTCGTCCAACCTGGGCACGGTGGAACTGACCATCGCGCTGCACTACGTGTTCGACACGCCGCGTGACCGGCTGGTGTGGGACGTGGGGCATCAGTCCTATCCGCACAAGATCCTCACCGGCCGGCGCGACCAGATGGCCACGCTGCGCCAGTATCAGGGGCTGTCGGGCTTCCCGCGGCGCACCGAGAGCGAGTACGACACCTTCGGGGTAGGGCATTCGTCCACGTCCATCGCGGCAGCGATGGGCATGGCGGTGGCCTCACGTAACTTGGGCGAGAACCAGGGGCCCGAGCGGCGGCGGCACGTGGCGGTGATCGGCGACGGGGCGATGAGCGCCGGCATGGCCTTCGAGGCGCTGAACAACGCCGGGGTGATGCGCGACGTGGACTTGCTGGTGATCCTGAACGACAACGACATGTCGATCTCGCCGGCGGTGGGGGCGATGAACCACTACCTGGCGCGCATCCTGTCGGCGCGGCCGCTGGTGAAGGCGCGCGACGTGGCGCGGCAGATGCTGTCGGTGGTGCCGCCGATGTACGAGCTGGCCCGCAAGCTGGAAGAGCACGCCAAGGGCATGCTGGTGCCGGCCACGCTCTTCGAGGAGCTGGGCTTCACGTACTTCGGGCCCATCGACGGGCACGACCTGGATGCGCTGGTCCCCACACTGCAGAACCTGCGCGAGATGCACGGGCCGCTGTTCCTGCACGTCATCACCCGCAAGGGGCAGGGCTACAAGCTGGCCGAGTCCGATCCGGTGCTCTACCACGGGCCCGGCAAGTTCGATCCGGCCGAGGGCATCAAGCGGCCGCTCACGCCACCGACCAAACCCACCTACACGCAGGTGTTTTCGGACTGGGTCTGCGACATGGCCGAGGTCGAGCCGCGACTGGTGGCGGTGACGCCCGCCATGCGCGAGGGGTCGGGGCTGGTGGAGTTCGAGAAGCGATTCCCGCAGCGCTACTTCGACGTGGGCATTGCCGAGCAGCACGCCGTCACCTTTGCAGCCGGCATGGCCTGTGACGGGCTGGTGCCGGTGGTGGCCATCTATTCCACCTTCCTGCAGCGCGCCTACGACCAGCTGCTGCATGACGTGGCGCTGCAGGACCTGCCAGTGGTGTTCGCGCTGGATCGCAGCGGCCTGGTGGGGGCCGACGGGGCCACGCATGCTGGCGTGTATGACTACGCCTTCCTGCGCTGCGTGCCCAACATGGTGATCATGGCACCGGCCGACGAGAACGAATGTCGGCAGATGCTGTATTCAGCCGTGCGCTACCACGCGCCGGTGGCCGTGCGCTATCCGCGCGGCACGGGCCCGGGCGTGCCGGTGCAGAAGGAATTCACCGAACTGCCGCGCGGCAAGGCCGAGGTGCGGCGCCAGGGCAAGCGCATTGCCATCCTGGCCTTCGGGTCGATGGTGGCGCCCGCCATGACGGCGGGCGAGGCGCTGGATGCCACGGTGGTCAACATGCGCTTCGTCAAGCCCATCGACGTCGACCTGATCCGCGAGCTGGCGGCCACACATGACGCCTTCGTGACGGTGGAAGAGCACGTGGTGATGGGCGGCGCCGGCAGCGCCTGTCTGGAGGTGCTGGCCGAGGCGGGCATCGAGAAGCCGGTGCTGCTGCTGGGCCTGCCGGACCGCTACATCGAGCACGGCGAGCATGCGTTGCTGCTGCGGCTGGAAGGGCTGGACGGACCGGGCATCGAGAAGCGGATCCGCGAGCGCTTCCCCGAGGCCTGAGCTTCCCAGGCCTGAATGTTCGGACTCTGAACTTCCAGGGCCTGAACCTCTCCGATCTGAACTTCCGGGCTGAACTTCCGGAGCCTGCAACCAGGGCCTGAGGTTCAGGCCTGAAAAAAAGAACCCCGAATCCGCGGCAGCAGATTCGGGGCGAAGAGAGGAGATTTAGGAGATTGAGGCAATTGAAACACCCGAGGCCGGGCTTGTGACGGCATCGGTAAAAAATCGCTTGCGTCTGTGAGGATTTTCGCACAGAGCATGCAGTTTCCCTAGGACCGTTCGTCCGCCGCCGAAGGCCGTTCGTAGGATGGTCCGACAGGAAGGGTTGTATGTATCACGGTTGACACATGTCCCCGCTTGACGGGCTTGACATGCGGGCTTCGCGGGGTCAAGTCCTGACCACGGTGAGGGTCCTGACGTTCAACGCAGCGGCAGTTCAACGCAGCTGCAGCATGCCCTTCTGGTGGCAGTGCATCAG
>ERZ772972.961-NODE-961-length-10572-cov-2.898070_pt1 | contig 10572 bp, 7 predicted proteins | sample MGYA00580673_ERZ772972 | MGnify/ENA primary metagenome ERZ772972 (study PRJEB29015, sample SAMEA2738051) | human oral metagenome | biome: human oral; feature: human-associated habitat; material: saliva | place: China | collected 2229 ... | reverse complement strand
CGTTCTTAGGACAAACAGCCTCGCAAGCACGAGTGTTAGTACAGTTACCGAAGCCAACCTCATCCATCTTAGCAACCATTGCCTTAGCACGCTTAGCAGCCTCAGGCTTACCCTGTGGCAAGAGAGCTAACTGGCTAACCTTAGATGAAACGAAGAGCATAGCAGAACCATTCTTACATGCAGCAACACAAGCACCACAACCGATACATGTTGCGCAGTCCATTGCCTCGTCAGCATTGTCCTTAGAGATAAGAATTGCATTTGCATCCTGTGCCTGACCAGTACGGATTGTTGTGTAACCACCAGCCTGAATAATCTTATCGAAAGCTGTACGGTCTACCATACAATCCTTGATTACTGGGAAACCAGCTGAACGCCATGGCTCAACAGTGATAACATCACCATCGTTGAAACGACGCATATAAAGCTGACAGGTTGTTGCACCGCGTTCAGTCTTACCGTGTGGAGTACCATTGATATAGAGTGAACACATACCGCAGATACCCTCGCGGCAGTCGTGGTCGAAGACGAATGGTTCATCACCAGCCTCGATAAGCTCCTCGTTGAGGATATCAAGCATCTCAAGGAAAGAGGTGTCATCTGGGATGTTCTTCATCTCATGTGTATCGAAATGACCCTGATCCTGTGGACCATTCTGCTTCCAATACTTAATTGTGAATGATATATTTCTTGCCATTGTGTTATGTTTTAGTTGACAAGTAAACAAGTTGTGAAGTAAACAAGTTATTTGTTCAGAGTCTTAATCAAAGACGTTAGCATCCTAATTATGCCTTGGGTCTTATCGCATAGTTGCTGTGCAAGTTCTGTCGAGATATACCCTAAGTCTTTCGATAGAATCAATTGAGTTTCTAACTCACACGCAGAACCTAATGCTATACTAAGGAATCTTTCAGTTTCACGAGTATGGATTCTGCCATAGCCTTCTGCTATGTTCGAGGGAATTGATACAACGGCTCTACGCATTTGGGAAGCTAATCCAAATAGTTCTTCCCGTGGATATGTCTTTGTTGCCTTATATACTTCTAAGACAAGTTCCATTGCTTTCTGCCAGACGATCAAATCCTTGTGAGTATTCATCGACCTTGTTTGTATTACATCTTGTATATTGTCAGTATTATACTAATGGAATATGTTTAAGGCAGAACAAGCTAACAACTTGTCAACTTGTCCTCCGTCAACTCGTCAACTAGTTTTTATAATTACGTGTTTGTACCTTGATTGCCTCATACTCGAGAGGTTCCTTGATAAGCTCTGGAGTCTTGGTGTCATCACCCTGATACTCCCAACAGCCAACATAGAAGAAGTTCTCGTCGTCACGCTTAGCTTCACCTTCCTCAGTCTGGTGCTCCTCACGGAAGTGACCACCACAACTCTCCTCACGATGCAATGCATCATAAGCTACGAGCTCACCCATAAGGATGAAGTCACGGAGGTGGATAGCCTTATCAAGCTCGATGTTCAAGCCTTCCTTCTTACCAGGAATAAAGAGGTTAGAGTTGAACTCCTCGCGGAGAGCCTTCAACTGCTTGAGACCTTCCTCAAGACCTTCCTTGGTACGACCCATACCTACATACTCCCACATAATGTGTCCGAGTTCCTTGTGGAGTGAGTCAACAGAACGCTTACCCTGGATACCCATCAAGCGATCTGTCTCTGCCATAACAGCCTTCTCAGCCTCATCAAACTCAGGACGGTCGGTTGGAACCTTTGCCCAGAGTGCCTGATCAGCGAGATAGTTCTGAATAGTATATGGCAATACGAAGTAACCATCAGCAAGACCCTGCATCAAAGCAGAAGCACCAAGACGGTTAGCACCATGGTCAGAGAAGTTACACTCACCAATTGCAAACAGACCTGGAACGGTTGTCATCAGCTCGTAGTCAACCCAGATACCACCCATTGTGTAGTGGATAGCAGGGAAGATCATCATTGGGTTGTAGTACTTCACGCCGTTAATCTCATTAGCAAGCTCGCCTGGGTTAACGTCTGTAATCTCCTCATACATATCGAAGAGGTTGCCATAACGCTGAAGAATTGTATCGATACCGAGGCGGTTGATTGACTCAGAGAAGTCGAGGAACACAGCAAGACCAGTGTTGTTAACACCGAATCCGTGGTCGCAACGCTCCTTAGCAGCACGTGAAGCCACGTCACGAGGTACAAGGTTACCGAATGCTGGGTATCGACGCTCCAAGTAGTAGTCACGATCTTCCTCTGGAATATCAGATCCTTGCTTTGTTCCTGCCTGCAATGCCTTAGCATCCTCAAGCTTCTTAGGAACCCAAATACGGCCATCATTACGCAGAGACTCTGACATAAGCGTCAACTTAGACTGCTTGTCGCCGTGTACTGGGATACAAGTTGGATGAATCTGAACGTAAGATGGGTTAGCCATATAAGCACCCTTACGGTAGCACTGGATAGCTGCTGTACAGTTACAACCCATAGCGTTGGTTGAAAGGAAGTATGCGTTACCATAACCACCAGTAGCGATAACAACAGCATTAGCTGTGAAACGCTCCAGCTTACCAGTCACAAGGTTCTTAGCAATGATACCACGAGCGTGACCGTCAACGATAACTACGTCCTCCATCTCATAACGAGTATAGAGCTTCACCTTACCTGTAGCAACTTGTGCACTCAATGAAGAGTAAGCACCAAGCAACAACTGCTGACCAGTCTGACCCTTTGCATAGAAAGTACGGCTTACCTGTGCACCACCGAATGAACGGTTAGCAAGCATACCACCATACTCACGAGCGAATGGAACTCCTTGTGCAACGCACTGGTCGATGATGTCGTTTGACACCTCAGCAAGACGATAAACGTTAGCTTCACGAGCACGATAGTCACCACCCTTTACTGTATCGTAGAACAGACGGTAAACTGAGTCACCATCATTCTGATAGTTCTTTGCTGCATTGATACCACCCTGTGCAGCGATAGAGTGCGCACGACGTGGTGAATCCTGGATGCAGAAGTTATATACGTTGAAGCCCATCTCACCGAGAGAAGCGGCAGCACTGGCACCAGCCAGACCTGTACCAACAACGATTACATCCAGTTTCAGTTTATTCTTTGGGTTAACCAAACGCTGATGAGCCTTATAGTTGGTCCATTTCTCAGCTACTGGTCCTTCTGGTATTCTGGAATTTAATGTCTTAGTCATGATTGTTTTTGAATTAAATTTTCAACTTAGATACTTAATTATGCAGCACAGCAAAGGCTTGGTGCACAACCGAATGTAAATGCAAGAACTACAACAAGGAAGCCAAGCATCAACAGCGTAACATAGATGTTACCAATAGTCTTCCAACGGTTGAACCAAACCTTACCGTTGATACCAACTGTCTGCATAGCACTCCAGAAACCGTGAGAGAGGTGGAACCACAATGCTGCAATCCAAATAACGTAAAGAACTACGTAAACAGGATTAGAGAATGTGTACTTAATGTAAGCAAAACCATCAGCTGGATGGAAAGGTACATCGATATGAGTAAGCTCAGCAAACATCATGTTGTACCAGAAGTTGAAGAGGTGAAGTCCAAGACCGAGCAGCACGATAATACCGAGAACAAGCATGTTCTGGCTTGCCCACTCTACCGTTGCAGGCTTCTCTGTAACAGCATAACGATTGTCACCACGTGCACGGCGGTTCTGCGCTGTAAGGATGAACGCATAAACGATGTGACAAACTGCCAATGCGCCAAGACCAGCAGTAGCTGCTACTGCGTACCAGTTGGCACCCAACAGCTCACAAATCATGTTATAAGCCTCTCCAGAGAAGAGCGCAACAAGATTCATACAGCAGTGGAACGTCATGAATAGGATCAGGGCCATGCCAGTCACTGACATAATCACCTTTCTACCAATAGATGAATTGATTAACCACATAAATGTTTTAATTTTAAATATTTAAATTGTTAGAATTATTTTTCCTAAATAAATATAGAGAGAAGACTATGCTTAAGCCTCCCTATCGTAATTATTGTTCATTAAATTAGATACCAAGATGTTGGTATAAACACATGCATAATGCGATGCAAAAATACTATATTTTAATGATTTATCAAAGTATTTTAAACAAAATGTATAGTATTTAGACTTAAAATAAGGAGGCTTTGCTTATCCTAACAAATGAGGATAGTTTTAGAAGATGCACAAACCTTGAAAGTTAAACAAAAACTTTCGGAGTTGTATCATAATTTTAAGTCATCAGTGAAGTGGCAAAAAAGATGAATACTGCTTGGTAAACCATTCTCATATTAGTTAGCCATTAGCATTTTACTATTTGTCATTAAGACCCTTTCTTCCCGTCTTAAGTCGATGTGTTGTTGCCCAGCACATGCCGTGCGATTGGTAAGCACCAATGGTGCGGAGCGTTAGCACCAATGGTGCGGAGAGCAAAACAGGTTAAAGCATATTACCGAAATAGAGGTAACTTATTGTTAGAAAACACCAAAAACATAAACAACCTACATAAAATCTATCGAATGCTTGTTTATTTAAAAACAATTATCTACATTTGCAGCAATATAAATATTATTTAATAAAAACTATAACAAAATAACAACTTTCACAAACAAAAACCACAAAAACCATTTCTTAAATCCTAACATTCACTGATTTCAAACGAATTTATTTATCACCATTAAAATATTAAACAATGAAAAAGATTATTTTCAGCTTATTGCTTGCACTATCCTGCACAGCTGCCAATGCACAATCAAAGTACTTTGAATACAATGGCACACCAGCCTTTGTAAACTCTATGTTCAACAACAGCGAAAACAAGATGCAATTATCTATGGACGCTTATGCCGACCTACATATCGTTGCAGGCAAGGCAATGTCTGTCAAAGGGAAGGCTTTAAAAGCTAAATTCCTCGTTAAGCCAGACGAAGATGAGGTTTATGACAAGGCTTATAAGATTTATGAAGCTAATTTTAAGGGTGTCAATGTGAAATACACCACCTATGCTTATGCAGATGCAATACAACTGACTATCAACAAGAAAACTTATGAAATCGATGCCATTGATGGTGCTTGTGACTTTTTTATCAAAAACTTGAAGCATCAATACACAAAGACCCAAATGGGTGAAACTCTGGTTCTAACTTGCACCAAAGATATTCCATTGTTAAACAACAACTTCAAACGTGTAGGTACTTTGAAGAAAGGATCAGTGCTAACTTTCAATGTAAAGAAATAAAACAAGCATCACAGCCTACTTTCTTAGTAGAAACATCTTTTATCTATCATATTAAAAACAATAGGGACAGACGCCATCGTCTGTCCCTATTTCTATTTATTGTTGTCTTTTAACAAGCAACTTGTCTACTTGTAGACTTGCCAACTCGTCAACTAACATCTTACTTCTTTGGGATAATCTCAAACACTTCTGCCTTACCAATCAACTCCATACGCGTTACTTTCTTTGCCACATCAACAGTGAAGAAAGGCTCATTAGAGGTGAACTCAGCCTTCAGCTTGTTACGCTTGTCGTACTGGCAAACACGAACAGAGCCACCCTCTGGCAATGAAAGCATGAAGGTGTAAGAAGTCATACCCGCTGGAACTTCAAACGATACAGCACCAGTATTCTTGAATGATGTACCAGGCTGACGGTCGAACGCAAGGAGAACATCACTTGTTCCAGCCTTAGAACCTCCAAACTCAGGTGAAGCAGTACCTGCAGGTACCACTACGAATGAGCGAATAGCAGCCCAATTCTTACGGTCTGAGTCAAGACGACGCAAGCGGATATAACGTGCTTGCACTGGTTCGCCTTTCCAAAGGATATCATATTGATTCTTCATATCGCCCAACAGGGTATTCCATGTCTTGCCGTCAACAGAATACTCAAGTGCCGCATGGTCATAGAAGTCGCAATCATCAGTAGAGTTACGACCCTGAAGGATATGCACCTCACGTACAGACATTGGTTCAGGGAGGGCCACACCCATCCAGTCACCAGCCTTCTGTGCTTCACCAGAGGTGTAATGTGTTATGCTATCGCCATCGAACATCAAACCAGCTTGAGTTGTCTTAAGATTCTTATAAGAACCGATACCACGTAGTGTGAATGCCTTTTCGCCTGAAAGCTTTTCATAGAAAGCATCACCGAGGTCGTCCATAGCGAAGTCATAGAATGGCTGTAACTTCATGGTTCCCGACTTATGAGCCTCGTAAGCTTTCTTATCTTCCGCAGACATACGGCTCTTAACATACTTACTCCAGAACTTCAAGTTGTCACCACTACGATAGAGATCCATCAATTCGATAGCGTTTTTACCACGTTCGCCTAACTTAGCAAACTCAGTCAGCCAAGGCTTTAGCTCCTTTATCAAGAGATTATCAGTGCAACCAGCCTCAATCTCAGCAGGTGCTTTAGCCACACGTTCGAACTCCTGATAGAGTTTATCACGCTTCTCCTTGGTGTAATCAGCTAAACGGAAGGTCTCTGTTTCCCAAGATTCGTCACGACGATAGCCTGTCTCCGTATCGGCAGAATGGATAGCGAAGGTGCGGTAAGCCTCCTTTGCACGTGGCATCATCACTTCCAAGCCACGCTCCCAACTATCAATTGGATTATAATCAGATGGATTCCATGTGTAATCAGCTACACTGTAGAGAGAAAGTTTTGATGCTTCTCCATGCTCCATTGGGTTGCTGACGAGTCCACACATATCCTTATCGGTGAGTGAAGTATCTAAACCATAAACAGGACCCTGCAATACAAGGTTGCGAACATAGTCTGTTACGGCATAGTTCCACCAGAAGAAAGCAGGACGCTTGATGCGACTATCCACCCAATCGAGTGTACTCTTTGTCACATCACTACAAACAACATCGCCTGTCCAAAACACTCGTACAGATGGGTCGAGGGTCTTACCATAGATGCTCAATGGTCCATTCTCATCTGCCTTTGCCCACAACTTAGAATAGTCTGTAGGACAAATAATCAGCGGAGCAACGTCGCCCTTCGCCTTTACAAACTCCTTTGTCAAACGATTCAATAACTCTACTTGTCGGTTAGGGTTGGTTCCCTCGCCTGAAATATCATCAAAGAAAATAGCAAATGATTTCACACCAGCTTGATACATGAGGTCAAGTTTGTGCATAAGGTTCTGATAGTCTTCCTCGTTCCACTTGATATCCTTGCCCGGATGAATAGCCCAAACGAAGTCTACACGGTTCTTCTTGCAGGCTGCAACAAGTTCCTTGATGTCCTTCATCTCATTCTCTGGATAAGGCAGACGCCAGTTAGGAGAACTGTGATAAGGGTCATCCTTTGGTCCATAGATATAAGTATTCATCTTGTACTTACCGTAGAAGTCAATCAATGACAGGCGTACTGCGTGTGACCATGGTGTACCATAGAAACCCTCAACAACACCACGATAGGCAAATACTGGTGCATCGCCGATTTCCAAACAAGGTAGTTTCTTACCGCCTTCTACGGATGGGTTCTCCATAATCTGGCGCAAAGTCTGTATACCATAGAATACTCCTAAGTCATAAGCAGCCAGAAGTGTGATTCCTTTCTTAGTAATTTTCAGTGTGTAAGCACCGTCTACATCGGCCCCACTCTGCTCTCCATCTTTCAAAACCACAGGTATCTTCACTAATTGTATCTTCATTGGGAAGCCCTTATCAGCACGAGAAAGGAAGTTAAGATCAGTCCAATAGTCCCAACTCTGCTTACGAGCAGGCTGCGGTTGATCAAGTTTAACACCACCACTGATATCTACTGTTCCTTCACCTGTCAGCTTTACGTAACGTGGTGTAGGATTAATAACGAGTCCCTGATGGTCAATCTTCTTACCAGGAACAGGATTAACTAACTGCACTTCCGAACGCTGACTGCCTAAATCGAAGTCATTATCCTGTGCATGAGCCACTGTAAGGGTACACATACCCAATACGAAGGTCACTAAAAGTTTCTTTTGTTTCATGTAGGTTTTTAATATTTGGCATCTGACCTGCCACATACATCCGCATAAGACAAGTCGATTATAAAATAGTAATATGATTGTTTCCCTTTCTAAGGAAAAGGAATTCTACTTGCAAAGATAAGGAATTAAAATGAATTTCACCCATTAACTGATAGCAAAAAGCAAAGAATAGGGATTTCTTTAGCTAAGGTATGGATCTATAACGATAGTCTTTCCAAACTGCTCTTTGCCTTTTTTCATTGCCTAACATAGCCCTCCATTACGCATAAAATAACTTTATTAATGATAAGACTATAATCAACCATGTGACTTACTCACGCTTCATCTTTGGCAAATAGACGGCTATAATACCTAACAATGGGAGTAATGTGCTTACCTTAAAGACGAAGAGAATACTCGTCTGGTCGGCTAACCATCCAAAGAAAGTACTTCCAAGACCACCAAGACCAAATGAAAGTCCATAGAAGATACCGGCTATCGTGCCGATATGATTGGGCATGAGGTCGGTTGCATAAACCAATATTGCAGAGAAGGCTGATGCTATAATGAGTCCGATGATAGCTGATAAGATAATTGTTCCAGCAAGACTACCCACATAAGGGAGCATGATTGTGAATGGTGCTGCCCCAAAGATAGAGAACCATATCACGTATTTACGCCCATAGCGGTCGCCTATCCAGCCTCCAAGAAGGGTTCCGACGACTTCTGCTGCTAAGAAAACAAACAGGCAGAGTTGGGATGTTTGAATAGATACCCCGAACTTCTCTATCAGAAAGAAGGTGAAATAGCTGACCATACTCTCTGTATAAAAGTTCTTGGAGAACATCAACACAAAGAGAATAAATACAAATCCATAAATCTGATTACGTGTATATACCTTTGCTGTTGTCCATCTTGCCCTACTCCGTTTACGAACGACCTTTAATTGTTTTACATGCCATTTTCCTATATAAATCAGTATAACGGCTAAAAGAAGGGCAATAAACGCAAACCAACGTACACCACTCAAGCCGACTGGTATCACTATCAGGGCTGCAAACAATGGTCCTGCAGCAAAGCCTCCATTACCTCCTACCTGAAAAATACTCTGTGCTAAGCCATTGCGACCACCAGAGGCTTGTTGTGCCACTTGCGAACCTTGTGGATGGAAAATAGAAGAGCCTAAGCCGAATAACGATACAGATAATAAGATTACAAGGAAACTATCGGCATACGACAGCATAAAGATACCGATGAGCGTGAACACCATACTCACAGGCAACTGCCACCAACCATGATGCTTATCAGCATAGAGTCCTACGAAGGGTTGGATGATCGAAGAGGTTAGCTGTAGCACCAACGTTATGATTCCGACTTGAAAGAAGGATAATCCAAACTCATCTTTCAACATCGGATAAATTGCTGGAAGCATCGAATGCATCGTGTCATCTAACAGATGACAAAAACTTATCGTGAGCAGAATGCCCAAGGCTGTACGTTCTTCGTTTCCTTCTTCTATCTTATTATTTAGCTTCATTTGTTTGTTATTATATCCGAATATGCAAAGGTACATATTATCTTTATAAACAAAGAATGCAAACCTGTATAACGATGAAGCATCAACTACTTTTTACAAATTGGATTTCATCCATCGACATGAGCCTCTCCTTATAGGGTGCAAAGCTCCCGCACCACACGTGCGAGGCGTTAGCACGATATGTGCGGAGCGTTAGCACATCGCGTGCGGAGTATCAGCACGACAATAAAAAAGGGAGGAATAAATAGCTATTAGTCGTAAAAAAGATAGCAAAACGCCATTGGTTTTCGCAGATAAGGAAGACTTTAACCATTCAATACGCATTTTCAAACAATTAATGCGTATCTTTGTAGCTGATATAACATTCCCCTATTCGAAGATGAGCGTAAAAAGATGATATTACGGATAAGGGATTGTAATCCTCAATAAAACAAACTAAAACATTATCAACAAGAAAGAAGACTATGATAGCCTATCTTAGAAGTGGTTTAAGGAGAACTTTATGCCTATCTCTCCTTACCTTCATCTCTGTACATTCAATGGCACAAGACACTGAAGATTATTCGCCAGATGCGCCTTTATGAGGGCGGAAAGGTGCTTCCAAAGGTTTCCTTTATGGGTACAATACTCATTCCTGGTGGTAGTAATGCACACTACCTTCCCAAACATGTAGGTATTCAAGCTCACCTCTTATTCGAAAACGAACTGAGTAGTAAGTTTACATTGGGTTATGACTTGGGAGGTGAATGGGATGGAGATACAGAGAGTCCTAACCTTTTCTTCGGTGCTAACCTCACTTATCAGCCTACTGACAAGTGGAGTTTCTTCGTAGAAAGCTATAATCGTTACAACTCAAAGAGACAGGATGACTGGGCTAAACCAGGACATGCCAGCCACTTCAACTTTATGAGTGAAGTAGGAGTGGATTATAAGGTTTCACCACGACTGCACTTAAACACCTACTACGACATATCGTTCAAAGAGTTCTCACGATATAGTAACATTGGTTTGGGCATTGCGTGGCTACTGAACTAAAAGGAAAGGGATATTGAGAGAGGAACTTTTCTGGCTTCTTCA
>ERZ772972.960-NODE-960-length-10576-cov-9.921966_pt1 | contig 10576 bp, 6 predicted proteins | sample MGYA00580673_ERZ772972 | MGnify/ENA primary metagenome ERZ772972 (study PRJEB29015, sample SAMEA2738051) | human oral metagenome | biome: human oral; feature: human-associated habitat; material: saliva | place: China | collected 2229 ... | reverse complement strand
CACGATGAGGATCTCAAACTCTGGCTATCCTATCTTGAAACCTTACAAAATACCAGAGCAAACAGACGTTTTAAAGTTATTTGTAATACACTACTCGCTTCTGCATTACGTATTAATGAATTATTAGCACTAGAAATTACTGACCTCGATTTTGAAACTAATGAAATTCTTGTCAGTAAAACACTCATGTGGAAAAGCGCAAATAAAAAATTAGGTATCAAAGGGGAAATGGTTTGTAAACAAGCTCCAAAAACTGATTCTGGAAATCGTAGGGTCGCTGTTCCACTTTCAATAATGAAAAATCTCAAAGAATTTCATGAAGAAATGACTGCCTATTTTGAAAAACATGGTCTACCAAAATCTACACTTATTTTCCCAACTATCTATGGTAACTATATGTGCGATAGAAACGAACGTGCAACTCTTAAAAAGCGTCTGTCTGCTCTGGGCATACCTGATTATGGTTTCCATCTATTCCGCCACACTCATGCGTCTTTAATGTTAAATGCAGGGATGAACTGGAAAGAACTGCAACATAGAATGGGGCACAAATCTATCACAACAACTATGGATACTTACGCTGAATTAGCACCTAAAAAGAAACTTGAGGCAGTGGATATTTTCCTAAATAAAATGGAAGAACTAGCAGATTGATTTCATCACTACCTTTATCACTACCTTTTTACTTCAAAAGCCTATAACCCTTGATATTACAAGGTTTATAGCGTAATTATTTAACCCTTACAGAAGTGAAATAAGCACACCTAACTCAAAACGCCTTACTGGGCGTTTTTTGCTTTATTGGTTAGCGATCTATAGTTTTTCAGGAGAGATTTATGGCATTTTATCTTTGGATGTTCCCGCTACTCTTTATCTTTCACGATATGGAAGAAATTATCGGTCTTGTCCCTTGGATTCATCTCAACGAAACCTTGCTGGCTCAAAAGGCTCCAGCTATTCTCAAAATTCACAAAGGAATGACAACAGAGGGATTTACTCTTGCTGTTTTTGAGGAGTTTATCATTGTCTTATCGATCACTTTATTAGCGTATTTTAGTCAATCTAGAGCGCTCGAATTAGTTTGGTTGGGGGGATTTGTAGCCTTTACACTTCATCTATTGCTCCATATTGGACAATCAATTCTTCTCCGCAAGTATATCCCTGCTCTGATTACTTCTATCCTTTGTTTTCCTGTCAGTACTTATTTGATTACAGACATCGTGCATTTGTGGCGAGTTTCGACTAGTGAATTTTTCCTATTTGCACTGGTCGGTTCAGGCATCGTCGTCATCAATCTCCTTTTTGCTCTCTGGCTTGGGAAAAAGTATTCCGCCTGGCTTGTCCACAAAAACGAATAAAATCCCCTGCAAATCTACATTACAGAGGATTTGTTTTTATTCTTGTACTTCTTTCTGAGCAGCCTTTCCTTGGTCTAGAAAGGCTTGGACGATTTTTTCATCGCGTAGTTTGACAGAATCTTTGATTACTTCTGCAGACTTGGCGATGGTTGTTTCTAGTTGGGCACGTTTTGGGCGCTCCAATTCAATGGCAGCAACGATACCTTGATTTTGTGCGACGCTATCAAAACAAAAGTTTGAAATATCGAAAGGGTTGTGTTAGAATGAGAGCATAAAGGGAAAATAATGCTTCTAGCATATATAACTAAAAAGCCCCACCGTGCCACCGATGGGGTTTTTTGCTACCCTCTAAAAGGGTTAACCATTACTTCTTACGTTTCTTAAGCTATAACTTGAAAAGCTCAGATAAAACGTTAATAAGTAACGGAGCTAGAAACACTGTGAGTAAAGTTTCTAACATATGTAACACCTCCCTTCATTAAATTGAAGGGGCTAAAATATTATCTCATACCAGATGTATATCATCAACATCGCTTAATTCTTGGCATAGATAGACTTAGATACACAAATAACCTTACTAGCAAATTTCTAAACAAACCCAGAAATCAAGCTTTTAAGACACAGCAAAAAGCCCAAAATAGTGGGCTTTTTGTAAGATATTTCTGATGAGAGATACTTATTTAAACTTTAAAAATCGAACTTATTATTTGATAATTCTCAAACAATATACCAATTAAGCTTCTTCGTCTTCTTTACGACGACGTCCTGCTAACCCTAGTCCTAATAAACCACTAGCTGCAGCTGCAATCATTGCTACTACAGATTCTGTTGTACCAGTATTTGGTAATACTGTTTGTTTTGAGCTGTTCTTCTCTTCAGAGGCTTTTGAAGGTGTATCTTTACCCTCTTCTACTTGTTCTGAATTCTTAGAAGGTTCTGCTGCTGGTTTTGAAACTTCTTGTGGTTTTACTTGAGTACTATTTTGTTGATGATTTTCTTCAGATTTTTCAACAACTTCAACTGGGACAAATACTGTTGCTACTGTTCCGTCTGCTAATTTTAAGGTTACTTTTGCATTCTTGATCCCTACTGTAGTTGTATCAGGTAAATCTATGCTAATAACCGTAATACTCTCTGGTAAGTTCAGTTTAGCAATGATATCCGCTTGAGTAATGGCTTTTCCACGTTCAACTTTTACAACTCCAGTAATAGATGCTTGTAAGGCTGCTTTAATATCTAATTCTGGTCTATCAAATACTAACGCATCTTGATCAATTTGGTATAAGAATGGTCTTAAAGCTTTTTCGATTGCTTCAATACTTGTTGCTTTATCAATTGCATCCTTCGCTGCTTTAGCTTCTTCACGTGCCAATGCTTTTGCCTTAACCTTTTCTTCAGAAGTTAAATCTGTACTTTCATCGATTTCTTTTTCTTTATTGGCTAATGCTTCTTCCACAGCTTTCTTAGCTTCTTCTTTAGCACCTACTGGATTGATTTTCGCAATATTTTCTTTTCCATCTTCTAATACTTTATTGATATCTTCTAATGTTGTTGCCTTATCGATTGCATTTTTCGCTGCTTCTGCTTCTTCTCTTGCCGCTTTTTTAGCTGCTTCTTTTTCTTCAGGAAGTAAATCAGTTCTTGCATCAATTGCTTTCTCTTTCGCTGCTAAGGCTTCATCTATTGCTTTCTTAGCTTTATCTTTAAGATTTTCTGGATTAATCTTCGCAATATTTTCTTTTCCATCTTCTAATACTTTATTAATATCTTCTGATGTTGTTGCCTTATCAATTGCATTTTTCGCTGCTTCTGCTTCTTCTCTTGCTGCTTTCTTAGCTTCTTCTTTTTCTTCTTGAGTTAAATCAGTTCTTGCATCGATTGCTTTTTCTTTTTCTTCTAAGGCTTTATCAATGGCTTTCTTAGCTTCTTCTTTAGCACTTGTTACTGTTACTTTCTTAATATCCTCTTTTCCAGTTTCAGTTACTTTATCAATATCAGATAATTCTGTAGCTTTATCAATAGCATTTTTTGCTGCTTCCGCTTCATCTTCAACTCTTGCTTTAGCCGTAGCTTTTTCTTCATCTGTTAAATCTGGATTTGCATCAATTGCTTTATCTTTCGAAGCTTTTGCTGCTTCGATTTCTGCTTTTGCTGCTTCTTTTTCTATTGCTAGTTTTCCTGATTCTTTAGCTGAGGCAACCTCTTCTGTTGTTGTTGCTTTGCCAATTGCATCGATTGCTTTTTTAGCTTCTTCTGCAATTTTCGCTTTAGCTTCTGCTTTTTGGTCAGATGTTAAGTCTGTATTTGTATCAATTGCTTTTGTTTTTTCTGCTAATTCTTTTTCGATTTCTGCTTTAGCTTTATCTTTACCGACTGGATTTACTTCTGATACAGCTTTTATTCCTTCAGTTTGTTTCGCATCTACTGCGGCTTGATTTGTTGCTTCATTGATTGCATTCACTGCATCAATTGCAGCCTTCGCAACTTCTGCTTTTGCTTTGTCTTTTTCTTTATCTGATAATTTATCATCACGATCAATTTCAGCAAGTTTATCTTCAGTTGCTTTTTGAATCGCATCTAATGCTTTTTCTTTGCCGACTAGATTTACTGCTTCTACGGCTGCAGTTCCTTCGGCTTGTTTTTCATCCACTGCCGATTGATCTGTTGCTTCATTGATTGCTTTCTTAGCTTCATCTGCTGCTTTCTTAGCTTTTTCTTTAGCTGCTTCTTTTTCTGCATCTGAAAGTTTATCATTAGCATCAATCGTTTTTTCTTTTTCTGCTAATGCTTTGTCAATTGCCGCTAATGCTTTTTCTTTGCCGATTGGATTTACTGCTTCTACAGCTGTTGTTCCAGCATTTTTTGCATTATCTACTGCTTCTTGATTTTGTGCATCATTAATTGCTTTTGCTGCTTTACTTGCTTCTTCTGCCACAGAATCCTTCGCTGCTTTTTTCTCTGCATCTGAAAGTTTGTCATTAGCATCAATTGCTTTTGTTTTTTCATTTGCAATTTTTTCTACAGCCGCTAATGCTTTTTCTTTGCCGACTGGATTTACTGCTTCTACGGCTTCTTTACCAGTTGTTTTCGCACTATCCACTGTTGATTGATCTTGAGCTGCATCAATCGCTTGAATCGCATTTGTTGCGGCTTCCTCTACAGCATCTTTTGCTGCTTGTTTTTCATCATCAGAAAGTTTGTCATTAGCATCAATTAGTTTTTCTTTCGCTGCTTTTGCTGCTTCTACTTCAGCTTTCGCTGCTTCTTTTTCAATTGCAAATTTACCAGCATTTTTAGCTGCTGTAACATCATCTTCAGTTGTTGCTTTATCGATTTCGCCAATTGCTTTTGTTGCTTCTTCTGCTACTTTTGCCTTAGCTGTTTCTTTTTGCTCAGGTGTTAAATCAGCATTATCATCAATAGCATCGGTTGCATTCTTAGCTGCATCTTCAACTTCTTTCTTAGCTGCTGATTTATCGATATCTTTAAGAAGTTTTGCTGCTTCTGCTAGTTTAGATTTCAACTTATTAATCTTAGCTTGAACTCTATAAGCTTCTAACTCTCCAGCATTATCTCCTTTATCTAATAAATCTTTAGCTGCTTGTTTTGCAGCTGCTAACTCATCACTTAGTTTAGCAACTTCATCATTATAAGCTTTGACACTCTCTTTAGCTTTACCAGTTGTATCTGCTAATTTAAGATTTTCTTCAGCGTTTGCTAAATCATCTTTTTGGTCTTGAGTTATCTTGTCTACTAGCGCTGCTTTGGCTGCTTCTAATGCTGCTTTCTTAGCTTTTACTTCTGTTAATGCTTCCGCAACTTGTTCAGGTGTTGAATCTGCATTATTGATGATACCTTCTGCTTTAGCTACTGCTGCATCTGCATCTCGTTTCGCTGCATCATATGCTTCTGTTGTAGATGTTGTTTTTCCATCTGTTACGTTTGTTACACCTGCTAATGCTTTTAATTCTTCTTTAGCTGTTGCTAAGTCGCTAGTATTCGCTTTGTCTTTTAGTAATGCTGTCGCTTCTGCTAACTTCGCTTTTAATGCATCTACTTTTGCGATTGCTTCTGCTGCATCTACTTTTTTCGCATTATTTTGTTCTGCTTTTGTTACTAAGTCTGCTGCTGTTGCTTTCGCTTCTGTTAGTTGTGATTGAATCGCATCTACTGCTTTTTTGTATGCTGCAATACTTGCCGGTGTTTTCGTTCCTGCTAATGAACTTTCTTCCGCTGGTGTTAACGCTGCTTCTGCTTTTCGTAACTCTGCTTTTTGCTCTTCTGTTGCTTTGTCTACTAGCGTTGCTTTTGCTGCTTCTAGTTTTGCTAATACTGCATCTACTGCTTCTTGTGCTGTTAATGCTTCTAGTCTACTTGCATTGTCTCCAGCTGTTTTAATTGCCGCTGCAGCTTCAATTGCTTTATCTAACTCTGTTTTTAAATTATTGTATGTTGTTTCATACTCATTAATACTGTCTTGAGTTTTTCCTGCTGTATCTGCTTTTACTAGTTTCGCTGCTGATTCTTCTAATTTAGTTTTTTGAGCTTCTGTTGCTGCAACTACTAATTCAGCTCTTGCTGCTTTCAACTCTGCTAATTTTTCATTTAGCTTACTTACAGCAGCAGCTACTATATCTGGATCTGGATTATCTTGATTTAATATCTTTTGCGCCTCTTCTCGAGCTTTTATTGCTTCATCTTTTGCAGTATTATATGGTTCTTTCGAAATTGGTGTCTTACCGATTCTTGGATCTGGAGTTTCATTTATTAAATCTAATAACTTATTATTTGAAGTGTCTAATTTTGACTTATCAGTTCGTAATGCTTTTTGACCATCTAACACAGCATTTACGATATCTTTATAAGTTTGAGTTGGATTCAATTCCCCTTCTAGTAAAGTCTTAACTCTTTCTAACTGTTCTTTATAGGCACTAATAGTCTCGTCTGTTTTTCCTTTAATGTCTCTTTCTTCAGTTGCTTTTAACTTATCGTAAACTCTTTGTAGTAAATTTTTAGCTAATTTTCGAGTATCTTGTTCAATTGAAAAGTCTAATCCTGTTACAGGTAACGCATAATGTCTCAATGGAGATTGGTAACCCATACCCATTCTATCTGTATCTGTCACTTTAATTCGGACTGTATACTCAGTAACTCCTACTGGTAAATCTATATCTGAACTTGTAAACGTACCAGCTTGACCATTTGGCTTATAAGCTGCTTCTGCCATTTTTGCCTCTACTTCAGCTTTATTTAAAGTATAGTTATTAAATTCACTTCTTACATACGCTCTTCCTGTACCATCCTTAGCAGGGGTTACTATACCTTTGTTGTTCTTTATAGTTGCTCTTGGCTGTGGTTCAAAAGTATATGTGTAAGCGGTTACTTCGCTATCATTCTGACGATAAACTACTTCAACTAAATACTTTGCTTTTGTACCATTTAAATCTCCAGTAAATCCTGTTTTAAAAGCAACTTTTACCTTAGAACCAGTTGCTGGTGAATGGGCTTTAAAAGTTTTTTCAATCCCACTAAAACTTTTAATTCCGTAAGAATCACTGCCTCCTAAACCAGTTCTTGAATATGGCTTACCATTAAATGTTTGTTCATTTTCACTAGCTATGGTTCTAACTTTCCCTAAGAATAACATATAGTCTTTTGATCTATCAAAAGCTTGTTCTCCTACATAAGTATCATAATATCGAGCCTGTCCATTTCTAATATTAGTAAATACTGTATTTACAGTTTCAACCGGAAATACTCCTGCTTCAGTTTTTCTTGCGATAGCAAATTTCCCTGCAGTACCATCTGGTTGATTAATCGCTTTCCAACCACCAAATTCTTGAATCTCTTTTACTTCACCTCTAGCAACTCCTGTTTGATCTCCAAGGTCATTCATATCTTGAATTTTTGTATTATTCTGAACTGCATCTGGTAATTTTAATAATTCACTTTTAAGTTCATTTAAATCTGCATTTTCAGCTGGTGCAGTATACGTTTGATTCGCAGCAGGATCTGTATCCGTTGTAGCTGCATCCGTACCCGTACGGAATGGATTATTGACATCTAATACTTTTCCATTACGTTCATCTCTAGAACCTGAGTTTGCGATTGAATTGGTATCTGCTGCCTTCTCAGTATTTGTTGCTTTAATACCTACAGTAGCTTTTCCATTTGTTGTATCTACTGCTGGTGCTTGTTTTTTCTCTTCTGGTTTTGTTTTTAGCTGTGTAGTTGCTGTAACCAATCTACTATGAGCTTGTGTGAGTTCACCTTCTGTTGTAGCACTATTCACAGTTGCTTTTGCTTCTTCTAAGACAGCTTTTAATCGATTTACACTATCTTCTGTTTTCTCGTCATAAGCACCTGCGGAAAATTTTCCATCGATTTCTTCAATTAATTTTGCTAAGGCTTGCTTTTTAGGATTTGAATCTAAGATAGGTGAAACAACCGTGCCTGATTCCGAGTTGTTCTTGTCTTCTTCTGGATTCATGCTAGATGGGCTGAGTTCTGTAGGTTGAGTTGTTGGCACAGAGCCTAAATCTTGATCAGCATTATTGGCAAGCACTGTGTTTGAACTTGCTTCCATGGCTTGTACTTCTGTCACTGAGTTGACCGCAAAAAAGACTGATCCTAATAAGACCGAGGCCGCGCCAATCGAAAACTTACGAATTGAAAAACGCTGGCGTTCATTGAATTTAAATTGTTTCATATTTTCTACCTTTCTTTCACTTCTGCAACTATTCTAAACCGTTCTGATTAAAAATTGACCTAGAATGTTATCCAGAAAAAGAGCTCCCTAAAAATAAGAAGCTTACCAATTTTATTAATAATCCATTATATCAAATTTTTAATAAAGATACAAGATTGTCTGCAGACGATTGCATAAATCAATATATATATATATATATATCGTAAACCCCTTATTCCATAAGGTTTATAAGGACTTTGTTACCAATTACAATAATTGAAGTTATTTTCTGAATCTTTACATTTTAAAGACTTTTGAGCTACCTCTCTATTCTATTGAATAAAAAACTGTATCCAAACTAACATCTAAACAGAAAAACATCTAAGCATTTGTAAGCAAAATAGGCATTATTCTTCTTATTTTCTAACGGATAACATGGTAATGATGGTTCTCACAAAGTATGATTAAGCATATAAATTGACTTCTATATTTTTACTGGTATACTATAGTGAATGCCACTTGTTAAGCATAATTTTTAAAACTTTAGAATAACGGAAGGAATTCAAAACTATGAAATCAAAAACAATTGCACTTTCTATTGTTACATTAGCAGGTCTTACTCTATTAGCAGCTTGTGCCCCTGCAGCGCAACCACAACAACAGAATCAACAATCTGCTCAACAAACACAACAATCTAAGCAAAATCAACAGTCTGACCAACAAAATCAGCAATCTAACCAGCAAAACGCTAACGCTAGCAACAACCAAGCTGCACCAGCTCAAAATGCTCCAGTAACGCAACCTGAAAACATCGATGGTACCTATAAAGGACAAGATGAGCGTGATCAAATCACTTTGGTAGTTACTGGTAAAACAGGAACATGGACAAAATTAGAATCTGATGGTGATCAAGAAGTGAAACAAGTCACTTTTGACCCAGCAAACCAACGTATGATTATTGGTGATGATGTACAAATCTACACTGTTAACGGAAATCAAATTACCATTGACGATACTGACTTTGATCCATCTGATCGAATTGTTTTGTCTAAATAAGTATTAAAAAGAGACTTAAGAAATTAAGTCTCTTTCTTATTCTCTACTTTACTAGACACATAAAGCTATCCCAATAATAGAATCATAATCTCATTTGGAAATTCCACTATTAAAAATCCCCTGCATATCTATATTGCAGGGGACTTGTGTGTTATTCTTGTACTTCTTTCTGGGCGACCTTTCCTTGGTCTAGAAGGGCTAGGACGATTTTTTCCTTTTTTGACGAACTCCATTCCGTAACGATCAATCAATTTAATCATGTACCTAAGATTAGAATTGTTTATCCCAAATTTATTTGAAAGCTTCTCTAAGCTATATCCTTGTTTTCTAAGTTCATAGATCTGAACTTTATCATCATAAGTTAATTTCATAATAAAAACACCTCAAAAGTTAGATTTTTCTGTCTAACTTTTGGGGTGCAGTTCACCTATAGGCGCTATTTTTTCTTGAACAAGCGGATGTAGTCCTGTTTGCTATGAATAACATCTGATACAAAGACAGATTTTCTGTCCTCTAAAATATGATAGAAGGCTAGGTAATCGCCTAAAATAATGCATCGAGTTTTGTGGGGTGGGTATATAATACCCCCTACTCTTTCATCAGCATCAAATCCTGCTTCTGGGAAGACTTCAAGACGCTCCAAACCATAAAGAATATTCTTAACTGTGTTTGCTCCTGCCTGTTCTGAAAAGTAGTTATCTGAGATATAATCTTTAATACCTCTTAACTGTTCTTGTATCGTTTCTGAGATAATCAGGCTATATGAGTTCTCGTTAAATTCCAAGGTTAGCCCTCACTTCATCAAGGCTGTAAGTTCTTCCATGTTCTAAATCGTCAAAGCTACAGGCAATTTCAGCACGCAACCCTGACAGAAGTTCTTCTCTTTCTTTATCTACTTGAGTTTCAAATGGCAAGGCTTTATTTTCTACAATGTGTTCTAAAAACAAGTTAAAACTGGCTGTCATATCAAGATTTTGCGCTGTGATAATAGCTTTAGCCTTCTCTAACAAGTCTCTGTTAGTCTTAAAGTTTACCTGTGTGTTTTTTTCTAAAACATTCATAGTAGTACCTCCTTTTAGACTATTATATCACTTTAAACTATACAGGTCTAGTCGCGTATAGATACTTATAGCTATATGCTTAAAAGCTATTATAAAATGTAAAAAAGCACTAAGGGAAAGCGTCCCAAAGTGCTTAATATCAAGGCTCTAAAGCCTATCTGATTCAATAAAATATTACAACATTTTGTTGTAGAATTCAACGACAAGTGCTTCGTTGATTTCTGGGTTGATTTCGTCGCGTTCTGGCAAGCGAGTCAATGAACCTTCCAATTTTTCAGCGTCGAATGATACGAATGCTGGACGTCCAAGAGTAGCTTCTACTGCTTCAAGGATTGCTGGAACTTTCAATGATTTTTCACGAACTGAGATCACTTGACCTGGAGTTACGCGGTATGATGGGATATCAACGCGTT
>ERZ772972.958-NODE-958-length-10584-cov-3.228512_pt1 | contig 10584 bp, 6 predicted proteins | sample MGYA00580673_ERZ772972 | MGnify/ENA primary metagenome ERZ772972 (study PRJEB29015, sample SAMEA2738051) | human oral metagenome | biome: human oral; feature: human-associated habitat; material: saliva | place: China | collected 2229 ... | reverse complement strand
AGATTATTTATAGTTATATAAAAAAGTAAAAAAGATAAAAGAATAATAAAAAAGAGGACTTAGTTTAAATGGGGAACTAAGTCTTCTTACTAATAGGAATAATACTTTGAAGATTATATTTAAAATAATTTATGATATCCCTATAATTATTATAACATAAATATAGAATAATATAAATATAAAAAATAAAATATTGCAAAGGTATTCAATATTTTATATAATTATTAGTGGTATTTAATAAATATAGAAGAAATTAGAAAGATAAAGAATAGTAAAAAAGAAGGCTTAGTTTAATGAGAACTAAGTTTTTTTATAGGAATAGTACTTTGGAGATCGCTTTTAAAATTATATATTAAGATTATATTATTTAAAATATCTCTGTTTATACTATGTGTATAAAGTACTATTTTCTTTTAAAGAGTATTGATAAATTCATTTCATATTTTTTATATTAAATCTGATAGATAGAGCACCTCGTTCTTCTTTTACTTTGAAATTGTGATATATAAATAATATTGGTAAAATTCTACTTTTTATTAGAGGTGTATTTGAAATTATTTTTATTAATTTATTAAAAATAATTTCCTATGAACATCATAATTTAATACGTAATTATCTGGATATGAAGTAGATAATATTTATAAAATTAATATACAATATTGTATAGTTTTACTATAAAAAATCGTGTATAATAAATATATAAATAAAAATTGATGGGAAATAAAAAAATTATAATATATTAAAGGAGATACATTGATGTCTATAGAAAAAGATTTTAAACAATGGTTACAAAATACAAACTCAAGTATGACAGGTGCCAATTTTAAACCAAAGACGGTTAGTAATTATTGTCGCGAGTTGAGAAAATTAATAAAAAATTGTTCTCTAGAAGAAAGTACAGGTATTAATAGCATTTATGATGTTACTAGCCATGAAGACTTTGTTAAAATAAAACAAACTATTACAGATAATGAAAAATTTAAAGAGAAAAATAAAAAAGGAAGAAACACAATGCAAAGTGCTCTAAATCAATATGAAAAATATTTATTAGAAAAATCAAGTTCATTAGAGGAATTAAATTTATTTGAGTATAATCGTATTTTTTTTGGAGCTCCTGGTACAGGAAAGAGTCATACTTTAAATGAAGAAAAAGATAAATTATTAAAAAAAGGAGGTTTATATGAACGTGTTACATTTCATCCAGACTATTCATATTCACAGTTTGTTGGGACGTATAAACCAATTATTAATGAAGAAAGAATTTTATATACATATGTACCAGGTCCATTTCTAAGAATGTATGTCAAAGCAAAAGAAAGCGAGAAAACAGGGGCTCCCAAACCATGCTTATTAATTATAGAGGAAATTAATCGTGCAAACGTCTCAGCAGTATTTGGAGATGTTTTTCAGTTGTTAGATAGAAATGATTCTAATATAAGTAAATATCCTATTCATACAACAGAAGACATAAAAAAATATCTAGCTGATCAATTAGGTGGCAATATAGATGACTATTCAACAATAGTAATTCCTAATAATATGTATATCTGGGCAACTATGAATAGTGCAGATCAAGGAGTATATCCAATGGATACAGCTTTCAAACGTAGATGGGATTTTACATATCTAAGTATTGATGAAAAGGAAGAAGGAATAAAGAATTATAAAATAAAGGTAGGAGAAAAGGAATATAATTGGAATGACTTGAGAAAAGCGATAAATCATGTTTTATTAGAAAAGTGTAAAGTTAATGAAGATAAGCTGATGGGGCCGTATTTCATCTCTAATGATAGTTTAAAAAAGAGTGTAGTAGATAGTAAAGAATTGGTTAAAGTTTTTAAAAATAAAGTAATTATGTATTTATTTGATGATGCTGCTAAGCACAAACGATCTACAATATTTAGTGGATGTAGCACATGTAATAGTTATTATAAAATATGTCAAGAGTTTGAGAATAAAGGAATAGAAATTTTTTCTATAGATATACAAACTGAATACAAAATTAATTCATAAAATTTATCTATTAGTTATAATAGCTGAATTTATAAAAAATTTACTGATTATGAAGAGGTTTAAGTAAATGAATGATATTATGAAGTCGGCATATATCCGAGAAGGAAATTGGTATACTCTAGAAGAGTTAATGATATTATTTAATTATAAAAAAAATATAACAAAAAAATTACTTGAAAAATTTATAACTTATGGGATTTTAGAAGTTAAATCTAATAAAAAAAAGAAAACAGAAAATTATTTCGAAGTAGATAGAGAACTAGTTAATATAAATAATGATATCAATGATAAGTACTCTTATAAATTCACATTTGTAGGTATTTTTATGGTACCTGAAATAATTTTAAAATGTTATCCGAAGTACATATTAAATACTAAAGAAAAAGAGTGTGATATGCTGTTTGTACAAGTTCTTAAAGTTATTGAGAAAATAAATAAGAAAAAAGTAGAAGAATTTTATGGATTTCAAAGTATCGATAATAGTAAAAAAGAATTTAATTTACTAGAAACTATACTATATTTATTAAATGATTATTATGAATATGGAGTTTATACAAATATACAAGAAATATATGAGATTAATGGAATAAAGGAAATAAATTGGGATAAGACGATAAATGAAAAACCTGTTTTTTTTAGTAATGATATACCGTTTTATCCAGAATTAGTCACTAAAAAAAAAGTAGAAGATGATCATAATTATATTAAGAGGTTACATCAAAATATATTAATGCAATGTACTAATGATTTGAAAAATTTAGGATTATTAGAATTATTTGATATCCAAGAAATTAAATTAGGTGAAGGAAAAATTTCTGATTTAGGAGAAAAAGAGTATATATTAAATAAATTAGAAAGAGAAGAGGGGATTCAGTATAATACGAGGAAATTAATATTATTGAAGGTAATGTATAATTATATACTTAATAAGCATGGATTTGAAGATAATAGTGAATTTAGTTTTTACGGAACTACTAGTTTTCATGTTATTTGGGAAAAAGTATGCGCTGAAGCTTTAGAAGATAAATTGCATAAAAATTTAAGTGATATTGACTTGCCCAAAAAACTAATTAATGAATATAAGAACTGTGGTAAATTGATTAACATAATCGAAAAGCCTGAATGGAAAATAGATGGAAAGATTATTTTTGCTAATAAGAGTTTGGAACCAGATGGGATATCAATTTATAAAGATGAAAATGATAAATTTAGATTTATAATTTTTGATGCCAAATATAGAGTAATAGAAGTAGAGTCAAGTATTACTGGGCAACCAGGGATAGGAGAAATTACTAAACAGTATCTATATCAATTAGCTTATAAAGAATTTTTTAAAAAATATGGTTTCAAAAAGAATAGCATAAGAAATTGTTTCTTGGTACCAACAGAACAAGAAAAAGTAGAGAAAAGAGGAATTGTGAAAATGGATATGTTAGAAAAGCTAGGGTTAAAAAATATACAAGTAATATTGTTACCTGCTCATATAATGTATGATTTATATTTAAAAAATGAGAAATTGTTTGATAAATATCCAGAAATATTTAAATGTATTATCTCTGAAGAATAGATATATTTAATTAAATAATTTTGTTGAAATGAGATATATGATAAAGGAAATAAAAATTTTAGTGAAGGGTTGGAGGGATATTAATGGTAAGTAAAATTGATTTAGAATTGTATAACATAGATAAATCTATTTGTAGACATATTGATAATATAAGTAGAGATAAAAGATGTTTTGTATCACAGGATATATTATCAGACCTAAGGCATTATTTAGAGCATATAATGTTAAAAATTTATGATAATAATAGAGATTTAGATGTTACATATAATAATATACAAAGTGCTATAAAATATATTTTCGGTAATGGACAATATAAGATGTTAAGAGAATTTCATAAAAAGTTACAAATAGTAGTTTCTCATTATAAGCCTACTGAGGAAAATGCAGAAAGGTTAATGTTAAAGTACTATGAGTATCTTTTTAAAATTAGAGAAGTAATGAAAAATGATTATAATTTGAACTTACTTTATAATTTAGAAAAATTTCCACTAAATATGGATCCTAAACTTACTGAGTATTATAAAGAAATTGCAAATGAAATTGACAAATATTATATTAAAGTACCAGAAAATGCTGATAGATTTTATATTCATAAAATTAAACCTTTCTTTGTGAATAAAAGCATATATTATGAAGTAACATTTTCTCCAGCAAATGATTATAATAGTAAAACTGATAGAATTATTGCATTTACAAAAATACCAATAGAGTCCAATTATGCATCTAAAATGAATTTTGTCGATTCAAGTATCGAAATAATGGATAAAAAAATGCCTATTTTAATAATAATTGGATGGGAAATATCAATTCGAGAATGTGAGTTTAAGAATTTTATAAAGCTGATATCAGGAGAGAAAAAAAGTGTTAATTACATAGAAAGAGAAGCTCTTTGCTCGTTTATGACAAATAATAAATTAAATTTATTAGATATAGTAGAACTTCAAGACTCGGAATATAGTTCACTAAAAAAACAATTAACAGCCAGTACAAAAGTAACCAATTTTTTTAATGTAATAGATATTTGCAGAGATATAATCAATAATGATAAAAGTGGTAAAAATATTCTTAGGTATCTTTTATTTATTATGAATAATATCATTATTAAAAATCAGTATGAAGGATCACAAAATAAAAGACTTTCAAACTTATATTTAAAAAATGGTGTCATACCGTTTGACAATATTCCATTTACTTTTTCTCCAATAAAACATAATCCTCCATTCAATATTTTGATTCAGTGTTTTGAAATAGATGAACATAAATCAGAAATGTTGGCAAGATATGTGAAAAATAACACAGAATATAAAGGGAATTTATTTACCAGTATAAAAGATATAGATATCCCTGATGAAGAGATAAATAAATTAGTAGATGAGTATAATAGAAAATTATGGGATGGACATAGACCTGGCAATGAGCTGAAAGTAGATAAAGGTCAAATATTTATAAACAATTATGTTAAAGACTGCAGATTTATTATTGAAGAATTAAAGGGTTTATCAGCGCAGGGCGTTTCAAATTATACTAATTCTGTTAGTGTATGGTTGAATGAAGAAAATAATGTAGTTGATTGTGAAGAGAAAAAAAAAGTAATAAAGGAAATGTTTAAAAATTCTACAGTTGCAATAATATATGGGGCAGCTGGCACAGGTAAATCTACATTAATTAATCATATATCTCATTTTTTTTCTGATAAAAACAAATTGTTTTTGGCACAAACGCATCCCGCTGTAGATAATTTAAAAAGAAAGGTAACTGCTTCAAATTGTGAATTTACAACAATAACTAGGTTTACTTTAAATGAAGGAATTATGACAGAATTTGATATTTTAATAATTGATGAGTGTAGTACAGTTAGTAATTCTGATATAAAAAAAATACTTGACAAAGTAACGTTTAAACTATTAATTTTAGTAGGAGATACCTATCAGATAGAGTCAATAAGGTTTGGAAATTGGTTTAGTATAGCTGAAAAATTCATTCCATCTACATCCTCTACAGAATTAACAAAACCTTATAGAAGTAATGATCAAAATCTGCTAAATTTATGGAGTAAAGTAAGGGGTATGGATGATACTGTATTAGAGTGTCTTACTAAAAATAGATTTTCAAATAGATTAGATGATTCTATTTTTAAAATATCTAGTCAAGACGAAGTAATTTTATGTTTAAACTATGATGGATTATATGGAATCAATAATATTAATCGTTTTTTACAAGAAAGTAATCCATCTAATGGGGTTTCATGGGGAGTACAAATATTTAAAGTTGGAGATCCAATATTATTTCACGATACAGATAGATTTAAACCAACGATATATAACAATATGAAGGGCCGTATTTTAAATGTATATATTAATTCATATGGTCATATAGACGAGAGAATAGTATTTGATATAGAATTAGATAAAGTTATCAATGGTATGGATGTGATTGTCGGTGAATTTGAATTATTAGGACAAGAAATCTATGAAGAAGCCAATAACTCAGTAATAAGGTTTAGTGTATATAAAAATAAAAATTCTGATGCAGATAACGTAGATTTAAGAACAATTATTCCCTTCCAAATTTCATATGCCGTATCAATTCACAAAGCACAAGGCTTAGAATATGATTCAGTAAAAGTGGTAATTACAAATGAAATAGATGAAATAATAACTCATAATATTTTCTATACAGCTATTACCAGAGCTAAAAAAAGTTTAAAAATATACTGGTCTCCAGAGGTTGAGAATAAAATACTTTCAACCATTAGGAAAAAAAATAGTAACAAAGATGTAAATTTATTATATAAGGTTGAATTATAGTAACAAATAGGAGGAGTCAAAATAGAAATAAAATTAAGTTAACAGAAGGTAAAATTTAAATATAGAAGAATAGAATAAATTTTATTAGAAGGAGAAGAATAAATAACATATATTGGTAAAAGACCATATCTTAAGTAAAACATGTATTAATTGTTAATATTGTTTGTAAAATAGTAATAAAAAGGTGATGAAATATAAAAATGAAATATTTTTAAGATATATTTGTTAAAAGTTAATGGAAATATTGAAAATTATTTTAAGAAATATTTTCTAGAGAATACAACTATAAGTAGTTTTATGGAAATATCGGTAATTAAGAATATACTTTTTTATCAAAACAAAGATTATTAATTTCTATCAAAGTTACAAAATTTATTTAGCTACAGTAGTTTAATAGAATCACTTAATTTTTGTATTTAGATAACTTAAAAATTTTTTAAAAATATTTGCAGGAGAGGAATGAGTCGTTCAATAGTATGAATACTAGTATTATTTTATATAAATGTTAAATTAAAAGCTATAAAAAAACATTATATATAATTTTATGATATAATGAAGTATTAATAAAATTTAAAGGGGTAGTTATACATGACAAATTCTGTAAGTTCTACAAGATATAATGTTGCCGCTTTTTTTAGCGGAGTTGGTGGAATTGAATTAGGTTTTGAAAAAACTAATAAGTTCAGAGTGGTGTATGCCAATGAAATAGATAAAAATGCTAGAATAACATATAAATTAAATTTTCCTAATGTTTTTCTAGATCCTAGAGATATTCATGAAGTAAAACCAGAAGAAATAAAGGAAGAAAAATTAGATGTTATTGTGGGAGGATTTCCGTGTCAAGCATTTAGTATAGCTGGTTATAGAAAAGGGTTTGAGGATGAGAGAGGTGATTTGTTTTTTGAATTGTTAAGAATAATAAAAAATAAGAAACCTAGAGCTATTTTCTTAGAAAATGTAAAAAATATGGTTACTCATGACCATGGTAATACTTTTAAAGTTATAAAAGAAGCTTTAACTGAAAATAATTATTATATAAAATGGAAAGTATTAAATGGGAAAGATTATGGGAATATACCTCAAAATAGAGAACGTATATATATAGTTGGTTTTTTAGAAAAAGAATCATATGATAAATTTGAATTTCCAAATGAGATTAAGTTGGAAACAAAATTGTCAGATATTATTGATTTTGATGTAAAAGAAAAAGAAATATATTATTATAGAGATGGGAAACAACCATTTTATGATAAATTGAAAGATGAAATAACTAGTCAGAATACAGTATATCAATGGAGAAGACAGTATGTTAGAGAAAATAAAAGTGGAGTAGTTCCCGCGCTAACAGCTAATATGGGAACTGGTGGTCATAATGTTCCGTTAATATGTACATCATCGGGAGAAATAAGAAAATTAACTCCAAAAGAAACTTTTAATGTTCAAGGATATCCTAAAGATTATAAACTACCTGAGGATGTTTCTAATGGTCAGTTATATAAACAAGCTGGAAATAGTGTGGTAGTACCAGTGATTACTAGAATTGCTGAAAATATTTCTTTGGCATTAGATGGGGTATACACACAAAGAAATGAACCAAAAATGTTCTCTGGATATTCTATAATATATACAAAAATGCAAAGTCGTTTTGAAGGAGAATCATACGTTAAAGAAGTAGTTGAAACCCTTGAACAAGCTAAGAATTGTATAAAAAATTATGATATTCAATTACCTATTTTAACTAGTGAAGAATACCTGAAATTAGTAAAAAAAGGTGGGAACTTAGAATTTTATAGCATAGTAGAGATTTAATAATAAAAGGGATAAGTCATGTGGTTTAATTTAAATAAAGAAGATAAACAGAATTACAAACTATTAATAACAAACTTTGCGAGCTTAAGTGAAGCTTTTTCTCAAAAAAAGGAAGATGAAGAAAGTGAAGATTTTGTAACACCTATTATTAATTCTAAATTTCAAGAAACAGTATTTCAAAAATCATTCAATGCATTTGGTGAAGATATATCAAATACATCATTTGATGCTTCTATAATTTTAGATGAAAAAAATAAATACTTAGTAGGAATAAAATCATTTGGAATTTCTTCTGGAGATCAAAAAATAGCTCAATTTAAAAGTGATAGTCAATCAAGAGGTTGGATAGATAAATTCAACATTATAAGAGACAATTCTCAAAATGTAAAAACAAAAGAAGAAAATGATAATATAAATAACAATTACTATTATGAATTAGCTAAAGAAATATCATTACTTAGAAATAAACGTATTGCTTCTTCGAAAGAGCAATTAAAAGGATTTGTATATGATGATGTGACTGTTAAATCAGTCTATCATGTTTTAATGCCGTCAAAAAAAGGCGAAAATCCTAAAATTTATGTTGGAGAAATTGATTATTTGCCGATTGATATAGAAAATATTGAAATAGAAGGGGCTACGTCATTAAAAACACCTACAAATTTCAAATTTAATGATGGGAAACACTTTTATAAATATACGTCAGCTGATAGTCAATTATATATGAATTTTAAAAATAAAGATATAATATTGGAAGAATGGGAACTAGAATATGTAAATGATCCGTTTTATATATTTGAAAATCTACATTTACTTTCTAGAAAATCTGAAGAAAACAAAATATTACAAACAGTATCGTGGATGATAGCTAATAAAGATGGGAAAGTAGAGGAAAGTTCTGGTTTTAATGCATTTGATGGTTCAAGTAAAATCGGGAAAAGTAGTAGAGAAAAGAGAATAAAAAAAATAGAAAGATATCTTAGAGATAATTTTCGTATTGAGGATATCAATTTTATAATTGATATGTTAAAAAAAATATTGATTGAAAATACTAACACGGCAGAGAAAAAACAACTAAGATCTAAGCTAATAAATTTTATCGAAAATCTAAATGATGATTATTTAGCAAATGAAATTAAAAAAATGGTGTATAGACCTGTAGGAGAAGTATATATTCCTATACCGGATTCTAAAAATTTTCATAAGAATTTCCCAGATTTTTTTGCTAAGGATGCAGGAAAATTAGAAGAAGGAAAATCATCATTAATTTTACCAAAGGAAGATAGGACATTTAAACTTAAGTTTATATCTTCAGGAAATGTTATAGATGCGTATATTAATCAGGATTCTGGAAAGGCTATTCAATCAATTGATAGACAAGATATTCTAGGTGAATGGTTATTAAGAGGTGTATTTCAATTAAAAGAAAGGGAATTACTAACAGCAGAACGATTAGCTGAATTACATATAAATGCAATTAGATTTACGAAATATAAAAATATAGAAGAAATTGGAATTGAGTTTATTTGGATTGATGAAAATAATCCTCCAGAAGATGCAATAGGATGGGTTGCAAAAAATAAGATATTAGATATAAAAGAAATAGCAACTAACAAAAAATCAAATAATAATAAACATCTAAAAATTGCCGAAAATACTGATGATAGTGATTATTTTTGTTAGTTCTTATTCTTTAAAATATATTTATTTTTATAACGTATTTTCTAAAGAAGATGAATTTGGAAGTTTGAGGAAAAAAGAATGAGCATAGTATTATTGAAAGCAACTGAATCTGACATGAAAGAAATATGGGAAATGCAAATTGAAGCATTTAAAGATTTATTAGAAAAATATAAAGATTATGATATGAGCCCAGCAACTGAAAGTTATGAAAATATATTGAATAAATATAATCAATCATGGACAAAGTATTTCTTTATTGTAAAAGATGACAACAAGGTTGGGGTAGTAAGAGTTATTGATAAAGAAGATGGAAGTAGGAAAAGAATCGCTCCTTTATGGATCATGCCCTCTTATAGGAATAAAGGCTTTGCACAGTTAGCTATAAAAGAATTGGAAAAATTATATGGTTCTAGTTATTGGGAATTAGATACTATTCTACAAGAGAAAGGTAATATCTATTTATATGAGAAATTAGGTTATAGAAGAATAGATAAGATAGAGCATATTAAAGATGGAATGGATATTGTATTCTTTCAAAAAGATTAGTGGAATTATACAAACTAAATACTATTTCCCTTTTCAACCTCAAGGTTTCGCGTTATAATATAACTATCAACACAACAAATAATTCATTTAACCATGGAGGTAAAGTATGAACAAAGTAATAGAAACAATGATGAACCATCGTACAAGAAGAAGTTTTGT
>ERZ772972.955-NODE-955-length-10591-cov-4.064446_pt1 | contig 10591 bp, 9 predicted proteins | sample MGYA00580673_ERZ772972 | MGnify/ENA primary metagenome ERZ772972 (study PRJEB29015, sample SAMEA2738051) | human oral metagenome | biome: human oral; feature: human-associated habitat; material: saliva | place: China | collected 2229 ... | reverse complement strand
AGAAGGACATTGAAATCCGAGTTTGTGCGTTAGCGAATTCAACCAAAATGCTTTTAGATGAAAACGGATTAAATTTAGATAATTGGAAAGTGGATCTTGAAAATGCGACCCAACCTTCTGATTTCGATGTTTTGTTATCTTTCATTAAATTACACCACGTAGTGAACCCAGTCTTCGTAGATTGTACAACAGCTGAATCGGTCGCTGGGCTTTATGCGCGCGCATTAAAAGAAGGCTTCCATGTGGTAACCCCAAATAAAAAAGCGAATACGCGTGAATTAGCCTATTACCACGAATTACGTCGCAATGCACAAGCAAGCCAACATAAATTCTTATACGAAACTAACGTAGGGGCAGGCTTACCGGTTATCGAAAACTTACAGAACTTGTTGGCAGCAGGTGATGAGCTTGAGTATTTTGAAGGTATTTTATCTGGCTCACTTTCTTTCATCTTCGGTAAATTAGAAGAAGGACTTTCTCTTTCAGAAGTGACCGCACTTGCACGTGAAAAAGGCTTTACAGAACCTGATCCTCGTGATGATTTATCGGGGCAAGATGTGGCACGTAAATTGCTTATTTTAGCGCGTGAAGCAGGGCTAGAACTTGAGCTTTCCGATGTGGAAGTGGAAGGCGTGTTACCGAAAGGCTTCTCTGAAGGCAAATCAGCCGATGAATTTATGGCGATGTTGCCACAATTAGATGCGGAATTTAAAGCACGCGTTGAAGCTGCGAAAGCGGAAGGGAAAGTATTGCGCTACGTAGGCCAAATTAAAGATGGCCACTGCAAAGTGTCAATCATTGCCGTGGATCAAAATAACCCATTGTATAAGGTGAAAGACGGTGAAAACGCCCTTGCATTCTATACGCGTTATTATCAACCAATTCCGTTGCTATTACGTGGTTACGGTGCGGGTAATGCCGTGACTGCAGCAGGTATCTTTGCGGATATTTTAAGAACATTACACCACTAAAAAGGACTTAACATGTTAAGAATTTATGCTCCCGCATCGAGTGCAAATATTAGTGTAGGGTTTGACACATTAGGCGCAGCCATTTCACCGATTGATGGTTCATTATTAGGTGATGTCGTACAGATTGAGTCTATTCCAAGTGGTTTTGAGCTCGAAAGTGCGGGCTATTTTGTGCGTAAATTGCCAAAAGAGCCACAAAAAAATATCGTGTATCAGGCCTATGTGCTGTTTAGTGAGCAATTAAAATTACGCAATGTGAGAGTCAAACCATTGCGTTTGACCCTTGAGAAAAATATGCCGATTGGTTCGGGCTTGGGGTCAAGTGCGTGCTCTATCGTGGCTGCATTAGTGGCATTAAATAAATTCCACGATGAACCATTTTCAAAAATGGAATTGTTAGAGATGATGGGAGAGCTAGAAGGTCGTATTTCAGGTTCTATCCATTATGATAATGTGGCACCTTGTTACTTAGGCGGTGTGCAATTTATGGTACAATCTCTCGGTAACATTTGCCAAAAACTGCCATTTTTTGATAATTGGTATTGGGTCTTAGCTTATCCAGGCATTGAGGTTTCAACCGCTGAAGCGCGTGCAATTTTACCGAAAAGCTACACACGTCAAGATGTGATTTCTCATGGTCGTCATTTAGGTGGCTTTGTGCACGCATGTCACACGCATCAAGAAAACCTTGCAGCGATGATGATGAAAGATGTGATTGCAGAACCTTATCGTGAGGCTTTATTACCAAATTTCGCAGAAGTGAAACAAGCTACTCGTGATTTAGGCGCATTAGCGACGGGGATTTCAGGCTCTGGCCCAACGATTTTCTCCATTGCACCTGATTTACAAACCGCAACAAAACTGGCGACTTATTTAGAAAATCATTATTTACAAAACAATGAAGGTTTTGTGCATGTTTGTAAGGTCGATAATGATGGCGCGAGAGAGCTAGGTTAAACAACCAATCGCTTTTATCCCCTCTTTTATAAGAGGGGAATAACATTTTATTAAAACTCTATAATTAACGGATATACAATGAATTTGTACAACATCAAACACCCTGAAGAACAAGTGAATTTTGCGCAAGCAGTACGTCAAGGACTTGGCAAAGATCAAGGTTTGTTCTTTCCAGAAACCATCCCAGCTTTAACCAATATTGATGAATTATTAGCTTTACCATTGGTTGAACGTAGCCAAAAGATTCTTGGCGCCTTAATCGGTGAAGAATTGCCGAAAGCCACTTTGGATGCGATGGTAAAAAATGCATTTACTTTTCCTGCACCGTTAGAAAAAGTGGAAGACAATATTTATGCCCTTGAATTATTCCACGGTCCAACTTTAGCATTTAAAGACTTTGGTGGTCGTTTTATGGCACAGGCGCTCGCTGCAGTGCGTGGTGATGGCAAAATCACCATTTTAACAGCGACGTCAGGCGATACCGGCGCGGCAGTTGCCCACGCGTTTTACGGGCTAGAAAACATCAATGTTGTGATTTTATATCCGAAAGGCAAAATCAGCCCATTACAAGAAAAACTATTCTGTACTTTAGGTGGGAATATCCGCACTGTTGCGATTAATGGCGATTTTGATGCCTGCCAAGCGTTAGTCAAACAAGCGTTTGATGATGCCGAACTACGTCAAGCAATTGGTTTAAACTCAGCAAACTCCATTAATATTAGCCGTTTATTAGCGCAAGTTTGTTATTACTTTGAAGCCGTAGCGCAATTACCGAAAGAAAAACGCGATAATGTCGTGGTTTCTGTACCAAGTGGTAACTTCGGTAACTTAACCGCAGGGTTAATTGCAAAAACATTAGGTTTACCAATTAAACGCTTTATTGCTTCAACCAATGCGAACGATACTGTGCCGCGTTATTTAGAATCAGGTAACTGGGCACCTAAAGCGACTGTAGCCACGCTTTCTAATGCGATGGATGTCAGCCGTCCCAACAACTGGCCACGTGTAGAAGAACTCTTCAAACGCAATGGCTGGAATTTAAGTGATTTAGGTTCAGGTATGTTAAGCGATGGCGAAACAGAAGAAACCTTAAAAGCGATGTACGCAAAAGGTTATTTATGTGAACCACATGGTGCGATCGCCTATCAAGTATTGAAAGACCAACTTAAAGCGGATGAAACCGGTATTTTCTTATGTACGGCACATCCAGCGAAATTTAAAGAGTCTGTTGAGCGTATTCTTTCGCTCGATCTTCCATTGCCAGAAGCGTTGGATAAACACAATAAATTGCCATTACTTTCTGATGAAATGGATGACGATTTTGCACAATTACGTGCATATTTGTTGAAATAATAAAAAAGTGCGGTTGATTTTGACCGCACTTTTGTTTTGTTACTCAAAAGGGCGGGATAAACGCCCTTTATTTTTAGGAATTAATCTTCTTTTCCTAAGATTTGATTCACTTCACTCTTATAGAGTACGGCTTTAGCACCGAAAATAGCCTGTACACCACCGCCGACTTCAAGCACATCAATCGCGCCTAATTTTTTCAATGTGGCTTTATCAACGGCTTTCACGTCCTTAACAGAAACACGTAAGCGAGTAATACACGCATCAACGTTTTCAATATTTTCAGCGCTACCTAATGCTGCAATAATTTTATGTGCATTTTCAGTAAGAGAACTGGTTTCTTGTTCTACATTTTCTTCGGTTTCTTCACCGCGTCCTGGAGTCATCACATTAAAGATGCGAATCAAGAAAACGAAAGAGAAATAATAGAGCAGAGCCCAAGGAATACCGACGAAAATGACACGCAACCAATGGGTGTTTTCATCACCTTGTAAAATACCGAAGAGCAAGAAATCAATAAAACCACCAGAGAAAGTATTCCCGATAGAGATATTTAAATAATCGGCAATAAAGAAAGATACACCATCTAAGAATGCGTGGAACACATAAAGCCATGGTGCAACAAACAAGAACATGAACTCGATTGGTTCAGTAATGCCGGTAATGATAGAGGTGAGGGCTGCACCTAGGAATAAGCCGCCAATTTGTGCACGGCGTTTTTTCGGTACACAGTGATACATAGCTAAACAGGCAGCTGGTAAGCCAAACATCATGGTATCAAAACGGCCGGCAAAGAAACGCGTCCCTTCAGTAAATAAACCATGGTGATTTGGATCTGCTAATTGAGCAAAAAAGATTTTTTGTGCACCAACAATCATCTCGCCATTGACCATTTCCACACCACCTAATTCAGAATACCAAAACAGTGGATAAATCATGTGATGTAAGCCAACCGCGCCAGATAATCGCATTAAGAAACCGTATAAGAATGTTCCAAAGGTTCCCATGGAGGCGATACTTTTACCTGCGGATACGAGCCATTGTTGGAAAGTTGGCCAAATGAGGAAGAAAACTAATCCAACGAAAATAGCTGAAAAAGCAGTCACAATTGGCACAAAGCGAGAGCCGCCAAAGAAACCTAATACTTGTGGTAATTGGATGTTGTGATAGCGATTGTGTAATTTAACGGTAATCAAGCCCATCACCAATGCACCAATCACACCTGTATCAATGCTTTTTACATCAGGAGAGAAAATCGGAATTAATGCGGCAATGGTGCCCGTCATAATGAGATAACCGACAACCGCGGCGAGAGCAGCAACGCCTTTGTCACGTTTGGCTAAGCCGATACCTAAACCAATACACAATAATAAGGCTAAATTGGCAAACACCACGCTACCGGCTGCTGACATGATCTGAAACAGGCCTTGTAGTGCCTCATTATTTAAAATTGGATAGGCTTGCACCGTTGCTTTATTGGAAAGCGCACCACCGATCCCAAGTAAAAGACCTGCAGCAGGCAAAATAGCAATCGGCAACATGAATGCTTTACCGACTTGTTGAAGTTGTTTAAACATAGAACCTCCTGTGATTACTTTTTTGAAATGTAACGTATTTGAGAAGAAAAATCTGTGAAACCGCTCACAGTTTCAATCTAACACCTTGCTTTGATGAGTTTTAGCTTATGTTGGCGTGCGGTGGATTTCCTTTTATAATGCAATCAAACTTGCGTGTTTATTCATTATTTTTATGACAACTTTTATTGCCTACGCCAATATTCAACAACCTTTTCCTTTTGATGAAATTCCTAGGGAACTAGTCCCTGAGAATTTGCATACGGAACCGAAGGGGAATTCTCGGATAACGCAACGACATCAATGTCGTCGATTGGCGCATTTTTTACTTTGGCAGTTGCTAAAAACAGCGGAAAAATCAACCGCACTTTTAGGGCGAATTTATCGTACACAAAGTGACAGACCACAATTTCCCGTCGAGAATATTGATTTTAATATTAGTCACTCTGGTGATTGGGTTGCTGTATTGCTGCATATTAATGAATCAGAAAAAAGTGCGGTCGGTATTGATATTGAATTTCCCAAAAAACGGAATTTTTCTGCGCTCATGGCTCATTTTGCGCCACAAGCAGAACAAGAATGGTTTGCTAAACAGCCTGATGCAGACCTAGCCTTTTATCGTTGTTGGTGTTTGCGTGAAGCTGTATTGAAATCACAAGGCGTAGGAATCGTGAAGTTATCAAGTGTGACGCATTTGCCAGAACAACTGCAGATCTATTCAGATTATTGTCCGAAAGGCGCGTTGCTCTTTACGGATGAATTGCCTTTTTACTTTGCGGCATTTATAAATCAGTCAAAAATTCAACCGCACTTTTATCACTGGAATGGAAAAAATTTACTCGAAAAAAATATAAAAAAATCCTTGATTTACCAAGTAAATGAATAAAAGAAAATCCTTGAAAATATTCAAGGATTTTTTATTTTATAAAACTTGATTCGCCACTTGTATTTTCATAGACTAACCCCATTTATTTCGATAAACTCATTAAAATTTTTAGACAAATGGAGAACGTAATGTCGCAAAACGGTCCAGATCAAGATCCTTGGGGTAAACCGGGACAGAGCAGCGGTCCAAAACAGTCAGATAATTCATCAGATAAGCAAAATGAAAATGGCTGGGGCTCGCGAGACAATAAAAATCAGGAGCAATCACCACCAGATATTGAAGAAGTATTCAATAATCTGTTGAAAAAATTAGGTGGGGGTAATAAAAAAGGCGGTTCAAATAATACTTCGCCGAATATACCTTCATTCAATTTAGGTAAAATTTTACCGATCGCCGCGGTGATCGGTGGAATTATTTGGGGTGCAAGCGGTTTTTACACCATTAAAGAAGCGGAACGTGGTGTGACGTTACGTTTTGGTGAGTTTCATTCTACCGTTCAACCAGGTTTGAACTGGAAACCGACATTCATTGATAAAGTGGTTCCAGTGAATGTAGAACAAGTTCGCGAGCTTAAAACGCAAGGTGCAATGTTAACCAAAGATGAAAACATGGTTAAAGTGGAAATGACCGTACAATATCGCGTGCAAAATCCAGAAAAATACTTGTTTAGCGTGAGCAATGCAGATAATAGTCTCGGACAAGCGACGGACAGTGCGCTTCGTTATGTGATCGGTCATATGACCATGAATGATATTCTGACAACGGGTCGAGCAGTGGTGCGTGAAAATACTTGGAAAGCGTTGAACGATATTATCAAACCTTATGACATGGGGCTTGAAGTGATTGACGTGAACTTCCAATCCGCACGTCCACCAGAAGAAGTGAAAGATGCTTTCGATGATGCGATTAAAGCACAGGAAGACGAACAACGTTATATTCGTGAAGCAGAAGCTTATGCTCGTGAGAAAGAGCCAATCGCTCGCGGTGATGCTCAACGTATCATTGAAGAAGCAACCGCTTATAAAGATCGTGTTGTGCTTGATGCGCAAGGGGAAGTGGAACGTTTACAACGTCTTTTACCTGAATTTAAAGCGGCGCCTGATTTGTTAAAAGAGCGTCTTTATATTCAAACCATGGAAAAAGTCATGGCAAATACGCCGAAAGTCATGTTAGATGCAAATAATGGTAACAATTTAACCGTATTACCATTAGAACAATTAATGGGTAAAAAAGCGGCTCAACCGACTACTACAACGCCTGAAAGTGCGGTCAGTTCTGCACCTGTTTCAACACAGGAACGTCGTGTAGAAACGCAAACGGCTCAACCAGTTCAATCAAATGAAGGCATTCGCCAAGGGAGATTTAACTAATGCGTAAATTTTTACTTCCGATTATTGTGGTGATTGCTGCGGTGCTATATTCCAGCGTCGTGGTTGTAACTGAGGGCACTCGTGGCATCATGTTGCGTTTTAACAAAGTACAACGTGATGCAGAAAACAAAGTTGTGGTGTATGAGCCAGGTTTGCATTTCAAATTACCTTTAATTGATAGCATTAAAGTGCTTGATGCGCGTATTCGTACCCTTGATGGTTCAGCTACTCGTTTTGTGACAGTCGAGAAAAAAGACTTGTTGGTGGATTCCTATGTAAAATGGAAAATCAGCGATTTCGGTCGTTTCTATACTGCAACGGGTGGTGGCGATTATAACCAAGCTGCAAGCTTATTAAGCCGTAAAGTGAATGACCGTCTGCGTTCAGAAATTGGTACTCGCACGATTAAAGATATCGTTTCAGGTACACGTGGTGAATTAATGGCAGGGGCGAAAAAAGCGTTAAATTCAGGGCAGGATAGTACCTCTGAATTAGGGATTGAAGTCGTCGATGTTCGCGTAAAACAAATCAATTTACCGGATGAAGTTTCTTCTTCGATTTACCAACGTATGCGTGCAGAACGTGATGCGGTTGCCCGTGAACACCGTTCACAAGGTAAAGAAAAAGCAGCGTTCATTCAAGCGGATGTGGATCGTAAAGTCACCTTGATCTTAGCGAATGCAAATAAAACTGCACAAGAATTGCGTGGTAATGGTGATGCGGCAGCCGCGAAATTATATTCTCAAGCTTTTGCTCAAGAACCACAGTTTTATAGCTTTATTCGTAGCTTAAAAGCCTATGAAAGCAGCTTTGAAGGTTCAGGTAATATGATGATCTTGAAACCAGACAGTGATTTCTTCCGCTTTATGCAAGCGCCAAAGAAATAAACGAGAGATAATAAAACGTAAAGTGCGGTTAGAACTAGCCGCATTTTTTATTGCTTAATTTTAGGGAGATCTCTATTTATAAGTTAAAAACACCTGTAATGCAATCAATCGCATCCATAGCCAAATCAAATTAAATCCACATAAAATATAAGCCAATTTTTTGGCATAATCACCTTGCTTTTTAAGCTTTTTCTTTCTTTTTATATTTTATTGATCATTTGGAGGATTAGATGAAAAAACTGATTATTGGCGGAGCAGCCATTGCAGTATTGGGTTATTTGGGGGTTGTAGGATATCTACATCAATTTGATAAAGAGAACGCGACCCAACTTTTAATGGAAAATCGCTATACGGGCGAACAAGAAAAAGTGGCAAAAGCGTTGTTTGATAACAGCTGCCAATATTGCCATAGTCCAAACACACCTCTTCCATTTTATTCAAAATTCCCGATTGTGGGTGACCAAATGCAATCGGATATTCAGAATGGGCTTAGAGCCTTCCGCTTAGATCGTTTAGTTGAAGGCTTAAAAGATCCGAGCAAATTATCCCAAGCTGATTTAGCAAAATTACAACGTGTACTTGAAAATAACGAAATGCCAATTGCTAAATTCAGACATCTTCACTGGGGAAGTAAACCAGATGAGCAAGAAAAAGTGGCGTTGCAATGGGCGGACAATCTTATGAATACATGGGACTCTACGGCGATTACTTTAAAGATCGTGGTACGCCATTAACTGATGCAGATGAAGGTCGCTTTGCACAAACTAAAGATCCGTTTGATATGCATCGTTTCAAAGTGCCAATCTTGCGTAATGTCGCACTTACTGCACCGTATTTCCATGATGCTTCAGCAAAAGAATTAAAAGATGCTGTGAGTGCAATGTTGAAATACCAAAGTAACGTGCAACAGCCTGCTCAAAAAGATGTGGAGGACATCACCTCTTTCTTAGAAAGTTTGACAGGTGAATTTAAAGGTGAAAAATTAAAATAATCCTTTGAACTATAAATAGAAACGACCGCAAGTGCGGTCGTTTTTTTATGTGTTTTATTTTGAGATTTACTACAAAGCAAAACGATGAGTTTCTTTTCCCTTATTTTATGCTAAGTGTTTATCCTTTGTTTCCGTAATAAACCAAAGTCCAATCAAACTTAATACGGCATTTAAGGTTAGATAAATTCCAACACCTTTTAAGCCGTAATTGACATTCAGTGGTAACGCAATAATTGCTGCTACACTGGCACCGAATAAGCCTGAAATATTGTAGGTCAACGATGCACCAGAATAACGAGCATGTGTTGGAAATAATTCAGGTAAGAAACTCGCAAGGGGGCCGTATCCCATGCCAATTAACCCCATTCCTATCATTAAGAACCAAAATAAACTGGTAGTTGTTCCATTATCGAGAAAATATGGCAAGGCTAAGCCGAAAATAGCCACGCCAAAGGTTGTCCAAATTAACCAAATTCTTCGTCCAACGATATCGATATATTTGCCTGAAATAGCAATTGTAATGGCTAATGAAATCGCACTGCACATTAGTAAAGCAGTAAAAATTTGTGGTGAGAAGCCTAAGCCCATTGCATAACCGGCTTCCGATTCGGTAGGGGCAGATTTTGCATAAATTTGGCTGAAAGCGATCATAATATAAAAGAGCACATAGCCAGCCATGCAGATCAACATACCTAAGAAGAATGGTTTGAAATGAGTAACGATTACTTCCATCATCGGTAAAGCTTTAGGTTTAGGCTTGTTAAGTGCTGCAATAAATATTGTCGCTTCAGTAAGTTTTAATCGAACATACAACCCAATGGCAACTAATACAAAAGAGGAAAGAAATGGAATTCGCCATGCCCAGTCAGTCATTGCTGCTTGTCCAAAAAGCGCGGTAATGAGTAAAAAGACACCATTGGCAAGTAGTAATCCTAGAGGAGCGCCTAATTGTGGAAAAGTGCCATACCAACCACGTTTTCCTTCAGGTGCATTTTCGATTGCCACTAATGCAGCGCCGCCCCATTCGCCACCTAAACCAATGCCTTGCCCGATACGGCACAAGCAAAGTAAGATGGTTGCCCATATTCCGATACTGTCGTAAGTCGGTAATAAGCCGATCACTACGGTTGAGATCCCCATTACTAACAGGCTCATAACAAAGGTATTTTTTCTTCCTAAGCGATCGCCAAAATGTCCGAATAATACCGCCCCCAGAGGACGAGCAATAAAAGTCAGTGCTAGTGTAGAAAGCGCAGCAATTTGTCCCGAAAGTGGGTCAGCAGCGTGGAAAAATTGATGATTGAAAACGAGCACTGCAGCCATGGTATAAATATAGTTATCGAAATATTCAATAGCGGTGCCAATCATCGTTGCCATTGCTACTCGTTTCAAACTATTTGGCTTATTCAGTGGTTGCATCCGCTTGCTTCCTTTAATGCTTTGGTGCTTGCCTTTATATCTTTGGCTTGACTGATTGCGGTTATTACCGCGATACCATCTGCGCCGTATTTTCGCAACGTTTTCACATGCTCCAATTTCACGCCACCAATAGCTACAAGTGGTTTTGTGATACCTGCTTTTCTCAAGGTTTGAATAAACTCCATT
>ERZ772972.951-NODE-951-length-10608-cov-16.195395_pt1 | contig 10608 bp, 8 predicted proteins | sample MGYA00580673_ERZ772972 | MGnify/ENA primary metagenome ERZ772972 (study PRJEB29015, sample SAMEA2738051) | human oral metagenome | biome: human oral; feature: human-associated habitat; material: saliva | place: China | collected 2229 ... | reverse complement strand
GCGCCGAGCGAAGCTCGCGGCGCGGACGGCTCGCGGGCGGGCCGCCGCCCACGGGAGCACAAAGCAGCCCGGCCCGCCAAAGCCATCCGGTGCCCGGAAAACCCGCGGGTCCACAAGCAACAACCAGCGCCACTCAGCAACACGTAGTGCTCTATAGCCCGCGCACTGTGCGGTGCGCGCCGTGCGCGTGCGTTACTGCCCGCGCTTGACGGACTCGAGCAGCATGACGGCCACGTCGCGCACCTCGGGGAGCTTTCCACCGAACGAGGCCGTGGCGGCGTCCTCGGCGCTGTGATTGTCGGCGTCGGCCGAGACGAATCCGGCGGATGTGCCCGAGGCTGAGCCGAGCATCTGGGAACAGAAGGGGCAGGCCGTCGCGACGACGTCCGCGCCCGTGGCCGCGGCCTCGACGATGCGGGCATCCGCGATACGGGTCCCGCGCGTCTCCTCGAACCAGGCGTGCGCGCCGCCCGCGCCGCAGCACATCGCGCGGTCGCGGTTGCGCGGCATCTCGACGAGCTCCACGTTCGGCAGGGAGCCCACGAGCTCGCGCGGCGGCTCGTAGACGCGGTTGTGGCGGCCCAGGAAGCACGCGTCGTGGTAGGTGACCTTCAGGGGCGTGCCGACTGAGGGAGCGTCGCCCGCGGACTGTGCCCCGGCCTCGTCCGTGGTGTCCTCGCCCGTGGGGGCTGTGGAAGTGGGGGCCACCGGCGTGAGCAGGCCGTCGCGCACCAGGCGGTTGAGGAGCTGCGTGTGGTGGACGACGTCGAAGGAGCCGCCCAGCTCCGGGTACTCGCCCGCGATCGTGTTGAAGCAGTGCGCGCAGGAGACGACGATCTTCTGGGGCTTGGCTTCCTTGAGCGTGTCGATCGCCTGGGCGGCCAGCATCTGGAAGAGCGCCTCGTTGCCGGCGCGGCGGGCCGGGTCGCCCGTGCAGGACTCGCCCGAGCCGAGGACCGCGAAGGACACGCCCGCCGTGTGCAGCAGCTCGGCGACGGCGGCGCTGGTCTTCTTCGCCGTGTCGTCGTAGGCGCCCGCGCAGCCCACCCAGAACAGGTAGTCAACCTCGGAGGCGTCCTCGATGTCCTCGCCGACGACGGGGATGTCGAAGTCCAGCTTCTTCGCCCAGTCCATGCGCTTGCGGGCCGGCTGGTTGTAGGGGTTCGCCTTGGATTCCATGCCGCGGAACGCGCGGCCCAGCTCGCGGGGGAACGCGCCCTCCATGAGGACCTGGTGGCGGCGCAGGTCGAGGATGTGGTCGATGTGCTCGATGTCGACGGGGCACTGCTCGACGCAGGCGCCGCAGTTCGTGCAGTCCCACAGGACCTCTTCGGAGACGACCTCGGGGACCAGGGGAGCGGTGACCGCGGAGACGCCCTCGGGGCCGGTCGCGCCCGACAGGGACAGGGCGGAGACCAGGTCGAAGGAGTGCGGCGAGGCCGGCACGCCCTTGTCGAGGAGGACCTCGCCGTCGCCCAACTTCTGGTGGCCCTCCTCCTGCTCGACGATCTGCACGTTGGAGGCGGACTCCATGTGGTCGCGCAGGCCCATGATGAGCAGCTTGGGGGAGAGGGGCTTCTGGGTGTTCCACGCGGGGCACAGCTCCTGGCAGCGGCCGCACTCGGTGCACGCGTACAGGTCCAGGCGGGCCTTCCACGAGAAGTCCTCAATTGTGCCCACGCCGAGGACGGTGTCCTCGGGGACGTCGTCGAAGTCGTCCTCGCTGGTCACGGGCTTGCCGTCGATGAGCATGTGGTCGGCCGGTCCCAGGGACTTCGTGCCGTCGGCGTTGCGGCGCGTGTACAGGTTGAGGATCGCGACGAAGCGGTGCCAGGCGACGCCCATGCCGGTCTGGATGCCGACGACCGTCAGCCAGATCATGGAGGTGAGGACCTTGAGGGCGCTGACCAGCACGATCGCGTTCGCCAGCGAGGCGGCCGAGGAGGAGGCGGCCGCGAAGAGCGCGCCGAGCCAGGCGGTGAGCGGGAAGTGCAGGGCGGTCGCGTGGGCCTCAAGGCCGGGCGTCACGCTGAAGAGCGCGTATTCGAGGCCGCGCAGGGCCACGACGCACGCGCACACGATGAGGATGACCCACTCGACGAAGAGCGCCTGCCAGCGGGTCGAGCCCAGGAAACGGGAGGCCAGGCCGCGCGGGGAGGAGTCGCGCGGGTGGGGCGTGGCCAGGGACGAGGGCGGGGTGCCTTCCGGGTCGGCCGCGGCAGCAGCGGCGTCGGGGTCGTCGTTCGAGAGGGCCGCCTCGGCGGCCGTGCCGTGCCCGGCGCGCTGGCGCACGATCATGAGGAGGATGATGCCCGCCAGGCCGCCCCACGCGAAGACCTCGGTGAGCCACTCCCACGGCGCGAAATGGCCGAGGAGAGGCAGCGTGAAGGTCTGGACGCGCAGCTGGGCGTAGCCCGTGACCAGGGTGAAGAAGAGGATCGGGAAGGAGACCATGACCAGCCAGTGGGCGGCCTTGATCCAGGGGCGCCCCTTGAACTCGCGGTGGGTGAGGGCCGCGGAGACGACACCCCACGCTCGCTTGCCGACGGGGCTCAGGCGCCCCGGGTCGGGCGTGCCCGCCGAGACCGTGCGCCACATGTGGGTCAGGCCTCGCGCGAACGACAGGACGGCCAGGGCGCTCACCAGCAGGGCGAGTCCCCACATGATGGCGCTCAGCGTCGGATTGGCCACGTTTCCTCCTCAAGATTGCTGCACTCCATTGTGTCACCTTGACCCGGGGGAGTCCGATTCTGCCCCGCAAAGCGTGCGCAATTACGCGCTGCGTGCGGGCTTCGTCGCGCTCTCGTGTGCTCGCCACAACGTGGATATATGCCACGAGGAGGGAAAAAGTGTGGGAGAGTGAGAGCGTGCTTCCCGTCTCGCAGCCAGACATGACACTGTCCGACCAGGAACTCTTCGGAGACGATCACCCGCATGATCACTGCGGGGTCTTCGGAGTATGGGCCCCGGGCGAGGACGTTTCCCGCCTGACCTACTTCTCCCTCTACGCCTTGCAACACCGCGGCCAACAGAGCGCGGGTATTGCGACGTCGAATGGCAAGCAGATCCTCGTGTATAAGGATCAGGGCCTCGTCTCGCAGGTGTTCTCCGAGCAGTCCCTGCAGGGCCTGCGCGGCCACATCGCTCTGGGCCACGTCCGCTACGCGACGACCGGCGCGGACGTGTGGCGCAACGCCCAGCCGACGCTGGGCCCCACCCCCACGGGCACGCTCGCCCTGGCCCACAACGGCAACCTCACCAACACGGTCGAGCTGCGCGAGCTGGCCGTCGAGATCGCCGACGACGGCGAGGACTTCGAACGCGGCGCCTCCACCGACACCTCCCTCGTGACCGCGCTGTTGGGCATGGCCGACCGCATTCCCGGTCCGACCCCCTTCATCGCGTCCCCGTCCGTGACGCCCGGGCACACGGGTGTGGACGAGGCCGCCCCGGCCTCGTCGGTTGTTGACGACCTTGAGCCCGCGCCCCTCGTCGGCGCCGCCCTGAAGGTCCTGCCGCGCATCAAGGGCGCGTTCTCCCTGGTCTTCATGGACGAGAACACGCTGTACGCCGCGCGCGACCCGCACGGCTACCGCCCGCTCGTGCTCGGCCGCCTGGCCTCCGGCTGGGTCGTCGCCTCCGAGACCGCCGCCCTGGACCTGTGTGGCGCGACCTTCGTGCGCGAGGTCGAACCCGGCGAGCTCATCTCCATCGACGCGTCGGGCGTGCACTCGCGCCGCTTCGCCGTGCGCCGCTCCAACACCTGCGTCTTCGAGTACGTGTACCTGGCCCGCCCCGACACGACGATCGGCGGGCGCCGCATCGTGGCCGCGCGCCACGAGATGGGCGCCGCCCTGGCGCGCGAGAACCCCATCGAGGCGGACCTGGTGATCCCCACGCCCGACTCGGGCACGCCCGCCGCGATCGGCTACGCGCAGGAGTCCGGGATCCCCTTCGCCCAGGGCCTCGTGAAGAACGCGTACGTGGGCCGCACCTTCATCCAGCCCACGCAGTCCCTGCGCCAGCTGGGCATCCGCCTCAAGCTCAACCCCCTGCGCGAGGTCATCGAAGGCAAGCGCTTGGTCGTCATCGACGACTCGATCGTGCGCGGTAACACGCAGCGCGCGCTCGTCAAGATGCTGCGCGAGGCCGGGGCCGCCGAGGTGCACATCCGCATCTCCTCCCCGCCGGTGCTGTGGCCGTGCTTCTTCGGTATCGATTTCCCGACGCGCGCCGAGCTCATCGCCTCGTCCATGAGCGTCGAACAGGTGCGCGAATCCATCGGCGCCGACTCGCTGGCCTACCTGTCGATCGACGGCATGGTTGGTGCCACCGGACAGGGCACGTCCCTGTGCATCGGCTGCTTCACGGGCGAATACCCCGAGACGATCCCCGCCGGGACGCCCGTGCCCGGAACCCCCGAAGCCACCCCCTGCTAACCTCCACGCCCGCACGCAACCCCTGCGCCGCGGGCGTCGTTCTCAACCCGACCACCCAGACACGGCCTCGTCGAGCGCCATCCGCGAAAGGCACCACCCATGACCGACACCCCCCTGGACTACGCGACCGCTGGCGTCGACACCGCTGCGGGCGACCGCGCCGTCGAGCTGATGAAGAGCGCGGTGGCCGCCACCCACGACTCCACCGTCCTGGGCGCGACCGGCGGATTCGCCGGCATGGTCGACGCGTCGGCGCTGCTGGGCATGGAGAAGCCGCTGCTCGCGACCTCCACGGACGGCGTGGGCACGAAGATCGCGATCGCGCAGGCCATGGACGTGCACGACACGATCGGCCAGGACCTGGTCGGCATGGTCGTCGACGACATCGTCGTGATCGGCGCGCGCCCGGTCCTCATGACCGACTACATCGCCTGCGGGCACGTGGTCCCCGAGCGTATCGCCGCGATCGTCACCGGCATCGCGCGCGCCTGCGAGGCCACGGGCACGCCCCTCATCGGCGGCGAGACCGCCGAGCACCCGGGCGTCATGGAGCCCGACGACTACGACATCGCGGGCGCGGCGACCGGCGTCGTGGACGCCTCCAAGCTGCTGGGCCCCGAGCGCGTGGCCGACGGTGACGTCGTCATCGCCATGGCGTCTTCGGGCCTGCACTCCAACGGCTACTCGCTGGTGCGCTCGGTCGTCTCCCGCGTCGGCGCCTCCCTGGAGTCCCACGTGGCCGAGTTCGGCCGCACCCTCGGCGAGGAGCTCCTCGAGCCCACCCGCCTGTACACGCGCCTGTGCCTGGACCTGGTCGAGCGCTTCGGCGTCGAGGGGATTCACGCCTACTCGCACGTGACCGGCGGCGGCCTGGCCGCGAACCTGTCGCGCGTCCTGCCTGTCGGCGCGGTGGCGACCGTCGACCGCTCCACGTGGACCATCCCCGCCGTGTTCGACTGGGTGCGCCGCGGCGGCGACGTCACCTGGGTCGGCATGGAGGACTCCCTGAACCTGGGCGTCGGCATGGTCGCCGTCGTCTCCGAGTCCGTGGCCTCCGAGGTCCTGGCCGCTATCAACGAGGCCGGGGTGGCCTCGTGGGTCCTGGGCTCTGTCACGACTCTTGGCACGGATGCGACCGTGGAGGGTTTCGGCCCGATCGACGACCTGAGCGCCGATTCGTCCGGCGTGCGCCTCATCTCCGGCACGAAGGGTGTCCAGGCGGGCGCCGTGCTCATGCACGGCGAGTACCGCGTCGGCTGACCCCGCCCGTCCGTCTAATCGAAAGTGGGAGGGCCGAGGCCGGGGTGGCCTCGGCCCCTCACTCTCAGCGGGTGTGCAGCGGAGCGCGGTCGACGAGCCGGGGCAACCGAGGCCTCGTCAGGGAGCGTACGCCTGCGGGGTCGGGTCCGGTCGCGCGACCTCCGAGAACGCGGGCGTCGGCTCACCCGGGCACGCCAAATCGGCGGACCGGTGCCCGATCCGCCGGATGGCTGAGCCGTTACTTGGTGGAGGAACCACCCGTCCAGAAGGACTCATCGAGCTGCTTCGGGTCGATGTCGTCGTCCTCTGCCGGGATATCCGCGAAGTCGGCGTATTTCGAGTAGAGGTCGTCGTCGATTGCATCGTCCTCTTCGGGCTCGTCCACCGCGTCATTCGCCGTGTACGAGTCCTCATCCGCCAGCTCTCGCTGGAGTGCGTGTAGGTCGGTGTCGGGGCTGAAGTACTTCAGCTTCCGAGCGACTTTCATCTGCTTAGCCTTTTGACGGCCGCGCCCCATGGCGTCGACCCCCTCCGCGTCGTTCGGGTCCGCATCAAGCGGTTCCCTGGGTGTTCAAAATGTTTCGTGGGTCCATCATAGCTAAAGACGGGCCTTGACCTCACCTTGGATCAGCTTTTGCGCGAACAGCGTAGCGGCCCGTTGCGTACGGATGCGCGGAAGCCCGCGGAAAAGCGGCCCAGACGGCTCATTCGTGTGAACGCGGTTACTGGAGGTGGAACGCGCACAAACACGTACCCCTCGCGCGAGCATCATGCCCGGGCGAGGGGAACGTTAGGATGGGTCGAAGCGTCAGGCTTCCAGGGCCTCGTCGAGCTTCGCGAGCGCGGCGAGCATCTGCTTGGTGGCCTCGCGGCCGATGCGGCGGGCGTGACGGCGGGCGCGGCGAGGCTTGCGGGTGGCCAGCAGAACCAGGACGCCGATGGCGCCCACGGTCGACAGGGCGACGATGGCGACCTTCTTGATGGCCTCCGCGTTGCCGCCGATCGCGTCCTGCAGGGTCAGCGACGCGGACTCCTTCAGAGACTCGAAGCGCACGGTCGCCTCTTCCTTCGCCTCCTGGGCGAGTGCGGCGGGCTGGACACGCGCGTACAGCTGATCGATCGTGGCGGCCAGCTCGGCGCGCTGACGCTCGAGGTCAGCCTGGATCTGTTCTTCGGTGCGCGGACCGGAGGGCGCGGCGGTGTGCTCGCCGACGGTCACGGTGCGAGGATCGACGGTGTTGCTCACTTGCCCAGTCCCTTCTGGATGGCTTCCTTCGTGGCGGCCACGGACGCGGCCGGATCCGGGCGGTGCTTCTGCGCGCTCTGGAGGGCGTTCTTACCGGCCAGGGCCAGCGCCAGCACGATCACCAGCAGCAGGACGACGACAATCAGCGACGCCGCCCACGCCGGGAGCACGAGGGCCAGGAGGACCTCGATCGTGTGGAGGGTCCACCCCAGCAGGAAGAGAGCGAACACGGCGGCCGTCACGAGGAGGCCCGCGCCCTTACCGCTCTTGGCAGCGAAAGCGCGCGCCTTCGTCTTGTTGAGCTCGATCTCATCGCGCACGATGCCCGACAGCTGGCTGGTGACCAGCGCGACGAGGCTGCCGATGCTGGGGCGTGCCTCGGGAGCGGGCGCAGCGTGCTGCGGCGCGTGCGGTGCGGGGGCCGCGGGCGGCGGGAATTGCCCGGGCTGGGGGATGGACTGGGTCATGGGGACTCCTGCGCGTGCGGGGGTAGCGAGGCAGCGCCTCGCAGGATAAACCTAGTCTCTCACGAAGGGAGGCGGCTCGCAGTGACCCGTACGCTACTCCTTCGGCGCGATAGAGCCCGGCAGATCCGACAGGATCTTGCGGGCGCGCACGACCAGGTCGGAGACCTCATCCTCGGCCAGTGCCGGGTCGTCGGCGTCAACCTCGGGGATGTTGCGCACCGACGCGTCCGAGCGGTCCTCGTCCGAGGCCTCGTCCGCGCCGATCGGCGCCATGAGCGCCGTCTCGTCCGCCGCGGCGTCCCCGGAGGAAAGCGCCTGTCCACCTGCGGCGACGCCGATCGAGCGGCGGACCGGGGCCGAGGAGGAAGCGGACGCGGAGGAGCCGGCCACGACCTCGTCGAAGGGGGAAGGACCGATAGCGAGGAGAGCGCTGGTGTCCTCGGGGTTGGCCTCCAGGGCGGTCGCGATGATCGCGGGCGTCGGGGCAGGGGCGTCGAGGGACACTCGGCCGTTCGTGAGCAGAATCGCACGGTCTGTGGACGCTGCAAGCTCCGGGGACGGCGTCGACACCACGACCGCGCAACCCGCGTTCGTCAGCGCCCGCAGGAGGGGCCCCAGCTCGGCGCGCGCCTCGGCGGGCAGGGAAACCGGATCCTCGATGAGGAAGACCTCGGCGCCGGACACGATCGCGCGGGCAATGAGCGCCTTGAAACGCTCCCACTGCGTCAGCTCAGAGGGGTACAGGTCCACGCGCTGCGCCAGACCCGTCACCTGGAGGGAACCCACCAGGTTGTCCCAGTCCGCGATCGAACCCGTCGCCGACAGGGGAGCGAGGATGTTCTGGCGGATCGTCAGGGTCTCATCCAGCGGGGAATCCGTGCGGATCAGCGCCACCGAGCCGATGCGGCCCGCCAGACGCGCGGCCCACGAGCGCGACGGCGCCGCGACAATGCGGCCGGCCTGCGGTTCCTCGAGACCCGCCAGGATCAGGAACAGGGCGCGGGCTCGGCGGCCCGTCGGGTCCAGGATGGCGCTCAGCGTGTGCGCGCGGAAGCCCATATCCACGTTCGCCAGCAGGACTGCACCCGTCGCGTGGTCCGTGTAGGTCAGGCCCAGGCCTGCGACCAGGACCTTGCCGCCGCCACCCTTCGCGGCGAAAGAACGGCGCGAACGATACCAGGGGCGCGGCTCGCTCATAGGCATCTGGGCGGAAGGCGGCGCGATCACGACCTCGCCCTGCGTGTGGCGAGGCGTCGGCCGCTGGTTCTGACTGTTCGATCCCTGCTGGTCACGGGTCGGTGAGGCAACCAGGACAACACCGTCCTGCGCACCACCCATCGCCGAGGCCGAGGCCCCCTGGGCGGGCGCGTCAACCGCCGCAGCGGCGGTCGGCTCCGAGACGGCCTGCCCAGCGGCGGTCGGCTCCGGGACAGCCTGCCCAGCGGCGGCCGTCAGGTCGGCCGCATCCCGGCCATCCGTACCCTGCAGGTTTTCACGCGAGTCGTTCGACATGCCCCTATTGTTTCAGGATCGTGTCGATTGTGCCGTAATGGCGCGCGGGAGTGGGACGGGTGATACGTTTGTGACGTCCTGCGAGTGCGTGTGGCGGCTGTGGCTGCCGTGTTCCCCGGATGGGGATGGCCCCATGCAGTGCATTAGGAGGACGTTTTCCCCGCGAAAGCAGGGATTACTCTATGCGTGAGGCCTTCGTGTTTGCGTGGCGACAATAAATATTGCAAGATGCATTGCATAAGAAAGCTTTCAGTGTTATCGTGTACCTATCAACCTTTTGGGGGATGGTGGCCCTGAACGGGCCGCCGGGTTCAACAATTTCAGAGTAATCAGACTCGCTCATCGTAGCGTGTTGTGGTTGCGTAGGAAGCGAAAACGACTCGAGGTGGAGATGATGGCCCGGAAGAAGGTAAGTGTTGAAACGCCTTCGGTTCTTGCAGTGGTGACTGCGCCGGTCTTCCCCGCTGCGCGTTCTGATCTCGATGCGTCGGAGTTGTCTGATCTTGCTCGGTGTTTTTGGGCAAAGACAGGAGCCGGGGCAGGCGTGTGGCTCTCTGTTGTCCAGCACTTGATGGATGCCGCAGACATCGCGGGAAACTTGTTTGACGGGTATCTGAGCGAGCATCACCGTCAGCTTATGGCTTCCGTGTGGGACGGGGACCAATCGAAGGCGCGAGCCAGCTTCGTGTTCCTGGCAGGCGTGCACGACGCGGGCAAAGTGAGCCCCCAATTTGCTTGTCAGTCTGCTGAACTCGCGGAACTCATCCGAGACCAGGGGATCTCGGTCATGCGAAAGAAGGACTACGCAGAGCGAGCGTTCCTTCCCCACGGCCTCGTCAGTCAGTTTGCACTCCAGGAGGTGGTAGCTGCTGGGGGAGGGGACCCGAGGCGCGCCCGCCAGTGGGCGATCCTCGTCGGTATCCATCATGGACGCTATCCGGATTCAGATGCCGTGCGGGTCGCGCATCAGCAGTACAAGTATCAAGAAGGATCCGTGACGGACGAGCCGCGGTGGGGGCAGGCGCGCGCTGAGATTCTCCGGTGGATGGCGGCGCGCAGTGGATTCCCGCTTATCGCCCCGGGGACTGCTCTGCCGGAGCTGCCCATCGCGGTGGCATCCGCCTACGCCTCGGCACTCGTCATCGCTGACTGGCTTGCCTCGAACGAAGAATATTTTCCACTTCGTCCGCGTCCGATCAATGGGGACAGAAAGCTGTCGATTGAGGGCTATCCCGAGCTTACTGCGGAGCAGCAGCGAGCCCGTGTCGAGCGCGCCTGGAAGCGAGCTGCCTTCCCCTCGCCCATGCGCCTGCCTGAAGCGCCGACCGACGAGATCGCTGACTTCTACCGTCACCGCTTTGGGTGGCCGGCCTCGTACCGGCCGACCTGTGCCCAGCGCGAGGCTGTAGAGATCGCTTCTACTGAGGACCCGGATCTCATGATCGTTGAGGCACCGCCCGGGTCCGGGAAGACCGAGCTGGCCTTTGCCGCCGCAGAGTTGTTGATGCGCGCCCGGGGGCTGCAGGGAGTGTTCGTCGCGCTGCCCACTCAGGCCACGACGAACGCGATGTTTGAGCGCGTTACCGCGTGGCTGACGAGCATCCTGGGCGATGAACCGCAGAAGCTTGGCATCCAGCTTGCGCACGGGAAAAACAGCCTCAATGAGTCCTTCGTGAAACTCCTT
>ERZ772972.936-NODE-936-length-10705-cov-13.213521_pt1 | contig 10705 bp, 4 predicted proteins | sample MGYA00580673_ERZ772972 | MGnify/ENA primary metagenome ERZ772972 (study PRJEB29015, sample SAMEA2738051) | human oral metagenome | biome: human oral; feature: human-associated habitat; material: saliva | place: China | collected 2229 ... | reverse complement strand
TGTAGCCATCAGTGCTCAAGGTACCATCAGAACGTTTGCTTTGTTGTTTTGGATCAAGAAGATAAACACGAACGACTACAGTTCCATCTTCCCCTACGATTTCTTTAATCCGTTTAATTCCTGCACGCTCCGCGTCCATGAATTTAGTACCAACTTTGTAAGGACGGCTCACATAACCTGATTGATCATTTGCATCAGCTGCTTGATACAATTTATAGCCATCAAATTGACGCTCTCCAGATGCTGTGAAGTTTTGCCCTTCCATAGCTTTAAGAGTATATGAAGCTAAGTCTACTTCGTTACCATTTGCTACGTAGTCTTGAACAGTTTTATCTGTTTTATTAGCGTTAAATGTTGGATTATTTTTATCAACTACGCGATAGTAGGTTGTTTTATTAACTGCTGCAGGAATCTTGGCATTGGTATCAGTAATATCACGACCGTTATATGCTGGTTCTACAACGTTGATAATATCTGTTGATGTACGAGCAGCATAAACTGCATCATATAATTTTTGTTCTTCAGTAGTAAGGTTGTGGCCTGGTGCTACCAAAGCTTGGATAGCCGCCCCAACTTCATAACCATATTGAATAAATGGTTGGTCCGTTTTACCAGGTCCTGCTCCTGTACCTGGGTTGTAATCAACTTGCCAAGTCAATTCTCCGTTAGAGGCACCTTTTGTAGTTGTGAATTTTTGAATACCACTTGAAGCTGTAATCGTTCTAGTTTCTACTACATTACCTGTATTTTTATCAATTAATTCTACAGTAGTATCAGTAGAATCATCAAATCTCTTGTAAGCACGTGTGTAGTAGTTTGTATTGTAACGTTGATTAAATTTAGTAAGGTCTACGATACTATAAGTATAGACATCACCTTCTTTAGCAGAGTAACCAGCTGGTACTTCTTGAGACTTAACAGTTGCACCATTTGGATTCGTCATATCAGGTGTAGCAACTTCACCATCTTTTAGGTAAGTGCTTACAGCCACTGGGGTAGTATTATGGTCTGTAACAGCACGACGATTACGTACGCGTGGTTTTGCTTCAGGTGCTGGTTTTGCTTCAGCTGCTGCTGGTTTTGCTTCAGCTGGTTTAGCAGCTTCTTCTGCAGTAACACCTGCTTCAGCTGTTGCTGGTTTTGCAACTGCTTCTGCTTTTGGAGTTGCTTCTACAGCTGGTTTTGCTTCAGGTGCGGCTGGTGTTTCAGTCACAGCTTTTGCTTCAGCTGCTAAAGCAGAGTTTGAAAGGTCTACTTTAGGTGCAGTTGCTCCGTCAGCATAAGTCGCAGTTGGTGCTACAGTAGCATTATCTTGAGCCGCTTGAGTCGACTCAGATTGAACACTTGCTGTCTCCTTGCTTGTGTCAGTAGGCGCACTAGCGTCATCCGCAGCTACTGTCGGAGCTCCGACAGCAAAAAGCGCTGTCCCTAGTAACACAGAACAAACGCCAACGCTATACTTTCGCAAAGAAAAGCGCTGACGTCTATTAAACATTTCCTTCATTTATTTGTATCTCCTTTTTCATATTTTTTTGTTTGATACATAACAAATGTTATCAAACTTGTTGACCAACGTCAACTAATTATATCAAAGTTGTTACGTGGCCTAAAACTTTCTGAATATTCAGACGTAATTTCCCTCTATTTTTTAACAGTTTTTTACTTTTTTTCCCATTCAGTCCATTTTTTTATCATTCATTTTTTTGACACATTTTCATCCTTTATATAGAAAAAAGTTGAGACAGGAGTCTCAACTTTTTTAAAAAATCTATTCTCACTGAGGAAACTTAAGCATGCTCCTCTTTCCATCTTTTTCTAATGATAAGGAGACTCACAACTGCGACAATAGACAGTAGGGCCCCGATCAAGCTACCTCTGGTTTTGAAGACAAACTCGACCTGATGCTTTCCTTTGGTGATTGGGAAAGATAGGAAGCTATTCCATGCTCTTTCGGTCGTGACGGATTGACCGTCCACTTTCACTTGCCAGCCGGCACTGTATGGGATAGAGGTCATCATGACATCACTATCATCCGTAATGGTGACATTTCCCTCGATATGAGTATTGCTGAACTTGGTCACCTTCAGACCTTGCTGCTTGCGCTTCTCTAGCACTTCTTGGATCTGATCCAGCTCGGCTCGATAGACACCTGCCTGGCTCATGTCGATGGTATCAGTTCTAAAGCGGAACTCAATGACTGACTCTTGATTTTCAGCCATGTCCGTCAGCTGCCAGATTTGCCTTTGGGTAAAGGCCTTACTATTTGGCAACCATTTGTTGTTGACCAGGACAGAGTAATCTTGCTTGGGAATCAAGGATGCCGGTACAAAGAAGTAATAGGTATTGTTGGACTGAGGAATAACCTTATAGCGGATAATGCCTTCCTTAGAAGAATCTGCCCGTCGATAGACGGCCTCTCCTGTCTCCTTGTTGACCTTTTCTTCTATTAAATTTTCCGTTTCAATCCCAGTAAAGGCCAAGGGTTTGAAATACTCTACATAATCGCCCGTATTCTTTTGATGACCTTCCATAGAGTTAAGGATAATGTTTTGGTTGGCAAAGGCATTGTTGGCCCCAAACTGAATGTTCTTCACGAGGGAATTCGTCCCATAGGCCAAGGGGAAGGACTGAGGATTTTTATAGACGACAAAGCGATTGTCTTCATAAACAGTCTCTGTGTAGTAACGCCCCATGTCAAAGCGGTTGGTAAAGCGATAGAAATACATCTTTTCTGGATGTGCTTCCATCTCTTTTGGATCGAATTCCTTGGCATGCATGTAATAGCGAACACCGTACAAGGCATCCGTCAGGGGAGTCCCATTGCTATACTCTGTGGCTGCATTGACCCCCAGATCTCCCATGTAAGCAAAGTGGTCCATGGTCGACCGTTCTAAGCTCGAGCTGAAGGTACTCAAGCCTGGATAAGATACCAAGGATGGGACCGTTCGAGAATAGGCGAAGTCAGTCGCAATCCGGTAGAACTTCTCATCCGCATCTGCCTGGACTTTGTCCGTTACACGCTTGACCGAAATAGCAGCATCTGCAAATTTGTAGACACTGTCATAGCCTAAGGTTACCTGAGAGAGATAGGCATTGTAGCCCAGTTCAAAGAAGGTCAAGACGGATAATACCACGACTGACAAGCGGGTCCATTTTTGGTTCAAGACCAGAAGGACAAGCAGATATAGTAGAACTGTGACTCCGACTTGGGACAACAAATAGCCTGCTTTTAAAAGGATGAGGGCAAGGACAAGGAAGCCGGCAGTCCAGCCAATCCGAATGAGCTTTTCTTTCCGGCTCTTCTTGGACTTGTCCCAATAGCTGTAAAAGGCATAGGAAACAACGACTAGGAGCGCCAACAAATGAAGGGCGGTAAATCGGCTGATGTAACGGGAGACACCAGACGGTTGAAGCTTGGCAATAAAGCTATAGTTCTGCGAATAGACATAGACGACTGCCAAGGCTAACACCAGACCAATCACTAGGTTGGCTAGGCGTGAAATCACTATTTTTTCTTTCATCGCTTGGTAGGCTAAGACCAACATAAAGAAAGAGAACAGCCACGAGAAGCGGAAAAAGAAACCAGCTGGATTTTGCCCCATATGCCAAATCTTGCTGACAAATTCATTGACAAAGGAAATAAAGAAGACGAAGGTGACCAGACCGGCAGCCCATTTCTTGACGGTGACAACTTTTTTCGACAAGAAATAGGATATAAAGCCTAGTAGCCCCAAGGCTCCGATATAGATATTGGGAAGGTTTGGCCCAGCAGACCAACCTGAGGTGTTATCAAAGCCACCCACAACTAGTTTGGCAAAAATATCTAAGGGGTTAATTTGAAAGGCCAATGAGAAGGTCATCCCTCCTCCGACCTGGCCCTTACTTTCAATGAGGTTGAAGAAGACCGGCAAAAGGATGACAGAGGCTAGCGCGATCCCGATAATCGAATAGATTACAGCCTGCAAGATGGGAAGACTAACATTTCTAATTTTCTTCTTCCAATCTCCTTCGACCAGCAGCCTTGGCGATACATAGTAGCAAGTATACAAGGCGATGAAAATGGAGATCATATAACCCATATAAAATTGGAGCAAAACCGTCAAGCCTAAAGCAAAGGCATAGCGATAAGGAGCTCCTCCATCCAATAGTTCTTCTAGGTAGACAATGACGATGGGAAGCATGATCATGGCATCATAGAAAATGACATTCATCTGATACGACACCAGCATCCCAGATAGGGCATAAGCCGTCGCAAAGAGGGGCACTAGCCATTTCCTAGATTCCAAGCCCTTATACCGCTTGATCAATAGGAAGGCAAAGGCCATCCCAATAGCCCCGTAACGGAGCCAAATGGTCAAGAAGACCGCAAACCCAAAGTACTTGAGGGGCGTCAAAATATAGATGATATTAAAAGGACTCATCAAATAATAGCCGAGCACCCCTATCATATCCCCCCCCAGAGACTTGGTAAAGGAATAGCTCAAACTAGATAAATCTCCGGAGAGCACGGCATTTTTCAACAAACCAAAGAAGCTGATGTATTGTTGACCAAAGTCAACAGCCATCAAGCTTTTATCTCCAAATGGAAAAGTCCCCATAAAAGCCCAAACGACCAGCATGATGGCCATTGGGAGCAGGGCGCTAAAAGCATACAGCAAGCTCTTCGGATTCCTCTTCCAAAGCTCTTGCCAAGGCTTGGTCCAGACAAACATTCTTCTATCTCCTATCTTCCTTATCCAATGCTATCCTCTTTCGCCTTTTCAATATTGGTATCTTCAATAATGAAATGAGGGCGACGCTTCACTTCATAGTAAATCTTCCCGATGTATTCACCAAGAATTCCGATAAAGATTAGCTGCACCCCACTAAAGAGAATGATGGCCGCAATGGTGGTAAAATACCCACTCACATAATCCCCCTGAGAAAAGATATACTTCATCAACTCAAAAAACAAGTAGAGAATAGCCAATCCCAGACAGATAAACCCAAACTGGATACACACGCGAAGAGGGCGGTCATTAAAGGAAATAATTCCTTGAATGGCATAGTTCATAGATTTCTTAAAGCCAAACTTGCTCTTTCCAGCCTTGCGAAGTTCATTTTTATAGGGGATGACTTTCTCCTTGAAGCCAATCCATTCGTACAGACCTTTATTAAATCGATTGTATTCTGGCATGGAAATAAAAGCGTTAATAGCCTTCCGACTGAGAAGTCTGAGCTCGGATTTCCCATCCGTCAAATGAACATCCATGGAGCGGTTGGATAGGAAGTAAAATAGACGAGCAAAGGTGCTACCCACAAAGGATTCACCGTCACGAGTCCGTTGTCCACTGACGACATCGTAGCCTTCCTTGTAAGCCTCTAAAAATAGTGGGATGAGATAGGGCGGATGTTGCAAATCTCCATCCATGACCATGACAGCATCTCCCGTCGCATACTTAAAACCAGCCAAGATCCCACTCTCCCGGCCGAAGTTTCGACTAAACCGAATGTATTTGACCCGATCATTGTCTCTGGCAATCCCTTCGATCAGCTCAAAGGTCTTATCATTGCTTCCATCATCAATATAAAGGATTTCATAATCCGAAAGATCTTTCCCAAGCATGTCTTCCAGCTGAGCCGAAATAGCTGCATGAGTCTGAGCTAGTACTAATTCCTCATTGAGTAGTGTAATGAGTATTGATAATTTCATCCCTTTTCTCCATCTATCGTTCTCCCAAAAAAGAGAGAGCTTTCGCTCTCTCCATCATACGGAAACTCTTTGTTTATTTATTAGAAATTTTGCGTTTTAACACGATCGCACCGATGAGGACAATGACTCCCGAAATAACGAGACCAGTTGCTACGACTTCACCAGTACTTGGCAGAAGTTTCTTACGACCTCCACCAGTACCACCTCCCGGTGTTGGTTCAGTGGTTTCACCAGTAGTTGGACCACCTGGAGTTGTTGTTGTCGTAGTGGTTGTTGGACGTCCTCCACCAGTCGTAGTTGTCGTAGTGGTTGTCGTCGTAGTTGACGTAGTGGTTGGTTCCTCAGTCGTCGTAGTCGACGTGGTTGATGGCTCCTCAGTCGTCGTGGTTGACGTGGTTGTTGGTTCCTCAGTCGTCGTAGTTGACGTAGTTGTTGGTTCCTCAGTCGTCGTAGTCGACGTGGTTGATGGCCCCTCAGTCGTCGTGGTTGACGTGGTTGTTGGTTCCTCAGTCGTTGTGGTTGACGTAGTTGTTGGCTCCTCAGTCGTCGTTGACGTGGTCGTTGGTTCCTCAGTAGCAGTTGTGCTTGTTGTAGTAGTTGTAGTAGTCGTCGTGGTTGTAGTTGTTCGATCCCCACTACCGCTACCTGAAGCACTTTCCAAACGTGTCAAGGCGTTGATTGAGCGAGACTTGTCAAAGTTGCTAGCTGACCATTCTAGGACATTGGCCACTTTACTTCCTTTAGGAAGCTCTGACTTCAACTCTGTTGTGTACTCAATGTACATAGCCCAGTTCCAGTTATCCCCAAAATTAATCGTGAATCCTGTAATATCGCCATCAGCATTTCGTGTAAATTCAGCTTTATTGCTAAAGTTATCAATTGGATCCAATTTAAGAAGAGCCGCTTCATTTGGAATCTTCTCTGGTTGAGTCGCATAACGAACTGCACGGAAGGAACTTTCTACCAAGACTTGTCCGCTGTCGCTGAAGTCATCCTTGATGACCATGTTGTTCAACTTGTCTTGAACCGCATTCAAGACAATACGCCATTTTATCCGCTTAGGATTTTCTGGATCTTGGTAACCATACTTCATTTCATAGTCACCAGCTTCACCATCGTCCTTGTTGTAGTTCAATGTGAAGTCAGTGCTACCAAATGTAAAGTAGTAAGTCCCCGTCTTTGGCAGGTTTGCTGCATTTGGACGGACATTGTACTTCAAGGTCATTACCTTATCTTTGTAATTCTCAGAGAAATAGTTTGTAAAGGTAATGGTCACCTTTTGCGTACTTGGGTCTGTCACTGCATTTGCAATTACTTCACCATTTTCGTGTACAATCGGAAACTCTAGCTTGGTCACCAGGCCTAGCTCTTTTGGAAGATCTAGAACCAATGTGTCACCAGCATTGATCTGCTGTGAGTCAGGGAAACTAATCTCGTTGGTCGCCTCCATCGATTGACCAGTAGTGATCTTCGTGTCGGCAGTTAACGGTTGGTTATCAACCTTAATTTCAGTTTTTATCGTATAACTGGTTACTTCAGTCGCAAAGACTGTCGTAAAAACTGTCAAGGATAAAACTAAAAGACTCATAAATGCTAAAACTCGCTTCACGCGTGCTTTTGTGGTCTGCATATTATGCTCCTTTATAAATTATTCGATTATTATTGTAACATATCTGTTTATAAATGCAAGATTTTTTAATTATTTTTCACTAATTGTTCAGTTTTTTGTCAATCCGATTTTATAGGAGAGCCAAAACCTCTCAAATACTGTAACAAAGGCCATCATGAGCCTTTCAATTCAAAACGAAAACCATCTTGATCTTCATCTTTTTCATTAAATTTTCACAAGCTTATCCTAGTTTTTCATAGGTTCCGTTTATGCTTTGAGAACAAAAATTCAGTCCTTGCATCGCAAAGACTGAATTCCTATTTGGTTATGAAGCAAGAGGACGACTTTTTGGTTTATTCTCTTTCTTCCAAATAATAAATAAGACAATTAAGCTTAACACAGAGAGAACTAGACCAAGGGTAGACCATTTTTGCTTAAAGAAAAGCTCAACTTTATGTTTTCCTCGTGAAATTGGAAAAGATAAAAAACTATCCCACGATTTCTTCGTTTCAACTTGCTTACCATCAACCTTGATTTTCCAACCTTCATTGTATGGAATCGAAGTCATCATAACGGTGCTCTCGTCTGTTATATTCACCTTACCAACTATATGTGTGTTGTTGAACTGCTCTATATTCAACTCTTGATTTTTTCTCGCATCTAGCACTTCCTTAATTTTTTCAACATCAGCTCTATATAATACTAAATGAGATAAATCAATGTCATCAAATTGGAATCGGAATTCAATAACTGATTCCTTTTGTGGCGTTCGATCTGTAATCTGCCATATTTGTCTTTGAGAGAAAACAATTAAATTACTTAACAAATCACCGTTTACTGATACTGTGTAGCCGTTTCTACCAGTTAGTGTCTGTGGCGAAAACAAATAATATGTATTATCACTCTGAGGCGTGAACTTATAACGAATCACTCCCTCTTTCGAATTATCTTTTCTTCTATAGATGTATTCTCCGCTGTCCTTATTTTCTTTGACAACTTCTACATTTTCCACCTCAATATCGTTAAAACCCAAAGGCGTAAAATAATCAACATAACCAGCACTTCCAACTTCAACGCCCTGCATCGCATTTAAAATTCTATTTTGGTTATTTACAGCATCATTGCTGTTGAATTTTAAGTCACTAACAAGATTATTTGTTCCATATGCGATAGAAAATGAATTTGGATTTTTACGAACGATGTACCGTTCATCTTCATAAACCTTTTCAGTAAAATATCGTTCCATATCATAACGATTCGTATACCGAGTAAAATTCATTCCCCCAGGTTGAGGTTCCTTCTGGTTATCTGTGTCATCTTTGAAATCCATATAATATCGAACGCCATACAATGCATCTGTTAATGGAGTCCCATTTGCATAAATTGTAGAGAAATATCCCCCTATATTTCCCATATATGAAAAATGATCAATTGTTGATTTTTCCTGAGTTGAACTAAAGTTCTCCAAGCCAGGGTACGTTAAAAGCGAAGGACTTGTCCTAGAATAGGCAAAGGTAGAGGCCATACGATAAAATTTTCTATCAGCATGTTTTTTTACATGATCCACTACTCGCTTCACTGAAGTAGTTGCATCTACAAACTGATCAACATCGTTATAGTAAAAACCAACTTGGGAAAGATAGGCATTATAACCTAGCTCAAAAAATGTCATCCCATAAAGCAAGACAACTGCTAGCTTAGACATTTTAGGCTTAATGGAAAAAATTACAAAGACATATGTGAAAAAGGTCAAATAGATCTGTGAAAATAGAAAACCTTTCACAGCCAAGATCGCTGAAACCAGAAGCAAAACAGCAGTTAAAATAACTCTTGTTACCTTCTTTTCTATATTTTCTTTGGACAACTTCCAGTATAAGTACAATATGATACAAGCATTGATGATTGTAAACAATGCAATCAATTGTAAGTGACCAGAAATAATCAGTGTGAAAGTCTCCGGTTGCAGTTGTTTTATATAAGCGAATGTTGTATTGGACAAATAGGAGCATGCAAGCAATAAAAGGATAAGTGAAATTACTTTTCCTTTTTTCGAAACCTCAATTCCTTTTTTTAGTGCTTGGAATGCCAATACTAACATGAAAAATGAGAACAACCAGGAAAAACGATAAAAAAATCCTAATGGCATTTGGCCCATATGCCAAATTTTATTTACAAATTCATTAACAAATGAGATAAAGAAAATACAAGTAACGACACCCGCAGACCATTTCTTTATGCTACAAATTTTTTTACATGAAAAATACAAAATAAATCCGACAAATCCAAAGGCTCCTATATAGATATTCGGTAGGCTTGGCCCCATTACCCAGGCTCCTGAATCAAAACCACCAATTGTTAACTTAGATAAAATATCCAGTGGCTTAATCATTAAGTCTAACGAGAAAGTCATTCCTGGGTTGTAACCACCTCTGCTTTCGAGAAGGCTTGATAAAACAGGTAACAAGATTACAGAAGCTAAACCACCTCCAATCACTGAGGCTCCGAAAGCTCTCAATAACGGCTTAAAAAAGTTACTTAATTTTAACTTTAATGTTCCTTTATCACCTAATTTGGAAGATACATAAAAACAAGCATATAAAACTATAAAAATAGATGCCATGTAACCCATGTAAAATTGGAAGAAAAGCATCATCCCTAAGGTAAGAGAATATTTAAAGATGCTCCCACCATCCAATAACTCTTCCAAATAAGCGATGACTATCGGAAGCATAATCATAGCATCATAGAATATTACATTCATCTGGTAGGCAACAAGCATTCCAGATAAAGCATATGCTGTGGATAGCAAAGGGACAAGATACTTCTTCGAACTCAATCCCTTGTATCTCTTAATCAATAGAAAAGCAAATGCTAAACCTATTGCTCCGTACCTCAGCCAAATAATGAGGAATACGGCGAACCCATAAAATTGAAATGGGGTAATAATAAAAATCAGATTAAAAGGGCTCAGCAAATAATATCCAACCAATCCTGCCATTGGTCCCCCGAGTGACTGGGTAAACGAATAGCTCAGGTTAGAGAAATCTCCCGATAAGACTGAATTCTTCAATAATCCAAAAAAACTAACATACTGTTGTCCAAAATCAACAGACATCAAGCTTCTGCTACCAAATGGGTATAAACCAATTATCGCCCATACGATAAGCATGATTAGCATAGGTAAAAAAGCACTCAAAAAATAGATTGCTTTTTTAGGGTGCTTATCTAATAATCGTAATATAGGTTTCGATAACGATACCATTTTACTTTCTCCTAAATTATTTTCCTTTTATAAACATAATTACTCTCCCATCGTCCCTCCCAAGACGAACGGAAAAAGTTTAATCTATCACCTCAGTGATCAATCCTGTATCGACATCATAGACAGCTCCTGAGATAATGAC
>ERZ772972.918-NODE-918-length-10801-cov-10.378653_pt1 | contig 10801 bp, 7 predicted proteins | sample MGYA00580673_ERZ772972 | MGnify/ENA primary metagenome ERZ772972 (study PRJEB29015, sample SAMEA2738051) | human oral metagenome | biome: human oral; feature: human-associated habitat; material: saliva | place: China | collected 2229 ... | reverse complement strand
ATTTCTTCTTGCTGGTGAATAAAACTCTTCTTCATAGAGACTCCCTTTAAATAGTATGATTTTGATTATACGCTTTTTTAGAGAAAAAGCAATACTTACTGCTTCAAAAAGGGGTTTTGAAAGCTGTTTCAATACCGGCTCCTTTCAACTATTTAACCTATCTATTTTATACTCATTTTTATTTTAACAATCAAAGTTATACTGTTGAAATAAGGCGCTTTTTGTGCTACAATTTACCTAAGAAGACGATCTTGTGATTGTTTTAACAAAGGGAGGATTTTATTCTTAATAACTTCGTAACGAACAACCTAGTAACCTGTCGCAACACCGTGTAGTTTAATATCGACTCCATCTTTTGGAAACCTACTGATAGTCTTATTTGAACTAAGAGTAGGATTGTTTATTAAACACCCATTTTATGAAAAAGGAAGAAAATTATGGATAAAAAGAAATTTTGGATTTTCCCATTCGTTCTTTGTCTACTAGCCACCCTATTCACTTTAGGTTTGAATAAATCATCTGCTGAAACACCAACCGTCTCGATAACAGGAAAATTTGCGGACACGATTACCAGTGTCAACGTCACCAATAACGAGGGCGGAGATCTCACTTGGGAGTTAGAACAATGGGCAACTTTCCGAATTAATGCCACCTACGATTTGGCCGGAAAAAATGTCAAGGCAGGGGATACTACGGTCGTGACGGTTCCAGATGCTTTAATGATTACTTCGGATAACTTCGAGATTCGAGATGTTAATACCAACGAGATCATTGCTCATGCAACCGTAGATGCTGCAAAAAAATCGATTTCCCTCACCTACACAGACTATGTTGAAAAACACTCTGACACAAACGGCTCCTTCTTCTTCTATGCACGGATTGATTTCAAGAAGCACCCTGAAAAAGGAGAAATCCCGATTGAAATCACCATTAACAACGAACTAAAAATCGGCGGAAAGGTGGCCTTCAAAGGAGTTGGAGATGGGAATCCCAAAGTCTTGACAAAGACAAGCTGGGTCAATTCCGAAGATCACAAAACAGTATCTTATACCATTTCTGTCAACCGGACCAGAGAAAATATCAATAGCGTGACCATCGAAGATCACATGAAATTTACCAACGCTTCTTATGTCCCTGGCAGCATCAAAATCTTAAAAGGGACCTTTGCCTTTGTTGAAGGTGAGTGGCAATTTAGCAACCGAACAGATGTCACTGACCAACACAAGGTGACTATCAGTGAAGACGGTCAATCCTTTGTAATTGACTTAGGCGACATCACTGAAAACGACCAATACCGTATTGCTTATGATGTTAAGCTCAACTACGAGCCTGTGGATGGCGAACTCCTAAAAAACGATGCAATCCTAAAAGGTAAAAATACAGAGGTAAAACAAGTAACCAATGCTGCAGCTGTACAAATTGCTGGTGGCTCTGGTGTCGGCTATGTATTTACCATCAATATCCACAAAGTAGATGATGCCAACCAACCTCTCCAAGGAGCAAAATTTAAGGTCGTACGCCAAGCAAACAACCAAGTTATCGGTGAGTATGTAACCGACGAAAACGGGAATATTACTGTCAACTCTTTGTTAAAAGATAAGTATATCTTAACTGAAACAGAAGCACCGGCAGGGTACAGCATCAAATCTGCAGATACAGAAGTCAATACTGAAGATTTCGGAGCTGACCACTCAGTAACTAAAACAATCGTAAATCCGAAGGAAGAAACAACCACTACAACAACAACGACAACCACTACAACAACTTCGGCTACCACAACAACCGAAGAGCCGACTACAACTTCAACTACGACTACAACTGAAGAACCGACTACAACTTCAACTACGACCACAACCAAAGAAGATACAACAACGACTACTACGACAGGTGAAACAACGACAACAACTACCACAAGCGAAGAACCAACTACGAAAGTAACGACTACTCCAAACCCAACTCCATCATCTTCAACAACTGAAGGTACCGGGGATGGCAAAGGTAAAGGTCGGAAGAAAGTTCTCCCAAGTACAGGTGAAGTTGCCGCTACTGGATTCATTGTCCTCGGAGCAGTTGTTCTATCAGGCGCTATCTTATTGAAACGTAAACTCTCAAATCAATAAACCTGACTAAATCGCAACCTCTAGCTAATAGCTAGAGGTTTTTTGTGTAGCTTAATTTGACAAATGAGGAACAAAAAAGAGCCATCCGCTGATGACTCTTTTCAAAGTTACGTATAAAGATAGTATGCCATTAAAGTCGATTTAAAAATTTTCAAATTTCATTAAAAAAATAAATTAAACATTTTTAATGGTATAATAACATCAAGTAGTAATATTATTGGAGTTGAAATGAATTCCAAGGAACAAAAAACCTTAGAAAACAAGCACATCTTACCCAAGTCGATGTCGCTGAAAAACTAGGAATTTCGCAACCAGCTTATGCTTCATGGGAGCGTGGAGTAAAAAGACCAACACAAGAAAATTTAGTCAAGATTGCACAGATTTTAAATGTATCGATTGATTATCTTGTTGGTAACTCAGATGAAAAAAGAGAATGAATTAGATAATGTGGAACTTCTTTTTCGTTTGAATTCAAAAGGTTTAACAGAAGAGGAAAAAGAAATCTTCAAAAAAGAATTGATTGAGTTCATTATTAAAAGGAAAAAAGAATTTAAAAGAGATCAATAAATACATTTTATAAAGCTATGTAAGAAACAATAACTGTCCATAATAGAATGGATAGAAGTATGTTTGTCAGGTAGATGACAGTATTATTTTAAATGTTAGGGGAAATTAAATGAATTTTAATGGTGGAATGACAGGTATATTAATGATTATAGCGTCCGTATTAATCAATATTTTCTCTGATGCAATAAAAATTCATGTGAGCAAAAAAACTATCTTTAAAAGACTTTTTAAATATGGAGTCGCAAGTTTAATAGTAGTATTTATCTGGTTTATTTACCAAAAATTCATCTCGTTCCGGATGCAAATCTTCGAGCATACGAAATTAATTGATAAAATTTATCTTGCTATATTTATTTCTTCTTTATTTTTATTTCATCTAAATGAGTTTATTTCAATTAAGATCTTAAAATATTTGAAAAAATCTGATCGCTTTGCTAATTCTTATATAAAAATAGTAAGATTAATTTCTATGTGTTTTATAGAGTTACTATTACTTCTTCTTTCTTGTTTCATTTTTCTAAATGCAGCACCCGTTAGAAATTATGTACTTGATGATACTGTTGTGAAGATGGGAAATGAAACGTTTATCATGCCTAAGAATATGACATTTGAACTTGTGTTTTCTAAAGGTAATAAAAGGACAAATATTAGTGAAAATTATTCTATCAGTCTCCCAAACAGTGAACTAGTATTAAAAAAAGATCAAAAAATTAAACTATTCAAAGGAAGTATTTTAAAATTTAAAAGAATTGATAATAATACATTGATTTTTTCTTCTTCAAATAAAAATAAATATATAGAAGCTGATTGGAACGAAAATACTTCTGTATCTTTGAACAAAATAATGGAAGTATCCCTAGAGTCTGATACAAGAGTCCGATTAGGAGATTCAGATAATATAATTTTTGATTATGGAATATATAACATGATTGTACTCTATACTATTTTACTAATATACTATTTTATTAATTTGTTTGTTAACATTTTCAAGACAAACCCTATAAAATTATTACAAGAATTAACAACCAAGAAATAGAATAATAAGAACTTAATTTATCATTTGTTATTAAAAGGATAACAACATAAAATTAATCAATGAAAAATAGCAAGAGTTTTTCTATTAGTTTTATAGTATTTATATAGACCAAATATTATATTTATAGGGAGTGATTCTATGAATGGTTTGTATTTAAGGGTAAATAGTATAGCGAAGTAAGTATTATACCCATATATAATAGATAATGAAATTCCTTTACTTAAATATCATTATAATTATTTCCTCCAGTATATTATTAGAAAGAATAATATAAGAGTAATTAGTCATCACTTTTCTAATCTTAAAATTGAAGGACTCACGCTTGTAGATCATTTAGGAATTAGCTTTTTTTATGAAAGAGATAGTCCTAAAACTAAACGAAATTTTACACTTTGCCACGAATTAGGACATTTTATTTTAAAACACAACAGAAATTTTTTTCTAGATTAAAAGGTAGTGATGATAATCTTTTAGAAAGAGAGGCTAATATTTTTTAAGCTGTCATACTAATGCCGGATATTGTGTTTTTATCCAAAATTTATTACAACTGTGAAACATTTGAGAAAGTCCAAAATAGTCTAAAAGTTTCTAAACAGGCTCTTCGGTTTCGTTTACTAGATTTATTAAGAGAATTTTTACCAAACAAAGAAAACGATGTCACATTTTCTGTTGAATCTTATATAGATGGGAATAATGCTCCTATAATTCTTCAATTTAATAATATTAAGGAATTAATTATTGAAGAATTCAACAAATATAAACCATCTTTGTCTAAAAAAATTTAAAAAAGTATTCAAAGGGCTGGCTTTGTAACTAGTACAGATATTCCAGAATTGTTAAATCAAAAAAATGGGATCAACTAAAAAAAGATAATCCGAATCTAAAAATATGGTTAGTCTATAATGAAGGAAAATCATTAGCATACGTTTGGGATAAAAATAAGATTTCAGAAAATAAAGCAAAGAAAAAGGCAGAATTGCAACTACTGTTAATGAACGTATGATGAAAATTTAAACTCAAACTAAATAATTCATATAAATAATTAAAATTGATATAAAATAATTTGTAAATAACAAAAGAACAAGCAACTCATATTTAAATTGCTTGTTCTTTGTTTTATTTTTCTGAATTCATTATAAATTCTATCATTTGTTCCGCTATAGCATTAACTACAGGGATACAAACAGAATTTTCAAATTGTTTATAAGCTTGTGTATCCGAATTATAGTTCCTTAAATAGAGTATAGATAGGGTAATGCAAATACCTCTCTTGTATTTCTTTAGGTAATCTATTCCAGTAAAATTCAGCTTGAGGTTTTGATTTTAATAGCACTGATACACCAAAACAAATTTCATTATTCCCATGATTATTAATCAAAATATTATTAAGTTTCTCAATTTCATCATTATTTAATATGCGACTTCTATATTTGATTTGAAGATCATTTATGATGGAGATATCATTATTCTTAAAATGGGATGTATTCCAATCAGAAAGTCTTTGTGCCCAGTTAAGTAGCAAATCTTTTTTTGAATGATCTTCTGCCATGTCAGCAGCAGCTATAATTTTTACTAGTGTATCATCAGCACTAGTGTACTTTAAATTGTTATCAGCCAATCTTTGATACGAATTAATAACCGAATCGAAATTACAGTTATCAATCTCTAGCCAGTCTTTAGAGTCTAAAATATCAAATATAGAAATATCTATACTTTTTTCCCCTTCGTCTCTTCTTGCCCACGGAGTTTCAGTGAATATATCAATCATGGTGCCGTTCTTATCTTCTGATAATTGATAAATTGTAACAATATGTACATTTGCAACTTTCCAATTAAGCAAAATTGATTCATCACAATTCAAAGTAATCTTTTCTTTCAAAATTAAACCTTTATTCAGAAGGAAAAGATTTTTTTTTGATTGATCATCAAATAGTGATAAATCAACTTCTTTTTTTATTCCCATGTTCCTCATGAATGTAGTAATTTGGAGTAATTCACTATGTTGCTCAGCTAGACTCATAGAGCTTAGCCTAGTTAAATTATCCTTTTCAAACTCAATTCTTTCACCATTTAATGTAACATATCCTGTTTTTTGTAATTCTTGCAATGCTTCAATACACTTTAGTGCTTCTGATAATTTATTAGGTCTTGTAAAATTAAAACTGAATTTAGATTCTTTTTCATCAGCATAAAATATAAATCCAGCTCCAATTTGAAGCTCTACCTTGCCGTCAGAAAACCGATGCCTTTTTACATTATCAAATACAACTGATTCCCCTATTGTAAAAACTAAATTAGTTTCTTCAAACATCTCAGTAACCTTAATCGGACTATCAATAAGAATTAGTGCCCCATTATCAGCATCTTCCAGATAAGGAAAAATATCATGTTCTTCCTGATAATCAAAAATATCAAAGGGTCTTTTACCTATGTGGTGAAACTTTAAAGTTTTATTTGGAGGCAATTCACTTAGACTTATCAATTTTTTATCAATAAAACTACGTTGCCGATCACTAACCCTAATAAAATCAATCATTTCATAGTATACTTTCTCAGCACGTAAAGGATGGATATTCACCGATATCGTTTTATTCATTTGACATTTATTTTTTGACCTTTTAGGTTTACTGTTCTTAATTATATTTTTGATTGTTAATGGTGGCAAAGATTTATAATACAAACCACTCAGCTCAAAATTACTATCTAATGAAACAACAAATAAAACTACTCCGCCTGTTCTCAAATACAATTCAAGATCACTTAACGCTATACGATAACTACTTAGAGGTTGCTTATCTTGTTGAGTAGATTTTACCTGAACAGGAACAACTCCGATAATATCCTCTTTTTTTTCTGAAGGATTTTTTAAAACATGTATCGTTCCATCCCAAGACGGAGTTTTGTCGTTCTGATCAAGATAGGTTTGAAGTCGATTATTTTTGTTTAGGAACATAGTAAGATAAGAAATTCCTATTGTTTCGATTTTTTTATTTCTGACCAAATTTTCACCTCATCACATATCTCTATCTATTTTTTATTATACCATTAAGAGGATAAAGAAAATCTTTATCTCTATTTTTAAAAATCTTATTGGCTATTTTTCCAATTCATGCTTTTTATATGAAGTAGTTTCATTATTAATCGCTAAATTTGTTATAATAATTTTAAAATTATTATTAAAATAGGAGACTTAAAATGAATATTGAAGAATTTTTGTCTAAGATTTCTTTTCGTGTTAATACATGGGATGATTATGGTCACAGACAAACTGCAGAGTTAATTTTTAATGGAGATTCAGGAGAGAAAAGTCATTTAATAAAGATATATCCAAATACACATGAAAATTTTCTTAGAATCAAAAAGAATCAAATTGAAAATGAAGGCAAATATTTTTTATTAGGACAATCTCAAGAATACTATGAATTCATATCGGCTAGCTTAGAGGAGGACGATTTGAACAGATGGTTTACATTAACAGGAGATATTGCCTATAAAGGAAATGATTTCATAACGGAATACACGAAGTTAAAAAAAGAATATGAACAATCTATATCAAATAATGTTATTCATACTGATGACAGTTCTTATTTTTTAATAGACATGTTTGATCGTTCATTTTTTAGAGATCAATCGTTTTTCAAATGGAAAGAATTATTGATTAGCTTGCATAGATTGACGGTTAATGAATCCTTTCTTTCTGATTATAAATTTACAATAAAAAAAGGAAATCAAACAGCTTTTGAAGTTGATGTAAAACCAAAGGATAATATTTCGTTTAGAGTAAATGATAGAACATTACCAATATCAGTTTCTAATAATGTATTTTGTATCATTGGAGGAAATGGGAGTGGTAAAACAAGATTTATCAGAGAATTATCGAAAGCAATATTAAATAATTCTTCTGAAATTTCGATAGAAAATAGTGAGTATGATACACAAGATGATGCGAATGTCATGAATAAAATCTTATATTGTTCATTCAGTCCATTTGATGAAAAGGTTGATATAGAAATTGATTCGGGAGAGGGAGACAGATTTGAATACATAGGTCTCTTAAATTATGATATGGAAGTAAGTGAAGACACAAAAATAGGCGATAGAATCACAAATGATATTATGGAAAGTTTACTAACTATTAAATTTAGTGCAGATAAGTCTAAACTTTGGTTAGAAGCTATGGAACGTATATTTTTTGAAGAATGGGGATATAGTCTTATTTATATTTTTAAAAATGATTTAATTAGATCAGATGAAATTAAGAAGGATGAACACCTCACAAGTGGATTTGTTTATGTAAATTATGAGGAGACATTTCAAAAAATAAAAAATTTTAGTTCTGGACAAAAAATATATTTACTAACAATAACAAAACTTATTTTGAAATTAACTGAAAGAACAGTAGTATTTATTGATGAACCAGAGTTATTTCTACATCCTCCGATGGTTAAATCATATGTCCGGCTTATCTCTGATATTGTAAGTTCAGTAAATGGGTTAGGTTTTATTATCACACATTCTCCAATTACTCTTCAAGAGTTTCCTAATAGTTGTGTAAAACAGACATATCGTGATTATAACGGAGATTACTTAATAAAATCCGTTGATTTTAAGACGTTTGGAGAAAATATAAATGTAATTAATGATCAGATATTCAATATAGGGCTTCAACAATCAGGATATTATAATTTAATTGAAAGCCTAAAGTTTGTAGAAAATGGAAAAAATGAACTTAGGAAGTTATTTGAAATATCAGGTAGTGAGGCCAGATTATTGATCAATTTATTTTTAGAAGGAACTAGCGAATGAGAAGAATTGAAGGAATGGAATTTACTGTAAAAGATATTTTAAATACACTAAGGGATGAGTCAGTAGACTTTAAAGAAATGATTGGTAATGACGAGCAATGTAATTTTGATTTTATTAATGATCTACTATCACACTATGAAGAGGAATATAGAGCCAATTTTGAAACCCTTTCTAACTTACAACCCACAAGTGAAGATGATGAGAATTATTCTTTTTCGAGTATCAAAAATTATTATTCTGAATATTATTCAGGACAAACATTATATAAATACAGAGAATATATGGAACAATTAGTTGAGAAGCGATGCCCAATCTGTGATTGTTCATTTGCGTATAGCCAAGTAACATTAGACCATATTCTTCCTAAGAGTAAGTTTCCATTTCTTTCGATTACCCCCATCAATTTGGTTCCGACTTGCTATAATTGTAATATGCGGAAAAATGATAGAATTCCTTCGAAGGTGTTGAATCCTTATTTTCATGGCTTTTCACCATTTGATTATTTCATGATAAAAATTAAAGTTAATGTGGAGAACCCATTAGAATCTACTATTGACATTGATTTTACAGATTCAACTGAAGATACTCCAGAACCAGTGACGTACATTAAAGAGAACATTAATTTATACAAACTCCGACAAAAGTACTTGGATTTAACCAATATTGCTTTTCTCAAACTTATGAATGAATTCCAACAGATTATCAGTCTAAATGGTAATGTCTACAGTATTAACGAGATTAAAGGTTATTTTAACTGTTTAGATAATTATGTTAGTACGTCAGGATACCAATTCATTGATGAGGGGTATCTGAGACACTTATGTGTACTAACAATTAAAGATGATATTGAATTCTTGACTTGTTTAGCGAAGAAACTCAACCTTTTAGTTAATTTTAGTGATAAGTTATCAGATTCAATCAAGAATTTAGAGATTATAGTAAAGGAAGGGCTAATTAATCATCGAGCTAATTGTTTAGAACTTATTAAAGGAGCACTGCCTTTAATTTTATTTATTGGTATCTATGAATTTAAAAATAGCTATTTAGAATTAATCGATTTTAGAGGAGTTTTTCAAAATGAAAAATCGATTTTTAAATTTAGTCCTGAAGGAGGATATTTAGAATCAATAAACACTCATAAATCGTTCTATGTAAATAAATCATTATTATTATCTATTGTTAAACCTGAAAATAAAGCAGGTACAGAAATTGTAATTGCTCTTGAAAATGGTAACTTTTGTATTTTGCTTATTGAAGGTTCATTTGATATTAATACTTCGCAAATAGAGGAGCTAGATACTACAATTAATCAAATACTAAAATAAAAACATTTATACTAATTTGTTTCAGTGTTAATTATATTAACACTGAATAAGTAGTTTGGAAATTGAGTTATTGTATATCAGAATTTTACTGCTCATAACCCTGGAGTTAGCTCAATTTAGAATAGTATAGTTTTGATAAAGATAATTGATAATTTAGGTAGTTCATAATAAGTTGTGTAAACGCAAAAAGGAAAAAATCCGTTATAGTAGAGTTGCGAAACATTACTAGAAAGAGATTGATTCCTATGACTCAGTTTACCACAGAATTGCTACACCTTCTAGCCCAAAAGCAAGATATTGATGAATTTTTTCGTTCTTCTCTTGAAACAGTTTTGAAGGATCTGCTTTAAGCAGAATTGTCAGTCTTTTTAAAGTATGAACCTTACGATAAAATAGGCTATAATACTAGAAATAGTTATGAGATAAACTATAGTGATGGGACCTTTAAAAAGAAGTAAATCGATTTAATTTCTTTTTAGATTTTAAGTTTAAGAAAGGATTTTTGTAAATCTAGATGTTATTTTAATCTCTATCTTTTTCTCTAACTAATTTTTAAAAAAATAAAAATGCTGATATAATGAGGTTTATAAAGGGACTATTTAATTTTACAGAACTAAACTACTCCCCTATTTTAAAAATAATGATTCAAATTTTATGAAATTAATCAGTAGATATCGTTCTGAAAAGCCTTGATAATACGCTGTTTTTAGTCCAACTGAAACCCATACTTTCCAAACCAGGTTTTACGAAAAGTTTTATTTGCACCAAATGATTTTAAAAGTATTCGGATATTTTCAAACTCATCGTTAATCTTCTCGATCAACACGGATTTTAATTGTTTAATGAAGGAGAGGAACCATAACCTAAATATGGATACTTCATCTGGCTCATTAATGTTCATGTGACCAGATAGTCCGATAATTCGACCACTTATCCAAATTTCCTTG
>ERZ772972.912-NODE-912-length-10824-cov-2.405516_pt1 | contig 10824 bp, 2 predicted proteins | sample MGYA00580673_ERZ772972 | MGnify/ENA primary metagenome ERZ772972 (study PRJEB29015, sample SAMEA2738051) | human oral metagenome | biome: human oral; feature: human-associated habitat; material: saliva | place: China | collected 2229 ... | reverse complement strand
CAGCGTGCTGGCCGTCACCGGCCCCCATGCGCTGGAAGAGGTCATGGCCAATGTCCATCAGCATCTGCCCAAGCCGCATGATCCCTTCAGCGACCTGGTGCCGGCAGGCGGCATCAAGCTCACGCCGCGCCACTATGCCTACCTGAAGATCTCGGAAGGCTGCAACCACCGCTGTTCGTTCTGCATCATCCCCAGCCTGCGCGGCGACCTGGACAGCCGCCCCATCGGCGAGGTGATGCGCGAGGCCGAGAATCTGCTCAAGGCCGGCGTGAAGGAGCTGCTGGTCATCTCGCAGGACACCAGCGCCTACGGCGTGGACCTGCGCTACCGCACCGACTTCGTGGACGGCCGCCCGGTCAAGACGCGGCTGTTCGAGCTGTGCCGCGAACTGGGCCAGCTGGCCCGGCAGTACGGCGCCTGGGTCCGGCTGCACTACGTCTATCCCTATCCGGCGGTGGACGACGTGCTGCCGCTGATGGCCGAGGGACTGATCCTGCCGTACCTGGACGTGCCGCTGCAGCACGCCCATCCGCGCATCCTGAAGCTGATGAAGCGCCCGGCCAGCGGTGAACGCAACATCGAGCGGATCCAGGCCTGGCGCAAGGTCTGCCCGGAACTCACCATCCGCTCCACCTTCATCGCGGGCTTCCCTGGCGAGACCGAGGAAGAGTTCCAGTATCTGCTGGACTTCCTGGAAGAAGCACAGCTGGACCGCGTGGGGTGCTTTGCCTATTCGCCCGTGGAAGGGGCTGCCGCCAACGATCTCCCCGATCCGCTGCCCGACGAGGTGCGCGAGGAACGTGCTGCCCGGCTCATGGAAGTGCAGGAGGCCATCAGCGAGGCCCGCATGGCCCGCAAGGTGGGGCAGACGCTGGAGGTGCTGGTCGATGCCATCGAGCACGATCCCGAAGAGGGATGGTGGCGGCTGGTGGGACGCAGCCAGGCCGATGCCCCCGAGATCGATGGCCAGGTCTATGTGGAGCTGGACGAAGCGCCTGCCGACGGCACCATGGGCCCCGGCACCTTCGTGCGCGCCCACATCACCGACTACGACGCCCACGATCTGGTGGGTGAGCTGGCCAGGGACGCCTGATCGCTCTCGGCACGCTGGTCAGCCCTGGAATTCGTGCTCTGAAACAGTCCTTCCGCCAGCCTGTGCGAAAACCATCGCAATGCCCCGTGCTGCCGCCATTCCGGCGGGCAGCGTCGTTTCGCGGTTCCTTCCGCAGCGTGGCCCTTACTGAAGAGCCGAGCGCAGCCACGCGCCGCGCACCTCGATCCGGCGTGCATCCAGCACGCTGCCCCGGGCATCGCGCAGGGTGATCGTGTGCCGGCCGGGCAGGGGCATCCAGCCCACGCGGGCCCCTTGTCCAACCGGCTGGTCGTCGATGAACCAGTGCAGTTCCGTAGGCGTACCGTGACTGGCTTCCAGCCGCAGCTGCTGGTTGGCCGGCGGGATGTCCGGATCCAGCGCAATGATGGTGTCCGGCGCCGGCGCAACGATGCGTGCGGGCAGGGCAGACGGGCCTGGGTCATGCCGCCCGGCATGCACACCGTCGCCTTTCCCCGTGCGTGTGTCGTTCGATGCCGAAACCATGGCCGGTGGGCTGAAATGCCGCTGCTCGGTGCCTGCCAGAAACCACTCCTGACGAGGCGCCTCGATGCCGGAGCGCTCGGTGGCATTCGCCCCCTCATCATCCACCGTACCTGCACGCCGTGCTGGCAGCGACTGGGCACCAGGCTCATTCAACCTGACTGTTTCTGAGGCACCACCAAAATCCACCTGCTGCCGCACCACGCCAGCCGGGGGCGAAGGCGGCCGGCTGGCCTCGTGCCGATGCAGCTCGCGCATCATCGTGGCCCAGACCGGGGCCGCACCACTGGTGCCGCTTACGTCATGCATGGGCGCACCGCTGGCGTTGCCCACCCAGACCCCCACCGTGTAGCGCTGGCTGTAGCCCACGGCCCAGTTGTCCCGCATGTCCTTGCTGGTACCGGTCTTCACGGCGCTCCAGAAGCGCGTGTCCAGTACCGAATCCAGCCCGAACGTGGGCAGGCGTGCGTGGCGGTCGGACAGAATGTCACCGATGATGAAAGCCGCGCCGGCATCCAGCGCCTGATGGCAGTTTTCCGGCGGCCACTGCCTTGATTCATCATCTTTGCGGATGGACGCATCATGGAATGATGATGACGCGGGTTTGGTTGCGATGGCAGCCCAACCATCCGCATGTTCACCCGGGCCTGTCAGCGACGAGGACGCACCACGGCGGTGTGCTTCGGGGAGGAGATGCACTGGACACCACTGCCCGCCATTGGCCAGCGCACGGTAGGCATTGGTCAGTTGCAGCAGGCTGACCTCGGCACTGCCCAGCGCAAGGCTGTAACCGTAGTAGCCGCTGCCTTCCGGAAAGCGCATCTCCAGCCGCTGAAGCTGCTGATGGAAAGCATCCGGCGAGACCATCACCAGCGTGCGCACAGCCGGAATGTTGAGCGACGACCCCAGTGCCGTGCGCACCGAGACCCAGCCCTGGTAACGATGATCGTAGTTCTGCGGCATGTACAGGCCGCTGGCCGTAGGAAGCTGAGCCGGCGAATCATCCAGCAGCGAAGCAGCCGTCAGCCGATGCTCGGCCAGTGCCTGCGCATACAGAAAAGGCTTCAACGCACTGCCAGGCTGGCGTCGTGCCATCACGCCATCCACCTGAGCCGCCCGGCTCAGACTGCCGCTGGATCCCACCCAGGCCAGCACGTCGCCGCTGGCGTTGTCCAGCACCACCACGGCACCGTCCTCGACGTGTCGACCCTGCAGCTCGCGCAACTGTGTCCGCAAGGTGTCAATGGCCAGACGCTGGAGGGAGCCATCCAGCGTGCTGCGCACCGTGGGGTGGCCGTCATGGAGACCGGTCACGATGTCCTCTCCAGTCACACTGTCGGAAAGAGCTGTGTTCAGGTCTTCATTCACCTGATGGATCAGGCGCTGCGCCAGGTGCGGTGCCACGCCCTCACTGGGTGCCCAGTCGCGGCGATGCAGCGTCATGCCGGCCAGCACGTCCACCGACAGGCAGTCCGCTTTGGGATCCTGCATCTGCTGAAGCAGACGGCAGGCACGCTCCGCCACCCGGGAGGCAGGGGCATTGGGCGCACGGATGAGCGCAGCGGCCAGCGCCGATTCCGGCGCATTCAGCGCATGGGCCGTCTTTCCGAACAGGCTGTGCGACAGGGCGTCGATGCCGACGATCTCGCCGCGGAACGGCACCAGATTCAGATAGGCTTCCAGAATCTGATCCTTGCGCCAGCGGGTTTCCAGTTCCCGGGCAGCACTGGCCTGCGCCCACTTCTGCGACAGGCCACGCGCTGTGCTGGCCGGTCGTTGCAGGGCAGGGTCCAGCAGACCGGCCAGCTGCATCGTCAGCGTCGATGCGCCGCGCGTGCGTTCGTGCCACAGGTTGCCCCATGCCGCTGCCGACACAGCCCACCAGTCCACGCCGCTGTGTTCATGAAAGCGCCGATCCTCCGACAGCAGCAGGGCCATCCGGAGCGCAGGTGAAGTATCGCCCAGCGCCACCCAGGCGCCCCGCCGCACCTGAAAATCGGTGCGCAGCCGGTGCAGGACCTCGCCATGACGATCCAGCAGCAGCGTCTCGGATGACCGGAAGCTGCTGCGAACCGTCTCGAAGTCCGGCAGCGTCCGGTCCGGCTCCGCACCGACGGAAACCGCCGCTGCAGACGCCATGCCAAGCCCCAGCAACAGCCCGGCGGCCCAGCGTCCAGACACCATGCGTCTCCTGCGGGTCAACGCGCCGCTCCCTCCGTCCGGGGAGCCGATGCCGATGCACTCTCTGCATCCTGCACCGTGATCGTTGCATTGGGCAGCTCACCGAACATCTCGGGCGCATAGAGGGCCTCGACACGGGTGGGTGGCAACTGGAAGGTGCCGGGGTTGTTCACCCGCAGCGTGTATTCCAGCGAGGTCCTGCCGGCCGGCAGATATCGGTAATAGCTGCGCAACCACTCGAAACCACGCTCCTGGTAGGCCAGCCAGCCGTCGCCGGTGTCCTCGTCCTGCGTGGCCAGGGCAGAATCCCGGCCCAGTCCGCTGCCCAGAAGGGTGGCCCCGGCCGGTACCGGATCGGAGATGGCCACCCATTCCATGGGTGCGCTGGCTTCGATCTCGAGCCGTACCCGCAGCACATCCCCCCGCGCATGACGGCCTGCCGGCAGCGTCGGCACATGCGCCGTCATCGGCACGACGGTCCGGCGGATCCGATAGCCCGCAAAGAAGGGCTCGGTGCGCGGCACCGCCGCCAGCGACTGCAACGTCAGCCACGGGCGACCACTGCCCTGATGAACCACCTCCAGACGGTCTGAAGATTCCACGGAAGCAGCCGGCTTGCCACCATGCGCGGCGCCACGGGGTTCCGACGACGAGGTGGCCGATGCGGCCTCACCGTGCCTTGCGCCATCACCGTTCGTGGCGGGCCAGGGCAGGAACAGGCTGCCCTCCATCCGCTCATCGGCCCACGCATGCTGCACGTCATGGCTGCCCAGATGGGCCGTCGTGACGCCGTTGACAGGGGCATCCTCCTGTTGCCGGCCAAAGCGTGCCACCGCCAGGCTGCCCCACAGGTTGGCCGTGGTGCTCTGCCAGGCGCCGCGCTGCTGCCGGGCCAGCAGGCCCGTCACGATCCGTCCCAGATCCTCCTTCCAGGCCGGATCATCCAGCACCGCCAGCAGCAGGCGAGCCGCATCCACGTCCCCGTTGCCCATGCGCCACCAGCCATCGCGCTCCACATCCGCCTGCAGCACGATGCGGCTGCCCTGGTACGAGACCCGGGCACGCAGCGCCTGCAGGGCGTCATGCAGCCGCTGCGCACGTGCGGGCGCCTGCGGCACACGCTGCAGGACACCGATCCAGTCCAGCAACGCGGCCGTTCCCATGCGGGCGGGCGCGATCTCCAGTCCATCCAGCATGGCCGGCCGCACCGCATCGTGTCGGGACAGGGCTTCCAGCGCCATCAGGCGCATGTCCTGCCGATAGCGGGACATCCAGCTGCCTTCCCGCACGGAAAGCTTCCCTTCCACGAACATCGTCAGTCCGCGAATCATCTGCTCCCGCGTAGCCTGCGGCAACGCAAAGGTGGCATCCAGCCGGGACGCCTCATGCGTGGCCGACAGCAGCCAGGCCGTCAGCAACGGGCTGCCGCTGTCGCTGCCGCCACGCAGCGGGAAATAATCGGCCAGCCCCTGATCATCCAGATAGGTCGGGATCTTCTCCAGAATCTCCCGCCACATCACCGCATCGTGCAGGCCGATCGCCTTGCTGGCCTGCTGCTCCAGACAGGAATACGGATAACGCTGGAACCAGGCCTGTACCGCCGGCAGGCCGTCGTACAGCCGGGACCGCAGGTTCAGCTGCATCCCGCCACGGCCGGGCAGGGCGCTGGCCGGGGGCGCCACCTCCATCGTCGTCGGCTGGTTGCCCAACTGCACGAGCGTGGCTTGCTGCACCGAAACCGGCGTGGCGGCCACGATGCGCTGGTTCACCTTCAGCACGTCACGGGCGGCTTCCGGTTGGGACCCGGTTTCCCGGGCCTCCACCTCCCAGAGCATCTCGCCCGGGCGCAGTTCGGCCAGTGTGGTCGGTGCGGTTACCTCCCACCACACCTGACGGGCCGCCTGGGCGGGAACCTGCACGATCTGCGGCTCCAAAGTCAGCAGCGCGGCGCGTGGGGTCACCTGCACCGTCATCGGGCGCTGCGTGGTGTTGCGCACCGTGAAGCCGGCCTGGAAGCGGTCGCCGGTGCGAACCAGCGGCGGCAGGCCACTGATCAGCTGCAGATCCTGCGCCGTGCGGATGTGCGTCTGGCCCGTCCCGAAATACGAGACGCCGCTGTCAGCCACGGCCACGATCCGGAACGTGGTCAGCGCATCATTGAGCGGCACCGTCACGCGCGCCTTGCCCTGGGCATCCAGCTGCACCTTCGGCTGCCACAGCAGCAGCGTGTCCAGCAGCTCGCGCACCGCACCGCCCGCACGGGCAGCCGTGGTGCCATCACCGCCCGGTGGCAGCGCCTTGCGCCCATAGTGGCGACGCCCGACGATCTCCATCTGCGCGGTGGCGGTCTCCACCCCCCAGGCGCGGCGCGACAGCATGCCTTCCAGCAGTTTCCAGCTGGTGTTGGGCAGAAGCTCCAGCAGCGCCTCGTCCACGGCGGCCACCGCCACCTCGGCATGCGCGGCCGGCCTGCCATCGGGCAGGGTCACCGCAATATCCACCTGGGCGTGCCCCCGCACGGGGTAGCTCTCCCGATCGGCCTGCAGCTTCACATCCAGCCGGTGCTGCCGATCCCCCACGCGGATCTCGGCCATGCCGAAGCGGAAGGCCGGCTTGCTCAGATCCACCAGCGGAGAAGGGGCCTGATACTGGCTATCATCCTGCCACCAGGCATCCCACCAGCGGCCCGGATGGCGCCAGCCCCAGCCAAAGAAGCTGTACCAGGGCACGTCACGCAGCCGGCCGCGCAGGGCCAGCACGCTCACATAGACGTTGGGCGTCCAGCCTTCCTCCACCTTCAGGCTCACCTTCGGGTCATCGCCCTTGAGTTCCACCACCTGGGTGCGGATGATGCCTTCACGCTCGACGGCCACCAGGGCGGTCGCCTCACGGAACGGCATGCGGACCTGGAAGTGTGCCGTCTCGCCCGGGGCATACACGCGCTTTTCCGGGATGATGTCGATGCGGTCATGGTTGCCGCCCCCGAACCACCATTGCGACTGGTCGGAGACCCAGAGCGTCCTTTCGACCACGCTGGCATGGCCCTCGGCATCCCGGGCCACGGCCTGTAGCTGCACATCCCCAGCCTTGTCCAGGGACACCTGGCAGTCCAGTCGCCCCTGCGCATCGCTCTTGCCCTGGCAGAGCGTGCCCAGCGCCTGCGTCTCGACGTGGCTGTCATAGACGTAGAAACCGCCCACGACCCGCTTGCGGCTGCTGTGGATGGTTTCCATCCGGGCCGTCAGCGTCAGTGGCACGCCGGCCCGGGGCTTGCCATCCGTCCCCAGCGCCAGCAGCTGCACGGCCAGCGGCTTGCCGACCGACACCCCGCTCTCGGCCCGCATGCCGACCTGCACGGCAGCCGGCCAGCGTTGTACACGGCCACGCAGGGTCTGGATCTCGCCGTTCGGATCGGCATAGCTGGTTTCCACCGTCAGCGTCTGCGGACGGTGGGAGGCGGGCAGCGGCAGTGTCAGCAGACCATGGCCCTGCGCATCCAGCATGAGCGGAAGCCGGTTGGCCACCAGGCGATCCTCCGGACCACGGGATGCCTGCCCGGTGTCCGCGTCCTGAGTGGCATCCCGATCGTTCCCCTCGGACACGGCGGACGGTCGCCGATAGGGCGACTCGAAGGCGAAGGCCTCATACCCGGCAAACTCGGGCGTCCGATCCTCCAGCATGGCCGACACCTGTACCGGCATGGCGGCAGCCGGGCCACCGGCCACGTAGTCCAGCTGCATGTCCACCCGGGCATCCTGCCCGGCCACCAACACATCGGCCTGGTCGCTGCCTGCGGTGGGCCGGACCAGCACCGAGCCCCGGTAGACGGGCAGACGGAATTCCTCCACCCGGAAGGTGCCGCTTTCCAGCTCGATCGGCTCATCCTCGCGGGTCAGCGTGATCCGATACTGCCCCAGCCGTGCACCGGGCGGAATGGCAAACTGGCTTTCAGCGCTGCGCCCGCCGGTGGCCGTGCTGCGCCAGGTCAGCGGCTGGGTGAAGCGCTGATCGCTGCCCACATGCGTGATGACCAGCGTGTCCGGCAGGCTGTCGGGAAGCCCGAACCCCCGGGCGTCATCAGCGCCGGCATCGGCAGGAGACGAAGCGGTTCCGGCCACTCCGGCCCTGGCATCTGCCAGTCCCAGTCCTTTCTCGGTCCGGATAAGATGCTTCATCGAGAGCGTCTCGCCAGCGCGCAGCAGCGTGCGATCCATGACCGTATGCGCACGCACCTCCGGCTCGCGCGCACTGGACGTGGGGACATCGAAACGCCACGGCTCGATGCCTTCCTGCCAGCTGCTCCAGACAAAGCTCATGTCCTGCACGCCATGGTCCTCGGCCCGGGCGCTGACGAAGTAGCCCGACATGCTGCCGCTGCTGTAGTCGTTCTCTCCGCATTCCCCGGAGAACGGCTCCAGACCCGGGAAGCGGGCCACCCCCTGGGTATCGGTCGTGGCTTCCGCCTGCAGCTGCCCGTTGCAGTGCGTGACCCGAACCTTGGCATTGGCCACCGGCCGCCCCTGGTCCAGCGTCGTCACCCAGGCCAGACCCCCGTCGCGCCCCTGCTTGAAATGCACCCCCAGGTTCGTCACCAGCACCGCGGTGCGCACATACATCGTGCGTCTGTCCCCATAGCCGGCGTTCAGCAGGGCCTGGCCCAGCTGCCCGGATGCCACTTCCAGCACATGGAAGCCGGGCGACAGGGGAATGCCCAGGACCTCGAAGGGGCGAACATCGCCTTGCGGCATGTCCGGAAGCGGCTGCGACTGCACCTGGGGCAGGTTCTCCAGCAGCGAGACCATGCGCGCTTCCACGTAGTCGGCATCGTCATCGGGCAGGGAAGCGGGCAGCGTGTTGCGGGCGTCCTGCGCCGCCACGCGTCGGTTCACGATCCCCTCGTCGTAATGGTTCACCCGCCGCAGCCAGCGGATGATCTGGCCGTCTTCCCGGGCCTGCAGCTGGCTCAGCTGCAGCCGGGCTCCGCCCAGCGCCTGGGGTGTCGCACGGCGGGTTGCGTCCTGCGCCGGCTGAAGGTCCTGCACGGCCAGGTCGGCCTCCATGCGCCGAACCGTCAGGGGCAGCAGGGCCGGGCCATCCGGTCCCTCGGCAAAGCGCTCGACGATGCCGAAGGGGGCCGCGCCGAACTTGGCCAGCGGTGGCAGTGCCGCCGTCCGGATGGAGAGCGGGAAACTGGCGGCATTGTTCAGTGTCCGGCCGCTGGCATCGTGCAGGTCGTCGGGCATCACCAGCGCATAGGTGGTCTGCTCGGCCAAGGGCGGAGCAAAGCGCAACGACTCGACCACCCCATCCTCAGCCTTTGCCGGATCCGCGGCCTCGAAGCCTTCGCCATCCGGGCCGGGCCACTGCGGGCGCAGCTTCTGCCCTCCCGCCTGCAGATGAACCTGGGCCGCCAATGCCTTCGGAATAGGTGCGCTGAAGTTCACCATGATCGGCCGGATCGGCATGCAGCCCGCCTGGGCATTCTCGCGCTCGCAGCTCATCTCGGCCGTGAACGGCTGGCGCACCCGAAAGTCCATGCGCCGCGCCTGCGTGCTGGTCATGCCGTTGGCCAGCGCCACACCCCGGTCCCAGACCAGCGAGACCTCGGTGCCCGGCGTGAAGCGGCGCTGACATTGCAGCACGGCCAGCGTCGTGGTGGCCGTGCCTTCACCAGCTGCAGCATTCCCCTGTTCGGAACCTCCGGCAGGCTGTTCACTCGACGCATACCGCAGGCCGGACAGGATGGCCTGGCGCCGTTCGCCCTCCACCAGGCGCACCGGCACCTGCTCGCCCAGATCGGGCTGACGGCACCAGACATGCTGCTTCAGGCTGGTCATGGTGGCCGGCGCATCCAGGTGCAGGACGAACACCTGGTCCTCTTCGATGGTGTCGCCTTCCCAGGGGCGGACCCGATCGATGCGCGGCCCACCCGTGTCGAACACATGACGCGAAGCCTTCAGCAGGACCCCGGATGGCGTCCGGTAATCCGGCCGGGTGGACACCTGGCAGCGGACACCGGCAGGCAAGGGCGCCGGAAAGTCCTGCACCCATTCCTGGGGCCCGGTCCAGCGACCGCTGCCCAAGGGTGAAGCCGGCTGCGATGACGATGCGTCCGGCCCGGCATCCGGCAGCCCCGAACAGCTGAGCCGCACGGGGCTCTCGGCGCCGGCATCGCCGAATCGGGCGGCCGGCGCGTCGAACTTCACCACCATCTGCCGCGGCCGGTACACCTCGCCCTGCGGCGAGACGCTGAGGATGGCGGGACGGGCAGGGGCATTTTCTGTCGATTTTCCTGCCGTTCCGGCAGAGGTCTCCGCAGGTGCGCCGGCCGCAATTCCCGTGACAGCCGCAGTGGCATCAGCCACATCCGCGGTGCGAGCCGTCACTGCCCCCGTGGTGCCGGCCGGGGCCATCATCGCCTCGCTGGACGAGGGATACAGCAGCGCCGCCATCAGCCCCGCCACCAGCCAGGCATGGCCACGTTGCGCGGTTCCCGGCCCAGCATCCTCCCCGGGAAAGCGATGGGCAGGCAGGAGGAGGGACGGCTTGGACTTCATGGCATCGACCACGCAAAGGAGGGTCCGTCGATGTTACGAAATGTAAGGCTTCCCGGTAAGCCGGGTTGGTGGAATTGAGACGTCCGGGGCGCCCCGAAAGGCAACACGGAATGAATTACCATTGAGGTTTCTGCCCGCCCCAAAACGGACATATTCCAATAACAGGTCCTGGACCCATCACACAGACATCCCCCATCGCCCAGCAAAGGCCCAAGCCATGGATACCATTGCCGTAGATCCCTATTACACGCTCATCGTCGCCACCCTGGTCCTGCTGGTGGGCCGGCTCATGGTCGACCGGATCAAGTTCCTGCAGGACTTCAACATTCCCGAGCCCGTGGCCGGCGGCCTGCTGGCGGCGGTCATCATCTACATCCTGCATGTCAGCACCGGTGTATCGTTCGCCTTCGACAAGGGTCTGCAGGATTCGTTCATGCTGATCTTCTTCTCGTCGATCGGCCTGAGCGCCGACTTCTCCCGCCTCAAGGCGGG
>ERZ772972.907-NODE-907-length-10853-cov-4.329783_pt1 | contig 10853 bp, 6 predicted proteins | sample MGYA00580673_ERZ772972 | MGnify/ENA primary metagenome ERZ772972 (study PRJEB29015, sample SAMEA2738051) | human oral metagenome | biome: human oral; feature: human-associated habitat; material: saliva | place: China | collected 2229 ... | reverse complement strand
TTATTGCAAACGTAATAAAATCAAGATTATTACTATTGGTGGTGCAGGTGGTCAGACAGATCCATCCAAAATCCAAATTGCTGATTTAAGCAAAACGATCCAAGATCCATTATTGGCGAAAGTGCGGTCAGTTTTACGTAAGGATTTTAATTTTACCCAAAATCCACAACGTAAGTTCGCAGTTGATGCGGTGTTTTCCAGTCAGCCTCTGATTTTTCCTAAAATGGGCGAGGGCTGTGAAGTATCCGCTACCATGAATTGTGCAAATGGCTTTGGTGCAGCAACCATGATAACCGCAACTTTTGGATTTTTTGCCGTTTCTAGGGTAATAGACAAGTTATTAAAATAAAGAAATGAAGCAACGTGAAAACGTTGCTTTTTCTTTATGAATAAAAGTATTCAATAAGATGAAGAAATATCACTTCATTTTTTTAATTTGAAATGTTGCAATTTTATCAAAAAGGCGTAGTCTATGTTGGCTTTGAGAATAATTCCCAATAAAAGTAAGGAAATAAAAATGAAACAAGTATTAAAATTGAGTGCAATTTCTACCGCACTTTTAACGCTTCCAATGATGGCTAATGCAGATGTATTGGCATCCGTGAAACCCCTCGGTTTTATTACATCGTCAATTGCTAATGGTGTAACAGATACGCAAATTTTAGTGCCAGCGGGTGCTTCTCCTCATGATTACAGCTTAAAACTTTCAGATGTACAAAAAGTGAAATCGGCGGATTTAGTGCTTTGGGTTGGTGAAGATATTGACGCTTTCTTAGCTAAACCAATTAGCCAAATTGACAGCAAGAGAGTTATCAATATTTCTGCGATTCCAGAAATTAAACCGCTTTTAAGTAAAGTTCATCATGAGCATTATCATGAAGGCGATGAGCATGAGCACGGACATAGCCATGATCACAAACATGGACACGACCATAAACATGAACATGATCATAAACATGAGCATGGTCATGATCATCACCACCATGATGTAGATGAAAATGGGTTAAGCGTAAACTGGCACTTATGGTATTCACCAGCCATTAGCCAAATTGTGGCACAGAAAGTGGCGGATAAATTAACAGAACAATATCCGGATAAAAAAGAGCTTATTGCGAAAAACTTAGCCGATTTTAACCGTACTTTGACCGAGCAAAGCGATAAGATCAAAGCGCAATTAGCCCCACTCAAAGATAAAGGCTTCTTTGTATTCCATGATGCTTATAGCTATTTCAATGATGCTTATGGTTTAAATCAAACTGGTTATTTTACCATTAATCCATTAGTGGCACCAGGTGCAAAAACCATTGCTCACATCAAAGAAGAAATTGAAGAACATCGTGTAAATTGTCTTTTTGCGGAGCCTCAATTCACACCAAAAGTGATTGATTCTCTTGCGCAAAGTACAAAAGTTAATGTTGGTCGTTTAGATCCTATTGGCGATAACGTACAGCTTGGTCCAAATTCCTATGCGAATTTCCTTCAAGCCACCGCTGATAGCTATGCTCAATGTTTAAGTAAATAATCAAAAATCTCCCCCTTACCCCCTCTTTATAAAAGAGGGGGAATATTCTTGAAATATCCCCAAATTTAACCGCACTTTCGTGCTATAATCCGCCCAATTTTTCCCTATCGAGAAAACACATGAAACAACTATTTGCCACAACTGCCCGTGGTTTTGAAGAACTCTTAAAAGTCGAACTGACAGAGCTTGGTGCAACGGAATGTAAAATTGCACAAGGCGGTGTACATTTTCAGGCTGATGACGACACACTTTATCGCAGCTTATTATGGTCACGTTTAGCTTCACGTATTTTGTTACCTATTGTAAATGGCAAGGTATATAGTGATTTAGACTTGTATTCAATTGTGACAGGGCAGGATTGGTTAAGTTATTTTGATGAGAAAGCCACATTTTTTGTTGATTTCAACGGGACAAACCAAGAAATTCGTCATACCCAATTTGGTGCGATGCGTGTGAAAGATGCCATTGTGGATTATTTTGAACGCCAAGGGAAAGCGCGTCCAAATGTGGATAAAGACTATCCAGATGTGCGAATTCATGCTTATTTAAATAAAGAAGAACTCGTCGTTTCACTCGATTTAAGTGGCGAAGCATTGCATTTACGTGGCTATCGTGAAGATACAGGGCAAGCGCCTTTACGTGAAACCTTAGCCGCTGCGATAGTGCTTCGTTCAGGTTGGAAAAAAGGGACACCGTTAGTGGATCCAATGTGTGGTTCAGGCACCTTGCTAATTGAAGCCGTGCAGATGGAAGCACAAATTGCACCGCAATTACATCGTTTACATTGGGGCTTTGATTGCTGGAAAGGGCATAATCAAGATGCTTGGGATAAGGTGAAAGCAGAAGCGGTACAGCAAGCTGAAACTTATTTTAATCAAAATCCAAAACCGCATTTTTATGGCTTCGATCTCGATCATCGCGTACTGAAAAAAGCGCAAAAGAACGCACAAAATGCAGGCGTAGCACACTTAATTCAGTGGAAACAAGGTGATGTCGCCGCATTAAAAAATCCAAGCCCAGATGAAGTGGGAACGGTGATTTGTAACCCGCCTTACGGTGAGCGTTTAGGTACAACTCCTGCTTTGATTGCACTATATTCAGTCTTTGGACAACGTCTTAAAAATGAATTTGGTGGTTGGAATGCGTCGATTTTCAGTAGTGAATCTACGTTGCTTGATTGCTTGCGTATGCGTTCTTATCGTCAATTTAAAGCGAAAAATGGTCCGTTAGATTGTGTTCAGAAGAATTATCAAATTTCAGAACGTAAAGAAAGTGCGGCTGAAAATCCACTTGAATTTGACCGCACTTTAACAGTGGCGGTGGATTTTGCGAATCGCTTGCAGAAAAACATCAAGAAAATTGAAAAATGGGCGAAGCAGCAAGGCCTTGATGCATATCGTTTATATGATGCTGATTTACCGGAATATAACGTAGCGGTGGATCGTTATGGTGATCATATTGTGGTGCAAGAGTATGCTGCGCCAAAAAATATTGATGAAAACAAAGCTCGCCAACGTTTATTAGATGCGGTTACTGCGACTTTACAAGTCACAGGAATTGAAACCAATAAGCTGATTTTGAAAGTGCGTCAAAAACAAAAAGGCACGAATCAATATGAAAAATTGGCCAATAAAGGCGAATATTTCTATGTGAATGAATACGGCGCTCAGCTTTGGGTGAATCTAACGGATTACTTGGATACAGGATTATTCTTAGATCATCGCTTAACCCGTAAAATGGTTGGCGAAATGGCAAAAGGCAAAGATTTCCTTAATCTTTTTGCTTATACCGGTTCCGCAACAGTGCATGCTGCATTAGGTGGGGCAAAATCGACGACGACCGTGGATATGTCTAACACCTATTTAAACTGGGCAGAGCAAAACCTGATTTTAAATGATATCGAAGGCAAGCAGCACAAGCTCATCCAGGCAGATTGTTTGCAGTGGTTAGAGAAATGTGATCGCCAGTTTGATTTAATTTTCGTGGATCCGCCAACATTCTCGAATTCTAAACGTATGGAAGACAGTTGGGATGTACAACGTGATCACATCAAATTAATGCGTAATCTTAAACGTATTTTACGCCCTAACGGCACCATCGTGTTCTCGAACAATAAACGTGGTTTTAAAATGGATTTTGAGGCGTTAGATGAATTGGGATTAAGTGCGGTCGAAATTTCAGCGAAAACCTTACCGCTTGATTTTGAGCGCAACAAGCAAATCCACAACTGCTGGATTGTGACAATGAAAGCCTAACAAAAAAGCCCGATAAATCATTATCGGGCTTTTTATTATTCGACTTCTTTTTGTTTTTCGGCTTCAGAATCATCATGAAGAAGGGTTTCAACCGCTGCTTCATCATTGGTGTCATCTTCTTTTTCTAAGATTTCAGCCGTTTCTTCATTTAATGCTTCAGCATCAGAATGTGGTTTGATGAAAGGTTTTGGCATCCAATATTTTCGGATGATGTCCGTAGAAAAACCATGTAAAACTTCTTCATTCAATCGTTCTTGATCTAAGTAACGAACTTCTGCAATGACCTCATCAGCTTCAATTTTATTGATACCTAATTGCATCAATGTTGCATGGCTGAGCGTGAGCGCAGACTCAAAGGTTTCACGCACAATAAAGTCCACATCTTTCTTAATAAGACTTACGGTTGTTTTACGGTCATAAGTTCGAGCCAAAATTGGGAGTTTCGGATAAGCATCTTTCAGATTCTGAACAATGCTTTCAATACGTTGGGTATCGTTAATCCCGATGACGACACATTTGGCTTTTTCGATACCGGCAGCGCGTAATACATCAAGGCGGATACCGTCACCGTAATAAACTTTAAAACCAAATTTAGCTGCCGCACGGATGTTTTCGATGTTGCGGTCAATCACCGATACGTTAATGCCACGAACAAGAAGCGATTGACATACGATTTGGCTGAAACGACCAAAACCAATCACGAGTACGCTATCTTCCAAATCCACAATTGGATCAAGATCGCTAGTATCGACTTTTTCCTCTTGATTCGCTGATTTGCGTTGGTTAATTTTACGCATTAATAAGCCAATCAATGGTGAGAACAACATCGAGATAATCACCGCAGCGGTGAAGGTCGCATTTTGATCTTTTGTCATCACGCCTGCAGTGGTCGCTGCAGAGAAGAGTACGAATGCAAATTCACCACCGTGCGCCATGATGGTCATTCGTCCAACCGATTCGGTACGGTCAAGTTTCGTAATACGTGAAACGGTATAAACGGCTAAGGCTTTGCCGACGATGTAAAGGCATACGATACCTAACAACCAAACCGCATCATTGAAGACTAAACTGAGGTCAAGCGACATTCCCACGCCCATAAAGAAGAGACCGAGCAATAAACCACGGAATGGTTCAATATCGGCTTCTAATTGGTGGCGGAATGCGGATTCTGAAAGCATTACACCCGCAACGAATGCGCCCATCGCCATTGAAAGGCCACTCGCTTCCATTGCCAATGCAGCCCCTAATACCACAAGCAAAGCAGCTGCTGTCATCATTTCGCGAATATGAGCTTTGGAAATCAAACGGAAAATTGGGTTCATTAACCATTTACCCGCAACCACTAAACCGACAACGGCACCGAGTGCAATAGCAATAGATGTCCAGTTTGTTTGATGTTCAATATGTTTGGTTTCAGGCGTTAAAAAGGCAATAGAAGCCAATAATGGCACAATGGATAAATCTTCAAAAATTAAGGTAGAAATAACTCGTTGGCCTTTTGGTGTATTCGTAATCCCGCGTTCTTCTAATACCTGCATCACAATAGCGGTGGAAGAAAGGGTAAAGCCCATACCTGCAATAAATGCGACTTCTTTAGGAAGATTTAAAATATAGATACCAGCAAAGGTAAGCAGAGCACCACATAGCCCTACTTGCAGAAAGCCCCGTCCGAAGATTGCCTTTCTCATCGCCCATAGACGTTCTGGATGCATTTCCAGACCGATAATGAATAAGAACATCACCACGCCCAGTTCAGCCATATGCAGAATCGATTCGGCATCTTTCACTACGCCGAAAACGGAAGGACCAATTAAACAGCCAGCCACTAAATAACCCAACACGCTACCTAAGCCAATACGCTTAAAAAGCGGCACGATAGTGACACTGGTAGCAAGCAGGACAACAGTTTTAATTAGTTCAGGGCTGACGACATTCGACATAGGGCAAAAAACCTTAGTAAAAACAGGGAGTATGAGAAGAAAGTTGACTTGTATTCTAGCCTTTTTTCACTAAATAAAAAACACAGAAAAGCAAGAAATTGGTATAATTTACAAAAACTTTACACGCATAAAAATGGTCAGTTTTTTGACCGCACTTTAGAGGTATTATGACATTACAATTCAATATGGTCGCGTTGTTATTGGTTTTCTTAATTGTTTTAGGTTTAATTAGCCAAAATAGCGCGATTACCATCTCAGCCGCCGTGCTGTTAATCATGCAGCAAACCTTATTATCCAAATACATTCCTATACTCGAACAATACGGTGTCAAAATTGGGATCATCATTTTAACGATTGGTGTCCTAGCGCCGTTAGTGTCGGGAAAAATCCAACTGCCCGATCTCAGTTCATTTTTAAACTGGAAAATGGGTGTTTCTATTTTAACAGGGGTATTCGTCGCATGGCTTGCGGGGAAAGGCGTGCCATTAATGAGTGAACAACCTGTTTTGGTGACAGGATTATTAATTGGTACGATTATTGGTGTTTCTTTTTTGGGCGGTATTCCGGTGGGACCTCTAATCGCCGCAGGGATTTTAGCGGTATTAATAGGAAAATTTTAAATGAAAAACAAATGGTTATTTATCGCGGGATTAAGCGGTTTTTTGTGTGTGGCGATTGGTGCTTTTGCGGCACATGGATTAAGCAAGGTTTTAGAACCTAAAGAATTAGCGTGGATTGAAACGGGTGTGAAATATCAAATGTTCCACACCATTGCGATTTTAGCGATTGGCATTTTGCAATTATGCCGTGAATCATTGGTTGCAAACAAAATGGTTAATCTTGCTGCAGGGACTTGGGCGTACGGTATTCTTCTTTTTAGTGGCAGCCTTTATGCGCTTGCGCTTGGTGCAGGCAAATTTCTCGTTTGGGTGACACCGATTGGTGGAACGTTATTTTTAATTGGTTGGCTTTGCTTGGCTTACGGTGGTTTTAAAAGTAAATCAGTATGAAGAACAAATCAGTCAAACGTGAATTAAATCCGATACAACAATCTCTCTTTTCGAAACTCAAGGATATTATGCTGGTGGATCAACGTCGTTTATCCGCCCGCATTCATGGTATTGGAAAAATTAAAAGCCAAGAGGCCCAACAAGCCGTTGCCGCAGAAATCCAGCTGCAGATTGAACAGGCTCAATTACGTGTAGAAAATCGTAAAAGTGCGGTGCAAAATCCCATCATTTTTCCAGAGAGTTTACCCGTTAGTCAACGCAAAGCAGAAATTCAAAAACTGCTTTCTGAACATCAGGTTATTGTGGTGGCAGGGGAAACCGGTTCAGGTAAAACCACTCAATTGCCGAAAATGTGTTTGGAATTAGGTTTCGGCAATTTAGGCATGATTGGTCATACTCAACCACGCCGTATTGCTGCTCGTTCGGTGGCGGCGCGTATTGCGGAAGAACTGGAAACGGAGCTTGGCGGTTTAGTTGGTTATAAGGTTCGTTTTAACGATCAAATCAGTGATGATACGCAAATCAAGTTGATGACTGACGGGATCCTGTTAGCAGAAATTCAAAACGATCGTTTTCTCAATCAATATTCTTGTTTGATTATTGATGAAGCCCACGAACGTAGCCTAAACAACGATTTTATTCTCGGTTATCTGAAACAGCTTTTACCACGTCGTCGTGATTTAAAACTTATCATCACTTCTGCGACCATTGATGTGGAACGTTTTTCCAAACATTTCAACAATGCCCCGATTATTGAAGTCTCGGGCAGAACCTATCCTGTTGAAGTGCGTTATCGTCCCGTAGTGGAAGAAGACGATCAAGATCAGCTACAAGGCATTCTCAATGCAGTAGATGAACTGCAAGCAGAAGGTCGGGGCGATATTTTGATCTTTATGAACGGTGAGCGAGAAATTCGTGATACCGCCGAAGCTTTACAAAAACAAAATCTAAAACACACGGAAATTCTACCGCTCTTTGCTCGCTTGTCTGCGCAAGAACAAAATAAAATTTTCCATCCAAGTGGTTTAAATCGTATTGTGTTGGCGACCAACGTCGCAGAGACCTCATTGACCGTGCCAGGCATTAAATATGTGATTGACCCGGGTACCGCTCGCATTTCCCGTTATAGCTATCGCACCAAAGTACAACGTTTACCGATTGAACCGATTTCACAGGCCTCTGCTAATCAGCGTAAAGGTCGTTGTGGTCGTGTGAGCGAAGGGATTTGTATTCGTTTATATTCGGAAGAGGATTTTAATTCTCGTCCGGAGTTTACCGATCCTGAAATTCTACGCACCAATTTAGCCTCCGTTATTTTGCAAATGACAGCATTGGGTTTGGATGATATTGAAGCTTTCCCGTTTGTTGATGCGCCAGATAAACGCCATATTCAAGATGGGATAAAACTGTTGGAAGAATTGGGTGCGTTTGAAATGGTTCGCACCAAATCAGGCGAGAAACGTCAATTAACAGCAGTAGGCCGTCAATTAGCTCAACTCCCTGTGGATCCACGTTTAGCGAAGATGTTGCTGACCGCTGTCTCACAAGGTGCGTTGCATGAAGTGATGATTATTGTTGCCGCGTTATCCATTCAAGATCCGCGCGAGCGTCCACAAGAAAAACAACAAGCTTCCGATGAAAAACATCGTCGTTTTGCCGATAAAAAATCAGATTTCTTGGCTTTCCTCAATCTTTGGCGTTATCTACAAGAACAACAAAAAGAATTGAGTAAAAACCAATTCCGTCGTCAATGCCAAAAGGATTTCTTAAATTATTTACGTATTCGTGAATGGCAAGATATTTATCATCAAATTCGTTTAACCGTCCGTGAAATGGGCTTGCCGATTAATTCCGAAAAAGCAGAATATCAGCAAATTCATACCGCACTTTTAAGCGGCTTGCTTTCTCATATCGGTTTAAAAGAAGCGGAGAAACAACAATATCTTGGCGCACGTAATGCCCATTTTGCAATTTTCCCCAATTCTGTGCTTTTCAAAAAACAACCGAAATGGGTGATGGCGGCAGAGTTAGTGGAAACCTCCAAACTTTGGGGGCGCATGGTGGCGGAAATTGAGCCTGAATGGATTGAGCCACTTGCCGAGCATTTAATTAAAAAATCCTATTCAGAACCGCGTTGGTCGAAATCTCGTGGGGCGGTGATTGCAGATGAGAAAGTCACGCTTTACGGTGTGCCGATTGTAGCAGCGCGACCAGTGAATTACGGTGCTATTGATCCAACGGTAAGCCGTGAGATCTTTATTCAATCTGCCTTGGTGGAAGGGGATTGGAATACCAAACATAAATTCTTCAAAGAAAATCAACGACTCGTTCGAGAAGTAGAAGAGTTGGAACACAAAAGCCGCCGCCGCGATATTTTGGTGGATGATCGCACGCTTTTTGAATTTTACGATCAGCGTATTGGCACGGAAGTGGTTTCCCAAAAACATTTTGATACCTGGTGGAGAAAGGCACAGCAAAAAGATCCTGAATTGCTTAATTTTGAACGTTCATTCTTGATTAATGATGATGCGGAACAAGTGAGCAAGCTGGATTTCCCGAATTTCTGGCATCAAGGCAATTTAAAACTCAAACTGACGTATCAATTTGAACCAGGTACCGATGCGGACGGCGTGACCGTGCATATTCCGTTGCCATTGCTCAACCAAGTGGAAATGACAGGTTTTGACTGGCAAATTCCAGGCTTGCGTGAAGAATTGGTGATTGCGCTGATCAAATCGCTGCCGAAATCTTATCGCCGTAACTTCGTGCCTGCACCTAATTATGCTCAAGCTTTTTTAAGTCGTGCCGTGCCATTGGAAAAACCGTTATTAGATACGCTGATTTATGAATTGCGTCGTATGACGGGCGTTACCGTAGAAGCGGAACATTGGAATTGGGAACAAATCCCAAGCCATTTGAAAATGACGTTCCGCGTGGTGGATGAAAACGGCAAGAAAATCGCCGAATCCATGAATTTGGATGAGCTGAAATTTAACTTAAAAGATCGTGTGCAGGAAAGTATTTCTGCTGTGGCAGATGATGGCATTGAGCAAAGCGGGCTACATATTTGGAGCTTTGCAGATTTACCACAATGTTACGAACAAAAACAACGTGGTTTTAGCGTCAAAGCGTTCCCGGCTATTGTAGATGAAAAAGATGCCGTAGGTATCAAACTGTTTGAAACAGAGTTTGAGCAAGCAGTGGCGATGCAACAAGGTTTACGTCGTTTGTTGTTGCTCAATGTGCCGTCACCGATTAAATATCTGCATGAAAAATTGCCGAATAAGGCTAAATTGGGTCTGTATTTTACCCCGTTTGGTCGTGTGTTGGATTTGATAGATGACTGTATCGCTTGTGCCGTGGATAAACTGATTGCCGATTTTGGCGGTTTTGTTTGGGATGAAGCAGGCTTTGAAAAATTGCGTGATTTCGTTCGAGAAAACCTTAACGAAGTGACCGTGGATATTGCGCAGAAAGTGGAGCAAATCCTATCCCTTAACCATGCCTTAAACCAACGTTTAAAAGGCAAAATGGATTTCACCATGGCTTTTGCCTTTTCTGATATTAAGGCGCAATTAAGCGGGCTGATTTATCCAGGTTTTGTGCAAAAGAGCGGTTATGATCGCCTACCGGATTTACAGCGCTATCTGCAAGCCGTTGATAAACGTATTGATAAGTTGGCTCAAGATGTAAATCGCGATCGTGCCGCCATGTTACGCGTGGAACAAGTGCAACAGGCTTACCAACAATTGCTGGCTAAACTACCAAAATCTAAACCGATTTCCGATGAAATTGCAGAAATTCGCTATATGATCGAGGAATTGCGTGTGAGCTTATTTGCGCAGCAATTAGGCACGAAGTATCAGGTGTCGGATAAGCGGATTTTGAATTTGATTAATGGACAATAATATAAGGAATCAAAATGAATCAAGAAATGATAAATTTAACATTACTAAATATTTCTGGAGTGTTAGAGAAAATTAATAATGCATTATCAAATGAAACAAGTAATTATATAGCAATTTCTAGCAGTATCATTGCTGGAATAGGTTGTGTTATAGCGGGGGGAACAGCTTGGTATTCTTGGAAATCCCAAAAAGACAACTTTTTTAAGAATACTTTTGAT
>ERZ772972.906-NODE-906-length-10865-cov-3.892599_pt1 | contig 10865 bp, 10 predicted proteins | sample MGYA00580673_ERZ772972 | MGnify/ENA primary metagenome ERZ772972 (study PRJEB29015, sample SAMEA2738051) | human oral metagenome | biome: human oral; feature: human-associated habitat; material: saliva | place: China | collected 2229 ... | reverse complement strand
AAGGGGGAAATCATAACTGACCCGATAGAGCATACACCTCTACACCCAGAGGCCGTGGAGCTTCTACCTGCGGATTATGTCCCTGCACTTATCAAAGCTGGCTACACGACATACTCGGATGTAGCGCTCAAGGCATACGCTCAATCTTTGGGGGATAGCAAGTCATCGCCGACCTCTAATCCCTTCGAATACCAACGACAACGAGCTAATCTTTTAGAGAAGCTGAAGGAAGCCGTGGAGAAGTTCGACCTGAATCGAACTTACTATGCAAGGCATCAGTTCACCACCGAAGGATATGACTTCACACGATCTGGCTACCCTTATGGAGAGTTATATGGGTCTACACTCCCCTACCTCTCTACTCCAGGTAACAATAAGGTCTCGCTCTACCTCACCACTCAACAGAGAATAACCTTCATCAGCGTACCTGCAGAGCGAGCTGAAATCTATGAGAAGCGCTCTGGGACTCTGGGGAATAATGCTCATACGCTCTATGCACGAGTTTACTTCCGACTACTCCCTGCAGAGAGCTATACGGAAAATGATAGCTATGTCTATCGGACGAACATCAACTTACTCGGTCTTGACGCCTACGAATACCCCCACTGCGCCTACTACCACTTAGGCTCAGGTAAGGCGGAGTAAGGGTCATTCTAAGCAGTACCCCATGTCTTATTTGCTATGTCATTGTTTTGCTGTGTAATTGTTTTGTCTCTCACTCTAGAGAAAAAAGCTGGATGAGGGGCTTATCGTATCTTTGCGATAGAATAAGCTGATGCACTCAGCCGAAAGAAACAAAGACTATGCTCCTCAACTTTGCAGTAACCAACTATAGATCTATCAAAGAGCCTCAGGTATTCAGCCTGATGGCCGCAGAAGGTCTCCCCCACGAAGACTCCTTGATACATAGCAAGGATGGTATCTCCATTCTTCCTGTAGCTCTCCTCTTTGGAGCCAATGCCAGCGGAAAAAGTAACATCCTTCGAGCCTTTGGTACGATGCGACAGATGGTAGTTAATTCCGTACGTCTCAACCCAAACGATACTCTTGATGAGTATGAACCCTTCCTCTTAGATGAAGAGTCCAGGAATAATGACACAGAGTTTGAGGCCGAATTTATTGTTGATACAGGACATAACGCAAAGCTAAACTATCGCTATGGCTTCTCGTTCTCTGATAAGATCATCTCTGAAGAGTGGCTCTACAGACAAGAGGGAAATACCGAAGAAGTTGAGCTCTTCATGAGATCTGGGGAGAAGATCCAGATCAATGAAACGGAATTTCCTGAAGGTAAAGGAAAGGAGGATGCGCTCAATAGTAACCGACTCTTTCTCTCACTCATAGCACAGCTGAATGGAACACAATCAAAAGAGATTATCCATTGGTTCAGTAGGGGACTATTCATTACAGCCTCACAAACTGAGCAGTACATGCCAATAACCTCCACCCTACTTAAGCGGAAAGAAAATCTGATCAAGTATGGGATCAATCACTATGCAGATATAGCTCAGACATTCCTTTCAAACATTGATATAGGCATCACGGAGCTTTCAATAGAAGAGATATCTGTGGCCTTGCCCAAGGACATACCAGAAGAGCTTAAAAAGGACCTTTCTAAGGATGGACATACCACCCTAAAGGTCGAGTCTACACATAACAGGTACAATAAACAGGGTGAGATTATAGGGAACGAGATTTTCCGCACAGAACGCAATGAATCTGAAGGGACTCAGAAGATAACCGAGCTTCTTGGCGTTATCTTCATAACCCTCTGGGCTGGAAGCTTACTAGTGATCGATGAACTGGATGCCAAGCTCCATCCTCTACTAACAAGAGCTATAGTTCAGCTCTTCACCAACCCCGAGATTAATTCGTATGGAGCTCAACTGGTCTTCACTACACACGATACTAACCAGCTCCACTTAGACTATGTACGCCGAGATGAGATCTGGTTTACGGAGAAGAGCCCCGTTGAAGCTACAGAATTGTATTCACACATTGAGTTCAAAGACTTCGATCTCTCCATGGACATCACAGAGCAGTATGTGAATGGACGCTACGGAGCAATACCCCGTATAAAAGTGCAGCGATAAGGTATGGGAAGGAATAATCACTCTCAGAGATTCCCTCGGGAGCGTAGTATTGACACACGTGAGATGGCAATTCGCTTCCTTATTGTATCTGAGGATACAAAGTCGTCCACAGACTACTTCAAAGCTCTCATCAAGGAGGTGCAAGCAGTCTGTTCAGGGAGTGAAGTGGTAGGTATAGCTAAAGACTCTGTAGTCGAAGGCTGTGGAATGAGCACAAGTCGCCTTCTACAAGAAGCTAAAAGTATCAAGAGCAGAAGACAAATATCCTTTGACCGCTGCTGGCTCGTCTTTGATAAGGATGACTTCTCCGATTTCAATAGAGCTATCAGAGAGGCAACAGACGCAGGGTTTGATGTTGCTTGGTCAAATGAGAGCTTCGAGCTTTGGTATCTCCTTCACTTCAGATATCATCACACTGCTATTCCTCGGGATAAGTGTACAAAAGCCCTTGAGGCAGAAATACAGAAGTGCAAGCCCAGCTTTAGGTACGATAAGGGTAGCTCCTCCATGCATTCCATCCTGGCTGAGCATGGGGATCAAGGTCAAGCCATAAAGAATGCAGAGAAGCTCCGAAACACCTACCAAGATACCGACTACAGTAGTCACAATCCCTGTACATATGTGGACCTACTTATAAAAGAGATCACTGATCCAGAAGAACGCAAGAAGATCCTACAGAAAAAGTAAATCCCATAAGACCGACCTACACTTAGAGGGCTTCTATATCTAACCCTTTAAGTGTAGCGTACCTCATCGTAAATAATCAAGGGGCGCAGTGCATCGTTGTACTGTGCCCCTTGGAGCTTTCCCTCCTCGTGGTGGTAGGCGACTTTACCCGCTTTATATAAGTACGCTGGCGCTCGGTGTTACTTTCTTTGTACCTTTGCGTAAAATGGTAAAATAGAGATAGTGCATGAAGCTGTATTTTATTGGTATCGGTGGCATAGGTATGAGCGCTCTCGTGCGCTACTTCCTCAGCAAGGGAGATAGCGTAGCAGGGTATGACTTGACGCCTTCGCCCCTCACACACGCCTTGAGCGAAGAGGGTGCTACCATCCACTACGAAGACGATCCCGAGCTAATCCCCGAGCCCTTCCGCACGAAGGATACCCTCGTCGTCTTCACTCCAGCCGTTCCTCACGACCACCGCGAGCTGGCTTTCTTCCGCGCACAGGGCAACCGTGTGATGAAGCGTGCTGAGCTCCTCGGCGAACTGACCCGCCGTGAGCGCGGGCTTTGCGTCGCTGGTACCCACGGCAAGACGACGACCTCTACCCTACTGGCGCACCTCCTGCGCTCGAGCCACGTCGACTGCCACGCCTTCCTCGGCGGTATCTCGAATAATTACCAGACCAACTGCCTCATATCCGAGCGCAGCGACTATGCTGTGATCGAAGCTGATGAGTTCGACCGCTCCTTCCACCATCTCTCACCATACATCGCGGTGATCACCTCCGCGGACCCCGACCACCTCGACATCTACCACACGCCCGAGGCCTATCGGGAGAGCTTCGAGCACTTCACCTCGCTCGTCAGCGCAGAGGGTGCTCTGGTGATGAAGAAGGACATCCCCGTGACGCCCCGTCTCAAGGAAGGGACGCGCCTCTTCACCTACACCACAGGAGCTGACGAAGCGGACTTCCGTGCCGACGGCATCGAGATCCGTGATGGGCACCTCTTCTTCGACTGGCACTATCCCGCTATCGAAGGGCGCCCCGCAGGTACGCTCCACGTCGAGCTCGGTGTGCCCCTCCTCATCAATGTGGAGAATGCCGTGGCAGCTATGGCCGTAGCCTACCTCTGTGGAGCTACCCTCGAGGAGCTGGCCGCAGGTGTCGCCTCCTTCCGTGGGGTCTATCGCCGCTTCGACCGCCTCATCGATGATCCCCGCTGCGTGCTCATCGACGACTACGCCCACCACCCCAATGAGCTTGATCCCAGCATCCGCTCGGTGCGTGAGCTCTACCCCGACCGCAAGATCCTCGGCATCTTCCAGCCGCACCTCTATAGCCGTACGCAGGACTTCTATCGGGAGTTCGCCGCGAGCCTTGACCAGCTCGACGAAGTCATCCTCCTCGATATCTATCCCGCTCGTGAGCTCCCCATCCCAGGCGTCACTTCGCAGATGATCGCCGACGTGATGAAGCATAAGGATGTGCTTGTCCTGCCCAAGGAAGGTCTGCTCCCCGAGCTCAAGAAGCGTCAGGAGCTCCCCGAAGTCATCCTGATGGTCGGCGCTGGAGATATTGACCGCCTGGTGCCCCAGGTAGCAGATGAGATCCGCCGCAGGCTATGAAGAATAGAGCCCTCGTACGCAACCTACTCCTGCTCCTCCTGTCAGTCGCACTGATAGGAGGTATCGCGTACCTACTCATCCGCTCCCCACGCGTCACCTCCACCGACCGCTGCGAGGCTGTCACCGTCGAGGTAAAGACCGAGGCGGGTGGCGAACCGCTCTTCCTCACCGGTGACCGCATCACCGATGAGCTTGCCCGTCGTGGCATCCAGCTACGAGGGAAGCGCCTTGACTCCATCGATCTCAGAAAGATCGAGCGCACCCTGCTCAGCATGCCTATCTACAAGCGTGCTGAGGCCTTCATCGCTCCCTCCTCCTCCTCCGTGCAGATCCGCCTGACGGAGAAGCACCCCCTCTATATCGTCCAGGAGCCTTCGGGAAAGAGCTACTATGTCACGCAGGGCAAGGGTACGATCACGGTGAACCCCACCTTCGCGGCTTACCTCCCCATCGTCAGCGGTGCTGTAGACCTCAAGATGGCTACGGGTCCCGTCTACGACCTCATGGCCGCCCTGCGCGAAGACCCCTACTTCACCGACTACTTCGGGCAGGTCTACGTCGACGAGACCGACGGTATCGTGCTCATCCCACGCATCGGCACGACACGCGTCATCATGGGCCGTGAGTCGAACTGGAGTGAGAAGCTCCGTAAGTGGCGCATCTTCGCAGAGAGCGTGCTCCCCAAGCGCGGGATGAATGCCTTCAGCTACGTCAACCTCGACTACGGCAAGCAGATCATCGCACGCAGCCGCTATGCCCCTGAGGGTGAGACCTTCGACGAAGAAGGCGAAGTCGTCGCTGCACCAGCGCCTGCACCTACGCCCGATCCCGCCCCCAAGCCTACGCCAGCGGTCACTGCGACTCCCATTCCGAAGAAGCCCACCGCCGTAGAGAAGCCCCGCGAGAAGGCTAAGGAAACCCCGAAGGACAAGCCCAAGGATAAGCCCGCAAGCAAGCCGAGCGACAAGGCGAAGACCGATAAGAAAGAGCCGAAGAAGGATCCCAAGAAGGATCCTAAGAAGCCCACTCCTCAGCAAGCCCCCACCCCAAAGAAACCCAATAAGCCCGCCGAGAAGGGCAAACCTAACAAGCCACAGAAGAAATGAACGATCGTAGGGATAGCATATACGCCGTCATCAACATAGGCAGCACCTCCCTCTCTGGGATGCTCGCCACGAAGTCCCCACAGGGACGCGTCGTGCCCATCGCCGCCCACCGTGTCCCCACGGCAGGCTGCGTGCGCCAAGGCTCTATACACAACATCGAGGAGGCTGCCAAGCGTATCTCTTCGCTCCTCGATAAGCTCAGCACCGCCCTACCCGAGGAGGCTCAGATCTCCGGCGTGTATGTAGGGCTGGAGTGCCGCTCTATGCGCTCCGAGCGCTATGACTCCTTCATCGACCTCGGTGAAGAAGGTAGCGTCGTCACCCCCGAGCACCTACTCACCCTCAAGGATCAGGTCAGTGATGCCAGCTATCCCGGCATGACGATCCTCTCCATCACCGAGCCCCGCTACCGCTGCGATGGCAAGCGTGAGTCCAACCCCAGAGGTGTGCGTTGTCGCCGTCTGGAGGCCCAGTACCTACTCATCGTAGCCCGCCAGAACATCATCATCAACGTCCGCGAGACCATCGAAGATCGCTTGGGTCTACGCCTCTTGGGCATCCTCCCCACGCCTATCGCTGAGGCTGCTGCCACGATGACGATCGAGGAGATGGCCCTCGGCTGTGCCTACGTCAACATCGGCGGTGGTACGACCTCCATCGCTATCTATCAGGAGCGCTTCCCCGTCGCACTCTACGTCCTGCCCCTGGGTGGGAACAATGTGACGCGCGACCTCACACAGCTCTCCGTACCCCTCCTCGAGGCTGATGCTGAGAAGCTGAAGATCGAGCGAGGATCGATGAACCTCTCCGTATCTCGCACCCAAGAGATAGAGGCTAAGTCGGCTGATGGTAGCACCACCAAGCGCTTCAGCCAGCTCGAGGTCAACCGCTACATCAGCGCACGTATCCTCGAGATCCTGAACAATGTGGTCAGCATCATCCACGAAGCTGGCTGCGGTGAGAGCATCCCCAAGGGCTTCGTCTTCGCTGGTGGCGTGACGAAGACCAACTACTTCTTCGAGACCCTGCGTAAGCTCTCTCCCGAGTACCGCAAGGCTTCTCTCCGCCGAGACATCTACGAGGAAGGTGTCGACAATAACCTCCTCACAAACTATATCACCGAAATAGCCCTCGCCGCTCAGGCCAGCGAGCCCGGTGTGACGTACGAACTCCGTCCCCTCGAGTCACTCCTTCAGGAGCAGCCCACGACGCGCTCCAGCGAGCCTGCTGAGCCCGTCTTCCAGCCCAAGGAAGAGGAGGAAGAGTCCTACACCTACACGACCATCAGCGAAGCCCAGCACCTCCCGCTGGATGATGATGAAGACGACTTCTTCGACTACCGCGAAGAGTCCTACAGACACGAAGAGAAGCGCGAGCCTAAGGAGAAGGGTCCGTCGGCCTTTGAGCGCCTCAAGAGTGGCTTATCGAAGGGTATTAGCAGCCTCTTCGGTGAGAGTGATGGTGGTGATGATTATTAGCCCATACCTTTAGACGACATGGATACAATAGAACGAGGCAGTATCAACTACGGATACAGCGAAAGTCAGATCAAGCAGCTCATCAAGGTAGTGGGCGTAGGTGGTGGTGGTGGTAACGCTGTCACGAAGATGTGCACCAGTGGCTCCGTCCCTGGGGTGTCCTTCCTCCTATGTAACACAGATACCCAGGCTCTCGACCGCAGCCCTGTGGTAGACAAGATCACGATCGGCCCCACCGTCACCAAGGGTCTCGGTGCTGGCGCCAAGCCTGAGCGCGCTAAGGAAGCTGCTCTCGAGAGTGAGCAGGCTATCCGTGATGCCCTCATCGAGGGCGATACACGCATGGTCTTCATCACGGCTGGTATGGGTGGTGGTACGGGTACGGGTGCAGCACCCGTCATCGGAAAGATCGCCATGCAGGCGGGCCTGCTGACTATCGGTATCGTCACGATCCCCTTCCTCTTCGAGGGTACGGCTAAGATACTCCAAGCACTCGAAGGGGTCAAGCAGATGCGCGAGAGCGTCGATGCCCTCCTCGTCATCAACAACCAGCGCCTCATCGAGGTGTACAAGGACTTCACCGTCTCCGAAGCCTTCGCCAAGGCGGACGATACGCTGAGCAATGCCGCACGTGGTATCTCCGACCTGGTGAATATCGCCGGTACGATCAACCTCGACTTCGCTGACGTCGATACGACCCTGCGCAATGGCGGTGTAGCTGTCATCAACACCGGCTACGCTGAAGGGCCCGAGCGTATGACTCTGGCTATCCAGGAGGCACTCAATTCGCCTCTCCTGAACAACAACAATATCAGCAAGGCACGTCACCTCCTGATCAACGTCTATGAGGGCGATGAAGAGCCTCTCACGATCCCCGAGCTCACAGAGCTCCAGGCCTTCACCGAGGACTTCTCCGACGAGGTCAAGACGATCTATGGTACGGCTCGTGTCGAAGGTATCGGCAAGAAAATCGGTGTGACGATCCTCGCCTCGGGCTTCGGCTTTGACGAAGATATCTTCCTGCCCACGACGCCCAAGGCCAAGGATCCGCTGGCCAAGATCAGCGAAGAGAAGGAGCGCGACGAGCAGCAGCGCCTCATCGAGCGTGTCTATGGTGGTGCCGCCACCAAGCGCACAAAGGCCGAGCCTGTCGCCCTGAACATCGATGAGCTCGATGACGAAGAGCTCCTCCTCATCCTCGAGGAGACGCCTTCCTTCCGCCGAGATCACCGCATCTTCGAGAGCAAGCGCGTCGATAAGAGTAGCAACAGAGCGATCCGTATCAACAACTATGGCACGGCCAGCCAGAGCGCTCGTGAGCGTAGCACGCTGTCGGCCTTCGACCTGCATACGCCCCGCCCCGAGCCTTCGCAGTACACGACGAGCTCGACGACCTTCACCACCTCTACACCATCACGTCCAGAGCCCGTAGAGGAGGCCACTCAGCCCGAAGAAGAGAAGACCGAGGAGACGCCTGAGAACGTCATCCGCTTCTCTGGATTCTAAACTCTACCCTATACTCCCCCACTCTACTGATGATTATAGCTGTTGACTTCGACGGCACGATCGTGCGTCACCGTTATCCCAAGATCGGCGAGGAAATCCCCTTCGCCACCCAGACCCTCGCGATGCTGATCCGTGATGGGCATCGTCTCATCCTCTGGACCGTCCGTGAGGGCGCTCTGCTGGACGAAGCCGTAGAGTGGTGCCGTCAGCGGGGCGTGGAGTTCTATGCCATCAATAGAGACTTCCCCGAGGAAGACGCTACGGGGTCGGGCTTCTCGCGCAAGCTCAAGGCCGATCTCTTCCTCGATGACCGCAGCTTCGGTGGGCTGCCCGACTGGGGTACGATCTACCACCGCATCCAGGCGGGTAAAGCGCTCGACGGCGAGTGGCACCGACTGGGTCTCTACGAAGAGGAGGAGGAGAAGCGTGGCTTCTTCTCGCGTCTCTTCTCGCGTGACTAAGCCACACCACACCTACTACACATTAGCCATAGATCTATCATGCATCTACGCCCTCTCTTCACCCTTGCCGCTGCGCTCTTGCTCCTCACAGCGTGCAGTGGGGACTCCTCTGGCACTAAGACGAGCCAAGAGGACGCACCTCCCGTACAGACTACGGATACGACACTCGTCGGGAAGCGCCTACACCTGCGCTTCCCCGACAACTTCTCTACCGTCGAGTACCTATCGCACAAGCATCTCTTCTGGAGAAGTAAGGACTCCATCCACGGTAGCAAGGAAGGCGAAGACAACTACAGCGCCATACGTATCGGCAAGAGTGTCTTCTTCATCAACTGGGTCGAGGACGATGGCACGACTGTGAGCCAGGTCCTTGACCTCAGTGAGCGCACCTGTCAGGCATTCATCACCTCGAATGTCTATTCGCGCAACCAGACCTCGCGTAGTACCTCCGTCCTCTCTGGCACTATAGAGAAGATCGAGGATGCCAATCACCTACTCTTAGACTAATTCCCCACGGAGGCCTTTGCTGTCTAAGGCCTATGTCCAGCCCCTATCGCATCGACGAGCGAAGCATCACAGAGCACCTTCTGGAGCTTGCTCAGCAGGGCAATCAGCCCTTTACCCAGCGGCTACATCCCGATATAGCAGGCGTACTCGGTGTACGTCTGCCCGATCTACGTGCGCTCGCTCGGCGTATCGTGCGTAGTGGCAGCTGGCCTGCTTACCTCGACGAAGCTGAGCGCGAAGAGCGCCCCAGAGAGGAGGACTTCATGGAGGCACGTACCCTGCAGGGCCTTGTGCTCGGTATGCTCCCTGTGAGTGACTTCTCCGACTACCTCACCCACCTCTCGCGCTGGGTGCGGGTCATCCACTCCTGGTCGGTCTGCGACTCCTTCAGCCTCCCCCAGCCGAAGAAGCTCCTCCGTGAGCATGGCCCCGAGCTCTGGGCGTTCTTCCTCCCCTACCTCCAGCACAGCGGGGAGTATGAGGTGCGCTTCGGCATCGTCGCCCTCATGCAGTACTTCATCGATGCCGAGCATATAGACGAACTACTACGCCATTACCTCGCCGTGAGCCATGAGGGCTACTACGTGCGTATGGCGCTGGCGTGGGCTATCGCTGAGTGCTACACCTTCTACCCCACCGAGACCCACCCCTACCTCGCTGAGAAGCGCTTCGAGCCGTGGGTGCACAACAAGGCCATCCAGAAGATCTGCGAGTCGCGCCGCATCGATCCCGACACCAAGACCCTACTCAAGACCCTGCGTGTAAAGGCCTCGAAATAGCCCCCTTCAGCGAAGGCGTAGAGATTCCTACGATTCTCTATCTTTGGAGTAGCAATACTCACTACCTAACTCCGACGAACCTATGAATAGTAAGCTCCTTATAGGGGGACTTGCTCTCTTCCTTCTTCTCCCCAACTTGGGCTGTGAGAAGAGCACAAAGCAAGCCCTGCCTACCTCCCAAAGAGAAGCAAAGAGAGGGCATCTATCCAGCTTGGAGAACTTCTCCGAAAGCGAGCTCAGCGCTTTCACCGCCACGTATGACCCCACCGATCCTAAGAGCAAAGAGAAGGCCATCAGCACACTGGATAAAGCTGTGAAGCTATTCGTCTCCCCCAAGATCAATACGAAGCTGAGCGAGTCGGCCCAATGCGTCATCGATTCGGACGACACCACTGGGCGCGTATGGGTCAGCTCCCTCTCTATCAGTCGTCCACGTGAGATCCCCTTCTACGAGCAATTTATGCTCATCTGCAATGCCCACCCATCCCCGAATGGACAGGAAGGCATGTGGGATCTCTTCACCAGAGAAGGCGAGATCAGCATCCTGTACTAATAGTACATTCCCCTACCTTGTGCGGGACGCTTTCGGCTAAGCCGAGGGCGTCCCGCACGGCTTTTATACATCCCTCCACTACGGCG
>ERZ772972.903-NODE-903-length-10879-cov-2.817350_pt1 | contig 10879 bp, 9 predicted proteins | sample MGYA00580673_ERZ772972 | MGnify/ENA primary metagenome ERZ772972 (study PRJEB29015, sample SAMEA2738051) | human oral metagenome | biome: human oral; feature: human-associated habitat; material: saliva | place: China | collected 2229 ... | reverse complement strand
TCAGCATGAGGTCGAGCCAAATGCGAGCGCTGCGACCATTACCCTCCATAAAAGGATGGGCAACGTTGCATAAATTCGGCTGCACACGACCATTTGTGAACGAGTTCACATGGTGCTCATTGGCACGAATTTTCATTTCAACATATTTGTCCATAATCTCATCAAAGGTGGTTTCTCCTTGACAAACTTTATAAGTGCTACTTCTTCCAAAGTGTCATTATGGCTCTTTGGAATTTCCAAACTGGCACTTTGAACCAAATGCTTTGGTGCTTCTATATGTAGAAGTCTGTTCTTTACGTGGGTCACCATTTTGTGCAATTAGGTAACAGCCATAGCGAGTTAAAAGAATATCATCAATTTCACGTTCTGACCCAGACCCGAGATGAACCATTTTCCTGACGTCAGGAAAATGGTTAGAAACGAGATAGCCAGCATTGATACAAGCCGTCTTAGCTTTATCTATTACTTTCGAGAAATTCTCCCATTTCGAATAACCCAAAAGCAGCTGAAGTTCGCGTGCACTCCAACATTCAACCCCCTCGACCTCTACAGCCACAGCTTCAAAGCCATTGTATAGTTCTTGAATTACTCCTTTTTTCATCTTATCAGTTTTGTAGCTTTTATCTTTTTCGTAGCAGCAAGACTTAGAACACTTTGTAGCTTAGATATTAAATATCTCACTCTTTATCGCCATTTACGAACAAGAAAATATATAGTGTCCTTCCTTGCGCTCTTTCATAGATGAGTTTTTAGTTATACTTCCCATTAACATGGGTAACACCTTGCAAATATAATATAAAATATTTATATAAAGAATAAATAGAAAAGGTTTTTTACAAAAAACTTTTCATGCTGAATATCAATAAAGCTCGTATAGTTTTGTTTTTAGTTGCTGTCACTTTTAACACTTCACGCAACCAACAGATTATAAACGACTTATAACGTATCAAGGCGTGACGGCAGTGACAGCAACTTTGAAAGTTTATTCGGATGACAACTAACGATTCAAGATGGGAGAGGCAGACAGACCGGTGCTGCTGCGTACTGCCACCAAATACTCTGTGCCATGCGAAGAATGTTTACTGTGGAGGTTCGGGATGTTGGCAAGGACACGACCGAAATGGGAGAGGCTCGTCAGATGTAACTGACTGCCGTATCGCTGGCGGAGAAGACCAAAGATAGAGGCGGCTGTCATATAAGCACCTTTGGCCAAGTCCTTAGGAATGGAAAAGCACTCGAAGAAGAGAGCCTCAGCAGGGGTACGTTGCTGATATTGCACGTTGTTTGCCATAATCTCTTGGGTGTCAGCCTCATCAAACCAGTAGCGTCTACCAGCCTCAAGTTCGGAAACCGCCTGCGCATAAAGCTGCTTATAGTCTATGCGGTCGGTCAGACGGATTGGACCTGTCAGCGTAACCGCTATAAAACGACGGCAACCACTGGGATCGCTAAAGACATCCGAGACATTCGCTGTCGCAATGAAAGAGGCTACACGTGGCAACGTAACTTGCTGTTGGCGGTAAGGCTGACGAAGTTTGATGCTTGCAAGCTGCATGACATTCTTCAAAAAACCGTCTTGCGTCTTTGCCGACAAGGCATTGAACTCATCAATGTTTATCAGCAGCGACTGTGTCATTGCCCGCAGCGTATTCTGTTTCTCACTGATGACAAGGTTGTCATTATATCCCCACTGCAACGCATCGGGCAGCAAACGTTTACAGAAGGTAGACTTCCGATAGCCCTGTCGGGAGATAAGCAGCGGTGCCACACTATTACCATGCGAGACGTCCAGCCCCATCCATTGTGCCACCATCGCAAGAAACCACGTATGAAACCATTCTGTCCACCGTGCATTATCATTAGGTACACAGTCTGCCAAAGCCTTGATATGGTCCTTTCCGTCCCATCTCCCTCGCAGACTATTGAGGAAGTCGTCCACAGGATTAAAAACCTTGACAAAGCTCGACTCCGTGTATCGGCGGATATCTTTGTCCCACACATCAATACCATCGAGTCGTGCTTTGATGGCGATAGTATTGCGCATACGTTCATCCGCTGGCACAAAAGGTTCATTACTCCCTACCTTTCGGATTTCCGTACAGCCCAAGGCGGTGTTATACCGCATTTCATACTTCCGCTCAAGATAGTTGAGCAGACGACGAGTAATATCATTTTTAAGTCTATCCGACTGTCGCTTTCGCTGATTTTCAGCTTTAATGTTCTTAAGATTCTTATACTGCATAAGTTTTAAAGTTTACAAGTTGACGAGTTAACAAGTTGCTTGTGAGAAAGGATAAAGAGTGAAAAGGTTAAATTGTTATTATGTCTTTCTAAAATCTGTCCTTATGTCATTCTGGCTAATGAGACATACGAATAAGTTAATCTGTTATTATGTCTTCTCATGTCTGTCCTTATGTCATTCTGTCTAATGAGACAAAGAAGAGTTAAACTGTTACTATGTCTTTCCTTATCTGACCTTTTGTCATTCTGTCTAATAAGCCATAGAATAGTTAAACTGTTACTATGTCTTTCCTTATCCTGTCTACAACACCACACGTGCGGAGTATTAACACAAGATGTGCGGGGTGTTAACACCAAAGAAACAAGACAACACTAACAGTCAACTAACCCAATTCCTTTACCCCAAGAAGAACTACCCCACTCTTCCAAACACGCTAATGTCTTAACTCCTTTCACTCCTTAACTCCTTAATCCCTAATACTCCCAGCTCGTTTGATAATTGTCATAAACACGTGGGACGGCATAGCCATAATGCAGAAAAAGCTCATTAATCCATTGCTGCACTTCCTCACTCAGCTTGTTAATTCCCCGATGATAACGATAGTAGACAAAGCGACTGCCGAAATGGTCTTCCATAGCACGGCGTAGAGAGCGGTAGTCACTATGCTTCACATCATCAAAAAGATGCGAGAATCCCCACGCTAATCGTTCTTTCTTCATTGTGTAAAACTCCTTACAGCTATTGCCAGAACGAGCAGAAGGAAGAACCGTCAAAGTCGAGTGTTGACCGATAGGAAGTGCCTTACCAGCATAATAACGCAGGCACTGCTCTTTGAGAATACAATCGTGCATAAAGCACACTGCCCAGTCTTTGGGCATGTTAGAAAAATCTGTACACATAAATAGAATGATTTAAGAATAAAACAAAAGGAAGATGCTGTTAGTTTGTAGAATATCACGCCTTGCGTGCCGTTGCTCTTCCTAATATCTGCGTGCAAAGATACAACACAGAGATACCCCTTGTCAAGTTTTTCACGGATTATTTTTATTTTGCTGTCACTCCTATCACCCATTCACCTGCTATAACATGCTGACAAACAGGCATCTATAACAAATGTTAAAAATGACAGCAAAGAGTTTTCAAACTTAGTGTAGTAGATAAGAAATTTACTGAAAAGAGTAAATAACATTTTCACATTCACATCAAGCATTATATTGGCTGTATAATACAAACACTGGCTGACTCTCTGTGAGTGCCAGCCAGTGTACAGTTAATACCTAAATAATTGTATTCTTCTTGGAACTAAGATTTAAATGGTGAGTACCAACTACTCCAATGCTCGATTAAAGAATAGTCGACGTTCTTTAACCACAATGATAACAGACACAATGAGCAATAATACCGTCTGTATACACTTGCTATCGGGGTGAGTTGCAAATATTTCATTGAAATAACCTGCCGTAATGTGAAAGATAATAGCTACGAGGATATTTCGGTTGGTTTTATAATAGAGCCAGTTCATCAAGATAACAAAAGGGAAAATACTAACGATGAAGTTCAGACTATAAAGCCAGCCCTCACTCACCACGTTTGCATGATAATAACCCTTAATACCTGCAAGGGGGAAATGCCAAACTGCCCAATAAGCTGCAAACAGCATAGATGTTTTGAAGAGACTCATTCGAGAACGGAGACAGTCTGTTCCATAACCATGCCATGCAAGTTCCTCAAGCGTAGGTGCAAGTATAAGGAGGAACCATACAGGGAAGACACCCGAAGTGAAGGTGTAATGACCTGTAATAATGAATTGCGATGGACTGTAACCGAACAACAGAGAAACTGCCATAGCACACAAGATACTTGCTGGCATCAGTAGGCAGGCTGTGAGATAATATTGCCACTTATCGGAAGACAAGTTTAGGAATCTTCCAAGAAAGTCTTTCCGCAGTTCCTGACGCTGAAAAACCAAAATAATGGTCAGAAACATTGGGAAGAAAAGTCCTACTAATCCCAACAATGGAGCTACCCATGTGCTTTCCGAATAAACTACATGATGACTTACATAACTGGCAGCAAACCAGAATATCCATGGGATAAAGGTTGCTAAGAGATAGAAAAGTACCGTATGACGATACTTGATGACGATGTTTTCTTTCATATTGCTTAAATGCTATCAATAATCACAGATTACGTAAATAACAAAATATACATGAACTGTAATAACCAATGTATTACAAAATCGTCACAAATATACTTCCTACATCGCAAAGAGCCAAAATGATTTACTTAAAATACCGTATCTCTAATATATTTTTGACTTAGATTATCCCATGTTGAGTAAAGGTATGATACAGACAAAAGACTTTTCAGCTAAACAGTTGATTACAGAAATAGTTATCACGAACAGTAAAACTGTGCACTCATTACCACATACAGATTCTAAACTATAAACGCTCCTTCGTACTTATTCCGAGTATCGTGTTGGTTGTATGATGCAAGCACTGGCTGGCTTTCTCACAGTGAGTGCCAGCACAGTGTGTAGTTAATATCTAACTGGTTGAATAATTCAAGGGTTTTAGAGTATGACTTCAACCAAGACAAGACCAAATAGCTGGATTGGTTATAATATTTGCAAGTATATTTGAAGCAACATTTTCGCCAAACGATTTTATTTTATCAATAACTTTAGGCTTAGCTTTCTCTAAATCACCTTTTTCTTCATCAACAACTTGCTTTAATTCTTTTAGTTGACTGTCAGATAATTCATCTTCAAAAAATTTTAGAAGAATCTTCATTTCTTGAGTTTGTGTTTGATTTTGAGTATTGGTAATAGTATTTTGGATGCTTATATCACTATTTCGTTCTGTTTTTTTTTCATTTCTTATTACTTCTGGGTAATTTTCAAAAGCTTTTAGTATTGCTACCATTCTTTTTTGTTGGTTAGGCGTAATATTCTTCTGATTACATAAATTATTAAAATCTTCAAGATGTTTATCTTCATGAAAATTCTGTTCTATGTATCGCTTAGTTTTCTCTACCCAATCAAAGTATTCTTGTTCTTTTTCACCATAAGTATAGTATGGCATTAAACCTTCTATAGCAAAATCTAAGTAAGTCAATCGTACCTCTTGTTCTTTTATTAAATCTCTTAATTTCATAGACTTGTATCAAATTTAAATCGCAGCAACCCATTGCTGGATTACTGCGATTATATTAGTTGTTATTTTACTTCACTTCCTCAAAGTCTGCATCTTGGATGGTATCATCCTGCTTTGGCTGCTCCTGCTGACCAGCATCTGCGCCTGGCTGAGGACCTGCCTGTGCACCTGCTTGGCTGTACATCTGCTGTGATGCTGCCTGCATAACGGTGTTGAGGTTGTTGATAGCTGTATCGATGGCTGCAACGTCAGCTGACTTGTGAGCATCCTTGAGCTGCTGGAGAGCAGACTCGATGCCTGACTTCTGGTCGGCTGGAATCTTGTCACCGTTGTCCTTCAAGAAGTTCTCGGTGGTGAAGATCATTGAGTCAGCCTGATTCAGCTTGTCAATCTTCTCACGTTCCTTCTTGTCGTTCTCGGCGTTCTGCTCAGCCTCAGCCTTCATACGGTTGATTTCCTCCTCGCTCAGACCACTTGAAGCCTCGATGCGGATGCTCTGCTCCTTACCTGTAGCCTTGTCCTTAGCAGATACGTTAAGGATACCGTTAGCGTCGATATCGAATGTTACCTCAATCTGTGGCACACCACGGCGAGCTGGAGCAATACCTGTCAAGTTGAACTGACCGATAGACTTGTTCTGTGCTGCCATTGGACGCTCACCCTGCAGAACGTGGATAGTAACCTCAGTCTGGTTATCAGCTGCGGTAGAGAACACCTCGCTCTTCTTGCAAGGGATAGTAGAGTTAGCCTCGATGAGCTTAGTCATCACACCACCCATAGTCTCAATACCGAGGGTCAATGGAGTTACGTCGAGCAATACGATGTCACCCACACCGCTCTCCTTGTTAAGGATAGCACCCTGAATAGCTGCACCAACAGCAACCACCTCATCAGGGTTAACACCCTTTGAAGGCTCCTTACCGAAGTAGTTCTTTACCAATGTCTGCACAGCAGGAATACGGCTTGAACCACCTACGAGGATAACCTCATCGATATCTGATGTCTGCAACTTAGCATCACGGATAGCGTTCTGGCAAGGAACGAGACAAGCCTGAATGAGGTTGTGTGCCAACTGCTCAAACTGTGAACGAGTCAAAGTCTTTACCAAGTGCTTTGGAACACCGCCCTCAGCTGTGATGTATGGCAAGTTAATCTCTGTAGAAGAAGAACTTGAAAGTTCAATCTTAGCCTTCTCAGCAGCTTCCTTCAAACGCTGCATTGCCATTGGGTCCTTTCTCAAGTCGATACCCTCCTCAGCCTTGAAACCGTCAGCGAGCCAGTCGATGATAACCTGATCGAAGTCGTCACCACCAAGGTGAGTATCACCATTCGTAGAAAGTACCTCGAACACACCGCCACCGAACTCAAGGATAGAGATATCGAATGTACCACCACCAAGGTCGAACACGGCAATCTTCATATCCTTATTAGCCTTGTCAACACCATAAGCAAGCGCTGCGGCAGTAGGCTCATTCACGATACGCTGTACGTTAAGACCTGCAATCTGACCAGCCTCCTTAGTAGCCTGACGCTGTGAATCAGAGAAGTATGCTGGTACAGTAATAACTGCATCTGTTACCTCCTGACCGAGATAATCCTCTGCGGTCTTCTTCATCTTCTGCAATACCATTGCAGAAATCTCCTGTGGAGTATATTTACGGTCGTCAATCTGAATACGTGGATAACCACCCTCGTTAACAACCTTGAATGGTACACGCTCAGCCTCTTTCTGACACTGCTCGTAAGTCTCACCCATGAAACGCTTAACAGAGTAAACAGTCTTCTCTGGGTTTGTGATAGCCTGACGCTTAGCAGGGTCACCCACCTTACGCTCGCCGCCCTCAACGAAGCCAACGATAGAAGGTGTAGTACGCTTACCCTCGCTGTTAGCGATTACCACTGGCTCATTACCTTCAAATACAGCAACACAAGAGTTTGTTGTTCCTAAGTCAATTCCAATAATCTTTCCCATAATTGTATATTCTTTTTTTATTATTATTTCGTTTTCAATATTGACGCTTGTCTATCACAGTATCATCAGACTTACATCATCTACTGCTGTTACTGACGGCGTCATTCGCCAATAATTAGACAAATGATGTGCCAACAGAGACAGACTGACAGAATGGCAGAAAGACTCTGCAATATTGTCAAAACAATAAATTAATAGACAGAAACCACCTTTCTTATTTATCATTTTCCACAGCTTCACATACCTTTTAGACTTTCCCTATACTACTACTATACACTATCAGATGAAACAACAAGTATCTTCTTATATCATAGAAAAACAAAACCGGAAACATCCGAATAGATGTTCCCGGGCTTTTGCTTATACTGTTTTATAAAACTTATACTCTTGGTTCAGAAGCAAGGAAGAAATAATCAGCACCCTTACTAACAGACTTATCAAGAACACCGTCAATCACCAGTCCACCCTCTAAAAGACGAGTTGCAAGCACCTTACGATCTGCATCATAACCGCCATAGGTATAATCAGCCTTGAAAAGGAAAGCTATAGCTACATCATGAGTTTTACCCCCATAAGTAACCTTACCTAAATCCAAACGATAAGGAGCAATATAAAAGAGGATTGGTTTCACGCTGAACACGCTAATAGCACATTTGATTTCCTGATTTGGCAAAGCCTCGATAGCTTGCTTCAAATCAGTATCAATAATACTTGCGGTCAACATCTTAGTTGGGATATTTTTGATAATAAGTGTTGTGTCATCTTTGATTTCCCAAGTAGTATTCACAGAATCTTTTCTTTCAAGTTGTTCCCGTTCGTTTAGGCCATATCTCGAAAGTTTACCATGATAAAGGCCTTGAATAGTACGGCTTGCAGCCCTCAACTCTTCTACTGTTGGGCGGTTGCGTTTTGCCTGTTCATCATAATCGTCATTCAAACAAGAAGAAAATGACAATGTTGCTATAAGTGCAACAAATAAAATCAATAGTTTGTTCTTTTTCATTTATAGTACGTTTTGGTTATTATATTTAAGTTTATTGGTCACAAATTTACACATTATCAACTTATTTCCAACACAATTACTGTTAAAAGAGTAATAAGAAAGTTGTATGATAGTTTATGTTATTTATTTTAAAGAATTTACCCCCTGTTTGTAGACAAAATAAAGTGCTTTTGATAACATATAATACGCTATATAACTAAAAGAGAAGTTAGGGAAGATTGAAAGTATTTTCAGCTATCAACACTTTACTTTCACGATAATAAACATTTTTCTTCATGAAAAGAAATATTTTCTTTCGTGAAAATAAATATTTCTTTTCATGAAAATAATTCACCATCGTTGGAAATAAAGGAATGCTAAAAGCCTTTAGAAGGTATCAATATAGATAGAACTATAACCCAAACTCAGGCTTTTACCTACCTTAGTTTTCCTTCCAAAAAGCAGGCGAAAAGAGCACCAAGACTGTAAACAGTTCCAAACGACCTACGAGCATAAGGAAGGAACAAATCCACTTTGCAAAGTCTGGCAACTGTGCCCATGACATTGTAGGACCAATCTCCATACCCAAAGTCGGACCGACATTACCCAAACAACTCAATGTAATCGTAATAGCATTTGTATTATCAATACCAAAGGCAATCATCGTAAAGGCACAGAAGAGTGTCAAAATAAGATAAAGACCGATAAAGCCCAAAAGCGTTACACGTTTTGCCTGTGGGATATTCACACCATCAATCTTCATTGGTAAGACGGCGTTAGGATGCAGAATTTGACGAAACTCATTACGTACTACCTTCAACAACATCACTCCACGAATACTCTTGACACCACCACTGGTAGAACCCGAACAGCCACCGAGGAACATACATGCAGCTAAGACAACCCATGTTACATGAGGCCACTTGGCAGCATCGTCGCTGAATAGTCCTGTCGTTGTTATAAAGGAAATCACCTGAAAGAGGGCACAACGGAAAGCGCGCTCTATATCATAATGGTTACGATAAACAAGTTCAAAAGCAATAAAGATTGCAAATGAGAGTACCATAATCGTATAGAAACGGAACTCACTATTCTTTAATAACTTCTTGATATCCAATCCTACCACTGAGGCATACAACAATGTGAAGTTGACACCAGAAAGGAAGCAAAACAATGCACAGACATATTCTTCCGCCGGAGAGTGAAAGGTTGCTATAGAACCGCTCTCTGTTGAGAATCCACCCGTTGCCGTACTGGTCATAGAATAGTTGAAAGCATCAAACCATCCCATACCACATAGCTTATAAGAGAAGATACAAGCGATTGTCAGAACCACATAAACAATCCAAATCCACTTGGCACTTGTGCTCAGTCGTGGGTGTAGTTTACTTTTAATAGGGCCAGTTGCTTCGGCAGCAAATACCTTTACCGAACCGCCCACCATAGAAGGAAGGATGGCTATGGTAAAGAATACAATTCCCAATCCACCAATCCACTGTGTCAACGAACGCCAAAAAAGGAGTCCCTTTGGTAGATATTCAGGATAGTCTATAATCGTTGCACCAGTCGTTGTAAAACCTGACATAGCCTCAAAGAATGCATCTGTGAAACTCCCGATATAGCCACTAAGCATAAACGGAAGTGTACCAAAGAGCGTAAAGAGTATCCAAGATATCGTTACTACGAAATAAGCATCACGACGTCCTAAGAGGTTGTCTGCATGACGGCCTAACAATCGGAAAACAATACCAGCACCTACCGTTATGAGAATACTCCACACGAATGGCAGGATGTCAACACCATAATATATCAATGACACTAACAGACAAAGAAGCATCAGTACACCCTCTATCCATAATAGAGAGCCAAGAATCTTGGAAATAAGTTTCAGATTAAGCATGGTTAAATAAATAATTTTTCCACCTTTTTCATATCAGCATTATAACAGAACACCACAACAGAGTCGCCTGCTTCAATCTGTGTATTACCAGATACAAGCATTCCCTCTCCGCTTCTTACGAGTCCACCAATCGTTACTCCCTTCGGAAGATTTAAATCTCTTACCGCCTTTCGAGTGATTTTTGACTCAGGGCTTGGCACAAACTCTGCCACATCAGCATTGATAGACATAAGGAACTTCACATTTGCTACATTTGCATCAAGCATCATCTGATAGATATGACTGGCTGCAAGTGCTTTCTTATTGATAATCGTACCAATATCAAGTCCATCAGCTGTATTCACGTAATCAAAGTTCTCTACTGATGCAACAGTTTTGCGAACACCAAGTCGTTTAGCCGTAAGACAGGCAAGAATATTCGTTTCTGCATTTGAAGTCAATGCCACAAAAGCTTGTGTATGACGGATTCCCTCCTCCTGCAACAAACCAATATCACGACCATCACCATTAATTACCAGCCTATCCTCACTGAATATGTCGTTCAGAACCTCACAACGAGCAGGGTTCAACTCGATAATCTTCGCATTCATATATTCTGGCAGCATCTTTACAGCACGTGCTGCAG
>ERZ772972.901-NODE-901-length-10890-cov-14.469682_pt1 | contig 10890 bp, 10 predicted proteins | sample MGYA00580673_ERZ772972 | MGnify/ENA primary metagenome ERZ772972 (study PRJEB29015, sample SAMEA2738051) | human oral metagenome | biome: human oral; feature: human-associated habitat; material: saliva | place: China | collected 2229 ... | reverse complement strand
CAAGGCGAGAAGTTCTCACTTCTGCTTTTCTCAACTTTTATATGATATCAAGTTTATGATGGATTGTCAAGGATTTTTTTTGCTTTTTCTTCAATAAATGCAACCACTTGATCAATCCCGACACCAGTCGTATCAAAATGAATGGCATCTGCTGCTGGTTTCAATGGCGAAACCTCTCTGTGACTGTCTTTATAGTCCCGCTCAGCAATTTCTTTTTTCAATACTTCTAAATCTGTTTCAATTCCCTTACTCAAATTTTCCTTATAACGACGTTCTGCACGTTCTTCTACAGAGGCCACTAGGAAAATCTTCAATTCTGCATTTGGTAAGACAACTGTTCCAATATCACGACCGTCCATGACGATCCCACCTAGAGCTGCAATCTGTTGTTGCTGGGCCACCAGGCGCTCACGGACAGGAGCTAGGGCAGATACCCAAGAGACATTATTGGTCACTTCATTATCACGAATTGGATGGGTCACATCGACATCAGCTACGAAGACTAATTGCTGACCATCTTCAGAACGACCAAAACTAACAGGATATTGATTCAATAAATCAACCAACTGGTCAACATCTGCTTCTGTCAGATCATGACGAAGAGCCAAATAAGTAGCTGCTCGATACATGGCGCCCGTATCGAGATAAGTGTAGCCTAAATTTTTAGCAATAATCTTAGCGACAGTTGATTTTCCACTAGATGCAGGACCATCAATTGCGATTTGAATTTGTTTCATAGTCTATCCTTTATCGAATTTTGACCACATCACCTGGATTCGCATACCAAGAACCAGTTGACATGTGAGATGGATTTAGTTGCTCTAACTTGGCAATCGAAATTCCCGCACGCGCCGCAATCGATGCTTCTCCTTCACCAGCTAGAACTGTAATCGTCCCATCTTCAGATTCTTCAGCACTTGCTTTCTCTGTTTTTTCTGCAGCTGGAGCACTGCTCGCTACAACAACTGTTGTTTCACCATTATAGAAACCACTCATTTGTTTCTTCTTATCGCTTCCACCTGTAGAAAGGTAAATTAAGAAGCAGACCATCGCTACAATAATAATAAAGAAAATAATCGCCAAGATGGTCAACAAGCGATCAGCTTTAATTCCATTTAATTTGCTTGTTCGTTTCAATGTTTCTTCTCCAGCATCATAAACTTCTTCTTCCCATGGCTCTTTCGGCATAACTTCCTCCTTGTGTTTTCCTGTTAAAATCATTACAATATAGATATGAAAATAACCTTAATACCTGAACGTTGTATCGCATGTGGCCTTTGCCAAACTTACTCGGACATTTTTGACTATCACGATAATGGCATCGTTAAGTTCGCTTCGGAAGATGAACTGTTGGAAAAAGAATTTCCTACCGATGCAACCATCCAAGAAGCTGTTAAAAATTGTCCGACCCGAGCTCTTATCAAAGATTAAGAGCTTTTTTCATTATTAGCGTAGTAGAGTTGATAATAGTCCACATGGATGAAGTTATCAGTCAACTCAATCTCACCCTTGAAATGATCGTTCAAGGCCAAAGCATTAATAAAGTATTTTTTGGGCCACTTACGCATACAGAAGGTCCGACTTCTTGATCCATCATTGAAAATCAGTTTGATAGAATTCTTTGTGACTTCCACTTTTTCAATCGATGAAATCGGAACTTTTATAGGAGTTAACGGATTCGCCGTGATAATACGTAAAATCCCATCATCATAAATCGTAAAATAGCGATGCACTCCTACAGCCAGCAAGGCCATAAAGAGAAAGAATGAAAAGAGTACCACTGTCGGAATATTAGAACTCTCATACATCAGAGCTAGTCCAATAAAGACAGGTATAACCGATAAGGACCAATAGGTAATCAGCATGGATAAATCAGGCTGCCAATGGTATCGGATTTTCCCAAAAATCTTAATCATATGCGGAACCCCCTCCTACTAGTTTAGCATAAAATCAACAAAAATAGAACAGGAAAGCCTGTTCTATTTTTAATAATTTTAGTGATCAAATAACTGAATGAAATATTGATGAAAGATGATCTCTTTCATTTAATTTTTCGCCGATGGTACTTTGAAGAAATCTTTAGATAGATAGCCTTTGCCACTAATTAAATCATACTCCACCATCTTCAAATCTTCAGCAATCTCTTGCGCTTCTCCTTCCAAAGCTTTTTTGTCCACGCTGGCTTTTTTCAAAACCTCTGTAAGCAAAGCGTAGTATGGAGATACCTTAGAGTTGGTCTGTTCAAAGACCATGGCAGAGAAGTCACTTGAGTTGACCAAAGGATAATTCAATTTTGGAGCCTCAAAGTTGCTCCAAATAAAGTAATCCGTTTGGTACTGACCTTCCGGATTATTCTTAAAAGCAGACTCCGGATACAAACCAGGCAAATGATCTCCGTAAAAGACGACTGTAATCTTCTTATCAATTTTGGATAACTCTTCTAGGAAATCTTGGGTGGCATTGTCAGTATGATATAACATTCTGATGTATGCAGATAATTGCTTATTTGCATTATCAGAAAATCCTGGATAAGATGCGTTCATATCAATTGGATTAGGTTCATTCCATGGTGTATGATTTTGCATCGTCATTACTGAAAAGAATTGACTATCTTTATTCATATTTTTTAGTACTAATTGGTAAGTGGACTCATCACTATAATTCCCACCTATATTGTAACCCTCTTTTCCTTTATTACCATAATGAATAAATTTAGCAAAATCAAGGTTTCCATAAATAATATTACGCGAATAATTACTAGGACTAGCTATATGTATGACAATCCGATTATTAGAATTGAAAGAATTACTTATTGAAGGAAAGTAATTCATGACTGGAGCAACTTGTGTATATAATATAGAAATGGAAGGAGATAAGTTATACATAGGTAAACCAGTTAAGGTTTGAAACTCCATATTAGCAGTTCCACCTCCATAGCCATCCGATTTCATTAAACCACTTGTCGTACGTTTTTTTATTTCTTGGATTTTAGGAATAGGATTAGATGATACTTTCAAATCCTCAATACGCGAAGGATCAGAAAAACTTTCACTTAATACATAAATGACTGTTTGTTCGTTTATATTCTCTTTTCTGGTTAGATTTATATCAGCTGCAACTTTTTTATATTTTTCTTCAATTTTTTGAATAGAACTTTTACTATAATCTTTTGGCTTTATCATAATTTCTGATGTTAAATGAGAAAACCAAACATATGTTAATGATTTAATTTGAGCATTAGTTGTGTTTCCAAACCAAGAAATATCATGTTGATTGTTTAAAATGCCAATTATAGGGATACGGTCATCAACTTTGCCATCTTTTCTATGTTCAAAAACACTATAAATACCAATGAAGAATGAAAAGATTGAAATTATTACAATTCCTCTTAGATAGTAATTTTCCAATACTCTCCCATAAAGTAATATTTTTCTACAAAACAAGTACAACCCCAAAAATACCGCAACTATTAAAAACGCATATAAATACGATTGAGGCCCAAGCGAATCGAACATAATACCTGGATGTATCAACCAACTTAAATCACTCGGCAAAATAGGCTCTTGCCTATATTGAAACTTAAAATAGCTAGCTATTGATATACCAATGAGTAAGAATACACTTAAAAGAGTACTTAATAAAAACTCATTTAATAAACAATAAATAAGTAAAAATAATGCAAAAAATACAAGTACTTGAAAGGCGGTTGCACCAGAAAATAAATTTCTACCTAAAATAGTAACATCTGATCTAATACTATTTTGAATCGTATAATTAAAGATAATAGCAAAAAAAGAACTACAGACTAAGGCAGCACCGAATTTAGGTCTATTTCTGTATAATTCATCAATACCAATAATACTACAAAAAACAAAAGGAAAAAGTATGATAATTAAAAAAATAATAAATTTATCTAATTCCATTAAATATGAAAACTGGTTTTTAATCAGACCGTCTGTAAATAAATCTCTTAAATAACTAGTTTCCGGTAATATTTTATAAATTTTTGAATCAGTTAGACAAAAACCAATTAACATGAAGCTGTGGAATAATATTGAGTAATATTCCTTGTACTCAGAAACTTTAATAAGCCTATTCTCAAAAATAGGGCAATAAATTGAGATTACATAATGATAAATAAATGCAATTAAAAATATAGAGAAAAGAAATAGAAGAAAATTAACTTGAAAAAAGTCATTCGCTTTAAAAGAAAAAACATTATATTTTAAAACATTTATGTTTCTACTACATTCAATAATATACGACCCTGATAAGTATAGTAAGTATATAATACCACTCTTAATAAAAAAGTATCTTGACCAAATTTTTGATAGGACAACGGATATAAAACTAATACTTATAAAAAGGAGTAAGGGAGCATAATGAGAATACGAAAAATATAAAATTGAATGAGTGGAATTGAAAGGTAGAAAATAATTAAAATTGACAACTAACAATAAAATAAAGCTCACTAAGAATAAGCATATTTTAATGTATTGGTTTTTAATAAAGTTAAGCATCTTATTTTCTAAATATTCTCCTAACTAACTTTTTTATTCTGGAAATAAAATTATTATTTTCTACCGTCGCATCAGTTATACTATATACATTTGAAATCAATTGTTCATTTAAAACCGACATAGGAAAATCAGTTAAATGGTTGATTTGACTCTTTATGTAATTAGTCTGTTCAGAATTAACTTGAAACACCTTAACTTTTATAAATGGTACTTGTTGATTAAGAATTTCTTCGGGTCTATAATAAGAAAAATCAGGGTGAATGAGATCACCCGCATCTTCATTTATAGTATTAAAAACCACACCGTATTTAAATCCAGATTTAGTTAGAATACCAGTAAATCTTGTCTCGTAACGATCAATCACACTTCTTATATTGTCATAATCCCTAATACTTGTCCAAAATTTTTGAAAAACTTTTGACGACACAACTTGACGGGAATAAGAAACAAAATAACTCTGAAGATGTTCCTTAAAATATTTTGTTTTTCTAAAATTAGTCATTCCCCAAAAGTCAATATCAGCACGTTTTTCAAATTCTTCGAAATACTCTTTTAAATCCCATAAGGGCCCAATACATGTATCGTTCATCAAGGTAACCGAATCATAATCTACCAAAGAATTAAATCCTATATAGTTCATACCATCTCGCCAGGCAGCAAAATCATACCCAATATTCTTGCGTTGAATAACTTCATTAACTCCAATTTTTCTCAAAGAATTTAAATGTTCAGTGGATAAATAACTATTCGATATAAAAAAAACACGTGAAAATAAAGGTAAAAGTTGTTCTAATTGATATAGCACATGACTACTTAGCTTATCTGACTTGTTATAATGAACGTACAGTAGAATTCTATTCATCTACATCGTCTCCCATTTCCCATTCCTTTGCAATAATCCGGTAGCAGAATCTTTCGCTGACAAATCATCATCTAAAATATCTGTTCGATTTAATAAAATTATAGGTGAATTATTTCCCTTGGCAAATGCAAGCATTGTATTCGAGCTATCTCTTACTGAAACTTGAAGTTTTAATTTGATATCATTCAAGCTTGATAAACTACAAGAATAGCGGAAATTCTTTCTCCCTTTTCCATCAGTTAATAAATCTAAAGAATTATCATTATATACCCAAAGACCGCGATCAATTTCAGTTAGCGAGAAAGCTATGTAAGTTTCTATGTCCTGATTAACATCATATGAAACCTCAAACTCAATGGGATCTTCAGGACTTGACATTTTATTCGAAAGCAATTTTATATTTAAATTGCTTATAGCTGCATCATCAATTGTAACATCATCATTTGAAACTTTTTGATTTGCTGCATTATCATAACTATATTGATTTGCAACATCATCAGGATTTCCAACTACTTTAACTAAACCATTTTCAATTAAAACAGCCTTATTACAATATTTTTTTACAGCATTCATATCATGGGTTACAAGAATTGTCGTCTTACCTGATTTTTTGCGTTCCATAAAGTAATCATTACACTTACGTTGAAAAGCCTCGTCTCCAACCGCTAGAACCTCATCAAGAATAAGTATATCTCCTTGCGCTTTTATCGCAACCGAAAATGCCAAACGAACCTGCATCCCTGATGAATAGTTCTTTAACTTTTGGTTCATGAAATCATGCAACTCAGCAAAGTCTACGATATCCTCATACATAGCATCAATCTCAGCCGTTGAGAAACCCAGCATAGCGCCATTCATATAGACATTTTCTCTACCGGTCAACTCTGGGTTGAAGCCGACGCCAAGCTCGATAAAGGATACCAGTTTCCCATCGATGGTGACAAAACCTTTTTCCGGCACATAGATTTCAGAAATAATTTTTAATAGAGTAGATTTTCCAGAACCATTTCGTCCTACAATACCATAGAAATCTCCCTTTTCAACTTCAAAAGAAATGTCACGTAAAACTTCTTGTTTTTTGTAACCCTTAATCCCCCTAAATCGGTTTACTAAAGTTGTTCGTAAACTTTGAGTTGATTCAGTTGGTAACTTAAAGTATTTGCTGACATGATCAACTTTAACTGCAATATTACTTGACATTATAAAATCTCCGCAAATCGTTTAGAATTTCTGTTAAATACAATAACTCCAATAATAAATACAACTATTGGAATACAATATGGAATACATGCAATTAACTTATTATCAAACAAGTCCCAGCCACGAGGATTAACTGGATCAATAATATAGTGACGCATATCTTGCAAAATTTGTGCAATTGGGTTCATCATCAATAGTTTTGCAACATCAGTATGATTTCGTTGTAATAAATATGTAATTGAATAAATAATTGGGCTCGCATACATTCCAGCCTGTAGCACTACTTCCCAAACTGGACCAATATCACGGTATTTAACAAATAGAGCTGATAGGATAAAAGCAAAGCCTAATGAAAGAAAAAGAATCTCAATAAACAAAGGAATGATTACAAGAGTATGAATCCCAAATGAGACATTATTAATCAAGGCAAAGGTGAACACAACTAATAAATTAATCGAGAAGTTAATAGCAGCTCCTAGCACCGATGAAACAACAATAGTCTGTTTTGGAAAATTCAACTTTCTCAACAAATCGCCTCTTGAAACAATAGACAACATCCCCATATTTGTCGCTTCTGTAAAAAAGCTCCAAAAAATCATCGACAAAAGCAATCCAACTGCGTAGTGCGGAGTTCCATCATCAAATCTTAAGAATCGAACAAATACCACATACATGATACTAAACATCATCAAGGGTTTCAGAATTGACCAAAGGTAGCCAATAGCTGAGCCCTGATAGCGTAATTTAAAATCTGTTTTGATTAATTCTCGTAATAAAATTCGATTTTTCTGACTAAAAACGTCAAACATTATTTTTTACCTCGATATGCAAACTTTGTCAGAATCAAGCTGGTAAACACAAAGGTGTGAAAAGCCCGGTTCTTCCGATAACCATACTGACGAATCCGTCTCTGACGTTCTTTTAGTGGAACGTCCATGATGGTCACAAAGTTTTCAATAATTTCTTTATTTTGGGGGCTGACTGGCAGATCCAATAAATTTTTTGCTTGTTCTTGACTGGATTCAATGAGCTTCCAATACTTAGCAAACAGAATATGAGGGCGAACCCAGTTTTTAACCCGTTTTCTAAGTGTACGAGCACCCAGAACATTGCTACTGTGCTGCCGGTACAATTCTGTCGGCTGATCGATATAGATCAACTTTCCAAAGGCAGTTGCTAGTAATGCTAAATACCAATCATGCATGAGAAGCGCATGTTTTTCTTGACCTGTCCATAAGTCAGCCAACGCGTGGTTAATCATGGCTACACCACCAGTTACCGTATTTTCCGTCAGCTCTTGAATCAGTTCTGTATTGGCATGATCAGACTGGGTGCGAATCATACTCTCATGTTGCACGTTCAAGTTTTCATCGACCACTTTTAAATCTGTGTAGACCAGCAAAGGCACTTCTTGAGGGTGCTTGGCCACTTCTGCTACTTGAAGAGCAATTTTTTCAGGAAGCCAGACATCATCTTGGTCACTGAAGCAATAAAGATCTGCTTTTTCATATTTCAAGAGGGCGTGGAAGCTCTTGATAACACCAAGATTTTCGATAGCATCTTGATTGATAAAGCGAATGCGCTCATCCTGGCCTATCAACTCTTGAATAATCTCCACCGTACCGTCGGTTGACCCATCATCTCGGATCAAGAGTTGCCAATCCTGATAAGTCTGGTCTTGGATACTTTTGACCTGCTCTTTTAGATACTGTTCACCATTATAGGTGGACAACAAGATATTTACTTTCATGATAAGAATAATTCCTCGTACTCACCTACAATTTTTTCCCAGGTAAAGTTTTGCTTCATATTAGCTTTGGCAAGCCGACCCCATTCAGATACATCTTCTAGGGAATCGACTTGATCAATTAAATGGGCTAAATCTCCTGTCTCTTTGGTCCAATATTGGGCTGTATCCTTTGCGACCGTTTGGTTAAAGGAGACTCCTAAAACCAAATTGAGATCCGTCTGGGCGAGAGCCTCTAAGAGACCCGGATTGGTTCCGCCCACTTCATGACCATGGATATAGGCAAAAGCCTCTTTACGGATATACTTCAACAGGTCTTGATCATAGACCGTTCCTACAAACTTGACGCGTGGATCCTGGTCAAAGCCTGTTCGAGACCTTAGTTCTTCAAAATAGGGATTGCCTTCATGGTTACAAATGATCACCAAATCCCGCTTGGTAGAAGAGGTCATAAATTCACGAATGGCGGTCTCGTAATTGTTTTCTGGAACAAAGCGACCCAAGATTAGGTAATAGCTTTTCTCTTGTGTCTGCCACTTCTGATAGAGTTCTCTGACTTTCTTATCCTGACTGGTCAAGCTTGTTGGAGACAAGTCTGTCCCATAGGCAATATAAGTCGTCTTAGACCAAGGGTAGGCTTCATTGATATAGGATTCAATCCCTGGGTTGTCAGAAATCACCAAATCAGCGTGGCGTGACATGATCTTTTCAGAATACTTGAGATAAGCTTGGATCGGTTTGGCCCACTTGGCCCGCTTCCACTCTAGTCCATCTGGATTGATATAGAATTGACCGCCCATCTTATGAATCTTGCGTGCAAAAGGCGACACAAAAGCCCCAATTGTATTGCCCAGAACATAAAAAATCGGCTGTTCAATTCCCTGCTTCTTGATGAACTTCAAGGCATAGTTGATGGCCATCATGTCATAGGCAATGACCCGTGCTGGCCCAAGTTTTGGTGCTTTAATCGTAAAACAATCGACACCCTTGTAGTCAAAATGATGATAGGCTTGATCATTAGAAAGGCAGGCAACATGGTACTGGATAGCTGGAGACACTTGATGGGAAACCAATCGGTCCACAAAAGTCTCAAAACCGCCATATTGAGCCGGAAGCCCACGACTTCCGATAATAAAAACGTGTTGCATATTATTCCCTTTCTAACAATTTACAGTCTGTTCAATTATATCATTTTAAAGAAAGCTTGTATAATCAATTGTAGTGACAGTATTCATTTGTAATCATTCTATAACTTTTTTAATACAAATAAGTTTTTAATAAAATTTCTAAATATATTAATTTTAGATGATTTTACACCTTTAAGATTAAAAAATTTGTCACTTTCCTTTACACTAACCTCTACATCCTCATTTACATGTTTCAAAATATACTTATACGCATTTTCTAAATTATATATTGCTGTTATATTTTCTTTATTTTGTACCATTTCATTTTTCTTCCTAGAAAAATTTGTCAATAAATTTAAAATATGTCTTGATAAATCAGCTATATCCCCCAAGCAGTACATTTCTCCTTGTATAAATAGGTCCTTAACAGATCTATATCCTTTGTTATTCGATACAATTGTTGGAATGCAATTTATTAGTGCTTCAATATATACCATTCCAAACGTTTCTATTTTAGATGTAAATACACATATATCTTTATCAGTTAAAAACTCCCAAGGATTTTCAAGAAATCCTATAAAATGAATATTTTTAATGTCATTTTTTTTGATATAACTCTTACATTTTTTTGCATATTCTTCATCTTCTGCACCGATAAATATCAATGGAACATTTGAAATATTTGAATTATGATAAGCTTTTATTAATTCCAACTGATTCTTATTCTCAGTTATTCTTCCAATCTGAATAATCCTATAAGAACTAGAATTTTTTAAATTTGTACCACTTATTTGAGAGTATGGTATAAAACTTAAAATATTCTTACCAGTTAATAATTGTGATAATTCCTTTTGTAAAGCACCAGATACTGCAAAAATTTGATCAGAATAATATTCAATAAAATCAAGTTTTTCTTTATAATAACCAAATTCTCCCTCAGGAAATTCATGAATTAGCCAAAAATGGCGAATATTTTCCTCTGCTGCAGCCAAAGCCCCCTGGAAGACATTAGCTGTGTTACTAATAACTAAATCAACCTTGTTCTGATTCAAAATTTCTCGAATTCTTTTAATATTATCCCTATAACTTTCTAATCGCTGATTATGAGTTCCAGGTAATCCACCCGGAGCTTCTTCCCACCACCACTTAACTGCTGGAATACCAAAAGCTTGAATTTCAGCTTTCTTCATCTGTTCCAAATAAGTTTTTTGAACTGGTACACGATAATCAGGGAAGACGTTTAAGACTCGAAAACCTTTACTAACTAGAAATTTCATCAAATTAAAAATTGAAATTTCGGCACCATTATCCATCGTTCCAGTAGGTGAAATAAATAAAATTGTTTTAGTCATAACAACTCCTAAAATACCCAATAAAAAGGAATTAATAAGTAAAGAGAAATCAGATAATTGAATAATAAGGTAACTACAGTAA
>ERZ772972.898-NODE-898-length-10909-cov-3.845034_pt1 | contig 10909 bp, 10 predicted proteins | sample MGYA00580673_ERZ772972 | MGnify/ENA primary metagenome ERZ772972 (study PRJEB29015, sample SAMEA2738051) | human oral metagenome | biome: human oral; feature: human-associated habitat; material: saliva | place: China | collected 2229 ... | reverse complement strand
CTTCCGATTATGGCGCAGGGCTACCTACAGTTCTACCACGAAATACTCTCCAGATAAATGAAACTTGCCGTCATCGTCCCCGTCTATAAGGTCGAGCCCTACCTGCGTCAGTGTATCGAGTCGATCCTGTCGCAGAGCTACGAGGATCTGAAAGTGATCCTTGTTGATGATGGCTCGCCCGATAGCTGCGGAGCGATTTGTGATGAGTATGCAGCGCGTGACCCTCGTATCCTCGCTCTGCATAAGCCGAATGGTGGGCAGAGCTCTGCGCGTAACCTGGCTCTACAGCACATTGACGACTGTCCCCTGGTCACCTTCTTAGATAGCGATGATTGGCTGGAGCCTGATATCTATCAGAAGGGGGTAAGCTACCTAACCGCACACCCAGAGGTCAGCATCATCAACTATGGCTACAACCTTGTCACAGAGGAGAAGACCATCCCTTTAATCCCTGCAGAGGAGCATTTGACACGTGACGAAGCTCTGCTTCGCTATGTAGCTACGACTTCCAATATCATCAATACGATGGTTTGGAGTCGTATCTATCGGCGTGAGGTGATTGATGGGCTGACCTTTACCGAGGGCTGTAAGTGGGAGGATGTTGTATATGCGCTTGAGGCACTCTATCGGTGTACGGGTGGATATCATATCTTGCCCCTTGTCGGGGTCAATTATCGGAGTAAGCGCCCTGGGGCTATGACCTCCGAGCTACTGCCTGATAAGCGACCCCTTCTTTGGGATATCGAATCGGCAATACAGCGCTATCCAGATGATGCTCATTTCTTAGCTTTAGCCAATACCCTTGCGACTAACTGTCTGTGGTATCACATTAAATATCTATCGTCTTTTACCTACTCTATCGCTGTAAGGGAGCTGGAGCGCTATCTGCCGATCATAGAAGAGCTGAAAGCTCGTCCTTATCTTGATGCCTTTCATTCAGCATCGAAGGTGAGGAAGGTGAAGCTTTTCTTAGCCTATCCCCGTACTTCCTTTGCTATTCGTACCCTCGTTCGCACCCTGCTTAGCCGTAAATAACTCCATATGAAGCTTGCGGTCATCGTCCCTGTTTATAAGGTCGAAGCTTACCTCCACCAATGCATCGACTCAATCCTCTCTCAGAGCTATCAGGAGCTAAAGGTCATCCTCGTCGATGATGGCTCGCCCGATGGTTGCGGAGCTATTTGTGATGAGTATGCTGCACGTGACTCTCGTGTGCTTGTTCTCCACAAGGCGAATGGGGGGTTAAGCTCTGCACGCAACTTTGCTCTTCCCTATACGGATGATTGCCCATTGGTGACCTTCGTCGATAGCGATGATTGGCTGGAGCCTGGGATCTATCAGTCGGCTGTGAGCTATCTGCAGCAGCATCCAGAAGTCTCTATCCTTGGCTATGGTCACAACAAAGTGCAGGACACTTGCTCCTCGCCTTGCCTTATGCCCGAGATGACTTTGTCGCGAGAGGAGGCTTTAGATAGCTACCTTACTGCGAATAAACTTGCTATCGAAGCGACTGTGTGGAGTCGTATCTACCGCCGCCAAGCTATAGAGGGGCTTACCTTCCGTGAGGGGTCGAAGTGGGAAGATAACGTCTACTCTCTTGAGGCATTCTATCAGAGTACAGGTGATTTCCATGCGTTACCTATCGTAGGCTACAACTATCGCATCCAGCGTCCTGGGGCGATTACTGCGACAGAGATCCCAGATCTACGAGATCTCTTTGCGGATATAGAAGAATCCATTGATAGGCATGCGGGGGATCCTGCTTATCTGGAGTATGCTAATACCTTGGCCGTGCGTAGCCTCTGGTATCACTTCCGTCTGCTATGTCGTGCCTCCGATCGATATAAGGAAGAGGTGACTGATTATCTGCAGATTGCCTACAAGCTCCGATGTCGCCCCTTCCGTAATCTCTTCCGCTCGCGGTCGAAACGGATAAAGTTTCGCCTATTCCTCATCGCTCCCAGGGCATTTGTTATGGGGCGACGAGCCTTTAATAAGCTGAAAAATAAGTCTTAGTATATAGTCCTCTCATGCTACTCAAGAATATCACCATATCCGGCCTCGGCGGTGTCGGGGGCTACTACGGAGCGATGCTCGTAGAGGCTGCCCGACGTGAGGGCCTCGGCCGTACGATCAGCTTCGTCGCCCGTGGTGCACACCGTGCTGCTATCGAGGAGCGCGGACTGCATGTCCACACTCCCGAGCGGGACTTCACCGTGCGCCCCGATTACTTAGCCGAAGATCCCCACGACCTACCGCCTACCGACCTCCTCATCCTCGCGACGAAGAGCTACGACCTCGAGGCGAATATCCAGCAGCTCCGCCCGATCATCACGCCCCGGACCATCATCTTACCCCTCCTCAATGGTGCGGATATCACCGACCAGATCCAGGCGCTTCTCCCCGAAGCCCGTGTCTGGGACGGCTGCGTCTATATCTCGGGGCGCAAGCCTACGGCGGGGGAGATCCTCTTAGAGGCCGAGCGAGAGATCTTCCTCTTCGGTTCACGAGGAGTGGAGCGTAGCGCTGAGGAGCGTGAGCTCTTCGCCCTCCTGGAGTCCGTCGGCGTGCACGTGGTCAATCCCGACGACATCGAGGAGAGCATCCGTAAGAAGTTCCTCATGATCTCGGCTACCGCGACGGGTACCTCTTACTACAATATGACGGTGGGCGAAGCCCTCGCATCGCACCCTGTGGAGATGCGTGGGCTCATCGAGGAGCTCTGCACGCTCTTCTCTGCTCTCGGCCACGACTTAGGCGAGGGAGCTGTGGAGCGCACCGTCGAGCGTCAGACCTTCATGATCCCCTCCAGCACAAGCTCGATGCACGTGGACTTCATGGCGGGGAGCTCCACTGAGCTGGAGAATCTCACGGGCTATGTCGTCCGTGCGGCACGCCGTATCGGGCTGGAGCTACCACTCTATGAGCGTATGTACAAGGTACTTGCCACGGAGCCCTATCCCCCGAAGCACGATTAATCCCTTACATCCACTATAACTATGCGAACCTACCTATCCCTTCTCCTCCTTCTCCTCTTCGTGGGGAGTACTCGCACCTCGGCGCAGCAGCCGTTTGAGACCTTCTTCCGAGACAGTACGCTCCGCCTGGACTACATCCTCACCGGGGGCGAGTCGACGACTGAGATCACGCCCGACGAAGCCCATCTGCTCAAGGGCTGGGCTGGCCGTCGTCACTACCTCGATAGCCTCGTCCTCAGAGGGAATGCCCAGCTCTATGTGCATGATGAAGCCACGGGCAAGCTCATCTATGCCTTCTCCTTCAACCCGCTCTACCTCGAGTGGCGTCAGACACCACTGGCGAAGACCGAGCGCCGCTCCTATGAGGAGGTGCTGCGCATCCCCTTCCCCAAGGCTCCCGTGAAGGTGACGCTCCGTCTGTGCAATGCCGAGCAGCGCACCATCGTTGATCAGACGCAGCGTATCGATCCTAAGGATATCCTCATCCGTGACCAGACGACGAAGCAGCCTCAGAAGCACAAGTACCTCATCCACTCGGGGGACAGCCGTGACTGCATCGACCTGGCGTTCCTCGCCGAGGGCTATACCGAGGCTGAGATGCCTATCTTCCTCCGTGATGCCGAGGCTGCTACCGAAGCGCTCTTCAACTACGAGCCCTTCAAGAGCAACCGCCAGCACTTCAATGTCGTGGTGGTCTTCTCTCCCTCCGAAGAGTCGGGCGTCGCCGTACCTCGTGAGAAGCGCTGGCCCCGCACGGCATTCTCCTCGCACTTCGATACCTTCTACTCCGACCGCTATCTGACGACGCGCAGTGTGAAGGCGATCAACGATGCCCTCATCGGTATCCCCTACGAGCACCTGATCATCCTCGCTAATAGCGACGTCTACGGCGGTGGCGGTATGTACAATTCGTACCTCATCTCCTCGACGCACCACAAGTGGTACCTGCCCGTGGTGGTACATGAGTTCGGCCATAGCTTCGGCGGTCTGACGGACGAATACTTCCACGAAGGCGATGCAGCGGCAGCGAGCGAACACGCTACTGAGGTCGAGCCTTGGGAGCAGAACGTCACGAACCTCAAGGACTTCTCCGGTAAGTGGTCGCACCTGATCAAGAAGGGTACGCCTATGCCTACGCCCACGAAGCTCCAGAAGAAGTACCCCGTCGGGCTCTACGAAGGGGGCGCTTATCTGGCGAAGGGTATGTACCGTGCGAGCTACAACTGCCGTATGCGCACCAACGATACCCCTGACTTCTGCCCCGCCTGTCGTCTTGGGCTGGATAAGATCCTCGACTACAACCTCCCTCCTCGCCGTAAGTAAGAGCGTAGGGCTCGTGCCCTACCTGATAGAATCGGTTAGCCCCCACCACAAGAGCGATCAGCTCGATGTGGTGGGGGCTAAGTGTATCGTATCGTAGGGGCTTAAGCGGATAGGCCCGTGCGGTGTACTCTCGTGGTGCGGTGTGCTTAGTCTTCGGAGGCAAGGAGGGCGCGGAGCTCGTCGGGCGTGATGTCGACGATGATCTCACTGCGGTAGGCGAGCGAGATCGTCCCACGCTCTTCGCTGATGATGATGACCTTCGCGTCGGTCTTCTGCGAGAGGCCGAGGGCGGAGCGGTGGCGCAGGCCGAGGTCCTTATTGAGGTCGGTGTCGCTGGCTACGGGGAGGATACAGCCTGCAGCGCAGATCTTCCCGCCAGCGATGATCATAGCGCCGTCGTGCAGGGGGCTATTCTTGAAGAAGATCGTCTCGATGAGGCGGGCATTGACGGCAGCGAGGAAGCGCTCCCCAGCGTGCTGGTAGGGCGTGAGGTCCGAGGTGCCTTGGATGGCGATGAGGGCGCCCGTCTTCTTACGAGCCATGTTCATACACGCCAGCACGACGGGTGCGATATAGTCCTCTTCCTCCTGCTCCTTCGCCGAGCCCTCACGGAAGAAGCGGCGGATCTTACGCCAGCGCTGGGCGGAGCCGATGGTGACCAGGATCTTCTTGATCTCGTCCTGGAAGATAATGACCAGGATGATGAAGCCGATGTTGATGAACTTGTCCAGCAGCGCACCCATCAGTCGCATCTGCAGGACCTGCGAGATCAAGAGCCAGATCCCGAGGAAGGCGATGATCCCCATGAAGAGTGAGCGGCTCCCTGAGTAGCGCATCGTGGTGAACGCGTAGTAGAGGAAGACCGCGAGGAGCAGTATGTCGATGATGTCCTTGATGGAGATGTCGAGCCAAGCGAGCATAAGGGCGATATAAGTCGGGGGTTAGTGTGAGCGGGTGAAGCTATAGTGCAGGTGCTCCTCTCGGTGGAGGTAGGGGCGGGCTTGCTCGTAGAGCGTGATGGCCTCAGCGGCAGCGCGTACATCGTGCACACGGAGGATCTGTGCGCCACGCTCGAGGGCGAGGGCATGGAGGAAGGTCGTACCACCGAGGGCTTCGGCAGGCGTGCAGCCGAGGGGGCGGTAGATCATGCTCTTGCGTGAGACGCCGACGAGGACGGGCTGTGTGAAGGTGTGGGTGAGGTCGTCGAGGTGCATGAGGAGCTCATAGTTCTGCTCCGTGGTCTTGCTGAAGCCGAAGCCTGGGTCGAGGATGATGTCGTGCAGGCCCAGCTCGAGGAGCTTGCCGATGCGCTCGGCGAAGTAGTCGATGACCTCGAGCGTCACGTCACTATAGTCGGTGAGCGACTGCATCGTCTGCGGGTCGCCCTTCATGTGCATGAGGATATAGGGTACCTGCAGGGCGGCTACCGTGCGGTACATCTCGGGGTCGAGTGCCCCACCGGAGATATCGTTGATGATAGCGGCGCCATACTCCTCGACGGCCATGCGGGCGACCTCCGAGCGGAAGGTATCTACCGAGACGGGTAGGTCGGGGTATTCGTCTCTCAGGATGCGAAGGGCAGGGCGTAGGCGCTCCATCTCCTCCGTGACGCTCACCTCATCAGCTCCTGGGCGGGAGCTGTAGGCACCGAGGTCGGCGATGGCAGCTCCTTCACTTACGAGCTGGTCGAAGCGGGTGCGCAGTGCCGTCTCGCCTGCTATCCTACTACCAGCGAAGAAGGAGTCGGGAGTGACATTGACGATACCCATGACGACGGGGCGCTCGAGGGTAAGGAGCTTCCCCGAGAGGGTGAGAGTCGTCTGTGCTGGAGTGAGGGACATAGCGGGGGAGGTTAGAGGAGGGCAGGCTGTGGGGTGAGTACGGCTTCCACGGGTAGATCCCATGGGTCATGGGGAAGGCATGCGATGGGGCGGAGGGCGAAGGTCACGCCGATACGGCTGGCATGTGGGCAGCGGCTGAGGTAGCGGTCGTAGTAGCCCTTGCCACGGCCGAGGCGGTAGCCCGCCTGGTCATACGCCAGAGCCGGGATGACGAGGAGGTCCAGCGTCGCTGGGTCTACGGCTCCATCAGCCTCAAGGCGGGGCTCGTAGATGCCGAAGCTCCCCGACTGCTCGAGCTCCTGCCAGCCAGCAAAGGCGAAGAATTCCATCGTCTCGCCGTCAAGGACGCGGGGGAGGTAGACCTGCTTGGTCGTAGCGACCTCGTCGATGAGGGTGCGGAGGTTCGGCTCGTCGGGTAGGGCAGAGTAGAGAGCCACATGCTGGGCCTGCTGCCAGAAGGGATGCTGACGGAGCTGGGAGATGATGGACGCACTCCCCGTGAGACGGAGCTCATCGGTGAGACGCTCACGGCTCAGGGCACGGAGCTCACGGCGGAGGGTGGGCTTGTCCATGGGTTTACTTCGTCGGACGCCAGTCGTCGGAGGTGAGGCGGTCGAGAGCGGCCTTGACCTCGGGGTCCTCCTCGTTACGTGCACGGTAGAAGGCATTCTTGTCCCCACCCAAGAGGTCGGAGATCAAGGCGATGAGGTCACGGCGTAGGATGGGCATCGACTCCTGCAGGTAGCCAGGACGCTGGGGTACGCCATTCTGCTGGGCATAGCGTGCATAGGCATAGACGATCTGCTCGCCCTGCGAATGCAGGTAGTCCTGGATGGCCTTCTCCGAGCCGAAGGACTGGAACTGCGCACGGTGCTGGTCCGCGTAGTTGAAGGCGAAGCGCTGTAAGGTCCCTGAGCGTAGGAGACGGATGTAGTAGGGGTTGATCCCTGCGCTGTCGCGCGGGGTGAAGATGTCGGGGGTGATACCGCCACCGCCATAGACGACACGGCCCAGACGCGTGTAGTAGCGCGTAGTGTCGGGGCGGCTGATGCTATCGGCCGAGTAGAACTCGCCATGGAGGTAGCGCTCCTCGATGTCCTCAGCGTAGGCTTCGTAGCCCTTGGCATAGCTCTTCTGGATGCTACGGCCCGAGGGGGTGTAGTAGCGAGCTACGGTGAGGCGTACGACGGAGTGGTCCTTCAGCTCGAAGGGGAGCTGCACGAGGCCCTTACCGAAGGTGCGACGGCCGACGATGAGCGCGCGGTCGAGGTCCTGCATAGCACCGGCGAAGATCTCGCTGGCGCTGGCACTGCTCTCGTTCACCAAGACGATGAGCGGGAGCTGGCGCAGACGTCCGTCACGAGGGCTCTTGAAGTCCTCACGGGGATAGTGTGCACCCTTGTTGTAGACGAGGAGATCGCCCTTGGAGAGGAACTCCGTGGCGAGTGCCGTAGCGGCCTGTAGGTAGCCCCCACCATTGTCGCGGAGGTCGATGAGGATGCGCTCGACGCCTTCGGAGGCATGCTCGGCATAGGCCTGCTGGAACTCTAAGGGCGTCTGCGTGCCCCACTTATTGAGGCGCACATACAGCACGTGGGGGCGGATCATGTAGCTCGCGTCGATGGTAGGCACGGGGACGGCGCCACGGACGACTGAGGTCGTGAAGGTCTTCCCACCACGGCGGACGGTGAGCTTGACGACGGTGTCCTCGGGACCCTTCAGCGCCTTCATGATCTGCTCAGAGGTGATGGAGTCACGGACGAGATTCGTCGTGTCAGCACGCAGGATACGGTCGCCAGGCTGCAGGCCAGCACGCTCGCTGGGGCCACCCTCGACGACACGCACGACGACGACGGTATCGAGGAGGGTATTGAACTGCACGCCGATACCCGCGAACGAGCCCTCGAGGCTCTCGGTCGACTCCTTGTTCTCCTCTGCACTGAGGTAGACGGAGTGGGGGTCGAGCTGTGAGAGGATCAGCGGGAGGGACTGCTCGGTGAGGCTGTCCATATCCGTCGAGTCGACGTAGTACTGCTGGATGAGCGAATAGATTTCGCCGAGCTTCCCAGTCGCTCCGCGTCGGCCTCCGATGCCGAAGTAGCTGGAGGTGAATATGCCCAAGAGGAAGACCAAGACGGTGACAAGCCCGTAGGTGATTCCACTCAGGAGGTGGGCCTTACGCTCGGGGCGCGGTGAGCCGGGCTGCTCGTTGGGTGCTGATTGCATGCTGTCTGCTATAGAGGATGATGAAGGGGTGGGGGAAAGAGTCGGTTAGTCCTCGAGGGGAAGGTAATCTACCTGGATGCCAGCGCGCTGGAGGAGCTCGATGCCGTCACGTAGGCGGTACTCGGTGCTGTAGACGACGCGGCGCATGTGGCTCTGGATGATGAGCTTGGCGCACTCGATGCAGGGGGCGTCAGTGACGTAGACCGTCGCGCCAGAGCTGTCGTTGGTGCTGCTGGCGAGCTTCGTGATGGCATTGGCCTCGGCATGGAGCACATACTGCTTCGTCTGACCATTCTCGTCTTCGCAGATGTTCTCAAAGCCCACGGGGGTGCCGTTGTAGCCATCGGCGATGATACGCTTGTCTTTGACGATGAGGGCGCCTACCTTACGGCGCTCGCAGTAGGAGTTCTCAGCCCAGATGCGTGCCATACGGAGGTAGCGCATGTCGAGGGCGAGTTGCTTGTCATCCATCATAACTCTTTGGATTGTCTTGACTCGAGGATATAGATATACAAAGATAAGGCTTTGCGCCCGAATGTGTATGCTTTTTCGGGGGGCTATCTGCCGAGGATAAAGGGAGATCCTGTGGGAAGGGGCGATTAGGATCGCTATGAGTGAGGAAAAGTAACCAGTACTGGTCGATGAGTTGACCAGTAGTGGTTCGCACTCCGACCAGTAGTGGTAACTATAGCTGACCAGTACTGCTTCGCTTGGTGACCAGTACTGGTTCGTTTTACGTGCGACGCTGCTACTTGCCTCCTATGACAGTGGAATGCTCCATTAACTCCTGTAAGTCAGCTATCTATGTATTGCTTTTTTCTCCCCACTCTGCGTGCTTCGAGCCCATCAAAAAGCGGTCCGCCCAGCCTCATCTCTCGGGATGGGGCTGGGCGGAGCTTATCGGAATATGTGGGCAGATGTGCCTTACTTCTTCGGGGTGAAGATGGTGATTTCTCCGGTTGAGTGCTTTTTGCAGGTGAGTCTCTGCTTGGAAGCATCCAGGGTATAGGTGAATGTGTCAGGCTTAAATGGCTCGCGCTCGGGCCCTATTCCTCCCGGGGCTATCTCACGTGCCACGCGAACTGTCGCCACCATCCCCTTACGGGTGTAGGGAAGAGAAAGGACCTTAGTCGTGTGTCTTTTACCCTCACCCTCTTCCCGTATTAATTCCTCCTCTATCCTGAATGCGATATGCTTATCCTCTTCGAAGTATATCCAGGTCTGGAAGTGGTATTGTTCGCCATTTGGATATTTCCCAATATAGCTGGAGGACTCCCACATAGTTTTAACGAATGGATCCTCCTTGGGGTCATCTTCCTTGGACGAAGAGCAGGCGGTGAGGGTAAAGAGAACAGCTCCGAGGAGTATCATGGTGTATTTGAACTTCATATCTATGATGGTATTGATAATTGAATTGTCGCAAAGGTAGGGGAAATAGTGCATAGTCGGAAAGGGCTGCTGTGCGACCTCTCACGCTCTCCTAAACGCAGTCCGCCCAGCCTCATCTCTCGGGATGGGGCTGGGCGGAGCTTATGGGAATATGTGGGCGGGTGCGACCTTACTTCTTGCGGACGAAGGTCAATATCGTACCTGACTCTGGGGCTTTACCTGTGAGCTGCTGCTTGGAGGAGTCCATTGTCAGAGGAAGTGCCAGTTTGATAGCATTGTCTTCATCATCTCGGGTGTTGAAGAGGAGTGTAGCGACGCCACCTTGATAGGTGTAAGTGCCCTGATCAGTGTCATCGGCTTCATCGAAGGAGAGGCATGCGCCGTCAGCACCGACTACCGCACCATTCTTTATCGTCTGTTGGGTGGATTGGGACGTGAACTTGGTGTCGTCGATGAACTTGAGGACTATCGTAGTGACTACCGTTTTGTTACCTGCATCGGACTCCCGAACGGTGGCCTCCCACTCAGTGCCAGCGAGGGTTTTACTTAGGTCGGGGGTGTTAGGCGTGTCCTTGGAGCAGGCGGTGAGCCCAAGGAGGACTGCTCTGAGGAGCATGAAGATGTACTTTAGCTTCATAATTTCTATGGGGTTATAAAGAGGGAATGAATACTACTCGCAAAGATAGGTAAATGCTGTATGCTAAGCCTATAGTCTGGAGAAAGCCGTTTGCCCAGCCTCATCTCTCAGCATCCAAGTACGAGGTATGTATGGAGGTCGTATCTCCTCCCTTGTCGCTACACTTATTTATAGTGCTCCGTAGAAGACGATTTGCAAACAACTATTGGTCTCGGTACGGATCACTATTGGTTTGGGGGTCAAACCACTATAAGTTTGCACACGAAACCACTATTGGTTTGTCCATGGATGACTATTGGTTTGGGTGCAAACGACTATTGGCTTATCGATCAAAGGACTATAGTGCCTCCTTGCCTTCCGTAGCTTCCTCCATTTCCACGGGCGGAATGTTTCTCTGTGCTGTATCTCATCGCGCGAGTCATAGGCTTTAGGGATAGGCCTCTACCTGCAGCTGGTGAAGGTGCTCCCCATAGGAGGAGGGTATGAAGCTTTAGTGCTCGCTACTTCGACCTATA
>ERZ772972.893-NODE-893-length-10969-cov-21.693605_pt1 | contig 10969 bp, 11 predicted proteins | sample MGYA00580673_ERZ772972 | MGnify/ENA primary metagenome ERZ772972 (study PRJEB29015, sample SAMEA2738051) | human oral metagenome | biome: human oral; feature: human-associated habitat; material: saliva | place: China | collected 2229 ... | reverse complement strand
AGCGCATCGTGCGCCTGGGAGTTCTGGATGTCGGGTCGAATACGGTCCACCTGCTGCTGATTGACGGTAGCCCTGGAGCGCGCCCCGAACCGTACGCATCGCATAAGATTCCGCTGCAGCTCGTGCAGTACCTCGACGCTGAGGGCAATATTTCGCAGGAGGGTGCGGACGCGCTGACCCGCTTCGTGACGAGCGCCCGCGACTTCGCGATTGAGAATGAGGCGGAGGACCTGCTGGCGTTCTCCACGAGCGCTATCCGCGAGGCGGGTAACGGCCCGGCGGTGTTGCAACAGGTGCGTGAGCAGACCGGTGTGAGCCTGAACGGTATTTCGGGCGACCAGGAGGCGGCAATTACGTACTTTGCGGTGCGCCGCTGGCAGGGTTGGGGCGCGGGCCGCATCCTTGATTTTGATATTGGTGGCGGTTCGTTTGAGTTTTCGACGGGTACGAATGCGTTGCCGGATGCGGCGATGAGTGTGCCGTTGGGCGCGGGCCGCCTGACTCGTGAGTTCTTTGATGAGCAGCCGCCGAAGCCGAAGCAGGTGAAGCGTCTGCGTAAGTATGTGCGTGAGCAGATCGTCCCGGTGGCGGAGAACCTGCTGAAGTATGGTGCGCCGGATATGACGGTGGGTACGTCGAAGACGTTCCGTTCATTGGCGCGTATTTGTGGTGCGGCGCCGTATTCGGCGGGCCCGCACGTGAAGCGTGAGATGCACCTGCAGGATTTGCGCCTGTGGACTCGTCGCATGGAGGCGATGACGGTGTCTGAGCGTAGCGATCTGCCGGGTGTTTCGAAGGCGCGTGCGGAGCAGATGCTGGCGGGTGCTATTGCGGCGGAGGCTGCGATGGAGGCGTTTGGTGTTGAGACGATGCGTGTGTGCCCGTGGGCGCTGCGTGAGGGCTTGATTCTGAAGCGTATTGAGCATCTGGCGGAGGGTACGGGTACTCCGGTCAACCCGAAGACCCTCCTGGGTGCGTAACCGGTGCGTGACGTGGCCGAATAGCCGCAGCTGAACCCCGCAGGCTGGTGTGTAATGGGCACCGGCCTGCGGGGTCACCGCTTATAACGTGTATATCCCGCCGACAAAGACGTAGGAAAGGAACAATCACCGATGAAAATCCAAGAAGTTATTGACGAAGTCAACAGCACCTGGGGCGAAGAACACGAAGAAAAGAAGAGAAAGATATTTAGAGAAAATATTTTTAAAAAGCCAATATTTGCTTTTTGTGGCATATCAATAATGTATCTTTCGCCGTTATTATTGGTTTTTCCATTCTTGGTTATATATCCGGATAAGAGTTCCAATTTACCCATTTGGTTGGTGGGATTTATATTTAATATTCCCTATTATTTATTTGACCTAAGGTCTGGAGTTATTGCATCTATTGCCAGCTTGCTCTTAAGTTTATATGTTAGTGTTGGGAAATATGCTGATACTGTAGATGGGATTCGTGGAGAAGCTCGCCGAGCCGCTTATCGACAATTTGCCGAATTGGTTGCTTATGTAATTTTTACTATATTTATTATCAATTTTTGGCATGGTCTTTTTGTTGGGTTCTTGAGTAGAAAAGTAGGGTGGGGTAAAAATATTGTCCCAGGCGATGTGAATATTGAGCGATATGCGGACATCCCTCTGTGGATTTTGATATTTTTTGCATGGTTTACTCTAGCTTCATGTCTTATGTTAGTGTACAGTGAAAAAGATATTTTAATTAAGAATGCTTTCGTTTTAAGTAGGGTAAAAAATGTGGAAGAATCTAAAGAAATCTTGTTCGCCTCAGAGTATAATATTGCCCGGTATTTGTATGATAAGACTCAAGTTAAATCATTTGTGGCAGAAGAGGCTGGGGTAGGTAACTTAGGTGGAGTCTCCAAAGTCAATGGAGCAGTTCAGTCTGAATATGGCACTATATTCTATTTAAATAGGGGATCTATTGGTTTTGGAATTAAAACAGATACTTGGTCTTTTGTTGCCAACGTAGAATTTTTGAGACTTGTTGTGCTCTGGCTTATCTTGGCGCTCTTCTCGACTGCTTTGCCAGCCAGAGAGGGGATTCTGTTTTTTGTTCTTGCTAGTTTGCTTTTCGGTGCATGCTTCTTTGTGTATATGCAGTGTAATATAAACTTATTTTCCGAAATTTACAAATTTAATATTTTGGGGACTAAAAGAGGGGTTTATAGACTATTTAAGTATTTGGAGTTTTACTGGCAAAGGATATTTAATCTTGTGCTTGTTTGGGTAGTAGTCTCCCTGCTTATGGTTAGATTGTTAACTATTTTCCTCCGTGAAGTATCTGACTTCATTGAAGGATTTAATATTTCTTTTGAGGCTTCAATTAATTTGTTGGTTGCGTTATTCCTTGTTATTTCTGTAGTTATTTCTGTTCTTATGGCTTGGTTGCTGGAAAGTGTAGTCAGGAGTGCGATTAAATCGAGAGTTGAGGAGCATTCTCTGGAGGCAATCTCTAGAATTTTTGCAGGTGCTTTCGATATTAAATTTAATAAGAGTGGGGTTAATTATATTATTGTGGCATATATCTATTGTTCAATGAAGAATATTAATAAAATATATTCTGAATATAAGCTAGGTATTGATGAGTAATCTTTGTGTGAGTGGCTAGAAGGGGGTCTGGTATTTCAATAAAAGTTCAGTGACTTTAATGGAGATAGATGTGATATTGCGTAGGTACTGTCTGTTTTTATGTATGTGCGCCTCTGAAAACACCTGGAACTTCTTGTATTGAGAGCGGACCATGGTTTAGTGTCTTCAACCATGGCTTTTAACTACGACCAAAGACACTAACCTATGGCACAAATCCGTAACCCATGACCGAATCTCCGGCTGCGCCAGGTAGGCGAGAGCCGGTTATGGGTTATGACTTAGCCTTTTCGTCGATAGGTTAGTGTCTTCACTGCGGGTTAAAGACCCATGGTGAAGACACTAACCTATCGAAAACCTCTGTCTAAAAGGCAGAGTGGCCCCGAATACCACCGCATCCGGGGCTGTCCCTTTCTTTTTTGTTGTTTTGATGAATTCTCTATTGCCATTTTGATATAATCACAGAGGGCGTAATTAGCAGAGAGAACAGGCGGAGTATACTAAAACATGGCAGAATTTTTTATATTAAAATTTAGTGAAGTAACAAGAGAAGTGACTCTACGAGAGGCTATTGGAGGTATCGATGAGTTTTCTAAACTATAACAAAGATGAAAAGTTAGAATTTAACTATAAGAGGGCATGCGGCCTGTGGCTAATTGTGGTGGCAGTAGTTATAGCAATAGCTACCTTGGTCGGAGGAAAGCAAATAATAAACATGCAAGTATTCAGCATTGGCTACGTTATTAGCTTTTTCTCGATCAACATGAATAAAAAAGTGCTGAATAGACTATCCGATGGTCCTTCAAGTGAATTTCAAAATAAAGTATCCTCGTATGCTGTTGTTTTACTATTTGTCTTAATGGTTTTGCTGGGTGGCCCATTCTTTGCAACTGAAAATTGGAGATTGATTTGGCTAGGGGCACTGATGGCAACCGCACTGCATTTCTTCCCTTATTATTTTGTGCATGGAAAGTCAATGATATACCTGGGTCTTATCTGTGCCATTAATGTTTTCGCAGGATATGTTTGTGTCGACGTTCCACTAGAGGTAATTGCATATATTGATGCGGCAATTAAGCTCATCTTCGGAATCTATCTGCTATTCCTTTCAAAGCCGTCAAAGCAAATATAAGGCGCAGTTTGTCGATGTGCTAAAAAGCGGCCCCGGACGCACACACGCATCCGGGGCCGCCTGCTAGGAAAGGAACAATCACCGATGACGAACCAACTACTGTTAGCACAGGTGCTAGCTGAGGGGACCGAATCTACGCAGAGTCTTACCGCTATACCCTGGACAACAATAGTATCTTCTGCAATTGGTCTTCTTGGCTCAATTCTTGTCGCGTGGTGGAGCGGTCGAAAGATTGACAAGCAAATGGAGCTGTCGAAACAGGCTACTCCACCGGAGCTAACTCGTTATAAGACATGGGTTGAAGTATCTGAAAAATATAAAGAGCTCATGGAATTTGAGAGAGCTAATAGTTTTGAAGACACTGAAAAGGAGTATCAAGAAATTAGAGCATCCCGAAAAGCTGCCCTTGATCGTGCTGTTTGGGAACGGAGGGTGCTTTCTTCGTGCTCGGATATAGTTGCTCAGAGGAGACTCTTGGAACTTCCGGAAGGGTATATTTTTACTGAAAACGTAAACTCTATCCAAGCAATTCCCTCCTTTGACTCTAAAATATCTATCATCTTCCATTTTATCTCGTATATTATTTCGATTATTTTTTCAGCCGTATTCATCATTTTCCTTGCGAAATATTTTGTAATATTTTCAGGGCATGCTTTAAATGCTGAAATAGATTATCTCCAGGCATTTCTTTTTATTGTTTTTGGTTTTCTGCTCTTTTTTATGAGTATGATGGCTGTCCGTCTTTTATATATTGTATTGGATGGTTTTATCGATGCCCTGAGGGGTGTGAAAATCGCAGAACATGAGTATATTAAAATCGTTCAGATATATGCGAGGGAGGAAGTTTTTGCAGAGGTAATTAAAGTGGCATCAAAAACGTATAAAAACGCTTCAAGGGTAAGGTATTCATTCCTTGATGAAAAGTATTCGGATATGATTAATCTTCCTGCTGTGTGGCGCTCTGGCGTTTGGTATTCAGGTATCTCAAAGTTTTTAGGATTTATGGCACCTTATTTTGTTCTAGAAAAGTTTAATAAGAGTGAAAAGCCCTACGGTTCTTATTTAGAGGGGGCATTTGAAATTGATGCTAAGAACCCTGTAGATGAAGAATCGCTTGCTCAGGATAGAGCAGTTTCAGATAAGAAAGACAAGAACTGATTTGCTCTAGATAACCTCTGACTCCCCGAGGGCAAACATTGAGAAGCCACATGTGTTTCGAACAGCCACATCATAAGTGGCTTCTGGAAACACATGTGGCTTCTCGCTATGGGGCTGTAACCCATGCAGAAATTGCGCCATGGTTTAGCGTCTTCTGCCATGGTTTTTAGCTACGACCAAAGACACTAACCTATGGCACAAATCCGGAACTCATGACCGAATCTCCACCCAGCCCGAGTAGTCCAAACAAAGCAACGCGGCCCCGGACGCTTACATGTCCGGGGCCGCCTGCTGCGGTTATTTATATGTTGGGTTAGAAACTGGTTTACATGTCGGGCCAGTCGCGGTGCAGCGAATACTCAGTATCCCCATCACCGTTATCATTCAGATGCCAACGCTGACCGGTACGAATATCAGCCTTGCGCAGGCGCGGATTCGGGTTGTCCGGCTTGCCCATGGTCGGATCGTTCTTGCAGCCCCAGCGAGTGTCGTCGTAGCTGCAGTCACCTGCCACACGGCCCACATCAACCCACCACACACGAATCAGCAACGGTTCAGCAGTGTCCTTCTTAACGACAGTACGCATAGCCTGCCACGGACCACCATTGACGCGGTACCGGCCAGCATAAGAAACCGTTGCGTAGGCGTGGAAGTTGCCAGAGCGTTCATACACATAACTGGTTGCGGTCGGTCGTGCTTTCGAGCCTGACTTCGGGTAGATGGGCTCGCCGATAGTGTAAGACGTGCTTTCGTCACCGTTGCCGTATTGGACGGTCATCTGTACCGGATAAGATTCGATTTCAACGTGACCAGCTGAGAGTTCGCCTTCCCAATAAGCGGTGGGAGCTTCAGCGTAGAAATTGACGTTGTCGCCCTTGTAGATATTCGGGTCGCCTTTAGCTCTGCCGGTGCCGTTACCGGAGTTATAGGACTGCTTTAGGATAGGCGGTCGGATATCGGTGTTGGCGAATTTGTCTTCAATTTCTTGAAGCATTTCAGCAGGGTTTGGCTTGCGAGGTTCTTCGGGGTTATTGGCGGTTAGGGTGCGGGTTTCTACTGGGTTGCAGTAGGTTCCGATGCCGGAGGTATTGTAGTAGCCGGTGTAGTCGTTGCCGTCGTCAGGCATCATCCAGGTGCGGAAATACTGTCCTGGTTGACCGTCAGCGGTGACGCAGGAGTCTTTATCAGTGGTTGAAGCGTAATATTGACCGCCCATGCCATCATTTGCAAGATAATGCGTCTCCTCAAATTTTTGCTGTTGCTGTTGTTTTGCAGTCCTAAGATCATCTTGGGCAGACTCATGATTAGGATAAGCATTTGTCTGAGCTATATCATCTACGTCATCATATGAAGAGGGAACGCTATATGGTGCTTTTACATCGGAAATACTGTGATTGTTGTTATCTGAGGTATCCTCTAAAGCGTAAATTAGATGTGAAGCAGGGCCAATAAACCCTATAATACATGTCGCGCAAAATAGGGATAGTTGTTTTTTGTGCATTATTTAATAACTCCTTGTTCGCGGAGCTGCTTATTGGAAACGTAACCAGACAGATACCAATACCCATCCTTATAGCGATAACGCATCATGAAAACTTCGTTATTATCATGCTTTGTATTGGAATGCTCCGTCCTGCTTCCATCAGGATTGACATAGATGGCATAGGTCCAAAGGCGCCTAGTAAGAACCCAATACTCTTTTGCTTTATCGTCGTAATTGAGGGTACTCTCTGCTTGAAAATCTGAGGTTCCCGCAATAACCCAGCCGCCGCGCTGATAAAGGCCCTCGATATCCTTGAGGAACTTAATATCCTTCTCGTAGGTATCCAGCATATAGGGCCATACATACTGCATATCACCGGTCTGAATACCGTAGTTACGGGCTCTGACCCAATCGGTCATCATCTCACGAAGACTAGCAAAGGTTTCAGGGTACTGTTGCGGCTTAGCCTTGGGGGAGAGGGACGTTCTGAGCCATACCGTATTCATCAGCTTCACGGTATTCGCCATCGGGCGCCTTTGATCCGCCGGAGTAGCCGCGGGTAATGACCGGGCTCGGAGTAGCGGAAGCAGAAGCAGCGTTAGATGCTGCCGCAGAAGCTGAAACGGTCTCACTCGGCGTAGATACCGAAGAAGCCGAGGCGCCCCTCGTTATTAGCCTGCTGGCCGCATGCCGCAAGCAGGGACCCAAGGCCCACAAGCGCGCCGCCGCTCAACATCGCGCGGCGGGTCAAAATAACGGAAGTCGTGGAAATGTATTCCTCATATCGGTGTGGTGTGTGAAAAGGTGAATGCTGCTTAGACGTTGAATTCTTCGAAGTCTAGAATTGACCACTTTTGGCCGTCATGTTTCATCTTGACTTTGAAAGTATCGTTAGTTTTATCATCGTTATCCCAGGCAGCCCATTTACCGTCTGGCTCAACGTGGATTTCCTGATTCCAGTTACGATACATTTTCCAGAAATATGTTTCGCCGTCTTCGGACCAAGGAGACCCATCAGCTGTATATTTTTCGATACCGTCGATAACCCATCCGCCGCGCCTGTATAGTTTTTCGACGCTTTCGTAGGCTTCTAATTCGGAGCTGAAATTAGGCGAGATGAATTCTCGTGCCTTTGCATAGTCACCAGTTTGGATACCGTAGTTTCCCCACTGAACCCAGGCATCAAATGTTTTGCGTAGGCCTTCTGCAGATTTTTCGTTGTAGCCTTCTTCAGGGAGAGTGGGTTTCGGCACGTTTTGCGCGTTGCCGTATTTGTCTGCCTTACGGTACTCACCATCGGGGGCTTTGGACCCGCCCGAGTAGCCGCGGACAGTAGATGGGGTAGCGCTCGCCGAAGGTGATTCAGAAGCTGCTGCAGATGCCGAAGTGGTTTCGCTCGGCGTTGCTGCGGTCGATGATGCCGAGGCACCCGCCTCGTTATTAGCCTGCTGGCCGCACGCCGCAAGCAGTGCACCAATGCCCAGGAGCGTGCCGCCGCTCAGCATCGCGTGGCGGGTAAAAATGGTGGAAGTCATAGAGGATGCTCCTCATATCGGTGTGAAGTGTGAATTAAAGGAAAAGGCTATTTCTCGTTTTGCAATTCCTCTTCCGTTTTACTGCCGGCAATTTTCCAATAGCCGTCAGAGTAGGTGAAAAGGAAGTAGAAAGTATCGTCGCTGGTGTCAGTATTAGCCTGCATATCAAGGTGACCATTAGACTCCACATACAGGACAGAGCTCCAGAATCTGCGATGCAGCATACGGTACTTTTTCTTCGCCTCATCGTAGATGAGCGGGCCTTGGGGCTGGTAGCTGTCCAGCCCGTCAACGGTCCATCCACCATTCTGGTAAAGATCCTCAATGAACTGGTAGAACCCGTATTCTTCGGATTCGTCCGTAACGTATTTGAAAGCGTAGGAGCAGTCACCGGTCTGGATGGCATAGTTATGGGAGACAAGCCAATCCTTCATCATGCGGTAGAGGCCTTGTTCAGTCTCGGGGTACTGTTGCGGCTCTGTCTTCGGAAGAGGAACATTCTGCGCAGGACCATATCCGTCTGCCTTGCGATACTCGCCATCCGGGGCTTTAGAATTGCCTGAATATCCACGAGTCACAACAGGCTTCGGGGTGGTTGAAGCCGAAGCGGATGCAGACTCAGATGCTGCGGCAGACGCCGAAGCTGACTCGCTCGGTGCGGTGGTCGATGATGCCGAGGCACCCGCTTCGTTATTAGCCTGCTGGCCGCACGCCGCAAGCAGAGTACTCATGCCCAGCATCATGCCGCCGCTCAGTATTGCGCGGCGGGTAAAAATGGTGGAAGTCATGGAAATGCATTCCTTATATCGGTGTGGTGTGTGAATAGGTGGCTGGTGAGAAACCGGAAGACTAACCAGCCGAAGGGAATAACCCGATAGCTGAGAAGCCACATGTGTTTCGAAAAGCCACCATTATCGTGGCTTCTCGGCGAACATGTGGCTTCTCAGTGTAAGACCTACAGCGGGGGAACGGTCTTACATGTCGGGCCAGTCGCGGTGCAGCGAATACTCCGTATCCCCATCACCGTTATCATTCAGGTGCCAACGCTGACCGGTACGAATATCGGCCTTACGCAGACGCGGGTTCGGATTATCCTTCTTGCCCATGGTGGGGTCGTTCTTACAGCCCCAACGAGTGTCGTCATAGCTGCAGTCACCGGCTACGCGTCCCACATCAACCCACCACACACGAATCAACAGCGGGTCGACAGTTTCCTTCGTCAACACGACATCCAGCGCCTGCCAGTCACCGCCGTTCACACGGAAACGACCAGAGTATGACACCGTTGCGTAGGCGTGGAAGTTACCAGAGCGCTGGTAGGCGTAGCTGGTGGCGGTCTTGCGTGATTCTTTACCGCGTGCCCTGCTGACCGGCTTGCCCGTGGTGTAGAAGCTGCCCTCGTCACCGTTGCCGTACTGGATGGTCATCTGAGTGGGGTAGGACTCCATCTCTACGTGGCCGATCATGAGGTCGCCTTCCCAGCGTGCGGTGGGTGCGTCGACGTAGAAGTTGACTGCCTGATTCTTATAGACGTTAGGGTTATCTTCGCCCTGACCAGAGCCAAGGTTATAGGACTGCTTCAACACAGGGGCCTGGATATCGGTTTTAGCGAATTGGTCCTCAATCTCTTGGAGCATTTCCTCAGGAGAAGGGCCCTTGGGCTGTTCGGGGTTATTTGAGGTCAGGGTTTTGGTATCGTTGGGTACGCAGTAGCGGCCGCCAACGTGATTGGGTATTCTGTTAGCGGTTTCATCTTGGGGTAGACCGCCTATAGTAAAGTGACCTGGACGCTTATCTTGTGTATAGCATTCAATACCTCCATTTGTCTGTTTGTCACCTTTAGGGAAGTACATTTTTTGACCACTGCCATCTCGCGTCTCAACGGTTCTCTCTTTAAATTCTTCTTCTGCATTTTTCGTGTCAGCTATTAGAGTCGCATTGTCGGCCTGTGAATTGTTTGCACTGGTATCTTTCTCACCTTTGCCTGAAGGCCTGGGAGGAGGAGCCGGTGTTGAAGTTTCGCCAGGAAACCGTACACAATGCCCGTCAGGATTCTGACACTCTGCCGCGTTAGCTATAGTAAAAGAGCTTAGGCAAAACAATGCGGTACACAATAGGAGATTAGTAGGTTTGATAAGCTTGAAAATCATTTCTTTAGAATCCCTTTATTTACCAGATCGCTCTGAGAAAGAGTGTTTACAATTTTCCAGTATCCATCGTTAAAATTAAGAATAAATGCACAAATATCATCATCATCTGCTGTATTTTTATTAGTGGTTGTTTGCCCATTAGGCTCAACGTATATGACGTAAGTCCATAGGTGACGTGTTATCAGCATGTACTCTTTAGTATCTGAGTTGAAAGTAAAGGCCCCTTCCTGCTGGTAGCTATCGGTTCCTTCAATAACCCATCCACCGCGCTGGTATAACCCCTCAATATAGTCATAGAATTTATACTCTTGTGTATTTTTTCCCATATACATTCGCGCATAGCTACAATCACCGGTCTGGATTCCGTAGTTATGCGACTTTAGCCAATCCTCCATCATGCTCTGCATTCCTTCTTCGGTTTCAGGGTACTGCGCAGGCTCATTGCGAGGCTTGGGAACATTCTGTGCGGGACCATGGCCATCAGCTTTACGGTATTCACCGTCGGGCGCTTTTGAGCCTCCAGAGTAGCCGCGGGTAATGACCGGGCTAGGGGTAGCAGAAGCTGATGCAGATTTAGTAGTCGCCGCAGACGCCGAAGCGGTTTCGCTCGGCGCAGCGGATGCGGTGGCTGCCGCCTCGTTATTTGCCTGCTGTCCACACGCCGCAAGCAGGGCGCCAATGCCCACAAGTGCGCCGCTACCCAGCAGGGTGCGGCGGTTGAAAATGGTTGAGTCCATAGAAGGTACGCTCCTATCGTCGGTGATGGTGTCTTGTTCAGTTACTAGTCGGACCGTTATTCACAGGTCAAACTGACTGCCGGAAGAAAAACAGCCCCGTAGCGCGCCCAACAAACGCGTCAATGCGCTATGGAACACTACAGTTACCACCCTACCGCATGTTTGCGGTCGTTT
>ERZ772972.891-NODE-891-length-11008-cov-8.318817_pt1 | contig 11008 bp, 7 predicted proteins | sample MGYA00580673_ERZ772972 | MGnify/ENA primary metagenome ERZ772972 (study PRJEB29015, sample SAMEA2738051) | human oral metagenome | biome: human oral; feature: human-associated habitat; material: saliva | place: China | collected 2229 ... | reverse complement strand
TCAAAGCCCGAAAGCCCAACGAAAAATGGCTGACCGACGTTACCGAACTCAAAGGAAAGGACGGCAAACTGTACCTATCGCCGATATTGGACCTGTTCAACCGGGAAATCGTCGCCTACGCCATGAGCCGTAGAGTCGACAGCGAAATGGTGAAGGAAATGCTTGAAAAAGCCGTACCCAGTCTGACCGGCGAAGGAACGATGCTGCATTCCGACCAAGGCGTGCTGTACCGTACGTCGGGATATAGGGAATTGCTTGCCCAACATTCCATGGTTCAAAGTATGTCGCGTAAGGCGAACTGTTGGGACAATGCGCCGGAGAGCTTCTTTGCGGTATTGAAGATGGAGTGTTTCTACCGTGCAGAGGAATTGACGGTGGACGGATTGATGAAACAGATAGACGATTATATAGACTACTACAACCGGGAGCGTTGCAGTTTGAAATTGAAAAAGCTGAGTCCTGTCGCGTACAGAACCCAGCTTGCACAGAGTGCCTGAATAGACTTTTATCGGATGTCCAAGATTTGGGGGCAGTTCAAACCGGATTTGGGTGTTCAGACGACCTCTGGTTTTTTTAAACCGACTTAACCTTGTAAAGAAGCGCGATTTTCCAAAACTTGGTCAATCAAACCGTATTCTTTGGCTTCTTCGGCAGACATAAAGTTGTCGCGGTCGGTGTCGCGCTCCAAATCTGCCAAGTCGCGGCCGCAGTGTTTCGCCATCAGGCGGTTGAGTTTCTCTTTGATTTTCAACAGCTCGCGGGCATGGATTTCAATGTCGGATGCTTGACCGCCCAAACCGCCGCTGATTAAAGGCTGGTGAATCATGATACGGCTGTTGGGCAGGGCGAAACGTTTGCCTTTTTCGCCTGCCGAGAGCAGGAATGCGCCCATGCTTGCCGCTTGTCCCAAGCACAAGGTGGAGACATTGGGCTTGATGAAATTCATGGTGTCGTAAATCGACATGCCTGCCGTTACCGAGCCGCCGGGGGAGTTGATGTAGAAGAAAATATCTTTGTCCGGATTTTCACTTTCCAAAAACAACAGCTGGGCAACCACCAAATTGGCGGACTCGTCGGTTACCGGGCCGATCAAAAATACGATGCGCTCTTTCAAAAGGCGCGAGTAAATATCAAATGCACGCTCGCCGCGGCCGCTTTGTTCGATAACGGTAGGAACGAGGTAATTATTGAAATCGAAGGACATTTTTGTCTCCTGTCAATGTTGAGAAAGCACCAAAGGGGGGCTTTGGTGCTTTCAAGTTGCCTGTTTCAGACGACCTTTTGAAGATGATTAGGCTTGTGCGCCCATCACTTCGTCAAAAGACAAAGCTTTTTCGGTTACTTTGGCTTTGCCCAAAACGAAATCAACGACGTTGCTTTCTACTGCCAAAGAAGTCGGACCTTGCAGGCGGGAAGGCTCTGCGTAGTACCAGTCGATAACTTCTTGAGGATCTTCGTAGCTTTCTGCGAAGTTGGCAACAACGGCTTTGATTTGGTCTTCAGTTGGCTCAAGTTTGTTTTCTTCAACCAATTTAGCCAAAATCAGACCCAAAGAAACGCGGCGTTCTGCTTGTTCTTTGAACATATCCAAAGGCAGATCCAAGTTGGCAGCGTCAGCCATGCCTTGGTTGACGAAGTTTTGTTTCATTTCGTTTGCCAAGCGGGCGGCTTCTTCATTTACCAAAGCAACAGGCGCTTTCAGCTCTACGGCTTTGAGCAGCGCGTTCATTACAGATTCTTTGGTTTGTTCGTTTACGCGGCGCTCAACTTCGCGGCCTACGTTTTTCTTCACTTCTTCGCGCATTTTGGCAACGTCGCCGTCAGCGATACCCAATGCTTTGGCGAAGTCGGCATCAACTTCGGGCAGGGTGGGTTCGGATACGTTGTTCAATGTGATGGTGAAGACAGCGGATTTACCGGCAACGTCTTTACCGTGGTAGTCTTCAGGGAAGTTGACGGTAACGTCTTTGCTTTCGCCTGCCTTCATACCGACTACGCCGGCTTCAAATTCAGGCAACATTTGACCTGCGCCCAATACGAAGGCGTAGTTTTTGGATGCGCCGCCGGCGAAAGGTTCGCCGTCGATTTTGCCTTCGAAATCGATGATGACGCGGTCGCCGTTTTGGGCTTCGCGTTCAACATGGTTGAAGCGGGTACGTTGTTTGCGCAGGATTTCTACGGTTTGGTCCACTTCGGCATCGCCGACGGAAGCGGTTACTTTTTCGACTTCTTGTGCAGACAAATCGCCGATTACGACTTCAGGGAACACTTCGAAAATCGCAGCGATTTTCAGGGATTCTTTATCGTCTTGTTCTTCAACGCCTTCGAAACGTGGATAGCCGGCAACTTTCAATTCTTGGGCAACGGCAACATCGTAGAAGCGGCGTTGGACCATTTCATTGATGACATCATTTTGAGCGCTTGCACCGTACATTTGGGCAATCATTTTTAAAGGTGCTTTACCCGGACGGAAACCGTCGATTTTTGCACGGCGTTGGGTTTGTTTCAGTTTTTTATCGGTTTCTGCGTTGATTTCGGACCAAGGCAGAGACAACACTACTTTGCGTTCCAGATTTTCTAAAGTTTCAACAGTTACGCTCATCGTAAGACCTTAATTTGTTGTGTTAAATAAAAAATGGGAATCCTTTTGCCAATGATGACTGCAAAAGCGGCTCCGACCCATCGGGGCTTTTATCGTCCGTTGCTTGCAAAAGGCAGGAAAATTAGCTGGCTAGTATATCACAATGTTTGATTGACTGGATAATATAGTGAAATCATTGCAAAACGGTTGCCACATCTGTCCGCTCCGGCTTGGAAAAAGTAGTTGGATGGGAGATAGATGGCGGCATTCCGATAAACTTATGCGGAGCTACAAAGGTCGTCTGAAAGTCGGAAGAGAGTATTCAGACGACCTTTTGAAGTTTGAGGATGTTAATTGGGCAAGTATGGCATAGGATTGACGGCTTTGCCGTTCAGACGGACTTCGAAATGCAGCTTTACGCTGTCGGTGTCTGTGCTGCCCATCGTTGCAATCTGCTGGCCGGCTGCGACCTGTTGGTCTTTTTGTACCAGTAAGGCATCATTATGTGCATAAGCTGTAATCGCATAATCATTGTGGCTAATTAAAATCAGTTTGCCGTAACCCCGTACTTCTTCTCCGACATACAATACTTTCCCCGCAGCTGCGGATTTTACAGGTTTTCCGGGTGTGCCTGCTATATCGATGCCTTTATTGGTTGTTCCGTTGTATTGCTTGATAACGGAGTTGCGTCCGTTTTCAACAGGCCATTGTAAGTTCAGGCGGTTGATCGGTGCGACGGCCTGAGTTGCTTGCTTTGATTGGGAAATAGGGCGCGTATTGCGTCGGACGCGTAAGACTTGACCTACTTCGATTTTAGAGGTGTCTTGCAGGTTGTTCCAAGATGCCAATGTATGGATGCTTTGGCCGTGGCGTTTGGCAATTTGGGATAGTGTGTCGCCGGACTTAACTCTGTAATATCCGTCCGGGACTCTGCTTGTCGGTGAACCGCTTCCGGCGCAGGCAGCCAAAAAAAGTGCCAGGCAGAAAGGGCTTAGTCGTTTGAAGGTCGTCTGAAAAATAGGAATGTTGTTCATCATATGTCTATTTAATAAAAATCAGTGAATGAATTGTCTTCAGATGCTTTATTTGGGTGAAGGTTCATCGGCTTTTGAGATGTTTTATGAATGCCAAATGGCCGCAGAATTTTATCTTTTTGATTAGAAGCATATTTTACTCAGCGTAAAATAAAGTCAAATTATATCTGCCGTTAGATGGCTAAAACAAATCCCCCGTCCGCTTTAGGGATGGGGGATTTTTAGATTTTATAAAAAATCTTATTTATTCAACTCATTAGCCAAATACAGCCAAGTTTCGATGACGGTATCTGGATTCAGGGAAACGCTTTCGATGCCTTCTTGAACCAGCCATTTGGCGAAGTCCGGATGGTCTGACGGGCCTTGACCGCAGATACCGACGTATTTGTTTTGTTTGCGGCAGGCAGAGATTGCCAAATGCAGCATCACTTTGACGGCAGGGTTGCGTTCGTCAAACGATTCGGACACCAAGCCGCTGTCGCGGTCGAGGCCAAGGGTCAGTTGGGTCATGTCGTTGGAGCCGATGGAGAAGCCGTCGAAGTATTGCAGGAATTGTTCTGCCAATACCGCGTTGCTCGGCAGTTCGCACATCATGATCAGGCGCAGGCCGTTTTTGCCGCGTTCCAAACCGTTTTCTTTCAAGGCTTTGACGACGGCTTCGGCTTCGCCCAACGTGCGGACGAACGGAATCATGATTTCGACGTTGGTCAGACCCATTTCGTCTCGGACGCGTTTAAGGGCTTTGCATTCGAGCGCGAAGCAGTCTTTGAAGCTTTCGGCAACGTAACGCGCCGCACCGCGGAAGCCTAGCATCGGGTTTTCTTCGTGCGGTTCGTAAATGCTGCCGCCGACCAAGTTGGCGTATTCGTTGGATTTGAAGTCGGACATACGGACGATGGTTTTACGCGGATAAACCGATGCGGCCAATGTTGCCACGCCTTCGGCGATTTTATCGACGTAGAAGTCGACAGGGGAGGCGTAGCCGGCGATGCGGCGGGTAATTTCCGCTTTTAATTCATCGTCTTGTTTGTCAAATTCCAACAAGGCTTTCGGGTGGATGCCGATTTGGCGATTGATGATGAATTCCATGCGTGCCAAGCCGATGCCTTCGCTCGGCAGGTTGGCGAAGCTGAATGCCAGTTCGGGGTTGCCGACGTTCATCATGACTTTGACGGGTGCTTTGGGCATATTGTCCAAAGCGACATCAGTAATCTGCACATCCAGCAATCCGGCGTAAATCAAGCCGGTATCGCCTTCGGCGCAGGATACGGTTACGTCTTGGCCGTCTGAAAGCAGACCGGTCGCATCGCCGCAGCCGACGACGGCGGGGATGCCCAGTTCGCGCGCGATAATGGCGGCATGGCAGGTGCGCCCGCCGCGGTTGGTAACGATGGCGGAAGCACGTTTCATCACCGGTTCCCAATCCGGGTCGGTCATATCGGTTACGAGCACGTCGCCGGCTTCGACGGTATTCATTTGCGACGCGTCTTTCACCAAACGTACTCTGCCTTGTCCCACCCGTTGGCCGATGGCGCGCCCTTGGCACAACACGTTTTTCTCACCGCTGATGGCGTAGCGGCGCAGGCTGCGGCTGCCGTCTTCCTGGGATTTCACGGTTTCGGGACGGGCTTGCAGGATATAGAGTTTGCCGTCGATGCCGTCGCGACCCCATTCGATATCCATCGGGCGGCCGTAGTGTTTTTCGATTGTCAGCGCGTAGTGTGCCAACTCGGTGATTTCTTCGTCGGTAATGGAGAAACGGTTGCGGTCTTCTTCAGGAACATCGACGTTCATCACGGATTTACCGGCTTCTGCTTTGTCGGTAAAGATCATTTTGATTTGTTTCGAACCCATGGTTTTGCGCAGGATGGCAGGTTTGCCTGCTTTCAGCGTGGGTTTGAATACATAGAATTCGTCGGGGTTGACCGCGCCTTGTACGACGTTTTCACCCAGACCATAAGATGAAGTCACGAAAACGACTTGGTCGAAGCCGGATTCGGTGTCGAGGGTGAACATGACGCCGGACGCGCCGCTGTCGGAACGCACCATGCGTTGTACGCCTGCGGAGAGGGCGACGATGTCGTGTTCGAAGCCTTTATGGACGCGGTAGGAGATGGCACGGTCGTTGTACAAAGAGGCGAATACATGGCGCATGGCTTCTTTGACGTTTTCCAAGCCGTTGATATTCAGGAAGGTTTCCTGCTGACCTGCAAACGATGCGTCGGGCAGGTCTTCGGCGGTCGCAGAAGAACGGACGGCAACGGAAATATCCGCGCCGCCTGCGTCTGCAACCATTTTGTTCCATGCCGTTTCGATTTCGGCATCCAGTTGTTCGGGGAAGGGCGTATCCAAAATCCATTGGCGGATTTCTTTACCGACGCGCGCCAGTTCGGCGACATCTTCCACATCCAGTTGTGCCAGTGCGGCGGAAATACGCTCGCTCAGTCCGTTGTGCGCCAAAAATGCGCGGTAGGCTTCGGCAGTAGTGGCAAAGCCGCCGGGGACGCGGACGCCTTTTTCAGTCAGCTGACTGATCATTTCACCTAGGGAGGCGTTTTTGCCGCCCACGCTTTCAACATCAGTCATACGCAGGTTTTCAAACCAAATTACGTAGTTGTCAGCCATTTGTGTGTCCAATCCAAGATATGTTAAAAAAGAAACGAATACGCTTTGTTATTTTAAGCGATTCAAACGACCGCTGTCATGCTTTTTCTGTCTCGATTTATTTGCGGGTCGTCTGAAAAATTGCGGGCTTCAGGCGTGTAGTCAAATGAAATCTGATGGAGAAACCATTATTCCCATTGTCTATTTCTTTGTAAAACATAAGGTTTGAAATAGATTAATGACTGATTGGTAGAGTTTGGAAAGGTTTTGGATAGGTATAAAATTTTAAGATAATTTAATTATTGGAATAAAAATGCGTTTATAAAGTAGTTTGATTTTGGTGTAGTTGGGTGTAATTTAAGCGTATTCCCTTTATTTAGAAGGTTTCAGCTGCTATGATGACTGCCTGCAACCATTTAAAATTTTAGAGGATAACCGAATGACCGCCCCGCGCCATGTGTTTTATATTTCCGACCGTACCGGCCTGACTGCTGAAAATATCGGTGAGGCACTGCTGAATCAGTTTGGCAGAATCGAATTCAAACGCCACACCTATCCTTTCATTGATACGCCTGAAAAAGCGCGTACCGTCGTCGAAATAGTCAACCGCAACGCTCAGGAAAACGGTTTGCGCCCGATTGCCTTCGTCAGCGTCGTTAATGACGAAATCCGTGAAATCATCAAAAAAGCGGGCGCTTTCCATATCAATTTTTTCGAAACCTTCCTCGGGCTTTTGGAAAAAGAACTCAACACCGAGGCGGTTGCCGCCGAGCAGGGGCACCACAGTATCGGCAATACGCAACGCTACGATGCGCGTATGGAGGCGGTCAATTTCTCGCTCAACCACGACGACGGCGTCAGCGATAAAAACCTGAAAGAAGCCGATGTGATCCTGATGGGCGTATCGCGTTCGGGCAAAACGCCGACCTGTCTTTACCTTGCTCTGCAATACGGCATCCGCGCCGCCAATTACCCGCTGATTCCCGACGATTTGGAATCCACCGACCTGCCGCGCATGGTCAAACCTTACAAAGACAAACTGTTCGGCCTGACCATTCAACCCGAACGCCTGCAGGCCATCCGTCAAGAGCGCCGTCCGAATTCGACTTATGCCAAAATCGATACCTGCCGCAGTGAAATTGCCGATGCGCAAAATATGTTCAAACGCCACGGCATCCCGTTCACCAATACGACGGATAAATCGGTGGAAGAACTTGCCGTCCATATCCTTCAAGCCTGCAAATTGAAGCGGCGTTTTTGATTTTCTTAAAGTATGAGCAAGAGGTCGTCTGAAAAGCAATTTGGTGTTTCAGACGACCTCTTGTTTTCTATCATTCAGTCTAAATAGATTTCTAGTTCTTTGTAACTAAAAACAATCATCAATAATATTTACATTTTGAAATAAAAAGAGTAAGGTTGCCTTGCTTTTCGGGCTTTCCGTTGGCTTTTGAACCGTAAACAATCAAATTTGAGGAAGAAACATGAAAAAATTATGGATACTTGGCGCATTGGGCTTGAGCATGGCGGCGCAGGCGCATGATTTGTGGGTGTCGGCTCCGGTGCGTTTGGATTCGGGCAGTACGTTGAAAGCAGATTTGGGTTACAGCCATGATTTCCCGAATGTTGAAAAAATCGCCGACGACCGCGTGCACATTTTCAAACCGCTGCAATTGACGGACAAATCCGGAAAAACCGTTGATTTGACGAATAAAGGTGAAAATTACCAATATGTTTCCAAATCCCGCCTGAAAGACGGCTCGTATTGGGTCGGCGCGGTGTACAAACCGACGTTCTGGTCGCAAAACAGCGAAGGCTGGAAACAGAAAACCTTGAAAGACCTGCCCGGCGCGACTTATTGCGAACAGGCCCAGATGTTCGGCAAAGCGTTTTTGCAAGTGGGCAGCGCAGGCGTGGATGAAAGCGTGTTGACCCGTCCGGTCGGTCATGAATTGGAACTGGTTCCGCTGAAAAATCCGAATGAAGTCAAGGTAGGCGGTCTGTTGCCGGTTAAAGTGCTTTATAAAGGCAAACCGTTGGCAAAAGCGACGGTAACGGCAAGCTCGGATACGCTGGCGGAAATGGACTTGGCGGCGACACACGACCACCGCGAGCCGCAAGGTTTTTCAGGGAAAACGGATAAAGACGGCGTCGTCAATGTGATTCCTTTGATTGAAGGTTTGTGGAAAATCAAAGCCGCCCATCAGGCGGATTATGCCGATAAAAGTGTTTGCCAACAAGACAATGCCTATGCAACGCTGATTATGCCCGTCGGAACGAAACGCGCGGCTGAACGGCATGAACACCATCATCAACACTAATTGAGTGTGAAAGATCAAAAAGGTCGTCTGAAAAGGTTTTCAGACGACCTTTCTTTATATAGTGGATTAAATTTATAGTGGATTTACAAACCCAATGCCTCAGCATGAAACTCGATATGCGAGTCGATAAAGCTGGCGATGAAGAAATAATCGTGTCCGTAGCCGGGGCGGACTTTGTATTGCACATTAAAGCCGTTGGCGCGGGCGGCATTGACGAAGGCTTCGGGTTGCAGTTCGTCGGGGAAAAGCGGATCGATGCCACCTTGGTCGATGAGTATCGGCAGCTTGCGTGAGGTCGTCTGAACGAGCGATGTGCTGTCGTAAGCCTGCCAAGCCTCCGATTCCGCGCCCAGATAGGCGGCAAACGCCTGCTTTCCGCCCCGGCTGGCGGTCGGGTGGCACAAGGGTGCAAACGCGGAAACAGCGGCGTAGCGGCCCGGATTTTTCAGAGCGATGGAAAGCGCGCCGTGCCCGCCCATGCTGAAACCTGCGATGCTACGTTCTTGGGTGGCGGGGAAATGCCGTTCCACCCAGTCGGGCAGTTCGCGGCTAATATGGCTGTACATCTGATAATGTGCCGCCCACGGCTGTTCGGTCGCATCAATGTAAAATCCCGCGCCCTGTCCAATAAACTCGTCCGTGCTGTCGCTGATATGGCTGCCGCGCGGCGAGGTGTCGGGGAAAACGACGATGATGTTCCATTGCGCGGCGAAACGCTGGATGCCGGTTTGGCGTATCAGTTCCGAGCCGTCGCCGTGTAACCCCGACAAGAAATACAAGACCGGCGCGGGATAGCCTTTCAATACCTGCGGCGGCAGGTAGATGCCGAAGGTCATATCGGTTTGGCAGGTTTCGGAAAAGCAGCGGTATTGTTCTTGATGGCCGTTGAACATTTTGGCGCGTGAAAGCAGGTGTAATTCGTGTGCGGACATAGATGGGATGGTGTGAAAACAGTGAAGGCATCATCTTAACAGAAAGACCGCGTTACGGGCTTTTAAAAACCTATCGAACGGTATGGTTTCAGACGACATCAATCTATACACAAACTCTGTGGATAAGTTTGTTGATAAGCTTTGGGTAATCGGAATTTTTGCTTTTGGAACAACCCAAGCCTTTCGGTGCTTAAAAAATAGTCAAATAAAATACAATAAAATCAATTGGTTATAAAAATAAAAAATTTCAAAGCCTTTATGGGAAAAATTTATAAGCAAAACAAGCCAATGCGAGATTGTGTATAAAAAGTGATTGACACGCCCGATAAATGTCAAATGAGTTGACTGAATAAGCAAGGCAGCGGCTGTCTCCCTATGGGGAAAAACTTCAATCCCCCTGCCTTTCGCGTTACAATATGCGCTTACTTTTTTACACAGAAAAACACACCATGAAAGCCAGCCAATTTTTCATTTCCACCTTGAAAGAAGCCCCCGCCGAAGCCGCGCTTGCCAGCCACAAGCTGATGATTCGCGCCGGCCTGATTAAAGCCAACGCGTCCGGCCTTTATACTTGGATGCCGATGGGGCTGCGCGTGTTGCGCAAAGTCGAAAACGTCGTGCGCGAAGAAATGGCGCGCGCGGGCAGCGTGGAGTTGCTGATGCCGGTGGTGCAGCCTGCCGAGCTGTGGCAGGAGTCCGGCCGCTGGGAATTTTACGGTAAAGAACTGCTGCGCCTGAAAGACCGCCACGACCGCGATTTCTGCATGGGCCCGACCTGCGAGGAAGTCATCGCCGACATCGTGCGCAAAGAAATCAACAGCTACAAACAGCTGCCGAAAAACTTTTACCACATCCAAACCAAATTCCGCGACGAAGTGCGCCCGCGCTTCGGTGTCATGCGTGCGCGCGAGTTCGTCATGAAAGACGCTTATTCCTTCCATGCCGACTACGCCTCGCTTCAGACGACCTATGATGCCATGTATGACGCTTACTGCCGCATCTTCACCCGTCTGGGCTTGGAGTTCCGCCCCGTCGCCGCAGACACCGGCAGCATCGGCGGCACCGGTTCGCACGAGTTTCAAGTGTTGGCGGAAAGCGGCGAAGATGTGATTGCATACAGCGACACTTCCGATTACGCCGCCAATATCGAGCTGGCACCGACCTTGCCGCTCAAAGGCGAACGCGCGGCCGCTCAGGCAGAGCTGACCAAAGTGCACACGCCGAACGTCAAAACCATTGATTCATTGGTTGACTTCCTCAGCATTCCGATTGAAAAAACACTGAAATCCATCGTGGTCGAAGGCGAAAACGAAGGCGAAATCGTCTTATTGCTGTTGCGCGGCGACCATGAGTTCAACGACATCAAAGCCGAAAAACTCGCAGGCGTGAAATCGCCGCTGACCATGGCAGACCCTGCCGCCATCCGTGCGCAGTTCGGCGCAAACGGCGGCTCGCTCGGCCCCGTCGGCTTCAAAGGTAAAGTTTATGCCGATTTCGCCACCGAAAAAGGCGCAGACTGGGTTATCGGCGCGAACGAAG
>ERZ772972.890-NODE-890-length-11014-cov-4.409435_pt1 | contig 11014 bp, 8 predicted proteins | sample MGYA00580673_ERZ772972 | MGnify/ENA primary metagenome ERZ772972 (study PRJEB29015, sample SAMEA2738051) | human oral metagenome | biome: human oral; feature: human-associated habitat; material: saliva | place: China | collected 2229 ... | reverse complement strand
GGCCGCTGCTGGTGCTCTTTATGGTAGCACTCTTCACGACGACGCCCTCTATGGGCATCCTTTCGGCAGGGGCACTTATCTTCCAGCTCCTCATCCTGCTCCTGAGCTTCGGCACGTATCAGGATACGCACCAGCCACGCGTCAGCCTCTTCATCGGGCTTCTCGTGGGTGTCCTCTCGCTGGTCTCTCCCGTCTATCTCCTACTGGTCCCCGTCATCATCTGGGGCCAATACCACCTGCGCTCCATCGCTTGGCGACCCATCATTGCGCTCCTCATCGGGGTGATCCTCCCGCTGTGGCTCTTCGTGCCCGTCCTTCTCTTGATGGGGAATGGGGCGCTGCAGGCCTATGGGGCTTTTGCGCTGAGAGCCTTCCCGCTCCCGATGCCCCAGGAGCTGAAGAGCTTTGAGGCCGTGCCCCTCGCCTCGTATGCCGTGGTGCTCGTCACCTTCTTCGTCGGCTACCTGCTCTATCGTCGCCGCTACTATCGGGAGAGTGTGCGTCACCGTGACCTCTTCTCGACGATGCAGCTCTATCCGCTCGTACTCCTTCTCGCTGTGCCCTTCGTGGCTGGCGAATCGGCTGCGCTCCTCCAGCTCACCCTGCTACCCATCGCCTTCCTCATCGCGCGAGGGATGGGTATGCTCCCGCAGCGTATGGCGCTCGTCCTGCGCTCCATCCTCCTCGTCCTGCTCCTCAGCCAGTATCTCTATGCGCTGGGGTTCTTTGAGCTCTTTCGCCGGGTAGGCTAAGGCGTTCTATCATTTCTCCTATTCCTCTCCTCTATGCATAACCCTAACAATGTACAGGTAGGGAGCCAAGTGCGCTTCCTCAATACGGTCGGGGGCGGGCGTGTGGCTCGCATCACCGCTGATACGGCTTGGGTCGAAGATGCCGACGGCTTCGAGATCCCCACACCGCTCAAGGACTGCGTCGTCGTCGAAGCGGGCGACACCTTCATCCCAGAGATTCGCCCTCCGAAGATCATTCAGGAGAAGCTCCGTCAGGGGCGTACAGAGCCTGCTGCTCCCGCCCCCAGCGAAGTGCGTCGCCCTGTAGCTCCTGCTCCTCGCCCTGCTCGTCCCCTGCGTGCTGGCGAGGATGAACTGACCGTACAGCTGGCTTTCCTCCCGCAGGATCGTGCTAAGCTCGGGCTGACGAACTACGAAGCCTACCTCGTCAACTACAGCGGCTTCACCCTCTACTACGTCTATCTGAGTGCCGTGGGTACGGGCTATAAGGTACGCTCTACGGGTACGATCGAGCCTCATGGCGATGCCTTTTTAGAGGAGTTCGCCCCAGCTGATCTCAATGACCTCGAGCAGCTCGCCATCCAGATACTTCCCTTCCACGACGGGAGGATCACGAAGCTGCAGAACCCCCTCTCGGTACGCTTCAAGCTCGAAGTGACGAAGTTCTTCAAGCTCCATTCCTTCCGCCCCAACGACTACTTCACCGACGATGCGCTGATGCTCCCTATCGTAGAGCGTGGCGCTGAGCAGGCGAAGCCCGAGGTGGACGCATCTGCTTTGGCCTCTGCCCTGCAGACGAAGAAGGAGGGCAAGAAGCCTGCTCCAAAGACTGCGCCCTCTGCTCCTCGTCGTGATGAGCCTCTCGTCGTCGACCTCCATGCCTCGGAGATCCTCGAGACGACGGCAGGTATGTCGAGCGCAGATATCCATGACTATCAGCGTGACTACTTCCACCGCACGATGCAGGAGCATATACGGGAGCGGGGGCGTAAGATCGTCTTCATCCATGGGAAGGGGGATGGTGTCCTCAGAGCCTCTATCGAGCGTGAGCTACGACGCAAGTATCCCACGTGCCGCTTCCAGGATGCGTCCTTCCAGGAGTACGGCTACGGCGCTACGCAAGTGACTATCGGCTAAGCGGCGGCTATGAAAGAGATCGAACGTAAGTTCCTCGTGACCTCGCTGGCTTTCCTCGCCGAGGCTACCGATGCGCTGCATATTGATCAGGGCTACCTCCACTCGACACGCCCCACGGTGCGCGTGCGTCGCCGTGGCGATCAGGGCTTCCTCACGCTGAAGACGCCCTCCGATGCCAAGGGGCTGGTGCGTGATGAGTACGAATATGAGATACCTCTGGCGGATGCCGAGGCACTTCTCGAGCTGTGCGGAGGGCACCGTCTGAAGAAGACGCGCTACCTCGTCCCCTACCACGGGCATACGTGGGAGGTCGACCTATTTGCTGGTCATCTCGAGGGATTCTGCCTGGCGGAGCTGGAGCTGAAGAGCGAAGACGAGACCTTCGACCTACCGCCCTGGGTGGGCAAAGAGGTGACGGGCGACCCCCGCTACTACAATAGTGCGCTGGCCCGAAGCAAACAATAATGGACTTAATTGGGTTAGTTCAGTATAGGACAGGGCGAATGCCCTCCCTCATTTGTCCGATTTAATCACACCCAATAAACAATTACACAGATGAAGTACGAACTCATCCAACTCCCTTACGCTCCCAATGCCCTCGAGCCTGCTATCAGCGCTGAGACCCTCTCTTTCCACCACGGTAAGCACCTCGCTGGCTATGTCAATACGCTGAACGGCCTCATCGAAGGCACGGAATATGCTGAGCTCCCTCTTGAAGAACTCGTTCGCAAGAGCGAAGGCGCTATCTTCAACAACGCAGGTCAGCTCCTGAATCACAACCTCTACTTCACGCAGTTCGGCCCCAACAAGGGTGGCCAGCCTACGGGTAAGCTCCTCGACGCTATCGTAGCTAAGTGGGGTAGCTTCGAGGCTTTCCAGAAGGAATTCCTCACGGCTTGTACCACGCTCTTCGGCTCGGGCTGGGCTTGGCTCGCTGCTAAGGCTGACGGCGAACTCGTCATCACGAAGGAGCCTAACGGTAGCAACCCTGTCGTCCAGGGCCTCCGTCCTCTCTTCGGTGTCGACGTATGGGAGCACGCCTACTACCTGAGCTACCAGAACCGTCGTGCTGATCACGTCAAGGATCTCTGGGCTATCGTCGACTGGGACGTCGTAGCCAGCCGCTACTAATCGTAGACGCTTCTTTTAATTCTCGATACTTCGCCCTCCGCTCGCCTCTTTGGGTGAGCGGGGGGCGAAGCCTTTTTATCGCGGGGAGAGGGCGGCAGTGCGGGAGAATTGTCGTAGCTTTGCCCGTGCAACAATTAATAGACACACTATGCAGCTGATCAAGAAGATTATCATCGGGCTCATCATCCTCGTCATCGTCGCAGCGGTCGTCTCGCTCTTCTTCCTTAATGAGGCACAGCGTATGATCGTCGGTATGGCAGCAGGCCTCGGCGTCATCAATCTCCTCGGCGTCCTCTACTTCGTGCAGAAGAATGCCGATGGGCGGAGCGAGAAGCCCAAGCACTAAGGGATAGCCCCGACTGACAAAAGACAAGCCCCAGACGGCTCATCGTACCTCCGAGAGAGGTGGGAGAGCCGTCTGGGGCTTTTTCGTGTAGCCCGCATCCCGTGCAGGCTAAGAGAAGGGCGAGCTTAGTCGACGAGGCGCATAGGGGGCTTGACGACTTCGGCAGCGAGCTTACGGCCACGTACTACGATGTAGATAGGTGTGCCGATAGCGGAGAATTCCTTCTTCACATAGCCCATACCGATACCCGTCTTGAGGGTGGGGGACATCGTGCCGGAGGTTACTTCGCCGATGATGTTGCCGTCTGCGTCAGCGATCTCATAGTGTGAGCGGGGTACGCCCTTGTCAGAGAGCTTGAAGGCGACGAGCTTGCGCTTGATGCCCTCGGCCTTCTGCTGCTCGAAGAATGCCTTGCTGGGGAAGTTCTTCTCGGGGATGAGCTTCGTGATCCAGCCGAGACCAGCTTCGAGGGGAGAGGTGGTGTCGCAGATATCGTTGCCGTAGAGGCAGAAGCCGACTTCGAGACGGAGCGTGTCGCGAGCGCCGAGGCCGATGGGGCGGATGCCTTCGGGCTTACCTGCTTCGAAGATAGCGTTCCAGATCTTCTCACCGTACTGGGGATAGAAGTAGATCTCGAAGCCACCAGCACCAGTGTAGCCCGTGTTGGAGAGGATGACCTCAGGGCAGCCAGCGAAGGTGCCGACCTTGAAGGTGTAGTAGGGGATGGTAGAGAGGTCTACATCCGTCAGGCGCTGCAGGACCTGCTGTGCCAGAGGGCCCTGGACGGCGAGCTGACCGACGTTGTCGCAGCTGTTCTCGAGGATAGCGCCAGCAGCGTTGTGCGACTGACACCAAGCCCAGTCCTTCTCGATATTAGCGGCATTGACGACGAGGAGGTACTTCTCATCTTCGTAGTGGTAGACGAGGAGGTCGTCGACGATACCCCCCTGTTCGTTGGGGAAGCAGGTGTACTGGATGTCACCGACCTTGAGCTTAGAGGCGTCGTTGGTGGTGATATCTTGGATGAACTGGAGGGCATTGGGGCCCTTGACCCAGAATTCCCCCATGTGTGAGACGTCGAATACGCCGACACCCTTGATGACGGTCATGTGCTCCTCGATGATCCCCGTAGGATACTCGATGGGCATATCATAGCCTGCGAACTCGTGCATCTTGGCACCTAAGGCCTTGTGGATCTCGGTGAATGGAGTTGTCTTCATGTTGGTTGCTTTAATGTAGTTTGTGAGCTGTACTTGCACATCAAAGGTAAGGAGTTCTACGGAACTAACCTATATAGCTTGACATCCTAAAATATTATAGAAAAGAAGCACCTTTCAGCCCACTTCTGTGGGTATCGAAGCGCTGTCTGTGCTGCCCTCTTCGTGTGGTCTCTTTGTGTCTCTTGCTGAGGGCACGCCGCTGTGTCGTATAAGGCCGTTTGCCCTTCCTCCGTGAGGGAGTGGTGTGCACCTATATTGGTCGGCGGGCTGACCTATATAGGTCGATGGTATGTACCTATATTGGTCACGACGCGAACCTATATAGGTCAGCCCGCCGACCAATATAGGTTGCTCCTCTTGTCTGAACTAAGGACTACTATATGGCTTTTGTAGTAGTCTCAAAATATAGCCCTCTTATTCTCCTCAAGCTTCATCAAATATCAATACATTGTCCCCAGCTATAAGCCACATATCAAGTGGTTATAGCTGGGGACGCTGCATTGTTTATGGATTTGAGATATACCGAGAGCATTATGCTCTTGGTGAGGAGTTAAATGACTCGTCTTAGTTTAAGCCTTCTTTCAGAAGGGGACTTAGGTTGGTATGTTAGCTCCAGATAATTTCCAGTGTAGCTGGAGACGAACCAAAGGGTGTCTTCTTCTCGCTCGAGAGGACTGATGACTTGTATCGTGTTGTTAGTTATTATTGTTGGATAAGGTCCGGAAGATAGTACACCATCTGCATCAGAAAGTACAACACGCATACTACCATCGTGAGAGAAGTATACCTGAGCGTCACATTCCTTATTTGAAGCATGTATTTGAATCCCAGACCATGCCGAACCAGATAGTGCAGCTTTACTTATGCTCATATTGATATCTGCTTTTTTGCAGGCAAAGCAGATGAGGGTGATAGCCATAATCAGTATTCCGCGAATCATGATTGTGGAGCGACTGTCAGGAGCCTGGCTGATTGACTTGGTAGACATAACTTTAATATTAGAGTTTCTTTCCTGTGAAGATACTAACAATTAAATAAGTACCCAACTGAATTCCAATTTGTCGGAGGCGTACAAGCGTGTGTCTACCGAGCGTATAGCGTGAAGCAATAAGGTGGGTAGAGGTGAAGCAGTAGTTGTTCGCTCTCATTCCAGTAGTAGTTTCGGGTGCAACCCAATAGTGGTTTGCATACGAAACCAATAGTTGTTTGACCCCCATACCAATAGTCGTCCGAGCACAGACCAATAGTGGTTCGCTTATTAGGGTGCGGTGGCTCGCCCACGAGATGCCCTCTCGAAGAGGTGCGGTGGGGCATTTCTCCCTCCTCCGTGAGGGGGGAGACTGGGCCCTCTCGGCTTGGGGGATTAGTCGTTGTAGTAAGGGGAATTGCTCCGAATTAAAGGCGCCTGCTTAGGGGCTGTATCTTCGCTGTGTGCCGCAGGGGGCAAAAGCGACCAGTACTGGTCAGCGATCGGACCAGTACTGGTCACCCCTGGTAACCAGTACTGGTCGCGACGTGAAGTAGTACTGGTCACTTCACCGACCAGTACTGGTTGAAAAATCGACCTTGTAGAGGGTTGTCGTACAGACACTTGTGAGGGCCTTATTGTATATGGTAGATTATCCGTTCCTTTACATAGCGTAAGCTCTTCACGCGGGAGGACGCGTCCTCTCTATCAACTAAATCCACACGCTGCCCACACTCCACGTGGGAAAGAGAATTAAGCAAAGAGAAGATAAGCCTATGAGACACATCCTACTTCTCCTCCTCGTCCTTGCCTTTGGCGGAGTCCTCAGAGCCCAAAGCCCCGATGAGGCGTGGCTGGAAGGGACCCTCGTCAGCAAGACGGACAAGACTCCCCTGGTGAATGCCTTCGTCGTACTGCGTACCGCCGACGGAGCGGACACGCCCTTTAGTGCGATCACCGATGAGAAGGGGTACTTCCTCCTCAAGGCCACGACGGGCACGTATCGCCTTGCAGCCACCTTCGTCCAGCAGACCATCATCCTTCGCCCTTCGCTGGAGCTCCCTGCGGGGCGGCTCCAGCTGGGTACGCTTCCCGTAGAGCTGACCCGCGAGCTGGAGGCGGTCGTCGTAGAGGGGAAGACTCCCCTTGTACGCTATGAAGGCTCGACCCTCATCTTCGGTGAAGCCGCCTTCGCCAAAGCCCGTGGGGGCAGTGTGCTGGATGGTCTGAAGCTCATCCCTGGTCTGCAGATAGAGGGCGCCAATAAGCTCAAGCTCTACGGCATCTCGGAGCTGACGGTCTACATCGATGGTCGAGCCCAGCGTATGTCACAAGACGAAGTCATCGCCCTCCTGCAAGGGATGGCCGTGAGCGAAATCGCTCAGGTCGAGCTCATCCGTGAGCCGGGTGTCGAGTACAGCGGTGTGACGACGCCGATCCTGAATATCAAGCGTAAGACGCGAGCCGACGAGGGTGTCAAGGGCTTCACTAGCCTGGTCGGTACTTACAATCAGCTCTTCTCCGAGCAGCTCTCTACTCGGGTCAATCTCAACTATGGTCGCAGCCGCTCCTACGTCTCCTACACGCTGGGGAATAAGCGCTATCGTGAGACCACGACCCTCTCCTCGGGAGTCGTCGATGACCTGCGTGTCGATCCCAGAGTCTCCCATCAGGTCGGTCTGGGTACGGACCTCACGCTGGGCAAGGGGCATTCCCTCGGGGCGCAATTCCTCGGGAACTATGCCGATGAGCGGCTCCGCTTCTCGCAGGGGATGAGTAATCGCATAAAGTGGTCGAACCTCTACGCCACGCTCTTCCATACCTTCCGCGCCAGTCGCTGGAGCCTACAGACGACCGCCGAAGGCTCGCGCGGGAGCTCTGACCTGCGCCGAGACCAGGGGGCTATGGATGTAGCGACCAAGGATGACAACCGATTCGCGCGTATCGCCCTGGACTTCACGCATCGCCTCTCGAGTATCTTCACACTCTACGCTGGTGCCGAGGTCAGCCGTGTAGCGGTAGACTCTCGCCTCACCAATAGAGCGGAAGAGCTGACGCTAAGAGAGTGGAATATCGAGGGCTATACGAAGCTGGGCTTCCGTCTGCCGAAGGTCTCTGGCTATGTGGGACTACGCATCGCAGGCGAAGACCGCAAGGGGAGCTTGGGAGGCGGCTTGGGGGACTTCTTCCGCTCAGGCTCTGAGCTTCTCACCTCCGCCTCCCTCCGCTACGCACCCGCCCGCGACCACGAGCTCTCCCTGACCCACTCCTCCAGCTATACGCGCCCGAGCTACCGTGATCTCCTTGGCTATACCAGCGTAGCCTCGGCAGCCTTCCTGCGCAAGGGGAATTCCGAGCTGCGGACATCATATCGCAGGGGTCTAAGCCTGAACTATACCTATATGCGGGCGGCGCAGCTGGAGCTCAGCTACACCGATACCGAGGATCCCATCGTAGAGGCTATGCCTCCTATGCTGGGTGGTGGGCTGGTCCTGCGTCGCTACAACCTCGACTACAGCCGTACGCTGCGTGCACTGCTGGTCCTGCCCCTCCCGCTGGTTAGCCAGAAGAAGTTCAGCTGGCTGGCGCTCACAATCCTCGCAGCCCAGCGCCAGTGGGATGCGGGGCACATCGAGATGACGGACTACAGCGCCGCGCTCAACACCCAGTTCGTCCAGCACCGTCATAGCTTCAGCCTCCCCTCGGACTGGACCGTCGACCTCGGTGTGACCTATTATAGTGGAGTGCTCTATGAGCTCTATCGCATCCAGCGCCAGTGGTGGGTCGATGCTTCGGTGAGCAAGCGTATGGGCAACCTACGTGCTACGCTCTCCGCCCGTGACCCCTTCAATACGAATATCGCGCGCGGGAGCTATAATCCGGAGGTCAACGGCCTGGCCTTTGAGCGTAATTGGCACTCCCCACGCCTGGAGCTTACCATCTCCTACAGCTGGGGGAAGAAGAGCGTCAAGGCGCAGGATACGCGTGCGCGGTATGATGACCTGAAGCGCCTCACTACGGGGGCCAGCGAAGGGATGAACACCCCCGCTCAGTGAGCCTATTAGCCGTATAAAACCTCCCTTACACTCCATCTAAATAGAGCCGAGGGGATAGCGAAGCCTGCTCGCTATCCCCTCGCTCGCTATCGCGAAGTCCCCCCGCATATCGTGAGGCGGCGCTTTTGCCTGCATCGAGTAGCCGTGGCTCGGGGGCTTTGTGCTCTGAGGGACGACAGCACGATATGTGCATTTTGTCTTGCTTTGTAGTACCTATTATATATGTAGGGGCGCAGCCTTTCTCCCGAGAGCACCGCCCCTACCGCTCGACGGACAGGCCACACATTGAGCACGCCATACGAGATTTCCGATGGTGCATTATCCGAAAGGATTTGAGCTGCATAGTGCCGATTATTTATTGAAAGGCCTTTGCCTTGATTGCCGAAGCAAGCGACACGACTGACTTTGCAGCTTGGTTGCAGTTCCTATTTCGTACTTTTGCAGCGGATTAAATGATTGGTTATGGAAAAAGAACAAAAGATCAAAGTGATACGCATCATTACGAGCATCGTTTTGCTAATGGCGACATATATTCCGGCTATTCCGGAAGAGATTCACATCGGATTATGTGCCATCGCCTATGTCATAATCGGTGCGGACATCGTCTATGCCGCCTTGCGTAATTTGTGCAAAGGGCAGTTTTTGGGTGAGAGTTTCCTTATGACTATTGCGACCGTCGGAGCATTTGTCATCGGAGAATACCCCGAAGCAGTGGCAGTGATGATGTTCTATCAGATTGGGGAACTTTTCTCCGATATAGCGGTGGAACGAAGCCGGGCTTCGATTGCGGCATTGATGGATATCCGTCCGGATTATGCTAATATTGAGAAAGAGGGAAGTCTAACACGGGTGTCTCCATCGGATGTCCCGGTCGGTAGTATCATCGTAGTGAAACCGGGAGAGAAAATACCATTGGACGGAAAGATAATCTCCGGAAGTACGACTCTCGACACGGCGGCGTTGACAGGTGAAAGCCTTCCGCGTGAGGTTTCCGAAGGCGATACCGTTATCAGCGGAAGCCTGAATCTCACAGGTGTTCTGCATATCCGTACGTCGGCGACATTTGGAGAATCGACCGTTGCGAAAATCCTCGATTTGGTAGAAAACGCGGATACAGGCAAGGCGAAGAGTGAAAAGTTCATAACCCGTTTCGCACGCTATTATACACCTGCTGTCGTGGCTGTGGCTGCATTGCTCGCCTTGGTTCCTCCGCTGATTGTGGGCGGCGAATGGCTTGTCTGGTTAAACCGCTCTCTGATTTTCCTGGTGATTTCCTGCCCCTGCGCACTGGTCGTATCCGTCCCACTGACGTTCTTTGGCGGAATAGGTGGAGCATCAAGAAAGGGTATCCTTGTAAAAAGCTCCAACTATCTGGAAATGATGGCGCATATAAAAACAGTCGTGTTCGACAAGACCGGGACTCTGACAAGTGGCAATTTCTCGGTCACTGCCATACATTCTCAAATGCTGTCGGAAGATGAGCTTATAGAATTGGCTGCATTGGCGGAAAGTTTTTCTGACCATCCCTTGTCGGCATCGATACGGGATGCCTGCAATCTGCCATTGGACAAAACAAGAGTGACCGGTTATGAGAATATTGCAGGCGAAGGAATCGTGGCAACCATCGACCATCGCAAGGTTTATGCCGGAAACGAAAAACTTATGTCGCGTGCCGGTGTGACACCCCAGTCATATGAAAAGATAGGTACCATTGTCCATGTCGCCGTAGACAGCGCTTATATGGGACATATCGTCGTTTCCGATAGCCTAAAGCCGCAATCCGCCGAGACCATCGCAAGGCTGAAAGCCTCTGGAGTTGGGAAAACAATCATGCTTACGGGCGACCGTAGTGATGTGGCTAAAGATATTGCCGGAAAAGTGAACATAGATGAGTTCCATGCCGAACTGCTACCGATAGACAAGGTGAGGTTTGTCGAAGCACTGCGTCAAGAACATGCCCGGTCTCCCATCGCTTTTGTCGGCGACGGCATCAACGATGCTCCGGTCATCAAACTTGCTGACATAGGCATTGCCATGGGGGCTGTCGGCAGTGACGCCGCCATTGAAGCCGCTGACGTCGTATTGATGAACGATAATCCCATGAATATCGTCGAAGGGATGATGATAGCGCGCAAGACGTTAAGCATAGTGAAACAGAACATCGTATTCGCCATCGGCATCAAACTCCTGATGCTGCTGTTGGGAGCGTTGGGCGTTGTCAACATGTGGGCTGCCGTGTTTGCCGATGTAGGTGTCACCATACTTGCTATACTCAATGCGTTAAGGAGCATACGTGTCAGCAATGTGCACCCTCGGATTGGACGGTCGACCTCGGTGTGACCTATTATAATGGAGTGCTCTATGAGCTCTATCGCATCCAGCGCCAGTGGTGGGTCGATGCTTCG
>ERZ772972.888-NODE-888-length-11025-cov-38.400000_pt1 | contig 11025 bp, 8 predicted proteins | sample MGYA00580673_ERZ772972 | MGnify/ENA primary metagenome ERZ772972 (study PRJEB29015, sample SAMEA2738051) | human oral metagenome | biome: human oral; feature: human-associated habitat; material: saliva | place: China | collected 2229 ... | reverse complement strand
TGCCGCGGCCGAGCACCACAACGTTCTTACCGTTCCAGTCGATGCCGTGGCGCTTGACCAGCTCAATGACACCGTTGGGGGTGCAGGGCAGCGGGGAATCCAGCGGCTCAGAAACGTTCAGCACGAGCTTGCCGAGGTTGGTCGGGTGCAGGCCGTCAGCGTCCTTCTCGGGGGCGATGCGCTCCAGCACGCGGTTGGTGTCCAGGTGCTTGGGCAGGGGTAGCTGCACAATGTAGCTGGTGCACGCCGGGTCGTTGTTCAGCTTGTCGATCTCTGCGTCGAGCTCTTCCTGAGTGATGTCACCGGGCAGGTCCACGCGAATGGAGTTAATACCGATCTCTGCGCAGTCGCGGTGCTTAGCGCCCACGTACGAGCGGGATGCGGGGTCGTCACCGACCAGGACGGTACCCAGGCCGGGGGTAATACCCTTAGCCTTGAGCGCCTCGACGCGCTCCTTCAGCTCTTCCTTGATGGCTGCGGCGGTTGCGTTACCGTCTAGAATCTGGGGCATTGTTTTTCCTTCCATAGGTTGCGGCGGGGTTCGCCGAAACGGACGGTCTGTGTGTTGAGTTCTAGGGTGTGTGCCTAGCAGGTACCACTCCCCCGCTACGTCCCGTAACGGGTGTAGCGGGCAGGGGCGGTAAAAGTATCAGGGCGAAATAACCCCGCCCGCTCAGCACCCGCGGGGGATGGTGAGCGAACGGGGTCATTCATGGGTCTACCAGTTCTCGCTACCCTGGTAGAGGGGGTACTTGGCGCACAGCGCCTCAACGCGGGCACGCAACGCAGCGATGTCCGGGTTCGGCAGCAGTACGGAAGCGATAATGTCGGCCACCTCGGTGAAGCCCTCAGCGTCGAAGCCGCGGGTCGCCAGCGCGGGGGTACCGATACGCAGGCCGGAGGTCACCATCGGCGGGCGCGGATCGTTCGGCACGGCGTTACGGTTGACGGTAATGCCAGCGGCGTGCAGCAGGTCCTCTGCTTCCTTGCCATTGAGGGCGTGGTTGCGCAGGTCAACGAGCACCAGGTGAACGTCGGTACCGCCGGAGGCGATCGACACGCCGGCGTCCTTCACGTCCTGCTGCAGCAGGCGGTTCGCCAGAATCTGTGCACCCTCAACGGTGCGCTTCTGACGGTCCTTGAACGCCTCAGATGCGGCAACCTTGAACGCGGTAGCCTTCGCAGCAATCACGTGCATGAGCGGGCCGCCCTGCTGACCGGGGAACACTGCGGAGTCAATCTTCTTCTTCAGCTCCTCGGTGCAGAGGATGAAGCCGGAACGGGGACCGCCCAGAGTCTTGTGCACGGTCGAGGAAACCACGTGCGCGTGCGGGACGGGGTTCGGGTGCAGACCCGCAGCCACCAGACCCGCGAAGTGAGCCATATCCACCCACAGGTATGCGCCGATTTCGTCAGCAATCGCGCGGAACGCAGCGAAGTCCAGCTGACGGGGGTACGCGGACCAGCCGGCAATAATCAGCTTGGGGCGCTCAGCAAGAGCCAGTTCACGCACCTGCTCCATGTCAACGCGGCCAGACTCGTCCACGCTGTACGCCACAACGTTGTACAGCTTGCCGGAGACGTTCAGCTTCATGCCGTGGGTCAGGTGGCCGCCGTGTGCCAGGGACAGACCCATGATGGTGTCGCCGGGGTTCAGCAGCGCGTGCATGACGGCGTTGTTCGCCTGCGCACCGGAGTGGGGCTGAACGTTGGCGTGCTCGGCACCAAAGAGTTCCTTCACGCGGGAAATAGCGAGGGACTCAACGATGTCAACGAATTCGCAGCCGCCGTAGTAGCGGCGGCCGGGGTAACCCTCAGCGTACTTGTTGGTCAGTACCGAGCCCTGGCTTTCGAGGACGGCACGGGGGACGAAGTTCTCGGATGCAATCATCTCGAGGGTGTTCTGCTGGCGCTTGCGCTCCAGCTCAATGGCTTCTGCAACCTCGGGGTCAAGGTCGGCGAGGGGCATCTCGAGGATCTTCTGCTCGGACATTACGCTCCTGGGAGTGTTTTTGCGTTATCTTCGGTCGCTCATCATCGGGGTTGCCGCGGCGTACGCCGGGCGGTCTTCAGGAGGCGGCGCGCGCCTCCGGCTGAAAACCCTGAATGAAAAAATATGAGCTACACCTCATAATACCGTAAAGCCCGCTTTCCTTCGAGAAGGAAAACGGGCTTTACAAAGCATCACGATGAAGTTTTACACCGCCACCGCAGGGCATATAAACCGCCCTTTAGGCTTATCGGCGGCATCCAAGCGGGTCTACAAACCCTACGCCTGACGCAGGATAGCGGAAGCATACTCCAGGTACGCCTCGCGAGCGCTCTCCTTCTTACCGCCAGCGACCAGCTGGGTCTGCACCACGTAACCGGTCAGCACCGACAGCACCGCGGCACCGATAACGGTCAGCCACTCTTCAAGCTCCTCTTCGGTGAAGTCCAGCTCAGCGGCACCCCAGGCGCGGTAGCGCTCCAGGGACTGATCGCGCAGGTAGCTCAGCTGTTCAGACACCACGGTCGCCAGCTGCGGCATTGCCACAGCCTCGCCCCAGGTGACGAGCAGGTGACGGCGAATCTTGGGGGTGTCCAGCACCTTCAGGCACCCGAACACGTAGTCCCAGGGCTGTTCGGCGCGGATGCGGTCGAAAGGCGCCATGTCCATGCGGGCTGCCGCCAGAATAATCTCATCCTTGGAAGAGAAGTGGTTATAGATCGCTCCAGCGGACAGGCCGGTGGCCGCAATAATGTCGCTCATCGAAGCCTTCTGATAACCGTGCTTGATGAAGCATTCGCGGGCGGTCTCTACAATCTGAGAACGCCTGTTCTTTTTGTATTCTTCGCTGACTTTAGGCACATCCTAATCCTAGCGAACTTTTAGCCCATCCGTGCGCATCCCGGTCGCCGTTGACGCGCCCTCGTGCGCAAATTCGGCGCAAAATAGAGCAAAAATTCTATAAATACGGCTGCCCACAATACGGATGCCCAACGTGAATGTCTCCGCGCGGGTATCCTCATGCAGATGCCCCAGCACCGATGTCCCAATGCAGACGTCCCAGCACGGATGTTTCAGGTAGAGAGCACGAAAAAGCGGGGCATCCCAGGCTCACCCAAAGGTTCACCCCAGAATGCCCCGCTCACAGCGGGTAGCTCAGCGCAGGCTGAGCCCGCTACACGTTCTAGTGGAAGAAGTGGCGGGTACCGGTCAGGTACATGGTCACGCCAGCAGCCTTAGCCGCCTCGATAACTTCCTCGTCGCGGATCGAACCGCCCGGGTGCACGACGGCACGCACGCCGGCGTCCAGCAGCACCTGCAGGCCGTCGGCGAAGGGGAAGAACGCATCGGATGCGGCAACCGCACCGCGGGCACGCTCGTTGCCTTCACCGCCGAGAGTGTTCGCACGCTCGACCGAGAGCTTGCAGGAATCCACGCGGTTCACCTGGCCCATGCCGATACCCACAGCGGCACCGTTATCGGCAAGCAGAATAGCGTTGGACTTGGGCGAACGCAGTGCACGCCACGCGAACTCGAGGTCGCGCAGGGTCGCCTCGTCAGCTGCCTCACCGGCGACCAGGGTCCAGTTCTTCGGGTTATCACCCTCAGCCTGCAGGCGGTCAGCCTCCTGGAAGAGTGCGCCACCGGAAATGGGGCGGTACTCGATAGCCTCGCGGGCAAAGCCCTCGGGCAGAACCAGCAGACGCAGGTTCTTCTTCTCGCGCAGGATCTCCAGCGCCTCGGGCTCGAAGCCGGGAGCCACAATCACCTCGGTGAAGATGCCCTTGACGGTCTGAGCCATAGCGGCGGTCACCGGACGGTTAGCGGCAATCACGCCACCGTATGCGGACAGCGGATCGCAAGCGTGCGCCTTCGCGTGAGCATCCGCAATCGGGTCAGCCGCGCCGGGGGTTGCCACAGCAATACCGCAGGGGTTGTTGTGCTTGATAACGGCAACAGCCGGCTCGTCGAAGTCGTAAGCGGCACGCAGAGCGGCGTCAGCATCAACGTAGTTGTTGTAGCTCATCGCCTTACCGTGCAGCTGCTCCGCCTGAGCAATGCCGGGGGCTGCGGCGGGGTCAGCGTACAGGGCGGCGCGCTGGTGCGGGTTCTCGCCGTAACGCAGGGTCTCGCTACGCTCAAAGCCCAGGCCTGCGTACGGGGGCCAGAAGTTAGCGTCCTCATCCTGCAGGAACTGGGATGCGGTCCAGGTAGCCACAGCGGTATCGTACGCGGCGGTGTGGGCGAACGCGCCAGCAGCAAGGCGGCGGCGCTCATCCAGGGAGAAGCCACCGTTCTTAGCGGCCTCAACAGTGCGTGCGTAGTCGGCGGGGTCCACAACAATTGCGACGGCGTCGTGGTTCTTCGCGGCAGCGCGAACCATGGAGGGGCCACCAATGTCGATCTTCTCGATGATGGCGTCCTGATCGGCGCCGGACGCAACGGTCTCAACGAAGGGGTACAGGTTCACAACCACCAGGTCGAAGGGCTCGACATCTAGCTCGCCGAGGGTGTCGATGTGCTCCTGCTTGCGGCGATCAGCCAAAATACCGGCGTGGATGCGCGGGTGCAGGGTCTTCACGCGGCCTTCAAGGCACTCGGGGAAACCGGTCACTTCGGTCACCTCGGTGACGGGTACGCCTGCTGCCGCGATGGTGGATGCGGTGGAGCCGGTGGAGACCAGCGCGACGCCAGCCTCGTGCAGGCCGCGGGCGAACTCCTCCAGACCGGTCTTGTCGTAGACGGAAATGAGGGCGCGGCGCAGGGGCACGCGATCGAGCTCAATGAGAGACACAAATACTCCGATGCTTTAGACGTGCACGCCGGCTCTCGGCGGCACAGCTGGTGGATGGACGTAGCCTGCCAGGTTCGACAGGATATGTGTGGGGGTATTCCCCGCCGCTGGGCACCTTCCCCTCAGGGGTACTCGGGTGCCACAACGGAACGTGTGTGGGCGGCGGGGTGTGAGCTCGGCTCATTCCGCCGCGAAAATCTAGTGGGCGGAATTAGCTGCCAGATGTAGCGCCGTGAGATTCAGCCAGGGATGCGATGGTCTGCACGAGCAGGCAGCGCTCCTGCACCTTAATGCGTTCGTGCAGGGTCTCTTCGGTGTCGTCGTCCAGAACGGGCACTGCCGCCTGGGCGAGGATGGGGCCGGTGTCAACGCCCGCATCCACAAAGTGGACGGTCAGGCCGGTAATCTTCACACCGTGCGCCAGGGCATCACGCACGCCGTGCGCGCCCGGGAAAGAGGGAAGCAGGGCGGGGTGGGTGTTAATAATGCGGTTGCTGAAACGCTCGACCAGCTGCGCGTCAACAATGCGCATGAAGCCGGCGAACACAATGTAATCGGGGTCGTAGGAAGCGATCTTTTCTTCCAGCGCGCGGTTCCAGGAGGGGCGGTCGGCGTAGTCGCCGGGCTGCACCAGGAAGGTGGGTACACCAGCCGCCTGGGCACGTTCAATACCCAGACAGGGCTTGTCGGCGCCCACTGCCGCAATGTCGAGGGGAAGCTCGCCCGCTGCTACAGCGTCGAGGATGGACTGAAGATTCGTTCCGGAGCCGGATACCATAACCACAATTCGCACCCGACTAGTATAACCCGTCTCACACCCTTATCCAAAGGGGGGTAAGAGGTTCACAACGCCCCCAAAGCCCAAAGGTGAGCACAAAGAAACCCCGGCGGGATGAATCCTCACTGGGGTTCACTGGAGTTCATGGGGGGGGCGCTGGGGTTTACTGGACGCAAACTCAACAGGTCGCGAGCTCAATAGGCTGCATACTCAATAGGTCGCGGGCGCACGGGACGGTACCCTTATAGGTATGTCTACTCCCCCGCAGAACAACCCGAACAACATGCCGCAGCAGCCCACCCCGAACAACGGCGCACCGCAGAACCAGCAGGTTCCGCCGCGAGCGCCGCAGCAGGCACCGCAGAACATGATGCCGCAGCATCGGGGACCTCAGGGCAAGAAGCCGCGCAAGACCATCGACCCCATCGAACAGCAGAAAGCGAATATTCGCACCTCGCTCATGCTGATCGTTGCCGCGCTGGTCATTTTTGCGGCGTCTTCCTTCGTGCTCTCCACGATGCCGCTTTTCCTGGCGCTCTTCCTCTTCGCGCTCGCCGGCATCGCCCTGAGCATTATTGCGATCGTGCGCACCGCAGTCTACCGCGGTCCCTGGTTCTTCTACATTGCCGCGGGCGTCAGCATTATCTACGGCGCTATGACCCTGCTCGGCGGCATCGGTCTTGCCTTCATGCCCGGCGCGCAGGAGTACCGTGAGTGCCGCGCCGCCGCGCTGACTCAGACCGACATGTACACCTGCGACCAGAAGTTCCAGGGCACGATGGACAAGCTCACCGGCGCATCCAGCTCTAGCTCTTCATCCGCGCGCTAGTTCTTCGTGCGCGCGGTAGAACCCTGAGCACTAGAGCCCTGGGCGCTAGAACTATGGGACTTCGAGGAGCTGACATCCAGCGGGGGCAGCTCCACGGTAGAGGCCTCATCGGTCACCAGCGGAAGCACACCGGTCTGGCTACGAACCTCAAAGATACGCTTCATCGCCTGATCAGCGGAGAGAACATCCAGCTCGCGGTCCACAAAGTCGCGCTCTGAACCCTTCTTCTGCTTCTTACGTGCCGCCTTAGCCGCCCGCTTCGCTTCGCGCTTCTGCTCACGCTCATGCGCGCGGTCGCTGGCACGGCTCTGCGCGGAATCCTGCGCGGCAGATTCAGTGCGGGCGGCATCGGCTGAGCCATCCTGCACTGCGTCACCCTGCCCTGAGTCACCCTGCACTGCGGCAGGCTGTTCAAGGCCAAAACCGAAGTACGCCATGATGCGGCTCGCGCGGCCCTTCGAGCGCGGTGCCTGTTCTGCGGACTCATCGACAGCGCGCTCACGCTCCACAGGTTCAGCAGCCTCGTAGACGGGCTCCTGAATCAGCTCGCGGGTCTCCTCATCGGAGGGGTCGTGAGCGTACGCGGCGGGGTCATAGGTGCTGTGTTCGTACGTAGCGTGCTCGCTGGAGGCAGGCTCGGCGGCATCCTCAACGTGCGCAGACTCAACGTGCGCAGACTCAACGTGCGCAGAGTGCAGGTAATCGACCTGCTGAACGGCCTCAATCGGCTCGTACTCTTCAGCCAGGCTCTCTTCAGCAATAGCCTCTTCGGAAGCCGGCTCCTGAGCAGCGTCCACAGTGGGTTCCGCTACTACAGGCTCTTCAGCCGATACTTCGCGCTCTGCAACAATCTCAGCGAAAGCGTCCGCCGCCGCACGCTGCGCCAGCTGCTCGGTCGCCTCCACGGGGACGGCAACCACAGGCTCCTGCGGATGCACCGGGACATGACCGGTCGCCACCTCAGACACAACAGACTGCTCGGATGCTACAGACTGCTCGGCCTCAACAACGTTCTCGGAATCCTGCGCGCGTGCCGCTTCCTCAGCTTCACGCTCAGCGGCCTCACGCTCTGCAGCTTCACGTGCTGCGGCTTCCTCAGCCTCACGCTCCGCACGCTCTGCCCGTTCCTGGGCACGCTCCTGCGCACGCTGCTCACGATGCTGCGCAAAACGCTCGCGGCTCTGGGCAAAACGCTCACGAGTCGATGCCGTAAAGCTCATCAGACGCTCACCCAGGTTCGGGCGCTCATCCGCAAAACGAGGTAGCTCACGGCTGCTATCCGGCACCAGGGCGCGGCTCAGCAGCATACCGAAAGTCACGCCGGCACCCACCGTCAACGCGGTATGCGCCGCAAAAGTCAGCGGCTCAGCCCCAACCTCCGTAAAACGACCAATACCCAGAGAACCGTACGAAATCCAGCCCAGCCACAGGGCGCCAAACGACGTCAGAATACCGGTCACCACGCCCAGCGCCACGGCAGAAATCAGCGCAGACAGCGGGCGGAACGGAACCTTCAGGGCAACCCACTCATCCAGGTGATCCTCACCCTCACGCAAGAACCACCAGCCAGCAATCGCACCGGCAGCCAGCGGCACCAGCAGACCCAACAAACCGAACGTGCCCATCGACTCGGGCACAGCGCCCAGAATCGGAAGCATCGGCAAAGTACCAACATCGCTACTGGTCAAACCAACCGAGGTACCCGCGCCAAAGGAGAAACCGGCGCCGGTCGACCACGCAATCGCATAAATCACCAGGTTCGGCAAGAAACCCAACTGCAGCAGAGTCACCGCGGTATCACCCACAGCGCCCGCGTGCAGCTCCTGATAGGTGGCAACAATCTGCGACCAACCCGCCAAAATACCGATGCCCAAAAGCACCGCACCCAGACCAATCAGCGCCACAAAAGCAACCACCGCAGCACGCACCACAGCCCAGGCGTACGAACCCGCCCAACGCGAATACTGACTCATCTGCGAAATCTGCTCCGCAGTATCAACACCCACCATGCGCGAGAGCGAACGCGCCTCACGGTAGCCACCCCACATCAAACCAGCCACCACAATACCCAAAGGCACCAGGGCAGCATTCAACGCCTGAAGAGGCTGCGGATGCGGGCTCGCCCAACCGTACATCGCCGAACTAATCAGCGCATAGGTCACCGAACCGGACAGCACCGGAATCAAAAACTCACCCTCATACGAGGCGCGCGCCAGGCGACGACCCGAACGATAACAGAGCAGCAGCGGCAGAATACTCAAACCCAGCGGCACCAGCGTCATCGTGCCGGCAGAAGCACCAAAAGCAGCCGCAAGATCCAGGGGAACACCGTGAATCAGGAGCCACAGGTGCGCCGACATGGCGGCCACGGAGGAGAACTCCATGTCGCCAAAGCCCTTGGTCGCCCACACGGCAGACATCGCCGCAAACACTGCAACAGCAGAGAACAGGGCAGTAACAATTAGCTCAACAACACCCTGAAGCCACAGAGGCATGGGCATGGAATAACGAGAGATAGGTGAGGTGCTTTTCATCGTCCTTCAATCATGCCACGAATTAACGACGAAACCCGCCTCCGATTAACACTCGAAAGCGGGTTCTCACAACTATTCACACAGGGATTCACGCGAGGAGGCGCATCCGGCAAAGTTTTAATCCTCAGTCCACGGGTTGGAAGCCTGAACACCCCAGGCGCGATACACCTGCGCCTTAGAAGAAATCAGCTCCAAATCATAAGCGCTCGCGCTCGCCGCCATCAGACCCTCCAGGGCGGCGGTAGGCAACGGACCAGCATCGTCACGACCCACGGCATGCACGCCGCGCGGCGCCTGACGGCCAGCCCACTCGAGGCTCACACGCGCATCCACATTAATAACGTGGTCGCCAAAGCGCTCAAGAAGTTCGGTAATCCAGCGATCAGTTTCCGGGTAGGGGTACAGGCCCTTCAACTCACCAATACTCAGCACAGAAATGTACATGTGCCGGAACGAGCGGCGGCGCAGAAAAGCGACCACGGCGGGGTCTGGATCCGCCTTACGGATCTCCGCAAGAACGTCGGAGTCCAGGAGCATACCGGAGAAATTCATACCCCTAATGCTACGCTACGCGCAGACCGGCGTACTCAATAGCGGGGATGCCCTCGGGGTTGGGCAGAAGAAGGAAGTTCAGGAACTCGTCGCGCTTAGAAGAAATGCGGGAGTAATCGTCAATGCTGACTGCGGTGTATCCGCCTCGCGCGGGGACAGCTGCGGCACGCAGGCTTTCCTGGTAGGAGCGGGAGGGGTTCAGAGAGATTGCTGCTTCGGTTGCAGAGCCGTTGTACATGTGACAACCTGCGCCGTGAGTGGCGCGATCCTTTCGCGTTGCTCTTGTCTGTACCAATTACCACCGGTTATTCCGGTGGTGAATACAAACCGCTTCGTCATCCGAGCCACCCGTGAACATGGGGTTGGCGTTCGACCATAGTCGGAGCTTATCAGTCGAAACTCTTGAAGCTGGGTTTAGCTTACAGCATTTTCTCAAGTTAAGTAAAGCGTTTTTTGAAAGAGATTTAGATTATTAGCATTTTGGCTTGTGGGAACGTTTTAAATGGCGGGAATTTTTGATACTGCGCGGAATATCTTATGTGAATACAGGTGTTTTTATGCGTTAAAAACTCCCCCGCCAAAAATACGAAACACGCCCCAAAACACCGCTCAATAGTCGCCCCAGCCACCAGCTCGGCAACCAGCCCGGCAGCCACCCGCAAATGACCGGCGACAAGGCGCAAACCCGCACGATACGCGATAATGAGCTGGTGAGCGCCAACAACCCCTTCCCCGAAATTCCCGTCACCGTACCGCAGATCATTCGCCAGGCCGGGCACCGCACCTACCAGCGCGGTGTCGCCTACCAGCGCAACCGCGAAGTCATCCGCTACAGCTACGACGAAGACGAGCGCACCCTCACTGGGCTCGTCAACGGAAGCACCATCATCCCCTACGAAGTGACCATTCGCTTCTTCCCCGCCATCAGCGGCTCCGCAACCTTCACCGCCCGCTGCACCTGCCCCGTGCTCACCGATTGCAAGCACGCCGTAGCGCTCATGCTCACCGCGCTCGACCGCGCCTCCGTAGCGAAAAAGGCACTCAGCGAACACCCCGGACCTGTCGGCGTACCCTCTGCCGCCTCTGCCCCCTCTGCCGCGGCGAAGGGTGCGGCAGAGGCAAAGGGATCGGTAGGTTTAAGGAGCGCGGATGTTGCGGAGGCGAAGAAGTCCGCCGACCCGCTCGCGGCGCTGCGCGCCTCCGGTGCACTCACCACCGCGGCAAAACTGCCCGCGCCCGATGCGGAGGCTGCCGAGCCCGAAAACCCCCAGGGAAGCTTTGCGCTCAACGAGCTAGGCTCCTCCCCCACTGCGCTCGACCCCACAGCGCTCGATGGTGCCGCCTCCAAAATTTCTGCCTGGCGGCGCGACCTCTCCTCCGTTCTTTCCGCACTTCAGGACCTTGCGGGCATTGATTCGATGCGCGTGAGCGGCGCCCTGGATTTCTCTCTGAGCGTCTCCGGTTCCTACGCGCGCGGCCGCAATATGCCCGGCGCAACCCCCAGCATTAACCTGCTCGCCCGCCCGCTCATGGCGTCCAAAACCGGGC
>ERZ772972.887-NODE-887-length-11026-cov-4.668945_pt1 | contig 11026 bp, 15 predicted proteins | sample MGYA00580673_ERZ772972 | MGnify/ENA primary metagenome ERZ772972 (study PRJEB29015, sample SAMEA2738051) | human oral metagenome | biome: human oral; feature: human-associated habitat; material: saliva | place: China | collected 2229 ... | reverse complement strand
AAGGTTTAGTAGTAGAATTTAATTTCCAGGAAATACTCAAATTAATTATACCAATATAGCGAAAGAAGGTCAAATTATTATGAAAGAGTTTTACAACGTATTAAAAGAGCGTTTAGAAGAAACGGACATGTCTGTATATAAGTTGTCGAAGGAGACAGGAATATTTCAGCAAACATTATATGCGATAGTCAATGGCAATACATCTAATCCTAGACTAGATCACGCTGTTAAAATAGCGAAGGTATTAGATATCGACTTAAACAAATTGAAAGAAGGTGTTTAAATGCAAGAACCTTACAATGCTTACCTGGAAAAAATAGAAAACCCAGATCATTGGATAAGTAGAAATGAATTGAAAAAATTCTTACAGATGGATAAGTCAAAAGACAAGTTCAACAAGTTTATTAAAGAAATAGAAAGTTTAGAAAATTCATTCTTATATATCCAGGGAACACTGGCAACTAATAAGACTTTCAACAAGGTAAGAATTTATAACTATATTAATCAAAAAAATAGAGAAAGGGAACGTAACAATGCTAAAAACTAAAATAAAAAGAAAAATCAAAAAAGATAAACTAAATGTTATTTATTGGACGGTGCTGGTCGTTAGTGCTTGCTTCTTAACACTTACTAACATTGATTGGCAATTAATCGGAGGAATTGCAACGGGAATAATTGCAATAGTTCAATTCTTATTTGATAAAGATTTCAGTAAAAAATATTTTGAATAAGGAGAAAAAGAATGCAAAAACAACATTATGAGTATTACACCCCAATAATTGAATGGGCTGAAGAAAAAGGAATTTTAGAAACTGGTAGACTTACCAAGCAATTACTTAAGTCTAGTGAAGAATGCCTGGAGTTGCAAACAGCTATAGAAAGCTATGAGAATGGCAACAAAGAAGCTATTGAAGAAATAAAGGATGCAATTGGTGATATATACGTTACATTGGCCATCTCAACAAGAATGAGAGCCAAGAACCCATATATAATCTTTAAGCTGATTAAGCTTACTGATCATAAATTACCAATGGCCGTTGATTATAAATATTACATCGTGGAGTTAAAAAGGTTAGACCTTAGCTTATACGATACTTTCATATCAGAGTCAATCACAAACTTAGATTTAAAAATTGCTAAGTATGTTGAGTTTCTGGACTTTATCGCTAAAGATTACAACTTAACACTTTGCGAATGCATAGAAGCGGCTTACAATGTGATTTCTAAGAGAACTGGAAAAATGATCGATGGTAGCTTTGTAAAAGAAAAGTAGGTGTTAGTATGACTGACAAAGAGATGATGAAAAACATTGATAAGAAGGCGGTTGGTGAACGTATAAGAGAAATTAGACTTAGACAAGGTTTGACATTAGCAGCTTTTGGAGAACAATTTTGCGCCAGAAAAGGCAATGTACAACAATGGGAAATAGGTGTTTCCTTACCATCAAAAAGAAGAATAGCTAAAATGTGCAAGATTGCTAACATTACAATAAATGAATTGTTATATGGTTATAATTTCAACTTATACGATGAAGTCGAAAAGCTTTCTAATAAAGAGAAATTACTATTAGCTAAACGATTGTTAGAGGATGTAACAAATGAAGAATAAAATCAATAAAAAAGAGGTTGGCCAAAGAATAAAGTTTATAAGACTCAATAGAGGTTACACAATACAAGGTTTTGGAGATTTATTTGGAGCAAGTAGAGGAAATGTTCAAGCATGGGAAAGTGGTGCATGTTTACCTAATAAAAGAAGATTGCAAAAGATAGCACAAATGGCCAACATTGACGTTACAGAATTGCTTTATGGAAACCAAAATAATAGAGATCAAGAGGTAGCTGGAGTTTTACAAAAAAAACCTAACAAGAAAGAAGTAGGTAAAAGGATATTTTCAATAAGAAAAAACATGAATTTAACATTAGAACAGTTCGGACTTATTTTACAAGTAGGTAAAAGTAATGTATCTGTTTGGGAATTAGGAAAATCTTTGCCAAGGCGTGAAAAATCAATAGAGATAGCTAAACTTGGGAAAATATCCGTTGAAGAACTGTTATATGGAAAAGAAAAGGAAATAAAAGACTTAAAAATTAGATTGTTAAACTTACCAACTAAGGAAAGAATTAAATTAATAAATGAAGTGTTAGGGGTGAGTGAGAAAAATGAAAGAATACAGAATTAATTTTAAAAAATTAATAATTGAAAGAAGGTTAAGCATAACTAAAGTTTCAAAAGACACTGGAATTTCAAGAACTACATTAACGGGGTTATATTACCACCCTGGTAGAGGTATTCAAATAAAAACTTTAAATACATTATGTAATTACTTTGATATTACACCATTAGAGTTGTTTGAAGAAGTAAAAACAATTTAAAGGAGGTGAAACCAATGAAGAACTACAGAATAAAACTTTGGGAATTATTAGCTGAAAGAAACTTAAAAATTACACAAGTATGCAAAGATACTGGTTTAAGTAGACCAACACTAAACGCCATTAAATATGGAAGGAGCAAAGGTATTCAATTAGAAACCGTTGATGTTCTTTGTAACTACTTTAAAATTACACCTGGTGAATTGTTTACTGAAGTACAACCCGTTAAGCCAGTATATCCACAAAGAAAGAAAAAAAGCAGTTATTAAAAAATAACCGCTATATAAACTACTTACTTATATTTTAACACGAAAAGGAGAAATAAACAACATGACAAATAGAAAAGATATTAACGGCCCAGATCATTACAAAATTGGAGATAGTAACTTAATAGATAGTATTCAAAATATTGTCGATGACTTTGGAAGTGCATGCCAAATGAACTTAATTAAATATAGCTGTAGAGCCAACAAAAAACATGAAGATCCAAGGGAAGATATTAAAAAAATTATCAGATATGCAAATTATTGGTTAAACGATCTGGAAGGTAAAAAAGCAAGCGAACCGAGGTTTATTAAAGAAGAAACTAACCATCAAGAAGAAGATTTCAGCCCGTTTGACAAGCTAAAAGAAATGCTATCACCACAAGAAAAAGACTTCTTACAAGATAAGAAAATAGTAATGGTTAGAATGGGCCACGATAACTTTATATTAGATGAAGAAGAAGCGAAAAATCTTATCGATATGATAGGGGGTAAAATTTATGGTGAAGATTAATAAATTAGAGATAGAGAACGTTAAAAGGGTTAAGGCGGTTCAGATAGAGCCTACACCGAATGGACTTACTGTTGTTGGTGGTAGAAACGGTCAAGGTAAAACTAGTGTGCTGGACTCAATTGCCTGGGCGTTGGGTGGTAATTCTTACAAACCATCTAACCCGCAGCGTGAAGGTAGTGTTGTACCACCGATTATTAAAATACAGCTTGATAATGGGCTTATAGTCGAACGTAAGGGCGAAAATGGAACTCTTAAGGTAATTGATCCAAGTGGTAAGAAGGCTGGCCAAAACTTACTAAATAGCTTTGTTGAACAGTTTGCCATCAACTTACCTAAATTTATGGAGATGAACTCTAAAGATAAGACTAAGGCGTTATTAAATACAGTGGATGGCCTTGGTGAAAAGATTTACCAACTAGAGCAAGAAGAACTAGAACTTTATAATAAACGCCGAACAGTTGGCCAAATTAGAGACCAGAAGAAACATTATGCTGAAGAACAACCCTTTTACAAAGAAGTTGGTAATGAAATAGTAAGCGCTTCTGAATTGATTAAGGAACAACAAGAGATATTAGCTAGAAATGGTGAAAATCAACGTAAAAGGGATAACCTGGAGAATTTAACTGCTAAGCAAACACTGGCGATGAAAAAGAAAGCTGAATTAGAAAGACAATTGCTAGAAGTAAGCAACGAGTTAGAAACTCTTGAAAGTGACATAGAAATAGCTAATAAAGATGTTGTTGACTTAATAGATGAAAGCACTGAAGAACTTGAACAAAGTATCGAGAATATCGAAGAAATTAATAGGAAAGTTCGCGCTAACCAGGATCGTGAGAAAGCTGAAATGGATGCTGAACACTATGCCTTACAATATAAAGATTTATCAGATGAAATAGATGCATTACGAGAACAGAAGCTGGCCTTGTTAAACGGTGCTAATTTACCACTAGAAGGGCTTAGCGTTGACAATGGTGTAATTACATACAATGGACAACCTTGGGATAATATGAGCGGTTCTGAACAGCTTATAGTGGCAACTGCGATAGTTAGAAAGATAAACCCACAATGTGAGTTTGTCCTGGTCGATAAGTTAGAGCAAATGGACTTAGAAACGTTACTAGACTTTGCTAACTGGTTGAAAGATAACAAGTTACAAGCAATAGCAACACGAGTAAGCACTGGTGAAGAATGCCAGATAATAATTGAAGATGGTTATGTTAAAGAGCGAAAAGTTGAAGAACCAACTAAACCTAAATGGTTGGAAAATGAGGGGGGTGAATTTTAATGAAGATTACACGAGGTAAAAGAGCAAGAGCGCAAAAGGTTGTTATTTATGGAACTGAAGGGATAGGGAAAAGTTCACTAGCTGCACAATTTCCAGAACCTCTGTTCATAGATACAGAAGGATCAACAGACAATATGGACGTTGCCAGACTGGATAAGCCAACAAGCTGGGTGATGCTTAATAATCAGATTGCATTTATTAAGGCAAACCCAACAGTGTGTAAAACACTGGTAATAGATACGATTGACTGGGCCGAGTCGCTTTGTGTTGATAATCTTTGCGCTATGCATGGTAAGAAAGGTATTGAAGATTTCGGTTATGGTAATGGTTATGTGTATGCAAAAGAAGAAATGGGACGTTTCCTAAACAGATTACAAGATTTAATTGAAATAGGGATAAACGTGGTGCTTACAGCACATGCGCAAATTAGAAAGTTTGAATTACCAGATGAAATGGGATCATATGATAAATATGAACTGAAACTTGGTAAAAAGACTAGTTCACAAACAGCGCCACTTGTAAAAGAATGGGCTGATATGGTTCTATTCTGTAATTACAAAACATTTCTAATAGCGCAAGAAGGTTCAACTAAGAAAAAAGCACAAGGTTCACAACGTGTTATGTACACTGAACACGCTGCTGCCTGGGATGCTAAGAACCGCCACGGTTTACCAGGAGAACTGCCGCTTGATTTCAGTGGAATTGCACATATTTTCGAACAACCAGAACCAGTGGTACAAACTAAGCCAGATGAAACTAAAAAAAGTGGTAACGAAGTAATAGAAGACAATTTCAAAGACATTATTACAGAAGTTGCTAACACGCCAGTAGAAGACTTAGTGGATCCGTTTAAACCAGATAAACCAGATTATATCCCGCAACCTTTATGGGACTTAATGCAACAAGATGGAATTACTGAAGATGATATTAAGCTTGTTAGTGAAAGTAAAGGATATTTCCCAAAAGGAACGCCAATGAGTGTTTACAATGAACAAGGTTACTTAACTGGTTACATTATCCCTAAATGGGAAGGGCTTAAACAATTATTAAAAGAATTAAAACAACAATAAAAAAATAAAAACAATATAAATTTTAAGGAGATTTTAAAAAATGATGAATAACAATACAAATTTTAACAACAACTTTGAAAGAGAATTAGACTGGGATGCTGAAATAGTAAAAGATAGTGAGTTCGTATTATTACCACAAGGGTTATACCAATTTACTGTTGAAGGTTATGAGAGAGCGCAACACATACCAACTAACCCGAATGCAAAATTACCAAGTTGTCCTAAAGCGATTGTATCAATCAATATTAAAGCTAATGAAGGTGAAACAACGCTTAAACATAATCTATTCTTACACAGTTCTGTTGAAGGCTTACTTTCAGCATTCTTTGGAGCAATTGGCTTTAAGAAAAAAGGTGAACCATTAAAAATGGCTTGGAACCAATTACCAGGAGCAACTGGAGTATGTAAAGTAGGAATTAGAGAACATAACGGGAACCAATACAATGAAGTAAAAAGCATGATATATAAAGATGATGTTGATATTACAAAAGTACTTAACGTACAAAACCCGTTTGCGCAACCTAATTTCAACCAACCGCAACAAAATCAACAACAACCAGCTTGGAATAACCAAGGGAATAACTCACAAGGCGGGTTCTAATAATGAAACTTAGACCTTACCAAGAAGAAGCAAGGGTTAAGGTTCAACAAGAATGGGAAAGGGGCGTTAACAAAACGCTCCTGGTACTTCCCACGGGTTGCGGTAAAACAATTGTATTTTCCAAAATAATAGAAGATAGAGTTAAAAAAGGTGATAGGGTGCTTATATTAGCACATAGAAGCGAATTGTTAGAACAAGCAAGTGACAAGCTAAAAAAGAGTACTGGGCTTAATACAGCACTTGAAAAAGCTGATAGCACCTCTAAAGATACTTGGTTTAGGGTGGTCGTTGGTAGTGTTCAGACTTTACAACGTGAAAAAAGACTTAACCAATTTGATAAAGATCATTTTGATACTATTGTAATTGATGAAGCACATCATTGTATTTCTAACAGCTATCAGAATGTGCTTAACCATTTTGATAAGGCAAAAGTATTGGGGGTTACTGCCACACCAGATAGGGGTGACATGAAGAACCTGGGAACTTATTTTGAAAGTTTAGCTTATGAATATAAAATCGTGGATGCTATCAAAGAAGGTTATTTAAGTAAAATACAGAGTTTAACAATACCATTGAACCTTGATTTAAGTGGTGTATCAACACAAAACGGAGATTTTAAAGCAAGTGATGTAAGTAATGCGCTTGATCCTTATTTAGAACAGATAGCTGATGAAATGGTAAAACATTGTAAGGATAGAAAAACGGTTGTATTTTTACCGTTAGTAGCAACAAGTCAAAAGTTCAGAGATATTCTTAACTCAAAAGGTTTTAAGGCTGCTGAAGTCAATGGAGAAAGCAAAGATAGAGCGCAAATATTAGAAGACTTTGACAAGGATAAATACAACGTGCTTTGTAACTCTATGTTGTTAACAGAAGGTTGGGATTGTCCCAGCGTTGATTGTGTAATTGTACTTAGACCAACAAAGGTTAGGGCGTTATATTCTCAAATGGTTGGCCGTGGTACTAGATTACATCCAGGAAAAGAAAACTTATTATTATTAGACTTTTTATGGCACGTTGAAAAGCATGAGTTATGCAGGCCTGGCCACTTGATTGCCAAGAATGAAGAAATTGCTAAAAAGATTACTGAACTTAGTGAAAAGGAAGTAGGAAACGCGGTTGACCTGGAAGAAATAGAAGTTAAGGCAGCTGATGAAGTGATACAAGATAGAGAAGCAAGCCTTGCTAAACAGTTGGCCGAACAAAGACGTAAAAAAGGAAAACTTGTCGATCCGTTACAATTTGAAATGAGTATCGCTGATGAAGATCTTGCTAATTATGTGCCAAGTTTCTTATCAGAACAAGCCCCACCAAGTGAAGCACAAATTGAAACACTTGAAAAAATGGGAATTAATGCTAGTGCAATTGATAATTCTGGTAAGGCAAGCTTACTTATAGATAGAGTTATTAAAAGACGTGAGATGGGGTTTGCAACACCTAAACAGATTAGGTTGCTAGAAAGTAGAGGTTTCAGAAAAGTTGGTAACTGGAGTTTTGAAAATGCTAACAAGATGATTACTAGAATAGCAGCAAACGGCTGGCGCTTACCTAGAGGAATGGTTGCTAAAGATTACAAGCCAGGTAAATAAATTAGGAAGGAATAGAAAGAATGAATTTTTTAGACTTATTTGCTGGTATTGGCGGGTTTAGATTAGGAATGGAACGCGCTGGCCACAAATGTGTTGGATATTGTGAAATAGATAAATATGCAAGGTTAAGTTACAACGCTATTCATAATACAGAAGGAGAAATAGACTATAAAGATATTACAGAGGTGACAAATGAAGAATTTAGAAAGCTTAGAGGAAAAGTCGATGTTATTTGCGGGGGATTCCCTTGCCAAGCCTTTTCAATTGCTGGTAACCAATTGGGATTTGAAGATGCTAGAGGAACTTTATTCTATGAAATTGCTAGAGCGGCTGAACAAATCAAACCACGCTATTTGTTTCTTGAAAACGTCCGAAACCTTTTATCACACGACAAAGGAAAAACGTTCGAGAGAATGCTTAAAATCTTGGATGAACTGGGGTATGATGCAGAATGGCAAGTGCTTAACAGCAAAAATTTTGGAGTTCCCCAAAACAGAGAACGAGTGTTCATTATTGCACATCTTAGAGGAGAACGTACCTACAGAGTATTTCCTATCACTAGAGGAGTTACAAGGGTTAGTAACGAAGGTTCAATAGATAAGGTATATAAAGTAAGAGAAGCGGTAAAAAAAGGTTATTCATTAGCGGGAATAGGGGATAGCATTAATTTTGCTTTTATTACTTCAAAGCTAAGAAGGGGACGAGTTGGAAAACAAGTTGCAAATACATTACTAACAAGCCCAGAACAAGCTGTAATACTTCCCGATTTAAAACTTAGAAAACTTACACCGCGTGAACACTGGAGATTGCAAGGTTTTCCCGATTGGGCGTTCGATAAGGCACAAGAAGTAAATAGCAAGAGTCAGCTTTATAAACAAGCTGGTAATAGCGTTACAGTGAATGTAATAGAAGAAATAGCAAAAAGATTAAAGTGATAGAGGTAGTCAAGAATGGATAACAAAAAAAATATAATAGAATTATTAGAATACATTAACCCCGCTATTCTTGATTATCAAGAGTGGGTTAACGTAGGAATGGCCATGAAACATGAAGGGTTAACAGCACAAGAATGGGATCAATGGTCGCAAGCTGATCCAAGGTATAAGCCTGGTGAATGTTTTAGGAAATGGGAAACTTTCCAGGGTTCAAGCGCTGGTAAGCCCGTTACTGGTGGCACAATTTACCAGATGGCTGTTGAGAATGGATATTCACCAGTATATATGGACTTTGAAAACTCACATGCACTTAATTGGGATGATGAAATAACTAATGATGGTGATTATAAGTTCATCGATAAAAGCTGGATAGAAGGAAAAGAGATACAAGAGCCAACAAATTGGCAACCAGCGCAAGAGTTGATAACTTACATTGAAACATTGTTTCAAAGTACAGAAAACGTTGGTTTTGTTACTGATACTTACCCGCTAGAAGATAAAGAAGGTAACACGGTTCACAAACCTAAGAAAGGTGTATTTGATAGAACAGCGGGCCATTTAATAGAAAAGCTTCACAAGTATAAAGATGATATAGGTTTCGTTATTGGAGATTATAACAAAGAAGCGGGGGCTTGGATAAGGTTTAACCCTCTTGATGGTAAAGGTGTTAAAAATGATAACGTAACAGAGTTTAGGTATGCGCTTGTTGAAAGTGATAGAACTAGTATCTCACAACAAAACGCTATTATCCGTGAGTTAGAGTTGCCAGTTGCTTGCTTGGTGCATAGCGGTGGTAAGTCAGTTCATGCGATAGTTAAGATTGATGCTAGAGATTATCACGAGTACCAAAAAAGGGTTGATTACTTGTATAAGGTGTGTGCTAAGAACGGGCTTGCGGTTGATACTCAAAATAAAAACCCATCGCGTTTGAGTCGAATGCCTGGAGTTATGAGAAACGGTCGTAAGCAATTCTTAATAGATACTAACATTGGTAAAGCTAGTTGGGATGAATGGTTCGAATATATAGAAGATTTAAACGATGATTTACCAGACCCAGAAACTTTAGAGGACTTCTGGGAAGATATGCCAGACTTAGCACCAGAACTTATAAAAGGAGTGCTTAGACAAGGACATAAAATGCTAATTGCTGGGCCGTCTAAGGCTGGAAAGAGTTTTGCACTGATAGAGATGGCCATTGCCATTGCTGAAGGTAAGAAGTGGTTAAACTGGGAATGTGCGCAAGGTCGTGTATTATACGTGAACTTAGAACTGGATAGAGCCAGTTGTTTACATAGGTTCAAAGACGTATATACGAGTATGGAATTACCACCTAACGGGGTGAGTAAGATCGATATATGGAATTTAAGAGGGAAAACAGTACCAATGGATAAGTTGGCACCTAAACTAATCAGAAGGGCGCACAAGAAGAATTACACGGCGGTTATAATAGACCCGATTTACAAGGTTCTTACTGGTGATGAAAACAGTGCTGACCAGATGGCACACTTTACTAACCAATTTGACAAGGTGGCCACTGAATTAGGATGTTCGGTTATTTATTGTCACCATCATTCTAAAGGTTCACAAGGTGGTAAAAAATCAATGGATAGGGCCAGTGGTAGTGGAGTGTTTGCAAGGGATCCAGATGCATTAGTTGACCTGGTGGAGTTGGAAATACCAGAAACGCTGCTTAAGACTGAAATTAATAATGAGTTGGTTAAATTCTATGAAGAAAGAATTAGAACCCTTAACAATAAGTATTACACAACGAAAATTGGTATGGATGATCATTATGATTATGAAAAGATGAAATACCATGCTGAACAAAGCTTAAGTGGCCATTTAATGGAGATCAGAGCGCAAGCCAAGGATATAGAAGCTAAGGTTAAACAACGTACAGCTTGGCGCGTTGAAGGTACTCTAAGGGAGTTTGCTAAGTTCGAACCAGTCAATATATGGTTTAATTATCCAAAACATACCATTGATGATGTTGGGGTGCTTTCTGACTTAGAAGCTGATAACAATGATAATAAGTATAAAAAGAACAAAAAAGCTAGAACAGAACAAAACAACGAAAATACCAAAGATAACTTATTAGAGTTTGAAAATGCTGTTGAAAATTGTTCGTTTGGTGAAGAACCCACCAAAAAAATGGTTGCTGATTACTTAGGTGTAAGTGTAAAAACTATAGAGCGAAGACTAGAAAATAATAAAATATTTTGGTTTGATAAGAATACAAAAACCATCAAAAAAAGATAGACAAGACAGACAAAACATAGTCGTGACTTTTTTAGACAACATAGACAAAACATAGTCGTGACTTTTTTAGACAACATAGACAAAACGTGTCTTGTCTAAGACAGAAAAAGCATATATCTAAGATATATGGGTTTGGATAGG
>ERZ772972.882-NODE-882-length-11064-cov-3.218730_pt1 | contig 11064 bp, 6 predicted proteins | sample MGYA00580673_ERZ772972 | MGnify/ENA primary metagenome ERZ772972 (study PRJEB29015, sample SAMEA2738051) | human oral metagenome | biome: human oral; feature: human-associated habitat; material: saliva | place: China | collected 2229 ... | reverse complement strand
CGTGAAGGTAGTCTCGCCCATCGAGGGCACCCCGGCCGCCAAGGCCGGCGTCAAGGCCGGCGACCTGATCATCAAGATCGGCGACACCCCCACCAAGGACATGCGGCTGGAAGAGGCCGTCAAGATGATGCGCGGCAAGCCCAAGAGCCCCATCACCCTGACGCTGCAGCGCAAGGGCGTGCCCGAGCCCATCGTGCTCACCATCGTGCGTGACATCATCCAGGTGCAGTCGGTACGCAGCAAGCTGCTGGAACCGGGCGTGGGCTACATCCGCATCTCGCAGTTCCAGGAGCACACCGTCAACAACCTGGTCAACCACCTCGAACAGCTGGCCAAGCAGAGTGGCGGCACGCTCAAGTCCGTGGTGCTGGACCTGCGCAATGACCCGGGCGGCCTGCTGCACGGCGCCATCGGCGTCTCGGCCGCCTTCCTGCAGCCCGGCATGGAAGTCACCTCCACCGACGGCCGCACCGAAGATGCCCGCCGCAAGTTCTACGCCACCCCGCAGGACTACATGACCGGCGCCTCGCGCACCGACCGCATCGCCACCCTGCCGGCCTGGACCAAGTCGGCGAAGATGGTGGTGCTGGTCAATGCGGGCTCTGCCTCGGCCTCCGAGATCGTGGCCGGCGCCCTGCAGGACCACAAGCGCGCCGTCGTGCTGGGCACGCAGACCTTCGGCAAGGGTTCGGTGCAGACCATCCTGCCGCTGGCCGGCCAGAAGACGGCCATCAAGCTCACCACGGCCCGCTACTACACGCCCAACGGCCGCTCCATCCAGGCCCGGGGCATCGTGCCCGACTACGTGGTGGAAGAATCGGCCGATGGCGACATCAACGGCTTCCGCATCCGCGAGGCCGATCTGCAGCGCCACCTGAGCAACGACCGCGATACCACGCCGGAAGTGAAGTCCTCGGCACCGTCGTCGGCCGACCAGGAACGGCTGAAGAACTACAAGCCCATCGAGCTGGGCGTGCCGGCCAACGACTTCCAGCTGCAACAGGCGCTGAACTACCTGAACGGCAAGACCATCCAGAAGGCACCGCCGGTGCAGGGCGTGGTTGACGGCAAGTCGGTCGACGCGAAGGATGCCGCCGGCAAGGACGCCAAGGGGCAGACTGCCGACCCCAAGGCCAGCGCACCCCAGACGGACAAGGCTCCGGCCAGGAAGTAAGCCGTTGAACGACGACCAGCTGCTGCGCTACAGCCGTCACATCCTGCTGGATGAGATCGGCATCGAGGCCCAGGAACGCATCCTGGCCTCGCGCGTGCTGGTGGTCGGCGCGGGCGGCCTGGGGTCGCCTGCCGCCCTGTACCTGGCCGCTGCCGGCGTGGGCACGCTGATGCTGGCCGACGACGACACGGTGGACCTCACCAACCTGCAGCGGCAGATCCTGCACCGGCAGGATCGCATCGGCATGGCCAAGACGGAATCCGCCCGGCTCACGCTCGCGTCGCTGAATCCGGACGTGCAGTTCGTGCCCCTGCCCCGGCTGGACACCGACGCGGCGCTGGATACCGCCGTCTCACAGGCCGACGTGGTGCTGGACGGCAGCGACAACTTCGCCACCCGCCACGCCGTCAATCGTGCCTGCGTGCGCCACGGCAAACCGCTGGTCTCAGGGGCCGCCATCCGTTTCGATGGCCAGCTGGCCGTCTTCGACACGCGCCAGCCCACCTCCCCCTGCTATCACTGCCTGTTTCCGGACGGCGAGAACGTGGAAGAAGTGCGCTGCTCGCAGATGGGCGTCTTTGCGCCGCTCACCGGCATCATCGGCACCATGCAGGCCAGCGAGGCCCTGAAGCTGGCCGGCCAGTTCGGCACGCCCAGCGTGGGGCGCCTGCACCTGCTGGACGGCCGCACGCTGCACTTCACCGAGATCCGCGTGCCACGCGACCCGGATTGCCCGGTGTGCGCACATCGGGCCCATCAGGCCCGATAAGTCTCCTCGTGCTGCCTGTGCGCTCAATGCGCCAGCAGCCATCCTCCGTCCAGCCGCAGCATCGCGCGCTCGGCCAGCAGGCGCTCGGGGCCCTGCACCATCAGCCGCTCGGCCGTCTGCCGGCCGTAATGTGCTTTCAGGAACTTGAAGGCCTCGCGCATCCGCGATGGCCGCAGGTGCGTGTCATGCGCATCCGAGGCCACCACGCTGTCCCAGCCCCGCTCCAGGATGGCCTGGGCAGTGCGAAAGGCCCGGCGGCCGAACTCGCCGATGACGGCCGCCGCCGTGAGCTGAAAGAGGCACCCCTCCTCCACGAAGGGCTGCAGCGCATCCACCTTGCGCATCACGGCCTCGTTGCGCTCGGGGTGGGCCACCATGGGCAGCACCCCCTGGCGCACCAGATAGCGCACGGCACCAATGGCATTGGGCGGGATGCGGGCATCGGGGAAATCCAGCAGCATCACCTTCATGCCGTCCCAGCCCCCCACGAAGGGGATCTGCCCTTCGGACAGCAGCTTGAGCGACTCGGGCTGCAGGCTGACTTCGGACCCCAGGTACAGCTTGACGTCGATGGCCTTGGACGCCACCAGCCGCTGGAAGGCCTCGAAACGGGGCCGCAGATACCCCAATGAATTGTCCCACTGCCCGGCACGGATATGCGGGGTGAGAACCATCTGCGTGACACCTTCGGCACGCGCCCGGCGAATCAGCCGGAGCGCGCTCTGCCAGTCCTGTGCACCATCATCGACCGCCGGCAGATAATGGCAATGTACATCTATCACCCTTCATACCTGTCCGCCATCAGGTTGTCTGGGTATCGGGGGCAACCTGAGTGACTGTTGGAACTGAAGAAGACCTGCTACCGCTGCTGCGCCGCCTTTCCCCGGTACGCCCATAGGCATAGGCGTAATCGTGACCGTAACCCGAGCTTTCACCGTAGAAACGGTCGGCCTGGGCAAAGTCGTGAGCGTTGAGCGCAACCCCCAGTACTGGTATACCGGCTTTGTCTATGCGATGCAACGCACGACGCGTAACTTGCAGCGGCGTACTGTCAGAACGAGCAACAAAGATCATGCTGGAGGCTGCCCGGCCCAGTACAAGTGTGTCAGAAACCAACTGCACGGGCGGGCAGTCGATGATGATGGTGTCGAAGTGCTTCTTCAGCTCGGCGATCAGCTTGTCGAAGCGGGAGCTCATCAGCAGGTCCAGCGCATTGCTGGCAGCGCGGCCTGCCGGCAGCACCCGCAGCGGTGAACTGCGCACGCTCTTGATGCACTGATCCAGCGATGCGCGGCGCGTCAGCAGCTGCACCAGACCCGGCGTGCCCGGGGGCAGCCCCATGGCTGCACTCACCGACGGACGCCGCAGGTCGGCATCCAGCAGCAGCACCCGCCGCGTGGTCGCCAGGGCCGCGGCCAGGTTGCAGGCCACCGCCGTCTTGCCCTCGTCGTCCATGGCCGAACTGATGGCCACGACCTTCATGTCCTTTTCCATGCCGGCCAGTGCCACCGAGGTGGCCAGCGTGCGGATGGCCTCGGCATAGAGGGAATCGGGCATCAGCGTCTGCATGCGGGCGATCTTTCTCGTGCTCGCCCCCGAGAGCTTCGGAATGGCGGTGAGCAGCGGCCGGCCCAGCTTGGTCTCCACATCATCGGTGCGGCGCAGCGTGTTGCGGATCTGGTCCATCAGCACGATGGCGAAGAAGCCCACCAGCAGGCCCAGCAGCGCGCCGATGGCGGTCATCAGCACCAGCTGCGGCTTGACCGGTGACGTGGGCACCTGGGCCGGGTCCACCAGCCGTGCCGGCGGCTTCACGAAGTCACCGGCGGCCGTCACCTCGCGCAGGCGTCCCAGGAAGGTCTGGTACAGCTGGCGGTTGGTCTGGACCTCCTGCTCCATCTGGCGGGCCGCAATCTCCTTGCTGCCCAGGTTCTGGTAGGTCTGGCGGGCCGCGGCCAGGCTGGCCGCAATCTGGCGCTCGTTGGCGCGTGCCGCTTCCAGCTCGCCACCGATCTCGCGGCGTGCCGCTTCCACCTGCCGACGCAGGTCATCCTGGGCCTGGGTCAGTTCGGAGGCCGCCTTGCGGTACTGCGGGTGGGCCTCGCCCATCTGGCTGCGCAGCTCGGCCAGGCGCGCCTCGGCGCCGCTCTGAAGCTCGCGGGCGCGGGCCACGGCCGGATTGTTGGCAATGGCCGGCGTGCCCATCACGCGCCCCCAGTCGCTGCTGGAGGCCTGCTTCTGGGCATCCTGGGCGGCTGCCAGCCGGCCGCGCGCATCGATCAGCCGCTGGTTCAGGATGGAGATCTGCCGATCGGACCCTTCGTCGGCGTCACGCGCCACGATGCCGTTGGCGCGCCGGTACTCGGCCAGCGCCTGCTCGGAACGGTCCAGATTGGCCTTGAGCTGCGCCAGCCGCTCGTTCAGCCACTGGTCAGCCTCACGGGTGGCGGAATAGCGGGCATCCATGTCGGCGCGGATGAAGGCTGCCGGCACCTGGTTGACGATGGCCGCCGCCAGTTGCGGGTCCTGCGACTGGAACGAGACCTTCACCAGCGGCCGCTGGTGCACCTTCACCACCTTCAGGTGGTCGTGGAAGTAGTTGAGCGCCCGCTCTTCCAGCTGGTTCTCGGAGGTCGGCTCCTTGGCCGACCAGGCCGCACGGATGTCGGCAATGAGGTTCTGCAGCGGGCCGGAGGCCACGAACTCGGGGCGCGACGTGAGGTTCAGGTCACGGATGACGCGCAGCGCCACATCCGAGGTCTCCAGGAACTCGGACGCGCCATCTTCCACCGACACGTTGGCCAGGCCGCCGCCCACATCCTGAATGGACACGGGGCCCTTGGTGGACTCGAAGGTGACGGACGAGGTCGCCTCATAGACCGGCGTGGTGCGCAGGCCCACCACCAGGGCGATGAGGGCCGCCAGCAGCACCGGCACCAGCAGGTGGCGGCGCTCGCGCACGATCAGCCGCCAGTAGTCGACGATGACGGGCGTGCTGTTGGCGGCCTCGGGCACCACATGGGTGGTCGACGGGGCCACGTCGAAGGGAGAAAGAAAGGAAGGTGCCACCGGCACCATCTGGTTGCGATCAGGATTGTTCACAGTCAGTCGATGCGGCTGGGGCCGCTCCAAATGAGTATCAGGGTCATCCAGCGGCGGCGCTGCCCCTGCGCCGGCCAGGCCCGGCCCAGGACCGGGTAATGCGGACGCCGAGCGCCCCCGGTGGAGTGCCCGATGCCGATGTGATGCCTTCGAGGGCCGAACGCATGGCCCTCAGGCGCGGGCGGGCGCGGCGCCCACCGGTTGCGCCATGTTCCAGACCTGCTGCCACTTGGGCAGCACGGCCTCCATCGAGTAGGTGGCCTCGGCCTCGCGCCGCGCCGCCTCGACCAGCGCCTGATAGCGGGCGCGGTCGCGCACCAGCGCCTCGGTCAGCTCGGCAAACGATGCGCCGGTGGGCTGCGCCTCGATGAGCGCACCGCCGCGCTTCGCAGCACCGTCAATCATGTCGCCCACCACTTCGCCAGCCCGGGAGATCATGGCCGGCATGCCGGCCTCCAGGGCCTCCATCAGCACATAGGGCTGCCCTTCCGGGTGCTGCGACGGCAGCCACAGCAGGTCGTTCTCGGCCAGCTTTGCACGAGTCTGCTCGGCCGGAACGCGGCCCACCAGCTCCACGCAGCCCTGAAGCCCCAGCGCGGCAATGCGCCCGGGAATCTCGGATTCCAGCGGACCGGCGCCACAGAGCTGCAGACGCACCGGCACGCCACGATCCCGCAGGATCTTCATGGCGTCCAGACACTGCATCACGCCCTTTTCCGGCACGAAGCGGGCCAGGTACAGGATGCGGAAGGGATCGTGCCCGCCGGGCGTGCGCTCGGGCACCGGCTCCATGAAGACGGCGTTGTTGACGGCCACAGCCGCCATGGCCGCCCGCCCACCGATGGCCCGGGACTGGGCAGGGCTCAGCACCACCACCCGGTCAGAAAGGTTCAGCACCCAGCGGGTGATGCGCCGCAGCCAGGTGCGGCCGTCATCGGGGCCATGCAGCATGCAGCCATGCACCTGATAAATGACGGGCACGCGCAGAAGACGCGACAGCAGCACGAAACCGCCGTCACGCACCACGCAGACCGGGCGCACCGAGCTGTTGACGTGAGCCACAACCTGGCCACCCTCAGCCTTGGCCTTTTTCAGGCGGCGTGCAAATTCGAGGTAATCGACCACCAGCCGACGCAATTGCGCCCAGGCACCCTTTTCTTCGGGGCGCCGTCCGATCTGGAAATAATCCAGCCGGACCGGCAGATGCTGCGCGATTTCTTCCAGAATCAGCATGTGACGCGCAACCCCGCCCACCAGCCCGCGCGCAGGCCCGGTGGAAACCACGATGGATGGCGAATCTGCCATGAAACTCCCTCTGTGCGAAGCGCAGCGCCGCCTGCACGGCACCGTGTGACGGAATGACGGAATCGGGCCGCTGCCACGGCACGGCCCCCATCGGAAAAAGCATCAGGGGAAGGCCCGAACGCTTTCAGGTCTTCCCCTAATTGTGGGACAGGGGCCACAAGGAGCCCCGAACGGGATAGTTTTACTGGATTTTTCGAAACCCGTTTGTCGCTTCTAGTAAATGACGTAACTCTTGCAGCACCCGATGCGTGTCGTGATAAGCGCCGCCGTCCTGCATGCGTAAGAAATTCCCGGCAACAACCCGACATCCGGCGTGACGCAGCGCATCGGGATCATGAGCGACCTGTCGCCAGCTTTCACCATTGGGCTGATTGCCCAGGTAATCGGACGGAACTTCGCCGATATTCACCAATACCGTATCGATGAACGGACGCTTCAAATGTTCATGCAACACATTCACATGATCGGCGTCGGTAAAATTCTCAGTCTCGCCCAACTGGGTCATTATGTTACATATATAGACCACCTCGGCCGTCGTGCGGCAGATGGCCTCGCCAATCTCTTCCACCAGCAGATTGGGCAGGATGCTCGTATAAAGACTGCCCGGCCCCAGCACCACCAGGTCGGCGTTCAGTATGGCCTCCACCACCTGGGGCGAAGCGTGGCGGGCGGGTTCGCCCTGCATGGTGGTCAGCGCCACCTGGCGGATGGGCTTGCGGCACAGCCCGATCTTCGATTCACCGCTGACGCAGCTGCCATCGGCGAAGGTGGCATGCAGCACCAGCGGCTCGGGCGCAGCCGGCAGGATCCGTCCCTTGACCTGCATCCAGGCCGACAGCAGCGCCAGCGCCTCGGAAATGGAGCCGCGCATTTCCTTCAGCGCGGCAATGAGCAGGTTGCCGATGGCATGCCCCGACAGGAAGGCATCGTCGGTGTCGAAGCGATACTGGAACAGCTCCAGCATCAGCGGGTCCAGATCGGCCAGCGCGCAGATGCAGTTGCGGATGTCGCCCGGCGGCACCACGTCGATGTAGTCGCGGATGATGCCGCTGCTGCCGCCGTCATCGGCCACCGTCACGATGGCCGAGATGTCCACGTCCAGCGTCTTCAGCCCGCGCAGGATCACCGGCAGGCCGGTTCCGCCACCGATGACGGCAACGCGGGGCTGGCCCGCGTCCGGGGCAGGTCTGCCTTTCAGAGCACACCTGCCTTCTTGTCGGAAGCGGCCTGTGCCGGCGTGTCGGCGCCGGCAGCCGCCGGTTGCGTCGTCGTGGGCCGGCCGCTGACGGGGCGGCCCGCGGCTTCATCCTCGCGGTCGATGCGCCGCCAGATCCAGTTGGTCCAGCCGATGAAGGCCAGCAGCGCCGCCACGAAGGTGCCGAACAGCACCGGTTCGGACACGCCCAGCGCCCAGCCGGTCACACCCACCAGGCCGCAGCAGAAGGCCGCCACGTGGATGACGAACACCGCCTGACCGGCCGTGCAGCCCAGCCGCTGCACCAGGTGGTGCAGGTGCTTCATGTCGGGCGTCATGGGAGTGACGCCGGCCAGGATGCGGCGGATGATGCAGGAAGCCGAGTCGGCCAGCGGCACGGCCACCACCCACAGGCACACCACCGGCTTGACGCTGGCGGCACCGTAGGCCGAGGTGACGTGAATGGCATACCAGGCCAGCGTGAAGCCCAGCAGCATGCTGCCGCTGTCGCCCAGGAAGGCGGCGGCCTTGCGCCGGAAGGGGCTGCGCAGGTTGAACCACAGGAAGCCCGCAATGCCGCCCAGCAGGGCCGCGGCCAGAGGGATCATGCTGGCCGCGTAGGGCGCCGGCTCCACGCTCAGCATGGCGGCATGGCGCGAGGAGATCATCAGCGCCACCATGAACCAGAACAGGCTGATGAAGCCCAGACCGCCGCACAGGCCGTCCGCGCCGTCGGTAAAGTTGACAGCATTGATGACCGCCACCGTGCCGATGATGCTGACGGGGAACATGATCCACCAGGCCGACACGTTGCCGATGCCCAGCACGTCGCCCACCGAGGGCAGGATCTGTCCGCCCAGCGTCACGCCGGCCAGCGCCGCCCCCAGCTGCACTATGGCGCGATAGCGCGCCCGGATGGGGTTGCGGTCATCGAGCATGGCCACCACGAAGAGCAGGATGCCCCCCACCCAGTAGCCCAGCGGGGCGCGCTGCCCGGCCGGCGCCGCCAGCTGCAGCAGCACGGCCACGGCCAGGATGGACCAGCCGCCGATGAGCGGGATCTCGCCCTTGTGGGCCTTGCGGAAGTTGGGCTTGTCCACCCAGCCGGTGCGACGGGCCACCGGCTTGAGCGCCAGCATCAGGAACAGGGACAGCAACGCTCCGACCAGGAATGTCGTCCAGGGAAACGAGGCCAGGAAGGCCCCCAGGTCAAGATCAGGCATGGAAGGACACCGGAACGAAGTGCAACTGTGACTGGGAAATGAGGAGAACGCGCACGCGCAGAAGATACCCCGTTACCGCGCGTCGAACAATTTTACGCCATGCCCTGAAAATGGGCATTCAGAGCACGACATGAAGGATAAAGATTGTAGGCGAGCCCCGGCCGGACGCGTGCAGCCCCGCAGGACAGAGTTCACATCAATTTTGCAGATTGCAGCACTTCTTACACCGTCGCGCCCTCGTTAACAGGGAGCCCCCTTAATATCAACGTTCTCGGGTGATTTCCTGCCTGCCCGTCTGACAGGCGTTCAGCAATACTCGGACGCGTTCCCGCGTGTGCCGCACTGCGGCCCGGACTCCGCCCTGCCCGTATCGTGCTTTCACATCGTGCACAGCCCGGAGCCTTCATGCCTGTTGCATGCCGGTCCGTCACCTGCCGCATGCCATCGTTCCCTCACTCTTGCCAGGCACCCTGCCGGCCACGGCCGGTCCGTGCCACCTCCTCCATGGCGCGCCTGAAAACCAAGCTGCACAGTTTCTACCGCACCCACCAGTCCTCGCTCTACACCTTCGTCATGCTGGCGGCCGAGCGTGTGCTCCAGATGTTCATCGGCCTCTGGATTGCCAGCCACATCGCCCGCCGCTTCGACCACGCCACCTTCGCCAACTGGCAGATTGCCATGTCGCTGTGGCTGGTGTTCGGCACCATCGGCAGCATCTCGGGCGAGCGCGTGCTGCTGCCGCGCATCTGCGCCGAGCCGGCCGAGACCATGCCCCGGCTCTGGAACACCGCACTGGCGGCCAAGCTCATCAGCGGCCTGCTCACGGCCGTGCCACTGGTGCTGTGGTGCGCCACCATGCCCGATCCCACCATCCTGCAGCTGGCCATCCTGTGGGCCGTGCAGCTGGTCATCGGGCAGCCGGTGTCGCTGGCCGTCCATGAATACTATGCCCACGAGAACTTCCGCTTCCCGCAGATCGCCCGCATCCTGGGCATGTTCTCGCGACTGGGCGTCGTGATGATCGTCATGTGGGTCAACGGCCCCGTCACCTGGGTGGTCTGGGGCTGGATCATCGAGATGCTCGTCATGAGTGCGCTCTTGTGCCGCAACTGGCTGTCCGACGCGCGCATCCGCCCCAGCCTCGTGGACTGGAAGCTCATGCGCGGCCTGTTTGCCCAGGGGGCGGCGCTGGCCGTGGCCTCCAGCGCCTCGGTGGCGCTGTCGCGCATCGACCGGGTCACGCTGGGCAAGACCATGCCGGCCGACGTGCTGTCGCAGTACGCCGCCGCCATGACGCTGCTGGAAGCGGCCTTTGCCTTTGCCGCCATGCTGGCCGTGGTGGTGGGCGCCAAGACGCTCTTCAAGCCCGGCCTCATCAACCGCAACCATCACATCGGCATCACCCTGTTTGCGGCCGGCATCGGCCTGGCGCTCACGCTGATGCTCGATCTCATCGCCAACCCGCTCATGACGGGCATCTACGGTGAGCGGTACGCCGATTCGGCCACCTACCTGCGCATTGCCGCCGGCCTGCTGCCGCTGGTCTTTGCCCAGGCCATCCTGCAGGCGCCGCTGCTCATCCGCGCCACCAAGACCTACCACGTCACCAAGGCCGTCACGGCCTTCGGGCTGGGCGTGGTGGTGGCCAGCTGGGCCGCCCACCACGAGCACTACACCTGGATCAGCGCCGGCGCCTACATCGGCTATCTCACGCTCATCGTCTTCGACCTGAACGAACTGCGCCGCCGCGCGGCCGAGCTGTACGGCATCGGCAGGCCGCCGGCCCCGGCCAACGCCCGGGAAGCCGAGGCTGAAGCCGTCGCGGTGACCGAAGCCGTGGCCGAGGCTGCTGACGCCCCCCAGTGACAACCTGCCCGGACCCATGCCTGCCTGAACCTGCGCCCCGCTGACCCTGCATCGGCCCGGACCTCGCCCCGTCCGGCCAACGCGGACACCGGGGCGCTTGCGGCACCCACACACCCCGAACCGAATCCATGGCATCCACTGCAGCCACCCCCGACCTCATCGTCGCCCCCGGTCTGTCCCTGCGCACGCCGCAGCGCGTGCAGGGCTGGCTGCCGTGGGCCTTCTGGGTGGTCCTGTACTTCTTCCTGACCTACTTCGAGACCCAGAGCGTGGGGGGCGTGAAGTATGCCGTGCTCTGGCGCAGCGCCGTCTTCCTGCCGGCCCTCTTCATCATCTGGACCCACCCGCTGCCCATGGGGGCGCGGGCGCTAGCCTCGCTCTTCTGGGCCTATCTGTTCTTCTGCTTCGGGCCCATCTGGGGCATCGCGCT
>ERZ772972.881-NODE-881-length-11078-cov-4.364601_pt1 | contig 11078 bp, 7 predicted proteins | sample MGYA00580673_ERZ772972 | MGnify/ENA primary metagenome ERZ772972 (study PRJEB29015, sample SAMEA2738051) | human oral metagenome | biome: human oral; feature: human-associated habitat; material: saliva | place: China | collected 2229 ... | reverse complement strand
TACACGTTGTAGTAAAGAAGGGCCAGATGAGCAAGCCATCTGTTTACGTTGTGGCGGAAATATGGGGCCCTTAGGTGGTCCTATTTATACAAATGTGCATCGCCAAACAGGTGTAACCATTGTAGATTTTGAACGATATAACATGGGGTATAAGGATAACTTTATCAATACCTATCTCATACAGTGGACCGTTATCAGTGGTCGTTCTTCACGGGGAAACTATTGGCGATTTATGCTTGTCATAGCACTTCTATGGGCGCTTATGTACATGGTATGTGCTCTTATCGGTTGGGCCAATGCAGATGATTCAGATCAATTTATTGCGTGGGTTTTCCTAGTTTTAATCATGATTGTTTTTACGATCGTTCCTGTTGTTAATATTACGATTCGTCGTCTCCACGATGTGAATCAATCGGGCTGGCTTGCACTGCTTATGGTAGTGCCTGTCATTGGTCCCTTAGCTTTATTAAATTGGACGGTGAAAGCAGGGGACCCAGAGGAAAATCGCTTTGGGAAACCGCAGTATACTGAGCCAGTCGATGAAAACTTGAGTGCTCGGCTGGGCATTTCTACAAGTCCCACTCGTTCAACGGATCGTACGATGATAGCTGTACTCCTTGTGAGTATCGCCCTCGGGTGGTATGGCAATTATAATATTGCCGAAGGGGTGGCGAATGTCATTCAAGGTGGAGAATTTAAAGCGGCAGCTAGATATTCTAAGAAGACACAGTCTGAAGACAAGTCTTATGGCCTTGAGGCTCGCATCTCTGTGGAGCGATTCTTTGAAGAAGTCGTTAATGAACAGTTCCGAGAGGCTCATGCTCGTCTTGGAGGGGCCGAACGGGAGAAATATCCAACTAAAGAAAGCCTCGCTAAAGCCTATGAAGGCGTGCGCCGCGTAGACTACGATAAGCTTGAAGTCATAGCCGATTCAAAGGATGAAGTACAAATCGCCTTTGCTATTATCCTGAGCGGCAAAAAAGATGGAACACCATTTACTGAGCGTCGCAGTGGCACCATGATTATGCGCCCTAATAAATATACGCAATTCCAAATCGTAGAAATTAGAGAGAAATAATTATTATACTAATTAGTGGAGGACATATAGTTTATAATTCTCACTAGAATCTCACTAGAATCTCTATGACTTATATAAGTAGACACTATATAAAAGATAATAAAAGATAACAACAAAAAGACGTTATACATTGTATAACGTCTTTTTGTTAGTTAGTTTAGTTTTGTCTTATATAATCAGCAGGAACTGATTATGAAAGGAGCTTAATCATTACTTTAGTTAATTTAGCTTTCATAATTGTCTCCTGTATAATAAGTTGTACAAATTTTAGTTGTAAGAAATCTAATTAAAGTGTAGAGAGATTTAATGAAGAAAAGATGGAGTGAATAGGTTGATACATCATAGTATAATAAGATTATCTATGTTTGTATATTATCTAAAATTATAATAGGAGTTTTATGAAAGAGAGAGTATATGAGATCCTCTATCGTGAGCTAGTGGAAAACTATGCGAACAGTAAGGGACGAACGAATACAGCCGATTTTTGGCTAACTATAAGTGCCATATCCTTTGTATATGGTTTAATTACATGCATTACAGGCCTTGCAAGCTATATACCGTATGGATATCTTTATGCCGTATCCTTAGGTGGGGGCATATTAATTTCCTTATCCATCTTGTTGTGCTTGCCGACGATCATGCTCATGGCGAGACGATTACGAGACTCTAATAATGATCCGATGTTGATTTTTTTACTGTTGGTCCCTATTTTAGGATGGATTGCTTTATTGTATCTGTTGTGTAAACGAACATCGCCTATCCAAGAACGACCAGGCATCTATAGCAATGAAGCAAACATAAATAACAACGAAGAAATCATAAATAATAACGAAGGGATCATAAATAACAACGAAGGAATCATAAATAACAACGAAGGGAGCATCTATAACAACGATGCAAACACGGTACAAAAGCAATCTGTATCTGGCGTGTTTATTGTGGGCTTATTAGTATTAGGTTGGCTTGTTAATAGCGCTGGTAGTGCAATGATCAACCATAATTTGATTGTGGAAGAGGCTGCCTATGGCAATTTAGAACCTAGTGCGTTAACGAAAAAGGCGAATCGTTTATTAGAAAGTGAAACGGCTACTACGGAGGCTCGTTCTATAGTGAGTGCGTACTATGAAAAACTTGGCAAAGAGGATTATCATGGCGCATATCGCCAGCTAAGTGTACGTGAAATGGAGCGCTACGGTACGTTTGAGCTATGGCAACAAGCGGTAGCGAAGGCGCCACATCCTAAAGTAGAAACGATTCAACTGGATTACGTGTCTCAAGATAAAGAAGATGATTATACTTTCAACTATACTGGTTTTAAAGTGACCTTTGCAAATGGGCAAGAGCCTGTTTTAGTTCGTTTATATAACGCCGGTAATGGCTGGAGCATTATTAGTATCGAAGACGTGGAGGAGGACTAGGTTATGGCAACTATCAATACATATGATTTAAACTATACCGATGCCTTCAAGCTAGGTATCAAAAACTTTGCTAACTTCAACGGTCGTGCTAGCCGTAGTGAATATTGGCGCTTTGTTGCAGCCATTACAATGATTCAAGGGTCCTTAGGGCTTTTGGCCATGATTTGTAATGCATTGGGCCTTCCTAATTTTGAAAGCATAGTTGGTAAGGTCGGCTTTTGGGTGTCCTTACTTTTGCTACTTCCCAATATAGCAGCTACAGCGCGACGTATGCATGATATTGGCCGTAGTGGCTGGACGCAGCTGATTTCCTTTATTCCCGTTATAGGTTTTTTTGTATTCTTAACCTATGAATTACGCCGTGGTGATCAATGGGACAATGCTTACGGTGAAAGAACAGGCTATATCCCAGTTACATCTGATATAAGTAAAGAAACAGGTCTTGAAGAAACCCCTTCTCGCCGTCAAGACTGGATTATGGGTATTACAATCTTCCTTATCCAATCCATTCAAATTGCGGATATTGTAGGTGAACTATTATGGTTTGGTATTAACGGGAACGGATACATGTAACAACTACCTGTATTTATTAACATACTCATTATTTTATTTTATAAAAGTTTAACAACTCTTTTATAGACAATATAACACTTTGTAGTAAAATGAAAGTAAGATGAATTTAAATTTATAGATATTAAGTAATACCTAATATCTAAATTACTATATGTGTTATGTACAACAGGACCTTGTGAGCTTTACTGTTTCCTGTCTGTCGATGGAAGGAGTTTATTATGAAATCTTGTCCATATTGTGGACATGAAGTACTGAGAAATGATCGTTATTGCCCAGACTGTGGGCATGTCCGCAAAGCCCCTATTTCGTTAGATAAATATAATCTAGGTTTGATTGAAAACTTCAAACAATGTCTAGTATATAAATATGCTGACTTTGAAGGCCGCGCGAGTCGTAGTGAATATTGGAATTTCTTTTTAATGTATCAATTGCTCTTTGTAGCAATCTTGTTCACATGTGCCTTTTTAAGTTATATTACCCCCCTCTCTAGTGCGGTAGGCGTTGGCTTTGGCTTAGTAATCCTAGTCCTACTGTCCGTAGTAATGGTAATCCCTGGCGTAGCCGTTGCGGTGCGTCGCTTGCACGACCAAGGTCGTTCTGGTGGTCTCGTATTTATCGGTTTTGTGCCTGTAATTGGAACACTTATCCTATTGGTGCTGATGGCTCTTCCTGGTGAAAGCCACTCAAACCGCTTTGGTGCTCCTACAGGTCAAGTGATCTTAACAAAACAAATGGCTCATGAAATCGGGCTTATCGATGCAACACCAACTATGGGATTAACAGTTGGATTGCTCTGTGCAATCTTTGTACTGTGGTTCTTGGTAGATCAATTACTTACAACAAGTGTGATGTAAAAATGACAACTCTCCTTATAGCTTAACTATAGGGAGAGTTTTTTATAGAGTGTAATTGTATCAATGGTTAATATAATGCATAAGTTATTCTCAAAATGTATAGAAATTAAAATTCAAAATGATAGATAAAAATGATATAATGATATTTGCTTTTATTTTTATTTTATTTGTTATTTTGTAGGAGAGAATACAATGACAGATTTATCTATCAAAAACCTTTCGTATGTAGATAACTTCAAACATACGGTTATGGGCAATTTTGCTAATTTTAAAGGTCGTGCAAGCCGCAGTGAATATTGGCGTTTCTATGGTATCACAATTGTTATTGCTGGTATCATTAATGTATTGAGCGCACTTTTTATGGACACTGCATTAGCAAGCGTTTTTGGTCTTATTTCCATGGCATACAACGTTGCAATTTTGTTACCTTCCATCGGTCTTGCTGTTCGTCGTTTACATGACGTTGGTAAAAGTGGTTGGTTGCTTTTGGTTAGCTTCATTCCATTTGGTATTATCTATGTTATCTACTTACTTGCTCAAAAAGGCGATGAAGGCGATAACCAATATGGTTCTCCAGTAAGCTATGAAACAATCACAGCTGAAGAAGCTGCTCGCACTGGCCTTAAAGAAACTCCAACTGAAGATATGGATCGCAAATTCATGTTCGCATGTATCGGTATCGTTATCTTCGAAGTAATCCTTATGGGCATCGTTGCATAAGCATAAACATATCTACACAAAAGCCTACGCATGTAGGCTTTTTCTTTTTTTATTAATTTAGATGTCTATTTATTGTCGCATATTGTTTTGGTGCTACTATTTTAATACAATAGTTTTACTAGAGTTTAAACGTATATAGGAGAGCGTATATGAGTGTTATAAATTGGTGGCGTCGCTTAGGGACAGTCGGTTGTGTGTTGGTAACATTAGGTTGTGTTAGTGGTTGTCAGTGGAATTTAGATAATCTAAAGCAATATAGTCAAGATTCAGCAGCGAGAGACATAAAAAAAGATGAAACGAAGAGGGTGTTTCGATTTTATTTGGCTGCTACAAATGAGTTTAACTACAATGAGGTTAAATACGGGAGCCAATATGATTTAATCTGGCAACAGGCAAGGGCGAATGAACCCCTAACAGGTTTTAAGGTACAGGATTATGAGCGTCTTGAACAGGAATTAGTAGCTGCTAAGGAGGCAGGTCGTTCTTACGAGGATCTTGAAAGCACAACAGATGCTGTATTGCCTATCTTGCATGACATTGTAAGTGATGTAAAGGCTTTAGATTCGTATTATAAATCAAAGCAATATGAAAAAGATAATTATGCATTTAGTCAAGCTACACTGGCTAAGCTTTCAGCGTTATTAGAAGTATTTGAACCAAAATATGAAGCGTTAAATGAGGCAGTTACGGCTGCTCATAAACAAGAACGCAATAAAGATATTGAGTTGATGCGTTCGAATGGTCAAGTGAATGGTGCTCATATGGTAGAGATGATGGGGTACTATAGTGATATCGTTAGCCATATAATTGATCAAGGGCCTAATAGTGATGTGCAATGGGTGAAAGCTCAAAAGGAAGCTGCAAATGCAATTGTACCTAAGTTCACATCTGTGGAGGTACAAAATCGAATTGATCAAGCTAAGAATCTTGATGCGGCTATTGATGCATTTGTAGCTAATCAGAGTGCAGAGGCATATCATGAGGTAATTTCACAATATAATGAGCTAGCTCGGACACCGATGAATTTTAAACTATTAGATAAAGTGCAAAATGCCTATATACCTGAAGGTGTATAGTTTACTTGTTGACAATTTCCCCCTTTGAGACCTATAATTATCTATTATATGAATATTGCGTTGAAAAAGACGGCACGTCTCAGACGGATTTAGTAGAGACCAAACTCATGGGCTGAAAGGTTTGGAAATCTAGAGATTTGCGGATCACTTTGGAGCAAGCGGCAACGCCGCCGGTGAACACCGTTATATGTTTAAGTGGCTTTCATAGTTATGTGATGAGTTGCGTCCTATAAGTTACAATCATGGAGTCTCATGGTGTGACGATTGCAGAAATGCGGTGGCGCTAGCTTTCACAGAAGGTCAGTAGGGTGGTACCACGGATATTACGTCCGTCCCTTCGGGGACGGGCGATTTTTTTATGTAAAAGGAGCACATCATGGATTACGGTAAGACGTTACATTTGCCTGAAACAGAATTCCCAATGCGCGGCAATTTGCCTAAGCGCGAACCAGAAATCTTAAAATTCTGGGAAGACAACAAAATTTACGAAAAACGTTTGGAATTGCGTAAAGACGCAAAACCTTTCATTTTGCATGATGGCCCTCCATATGCGAACGGTAAATTGCATATTGGTCATGCCCTCAACAAAACGTTGAAGGATATCATCATGAAATACAAAACGATGACAGGTCACTATACTCGCTACATCCCTGGTTGGGATACGCACGGTTTGCCAATCGAGCATGCGGTTATCAAAAACACTGGCCTTAACCGTCATGAAATGGCGCCATTGGACTTGCGCAACAAATGTAAGGAATATGCATTAGAATGCGTAGAAACTCAAAAACAAGACTTTATTCGCTTTGGTGTATTAGGCGAATGGGATCGCCCTTATTTGACATTGCGTCCTGAGTTCGAAGTAAAACAACTTGGTATCTTCGGCGAAATGGCAAAACGTGGCCACATCTATAAAGGTCTTAAAACTGTATACTGGTGTACTCACTGTGAAACTGCATTGGCAGAGGCAGAAATCGAATACGCTGAGAAAAAATCTTTCTCCATCTACGTAAAATTCCCTTACGTATCCGAGAAAAAGGTGACATTGCCAGCTGGCGTAGATCCAAAACAAGCATATGCTGTTATCTGGACAACTACTCCTTGGACAATGCCTGCCAACGTAGCAATCTCCGTTAACCCTGAGCTTGAATATGGCTGGGTAAAAGTAGGTGACGAATACTACTTGATGGCTACTGAACTTGTTGAAGCAGCTATGAAAGATATCGGTATCGAAGACTACGAAATCGTAAATCGTTTCTCTGGTGCAGATTTAGAATTGGCTGAATTCAAACATCCATTCGTAGAACGTAATTCCAGAGTATTACTTGGCGATCACGTAACTCTTGATGCTGGTACTGGTTGCGTTCATACAGCTCCTGCACACGGTGAAGACGACTTTAACATCGTTCAACGTTACAATAAAGAAGGCAAAACTGAGCTTCCTATCGTATCTCTTGTTAATGAAACTGGTAACTACACGAAACAAGTGGACGACAACCGTTATGGCGATACTGAGTTCCCATTGGCTGGCGTAGAAATTCACGATGCAGAGGTGCCTGTTATCAAAATCTTGGCGCACAATAATGCATTGCTTCATAAATCTAGCTTGCGCCACCAATATGCACACTGTTGGCGTTGTAAAAACCCTGTAATCTACCGTGCTACAGAACAATGGTTCTCCTCTGTAGATGGTTACCGTCAACAAGCGCTCGATGCTATCGATAACCAAGTACAATGGATTCCTAAATGGGGCCATGACCGCATCTTTAACATGGTTCGTGACCGCGGTGACTGGGTAATTTCTCGTCAACGTATTTGGGGCGTTCCAATTCCTATTTACTATTGTGAAAGCTGTGGCGAGCATATCATCAACGACGACACTATGTCTGCATTGCTTGAAAAAGTAGCTGTAGAAGGTTCCGACGCATGGTGGGCTCACAGTGCTAAAGAATTGTTACCAGAAGGCTTCAAATGTCCTCATTGCGGTCATGATGAGTTCAAAAAAGAAACTGACATCATGGACGTATGGTTTGACTCTGGTTCCTCTTGGGCGGGCGTACTTGAAGTTAACGATCTTGAAGTACCATGTGCTATGTACCTTGAAGGTTCCGACCAACATCGCGGCTGGTTCAACTCTTCCTTGTTAACTGCAGTAGCAACAACAGGTAAGGCACCTTACAACTCCGTATTGACTCACGGCTTCGTTGTGGACGGCGAAGGTCGCAAAATGTCTAAATCTGTAGGTAATACAGTAGCACCTAGCGACATCATCGACGTATATGGCGCTGACGTTATGCGTTTATGGGTATCCTCCGCAGATTACCAAGCAGACGTACGTTTGTCCAAAGACATCGTAAAACAATTATCCGAAGTATACCGTAAGATCCGTAATACATTCCGCTTCTTGCTTGGTAACTTGGATGACTTCAATCCAAATACTGATAAAGTGGCTTACGCAGATATGTCCGAATTCGATAAATGGGCATTGTTGCGCTTAGAAGAAGTACGTCAAAAAGTTTCTGATGCATATGAAAACTATGAATTCCACATGTTGTACCATGCAATTCATAACTTCTGTACAGTAGACTTGAGCTCCATCTACCTTGATGTAATGAAAGATACTATGTACGCTGAAAGCAAAAACAACGTAGCTCGTCGTTCTGCTCAAACAGCAATGTATGAAATCTTAAAAACCTTGGTGGCAATGGTATCTCCAGTACTTTCCTTCACAGCAGAAGAAGTTTGGAAATACATGCCTAAAGAAGAAGGCATGCCTGAATCCGTTATGCTTCAAGATTGGCCACAAGGTCATCCTGAACACTTCAACCAAGAATTGGCTGATAAATGGAACCAATTGTTAGACTTGCGTACATCCGTACAAAAAGCATTGGAACTTGCTCGTCAAGACAAAACAATCGGTCACCCATTGGATGCATCTGTTACAGTATACGCTGAAGGCGCTGCATTCGACGCATTGAATGCTCTTGGTGAAGAAGGCTTGGCTAAACTCGTTATCGTATCCGAAGCTCACATCGTAAACGGCGCTGCACCAGCAGAAGCTGTTAAAGACGAAGAAACAGGCGTAGCTACAGTAGTTACTGCATCTGCTCTTGAAAAATGTGAACGCTGCTGGATCCACCGTGATACAGTAGGCCAAGATAGCGAACATCCTACACTTTGCGATCGCTGCGCGGACGTTGTTAAAACTTTATAATTGTAGGCGTTGTAAAAACTCTATAATTATAGATAAAAAATACCTAATCTATAATGACAGACATAATCTATAATCACAGATAGATATGAATCAATCTATCTATGAATTGTTCATTGTGTAATGTCTACATAGAAAACCCTTCTCTAACACATTTGGTTTGTTTTAACCTGATGGGCACCAGAGAAGGGTTTTTCTTTACAAAATATTAAAAATTTATAGAAATTTATAGAGTTTATGAATTCATTGTATGCTACCGTTCTCATCTAACTATTCATATCAATTAAGACCTTTTTGTTTTGTTCATGAAATTTTAATGTGTAAATTTTTACGCATTTCATGTAAAAACTAATTTCCTGGTTTAAGATGTTTATAGTTAGTTTAGTTCTTGTTCTTATATGAGAAGGAGGAAGAGAAATGGTTGCAGCAATCGTTAAAGCAATCTTGGCAGCGCTTACTGGTTTAGCTAACGCTCTATTGCCTTTATTCAAATAACAATTTCATTCCCCAGAAAAAAGACCACCCTGCTTGCGGTGGTCTTTTTCTTATGCCTGAAAATAGAAATCAATTTGTAATATAATGATTTAGAGACTCTTTAAGTATCGTTTAACTATAAGGCGTTATATTGACTATAGAAACAAGCATGCCTATAATGAAGATGAATTAACCATGAAAATAACGTGAAGAGCGTATAGTGTTGTGTGGTTTTATTTCTTATGTCAAATAAGGGGAGTCTATAAGTCATGAGAAGAAATCTAATTATTAAGGCCTTGGTTTTAGGCGCTATAGATTGTGCTTTTACTATTACAGGACTGGCAGCCAATGGGGATGCTCAAGGTATACATTCATCAGCTAATGAGCAACAAATTAATTCACAAGATACGGAGCGACATGAAGCTGTTCGTTCTAATTGGATGGACCGTACAGATATTGTAGCCGGTGTAGGTATGAAAGATTCGAAAGAGACGCATACTCAGCACCATACTGTTTTTGTAGTACCGAGAAATGATCTACATACTGTAACTTCGAAAAGTTCAAAATCTACTGAAATCAATAAATTGTATATTGAGACCTTGCAACCTATAACCCATTATGATGAAAATGCTAAAAGCGTTGTCTTTGTACAAGGTCGTATTGGGCGCAGTGGAGAAAAAATTTCATCTTATAAATTAGATAATTATTTGGTTCCAGCTAGACCTGCCGGGACGTTTGTAACACATAATGAGCAAATAGATAAAAAAGAATCATTAGGAATGAATGCTAATATTGGCATTGGCTATCGTCGTCTTAGCAAAGGTGAACATGCTTATGTTGGTGTTAATGCGTTCTATGACCATGTGTTTACAGGTGGTTATAAGCGCGTTAGTGGCGGTGTAGAATATGTGGCAGGCCTTAATGAATTTCATGCTAATCTGTACCGAAATGTGGGGTCTGATGATAGAAAATATATAGGTCTCCATGGGCGTAGTGTTGCATTGGGTGATCCTGCAGGATTGTATCCATATGGGCTAGATCCTGATCAAAGTCTTTATAATTATGGTGTGGCTGCTTATGAAAATCATTGGATGCTATCAGAAAAGGTTGCTGCCAGTGGATTTGATGTAGGGTATTCTCGGACTTTTAAACATGCTCGTTGGGCTCGTGCCTATGCGGACTATTATAATTGGCGTGGTAGATCTGCTATGAGAGTAGGCTATGGAACATTAAATAAACGGGATGCCATAAAAGGTTTTAAAGTGGGTGCAGAATTCCATATCACACCGCATCTTACCCTTGATGCGGGTTACCAAACGGCATCTCATCATTTGAGTGGCCCTTATGCGACCTTGAAATATACTATCGGCACATCTAAGTTTGCTTGGCGTGGTGGTAAACATAGTGAAAGTGCGATTACAACGGCTCGTTCCAAGATGCTTGATAAGGTACATCGTAGCGACATGGTTGTACAAGAAACTGTGGAAAATATTTATGAACAGCAGTTTGTCGATGTTGGTTTATAATCTGTAATTTTAGACTAAATATAGCTTATTTTAGTTTATAACAAAGGAGCTAGTACGCTGTGTACTAGCTCCTTTTTGTATATTTGTTTATTATTGTAACCCCTTAGGTACACTGAGTTTTTTCCAGTTGTCTAGTTCAGGGATTTCCAAG
>ERZ772972.871-NODE-871-length-11104-cov-9.521676_pt1 | contig 11104 bp, 7 predicted proteins | sample MGYA00580673_ERZ772972 | MGnify/ENA primary metagenome ERZ772972 (study PRJEB29015, sample SAMEA2738051) | human oral metagenome | biome: human oral; feature: human-associated habitat; material: saliva | place: China | collected 2229 ... | reverse complement strand
GCCACGACACGCCCAACCCCGCCCACAACACCTACACCCTCAAATGCGAAGAGCCAATAAACGGCGGCTGCGCGTCGCCAAAACACTCGAATCCTGGGGCTACCGCATCCAAGAATCCGTGTTCCAACTCCGCCTCGACAGCGCCACGCTGGCGCGCGTGCGTTTGTTACTGGCCGCTCTCATTTCTGAGAGCGACGACGTCATCCACATCTACCCCGCCAGCTCATCTTGCGCCGACCGTGCCGACATACTCGGCGCGGCCATAGCGCTGGATGATGTCGGGTTGTGCAGGGGAGTGTGGTGAGGGCTAGTGGCGAGTAACCCGACGGAGACCGGGCCCTGGCAGGGGTGCAGGTGCCTTCGACTTACGGAGCGAAGATACATTTTGCCCAGCGTTGCTCCTGGGGGGCTGTTGTACTTGTGTACTAGACACTGTTGCGGTTGGGCAGCTCGCGCTTGAGGATTCGATATCTTCTTCTTCGAGGGTTGTCATTTTAAACTCGAAGCGCTGAGCCCCTCCCTTGATTCGTTTCTGCTCATAGTCCTTGAAATAGTCGATGATTGATGACTTCTTATCGGAACTCGGGTAGGGCGTGTACGAAACGGGGTCCTGTTCCTCGGTTTCGTCTGTCTTCCAGCCGTAGGCAGAGCGGACGAAAGCGACCACGGCAGGCGAAGATTGCTTTGCAATGGCGCGAGGAAGTGCGCGCGTAATAGATTCTGGTACCTCGCTGGCAGTGTCTTCGCGTTCACTATCCTCCCTGGAGGAGCTGTGGTAGAGAATAGTGTTGAGATCCTTGTAGCCCTCCGCCAGTGACTGTGAATCGTGGAGTGAGAGAACCTTTGCGGAAATAGATGCTGTTCCTAGTCCGAGAGGTTTGCCCAACCCGAGATGGAAATATCCTTCTTCACCTGGCCTTTGCTCGTCTTTGGGGACAAGGTTCGCTGGCGTGAGTAGCCAAAGGATGATTGAAAGCTCCTGCGCGGTGAGTCCTTCAAAGCGCAGTACTGACACCAAAGTGGCTCCCGGCGTAATGTATGAGCCAATGAGGATTTCTGAGTCAGTAAGTTCTCGATTCTTCTTGTTGAGAACGGAGGGCTGTGACGCTCCTTTGCTCGTCAGGAACCGGTGTGTTGGATAGGTCTTACGTATGAGTGAATGCTGTGTGGTAAAGCATTTGGAACGCTCGAGCTCGAAAATGCCGTCTCCTGACCTGGATCGGAGATAAGGCTGTGCGGTCGATGGCTTTGGGCTTGCGAGAATTGGTGGAATCCAACCGCCTTCGTCCGCTCTCTTAAGGCTGTTAGTGCATAGATGCGCGTCCTTGAGATATATCCGCCCCTTCAGGGCAGGAGAAGAATCTTCTGATGTGCTTTGTGTTACGAACCCCCACAGGCGATCTGCAGCCGTCGCTTCTTCGAATGAGTGTGCTGGTCTGACATCTGTTCTGTCGGCAATTTCGGAAGGGGAATCGGAGCTTAAGGAAATGGACCGACCTAAATAGGAATAGACAATTTCCCTACCTTTGTGACGATGGTTGGTGGTGAATACTGGAATTCCTGGTTCTGTCGTAGCCTCCTCGATAAGTGCCTGGTAGATGCGTTCCTGTGTCAGGTGCTCCTCTAAGTTGCGTTTTCCATATCTCTTCGTGATTTGGGACAGTATTCGCGTAATGAGCGAATGTTGACCGCTTGCGCGTGAGTCGTTGTTCTGTTCTTTCTGATGCTGGAAGCGAGCAGCTGCTAAGACAATGTCAGTAAAGCGTGAGACTTCTTCCGAATTGAGTTTGATCTGAACGCCATTCCCGCGTTTTGCGTAAAAAATGTATTCATTGTATTTCGTGTCGATTAGTCTCTTGTTGTCTGGGAGTTTGCCTTCCCTGTCGGGTATGTTCAGGCGCACGATCCATCCAGTTCGTTGTATTTGTTTGATCGGGCCTGTTGATTCAGGGTGTTTAGGTTTGCAGATTGGAATTTCTGCAACTTTTGAGACCACCATCTTTTTCTGGCCCCAAAATTTTTGTTCAAATGCGTCAAATGAGTCGATCTTTGTTAAGTGCGTCGTGTTTTTGCGCACTTCCTCGAGAAGCTTGTTTACTGCGGAGATTTCTTCGGATTCGTGGTGTCGTTCAACCTGCTTATAGATTGGTTGACCTTTTGGTGTAGGCTTTTGCTTTCCTTTGTTATCGAAGACTGGTTCCCGTGTGTAACCGCCTATTACTTCTTTAGTATTTGTAGTGAATATTACGCCGGATTTTATGGAATCTGGCAGAATGGCGTAGTCTTGAATGTGAAGGCTCCATTGTGTTGTTCCTTCTTCAAACCTCAGAAATGCTGCTTGGCGCTTAGGCTTGTGATCTGGTGTATAGCGGAATTGGGGTAGTTTTGTGTGATCTCCGAATATTCTGAATCGCGACCGGGTTATCGCTTCGTAGGCAGATGACAGTACCCCTTTCAGTGAGGTAGCGGGGATCATCGCGTCTTCATCGGCTGTTGCGCCGTCGGGATTACCGCTTGCGGAGGGGACTACAAGCCGACCGTTGGTGTCACGCCACGCCGTGATCAGTGGCGTCTTCGTTTTGATGGTGAGCTTGAGTGTGCCTGAGTAGGTATCTCGAGCCAGGTGGTCTAGCGGAGCAGGTTCCCCGTCTTTAAGGAAGGAGTCGTCGCTCCTCCGCGTCGGAATACCGTTGTAGGCGTGGTGGAAGGTGCTCATCGTCCCCATTCTCCCGTGAATAGCTGGTCGACTACGACCGTGTTTCCGTACTTATCTTCTTCATGGATGAACTCGACTGCTGACATCTCGTTAGTAGCGGTGTCTTGTTTTTCCTGTTGTGTCTGACGAGTGCTGGTATCGGGGGCAGACTCTTCTTTGCTAGTCGCAGCAGACTTATGCAGCAGATAGCTCACCTTGTGGGCCCATCCGCTGACAGATGCTGATTCCGTACCTTCAGTCGCTGCCTCGGACGTGTCGGCGGTGAGCGTCAGCTCGACGGCGCCCACGCCGTTCACCCAACGGTACTCGTGAGCCAGAACGTCTCCCTCTGCGGGTTTGTCAGGCAGTTTCGCCGGTATCCACAGGCGTAGCTCGAAGATCTTCGTCGGATCGAAGTCTCGCCCATCGATCAGTGAGACCAAGAGCTTAGATGCCTTGACGGAGGATTCCCTATCGAAACCTAACACGGTCCACGTCCCGTTGGTTGCGAACGCCAGGCCCTGAACGTCCCCGCCCGAATACGTCAGTGCGTACACGAGGAAGACATCCAAGCATGGTGTGTCACCAGAATCCGAGAGGATCGGTGAATGTGCCAGTATCGCCTTCTGATTCTTCTCAGTCATCGGCGTTTCCAGTCTCCTTCGATGGTGTGCGCGCAGCGCCCGAGCCGTTCTCTAGGCGCTTAGACCAGTCCGTTTTTTTGTACTTATCCTTTAAATGTTTCAGGACCTGTTCCGCGAGCTCGCGTTGTCCCTCGTAGAGCGCGTCAGTCATGACGCCAACGCCAGGCGCAGGCTGCTGTAGTGCTTCGCAACCATTGAGTTCCCACGATGGAAGGTCAACACCTTCACGGTTAGCACCCTCTACTTCGATCGTTGAAACGACGACCTGGCCCAGGCCCCGCGTCGATCGGCTACCCAAAGGGAGAGTGCCCGCGGTCAACTCGGCGAGCACCAAGCCGAGCAAGACGTAGGCAGCGCGAGCGTAGGGAGCGTAAACATGCTCCCGTTGCTGGGTGTCCTTCTGACCATCCTGCGGTGTCTCTTTTGTCTCTGCCTCTTTGCGCTTGCTCTTGGCTTCCCCCTTCTCCGCTTCGATGTTGCTCAGGAGCTGGCGCAGATCAATGTCGATCTTGATCGGCTTCCAGTGAGTGCCCAGGTAGACGGCCTCAGTGAAGAGCCCGCCGTCGATGACGCCGCCCGTCCAGCGATCAATCGCGTTGTGTGTGATTTCAACGCATGTTCCGGTCTTCTTCGACAGGCAATCGTGGACGGTGAGGGCACCCCGGTACTCGGTGCATCCGAACATATACCGGACCAGATTTGGCTCAGCGGCGATCTGTTCGTGGAGATCATGGGATGCGAACGTGGGCAATTCGTCTCTTGCCGCGAGGACCGTCCGCGCGATGCGAGATGCCCTGGAACGCAGCGCACCGCGAATTGATGTTCCCGGGATGAGGAGTTGGGCGTTCTCCCACTCCTCTGAAGGGTCCCGGAGCGGATAAACGACTTCGTGAACCTCCTCTTCGATGCCTTTCTTCTTATTCTCTGCTTCTTGTGCGGCCTTACGCTGCTTCGTCAGCTTTTCATCCTCGGCGACGAAAATGCCTGTGGGGGACCACCAGGTGATCTTGATGCGTGCGGGCTTTTCCAGACTCCAACCGCCCAGTTCGAGTGGAATCGGCGTCCCCTCCTCATCCTCACCGATGAGCGCATTGAGAACGTCCGCAGGTGCAGTCAGCGTACGGGCATCGGTCGTCCCGCTGAAGCGACGGAGTTTCGGCTCAATAACCTGGATCTTTCCCTGGCCAGAGCCTGTGCGGCCACCCAAGGAGAAAGTGTCGGATTTGAGGACATCAACGATGAACTCGAGGAGTTTCTTGACGGTGTCGGAGGACGCAGGCCCCGGAATCCCCTCCGACTGTTTGTTACCCTTCCGCTCCGTGTCGTTCTTCTGCTCGCCATCGCGGCCCTCTGCGGTGATGCGAATGGCGAATGCAGTCCCGCGCGGCAAGAACTCGTGCTCGTAGAGCGCTCCGGCTGAGGCTGCCCCCGTCGTCCGGTCGATGCCGACGCCGTGACGCCTCGGCAAGGGGGACTCGCCGGAGTCTTTGTCCTTGTGTTGCGGGAAGGACACAGCGTGGAATGTGAGTGCACTCTTCCTAATTGGGAGCGACGCATCACTTGGCAGCCCGCGATCATTGGCGGATTTGCCAGTGTAGTCCGTGTCATCGCCCCACAGGGAGATCCAATTATCCTGAGAGAATGCTCCTCCGTCCTGAGTCGCGGGATCCCCGGCGTCGTCCAGCGCTTGACGGGCGACGTCGCACGCCGCGCGCACCGCGCCCCTGATGGATCGGCCGGGGATCGTCGGCTCTTTGAGGCCATTGCGGTTGAAGCGGATGACGGTTCCCTCTCCGTCGCGGTCAGGGACCGGGTCCACTCCACCGATGTGGAGTTCCGACGTCAGCTCAACGGGGATGGTCAGTTCATAGCGTGTGAAGGTCACTTGCCTTCGCCTCCTTTGGTTGCCGCCGAGGAGATAAAGTCCTGTTTTGTCGCCTTCGTGACGGTGAGACTTTCACGGCCGCGCACACGGCTGAGCAGCGGGTGGTCCACGAGGAAGCGGCCGTATCCCTGGGGCGTGAGCTCACCGACGCCGATATGCCCGAGTGTCTCGAGTGCCCCCAGATCGTCCGGGGAGAGACGCACTTGGACTACTGAACCCGCTTGGATCGCCAGCCGAGTCGCGCGCGGCCCATTGTCCGCGGGCGACCACGAGTCGACGCGGCGGTGACGGATCGAGGGGGTACCGTCTGCCTCGACGATGATGCCCTCGCGCTTGAATGCACGAATGAGGTCGTCGGCGCTCCCTCCGGCCCCAAGCCCAGCGGAGCGCGCGATCACGTTGGACGTGAACCACAGGGAGACTGAGACTGTTTGATCGTTAGACGAGGTTGTGGTGCCCTCGCCGGGTGCCGTCCTGTCAGCGGACGTCGAGGCAGTGCCCGTGAGCTGCGTGCTTCCAGCGTTACCGAAGCGGCTGCGTGCCTCCCGCTCGTCGTTTGTCTCGTTGCGGAGCGTGCACGTTGCGGAACCGAATGTGCCCGTGAGCTTGCGAGACCCGAGCCGGGCCGTGCGTGGCTCGTTGAGAAGATTGGAGACAGAGGCGGCGTTCCAGAGCTCATCCGACACCCAGACGTGCGCGCGCATGCTCATTCCTTCGGGCAGAGCCTCGACCAGGACGAGCTGCCCCTTGCTGGCCGCGCCCGTCTCGTGGTTGATGGCGGTCGTCTGTCGCCCGCGTAGGGGAGGCTTACCGTACCAGCCCTGAGTCTTCGTGCCAGGTTCTTCACCGTCGCCTTCCTTCGGGGCGAAGAAGACATATCCGCCGCGAATGGGGATCTTCCCCGTTTCCTCGGTGGAGTCGCCGTACAGGGTGATGGTCGAGTCCGAGGGCGATGTCTTGTCCGTCTTGAGCGTGAGGGGAATGGGGCGTCCCTCGATGTCCCCAATAACGGGCATCGCGTCCGAGACGAACAGGTGGCCGCCGGTCACGGCGTTGGTAATGACGGCTTCGTTCTTTCCGTGCTTGTTTGATGAGACCAGCCGGTGTAGCCAGGGGAGCAGGACCGTGCCGCGCAGGAAGTCCAAGGAGCGGATTTCGTTCGAGAAGGGGACCTCGTAGGACACGATGGGCGAGTTGAGCGTGAGGTCGAGGATCAGGTGGTGCCCGCTGCCGTGCTGCGCTGCGGAACCGTCGATGGTCCCGACCTGGTGTTGTGTGCTGCGCTGCGGGGCGGGGAGCGCGTTGACAACTTCTGGCTTGAGAGACTGTGCCAGCTTCTTGAGGCTCGTCCTCAGCTCCTGCGCGCATGACGAAGCGAAGGCGACGATCTTGGACGTGGACTGCCCGGCGCGTGCCTCAACCTCGTGGTTGGTCACGAGGGCCGTGCACTCGCCGTCGCCTCCGCTGCGGCCTGAGCCGATGCCTCGGACCATGAGGCCCGCGACCCCCAGGAGGAAGCGCGCGGCATCGATCGTCGCCGGATCGGAGAGAGGCGCCCCGGCCTCGTCGATGAGGGTGAACGTGCCCGTGAGGACGCCGGCCGCCGCGCGCTCCGTGAAGCGCAGGAACTGGGGGCGCGCCGTCCCCGTCTGTGGGTCGATGGAGAGGGACACCGTGTCGTGGACCGGGATCGACGAGGCCGGGGTCGCGTCCGTGAAGAGAACGTGACGCGGGTGGGGGGTTGAGCCCTGCTTGCCGTCGGGGTCCTGGCCGAAGAGCCATAGGGCGAACTTGGTCCACTTCCCTTCCTTCGACCCGTCGAGGGCGTTTGCCGCTAGCATTGCCTGCTCGCGCAGGACTCCCGTGATGACCGTGCCGCGCACGACCGGGTCGTCGCCGCAACGCTCGATTGTTGAGTGTGTGCGTCCCGCGTGTCCCACGCCTGTGGATACGCCCCAATCGGACGTAAACACGATGGTCACGTGGCCGCTCGCGGTAGGAGAAGTGGTAGGTGAATTGGCGGTCACTTGGCACCTCCTTCGGTGGAATCGTCTGCTGCTTCCTCGGGGTCGGCGCCGTCTGCGTCTCTGCTAATCCGTGAAGCGAGGTAGCCGTCGGGCAAGTTCCCGGACAGGTCGATGAGGTCGAGGAGCCACTTGACCTGCTCGGGGGATTCGCCAGCCTCATCGGAGCTCGATGAGTGAGGCGAGAGAAGCTTCAGCTGTTTGGCAAGGAGTCCAGCACCGGGGGCATTCTGTAGCGCGTCGCCCCACTCTGTTGCGGCCTGATTTTCCTTGCCTTCCGCGAGGAGCTTCACGATGCGGTTCGCGCGGGCACGCGGGAAAGGATCGCCGGTGGTCTGCGTGGGGTTGTCCGGTTTCTTGCCGTCGAAGGCCGCGACCACCTGAAGGATGCGCGCCCAGGAGAGCGACGGCTGCGACGTCGCGGTGGGTGTTTCCTCGGACGAGGTCGTGGTTGCGTCCCCGATGCGCTGTGGCGCGTAGTGGCCGATCAGGAAGGGGCGCTGTGTGCGGCCCTTGTACTCGTCCAGCGTGTCGTCCGGGTCGAGGACCGTCGCGTCGCGCAGGATGTGGAAGTCGATCGTCGAGCAGGGGACCGTTTCCTTCTTTTTGCCGAGCTTCTTCCCACGCGACACCAGGCCTTCCGCCAGGTCGTAGGCAATGTGGAAGGGGAAGTTACGGCCCACGATGGCCACGCCCGCTGAGGCCGTGAGCGGGCCGGGGCTTTGGATGATGTAGTCGTCGATTTCGAAGTGGTCCCGCTCTGGTGCGTCGGGCTTCTTTCCTCCAGCAACAATGGCGAGAGCTGACAAAAGATCGTCATCCTTCGTGAGTTCCTCGTAATGGCGGATGTAAGCCTCGGCGAAGGGAATTGCGTAGCGTCCCTCTGTGTAGACAGTGACATCGTCGCCGCCCACCAGGACGGGAACCACGGGAAGGGTCTTAAGGCGATTGATGCCAGCAATATTGTCGACGGTTTGCCATGCCTCAGCCACCGCTTGATTGACGACTCCGTCGAGACGGTAGTTGACCTCCATGACGAACCACTGGAAACGATCGTCACGAATCGAGCACGGGTTGTCTCTGCGTTTATACGCCGCGTCTTTGAGCGAATCAAGGCATGCGTCGACTGTGTCGAAGGCTCTGCCGAGGTCGCGCATGATCGCACCCACGCCGTTGCCGTCGATGTGGATCACGCCGACGGAGGACAGCTCCGGGAGAGGATTCGTGGCCCCGACGTCGTCAGACACATCCTGAAAGGCCCTCTCCAGCTGAAATGGGTCCTCGTTCAGGTTCTTGATTCGATCTCTGACTACCTTGTCGCTCAGAGTCGAATCCTGGCGCGCGATGACTTCCCTGAGCTGCAATCGGCGCGCCGAACGCGACCACGCGCGCTTGACTCGCGACGGAAGCGACAGGGGTCGATCCTTGTCCTTTCCCGTCTGCGTTGGGACCTGACCCCCGTCGTCCGAAAGCATCGGAACCTTGAGTGAGCGACTCGCGTACTTGCGGATCCTGTCGAGTGCCTCATCCGAGAGTGCTGCTGAGGTGGGGAGCGCCGACTCATCCGCCCTTTCCAGGAACGGGAACTGTGGGAAACGTGCTAGCGCCGGGCGGCGGTTCAGTGAGTACTCCAAAAAGACACGATCAAGCTCTTGCAGGTCGTCCGCACAGACCGTGTTGGATGACGTCTGAACAAAGACTCCCGTGACGTCGAGGCCCGGGGCGTCAGTCAACGCACGGAGCGTGACCTCTCGGATCAGTCGCTTCGCTAAGTCCTTTGGATCGCCATCAGTGTCTCTGAAGCGGACGATCACCTTGCCGGACGAGTCGGAAACCCAGAAAGAACTTGGAAGCTCCTTAAGACTGAGTAGCTCTTTTGCCTCTTCCTTCACCCAATGGGATAGCAACGTGATCTCGAAAGACGCGCCGATCTGTTCGCGCAGCCGAGGCGACGATAAGATGAAGGGCTGATTGCTGTTCGTCTGCAGCATGACGAGGGTGTGCTTCATTGCTTATGAATTCTTCGTAGATGAAGGGGCATCGGAGGGAATAGTTTGAAGGAGTGCGTAAATATCGGACTGTAGTCTTCCCTGAGCATTATTCATCGTTGCATTCATCGTTCCGTTAATTATTGGAATCTCAGCTTTCTCAAAGCCGTTCTCGTGTGTTATTAAATTAAAATCTGGCGCGTATGCGATTAATGCCTGTGTGTCAATCTTTCTGCCGGTGATCCTAGTGAGAATTTCAACTCGGTCTTCTTTGCCTCTTAGGAAAGATTCGGTGACAATAATAAGGTTGTATTTGTGAAGCTTTTCAAGTTCGCTTTCGTCAATCATTATATCGACGGTCGGATTGATCAGGTGGGGCATGTCTTTGATGATATTTTTGGCATTTCTTCCTTGTTGATTATCTCCGATGATAAATATCTTTCGGTCGGCGAAGGATCGTGTCATCTTGATGATCTGATCCCTAACTGCCTTGTCTTCCGTGATGGCCCTAAGTGTATTCTTTGTTGTCCAGTGTCTGTTCTTGTAGTAGGTAATCGCAAAACCTATGAGAGAAAGAATAGTGCCGGAAATGATTCCGCCGACTGTGTTTGTGAAGATGTCGTACATAGTTGTGGTCCTATTTGTGTGACGTGTTGGTTAGGCAGCAACGGCGTCTATGACGCCCATGCCGTAGCTCGTGTGTGAGCCGACGTTCGTGTATGCGGACAGTGCCATGAGGCGCGAGAAAATGCGGGTCGCCTCGGCGCCTTCGACGCCGCTGATGCGCAGGCGGCCCTCGTGGGCCGGGATCCGGTGCGAGCTCAAACGGCCCTGGCCCGCGTTGCGTGGCATGGCCAATGAAACAAGTGATGTGCGGGTGAAATCCTGGGTTGCCAGCACGCTTGCCATCGCGTCGCGGTTGATGCGTGGGGGAGCGAGCCTTCGATTCCAGGCCCACCAACGCTGCTGCAGACTCGTCGCAATCGTCGCCGGAGACAGGCTCGGTACGTGATTGCCCTTCGACGAAAACGTCGTTGGCGTGACCAGGCGTATTTCCCACGCAGTGTCCTGGTCTCGCTCCGCTAGCTCTTCCCATGAAGCCTGGCTGATGATCTGTCCCTCGGATGCGATCAGCACTGCGTCATCTGGGGTGCCCGCCCCGAGGCGCATGACTCCACCCCATGACAGCCACGCATCCAGCGTGTCAATCAGTCGATCATCCAGGAATCGAACCTCGACGCCGAACGTCGACTCCGAATGGCTCAGCTCGCCGAGCGAATAGGGCTTCACTCCACCCGACCCGTGAACCGGCCGGTGCGCGAGCGTTGGGAACTGTGCGGCCCTTTCTGGGCTAATGCCCGGCGGTAAGTCCAGAACCGCCGACAGGGCCGCGTGGAGCCTTCGTGGTGTCGCTGGCACGCCCTCGGGCGCGTCAAAGCGAACGTAGACGGATGCTGGCAACGGTGCCTCCCATCACTCGCGTGTGACTGTCGTCTCTGACCCTAACATGACTGTCGCGATGGGTCGTGCGCAACTGTCAAGTTGTCTGGCAAATTGAAAAATACAAGATAAATAGCGGAGATTCCTTGTTTTAACAATTAAATTAATCGCTCGGTATTTTTCGACTCTTCAGACTGTCTAATTGATTGGTGGGTTGATTTCGGTTGGTCGATGGATGCTGTGCGGAGAGGGGTGTGGGGGAGGGGTTGGTCCTCAGTAAGCTCTCAACCTCTCCATTCCTTCACCAAAAGGTCAAGAATTCTTAAATTGTGAAACCCTCTAGGAGGTTGTTGACAAACCTTGAGACGATGGAGCAACGGCGTGCCGTCCGGAAAGCCCCGGAGACGCGTCCCCATCCGTACAGAAAC
>ERZ772972.858-NODE-858-length-11177-cov-14.042888_pt1 | contig 11177 bp, 10 predicted proteins | sample MGYA00580673_ERZ772972 | MGnify/ENA primary metagenome ERZ772972 (study PRJEB29015, sample SAMEA2738051) | human oral metagenome | biome: human oral; feature: human-associated habitat; material: saliva | place: China | collected 2229 ... | reverse complement strand
TATCGGCAAAAAACGTGTTTTTCAATACAGGTTGTTCTTTTCAAGATCGTGGTGGTATTTTTATCGACGATGGCACAATGATAGGCATGAACGTCAATATCGCCACGCTCAACCACGGTTTGAGTTTGGACACACGCCCCATAACTTACCCCGCGCCTGTGCGAATTGGCAAAAATGTCTGGATCGGCTCAAACGCGACCATTTTGGCAGGCGTAACTATTGGTGATGGTGCCGTAATTGCCGCTGGTGTGCTAGTGAATAAAGACATACCGCCCATGGTTGTGGTCGGCGGCGTACCCGCGAAGGTGATTAAGGAAATCAAATAAGTGCGGTCAAATTTTTAGGTGTTTTTAAACCTATCTTTAAGCCCCATCTATTTAATATCCCCCTTGGGCGCATGCCCGAAATACCGTTTGTATTCACGGCTGAATTGGCTAGGTGACTCGTAGCCGACTTGGTAAGCGGTTTCGGTAATGCCTCGCTCTTCTTGTGCGATCAGTCGTCTGGCTTCCATCAGACGTAAGGATTTTTGATATTGCAGCGGTGAAAGGCTGGTTATCTTCTTAAAATGACTATGAAAGCCAGATAATGACATACCACTTAGATTTGCCAAGGTTTCCACAGTGATGGTTTCACTAAAATGTTGTTGCAGATAATGGGTGGCTTGGGCGATTTTTTTGGTGTGCGATCCATTGCTTACCATGGCTTTAAATTTGCCACCTTGTTCGCCTGTAAGGAGTCGATAATATATTTCTTGTTGGATAAGCGGTGCAAGAAACCCAATATCTTTTGGATTTTCGTGCAAGAGTAATAAGCGTTCAACAGCATTTTTGAGAGATTCATCCAAATGCCATTGTGCAAAACCCTCGTCGCCCTGTTGGACATCATCTGCAAGGTTTGGATTTGCTAATAAAATCTTGCTAACGCTTTCAATATCAATTTTCATCGACATCACTAAAAACGGCTTTTGCGGCTCTGCATATTTAATCTCACCGCGCATCGGCACATTGACAGGGCAGAACATAAAGTGGTGATTGTCAAAACGGTAACATTGTTCGCCCAACTGTATTTCACGTTCCCCGCTTAACACGATGCAAATGCTCGGCTCTTGAATAACACCTTCGTAGCAAAACGGTTGATCGGCATGGCGAATCACCAAGCCTTTAATTGGAGATGAATAGGTTTCGTTATGTGGAATAACTTTTAATAAGCGTTCTATCGTTTCAGTTGAGAACATAATTTTGTAGGAATAGGCAAGTAATTTGGATAAATCATATAACACTTCATATTGCCGTTCAATATAATGAACTCACTTTCAACGGCAGTACGCCAAAACATTTAACCAATATTGAATTGAGGACAATATCATGAAAATTTTCTACAAAACATCAGCAACAGCAACCGGCGGACGTGATGGTCATACCCAAATAGATGATGGTTCAGTCGGCTTTGATTTAGTTTCTTTCCAAAATGAAAGTGGTAAGCAAGGTACTAACCCAGAACAACTTTTCGCAATGGGTTAAGCCGCTTGTTTTGATAGTGCGATGAATCATGTTGCCCCGACCCTCGGTTTGAAACCAACGAAATCTTCTACGACAGTTGGCGTGGGTATCGGTCAAAAAGCAGATGGCGCATTTGGTTTAGATTTAGATATTACGATTACCGTAGCAGGTTTAACTGAAGATGAGGCGCGCAAATTGATCACTCGTGCTCACGAAATTTGCCCTTATTCCAACGCTACACGTGGGAATGTCGATGTACGCTTACATGTGAATGTGAGCCAATCTTTTGATTTATGATAAAGTAAAGGCTGCCTGAATACATCAAGTAGTGCTCAAGCTGCCTAACTTCACAGAGAAACAAGGAGTAAAACATGATCACCCTATACAACCTTAAACAATCTCGTTCACAACGTATCGCATGGTTGCTGGAAGTGCTGAACTTGCCGTATGACGTGAAAAATTTTGAGCGCGATCCTGTGACTAAACAAGCCCCTAAAGAGCTACAAGACATTTATCCGCTAGGAAAATCTCCACTGATTAAAGACAATGAAACCGTTATTGCTGAAAGCGGAGCAATTGTTGAATACATCCTAGCTCGTTACGGCAACGGCAAATTACATCCCGATGTTAACCATGCTGACTATAGTGCCTACTTGCAATGGTTACATTACGCCGAAGGCTCAGCTATGTCCGCAATGTTGACAAAATACATTACTCCGAGCGAAGCCATGAAACCATTTTATGATGCTCAATTTGACCTGCACATCAGTTATATAGAAAGCAGTCTAAATGGTAAAACTTGGTTTTTAGGCGAAGAATTAAGCGGCGCCGACATCATGATGTCCTTCCCGCTGCAATTTGCTCTCATGTTCGTACCTAAGGGCAAATTCCCGAACATCGAACGCTTTGTTTCTCAAGTAGAAAGCAACGAATATTACCGTAAAGCCTGCGAGCGTGTCGGCGAATTAGAATTGAAAAAATTGTTATCGTAATGAACTTAGATACAAATGCCGTCTGAAATTTCAGACGGCCTTTTTATATCCCCCCAGCCTTTTCTCAGCAAATCCTTTATTGTTTGATCGGCTGCTAATCAATTACCTACTCCAACTTTAACAATGGAAAGTGAGCAATCTATTCAATCAGTTTATACCGCTCCAACGCTATACGTTTCGCCCTTGCTGTCCGCTTGTCCGACAATGGCAGCAACGGCAGCGGCCAAGCCGTTGCGCGTCATGTATTTTTGCGGAATTTCTTGGGCATTTTGTGTCAAGGTATAGGCATTATCTTCGCCATCGGCAAGGCCGCAGGGGCGCAAGATGGTCCAATTCAAACCGCTTTGTTTGAGATAGATTTCGGCTTCTGTTTTGGCACGGACGGCTTCGCCGAGTGCCTGTTTGAACGGCTCGCTCATCATGTCCCATTGTTCACCGCAGCCCATGCTGGTAATCAGTACAAAGCGGGCTTGCGGATTGGCGGCTTTCGTAGCGGCAATGATGTTGATATTGCCCAGCGCATCGCTGCGGATGCCCTCTTCGTTTTTGCCGCCGACAAAACTGATCACGGTATCGGGACGATATTGTGCCAACGCTTTATCGAGCGCGTCGGCATCAAGCGCATCGGCGACGACGGTTTGAATATTGTGTTCGGCAAAAAAGCTGTCTTCAGACGGCCTTCTCAATACGGCGACGGTATCGGCTGAGTCAGTCAATGTGCGGATATAGGCGCGGCCGGACGGGCCGTTGGCTCCGAAGATGAGTTGCATGTTTGGGGTTCCTTTGTATGGTAGATGTTTGTTGTTAGAAAATCCGCTCCTCTATGCAACAAGGAACGGATTATCAGGCCGTCTGAAACCGTTTAAGCGGCATCAAACAGTTTTAGCATGGCTTCGATTTGGTGTTGTTTCAACTCACCTGCTTCATCGCGGCCGACAAAAATTTTAAACATGGCGCCACCGTTGCGGTTGATAAAGTTGAGCGAGCAAGTGGCTTTACCCATGAACGGGCGTTCCAAAAGGTAGATGGAGGCGCAGTTTTCGTAATAGATATGACCGTGTACGCCGCCATCGGTTTCGGGATGGTCAAAGTTGTAGAAACCGCGGCCGACTTTGCCGTTAGGCAGTTTGCCGCTGACTTCGACGATGGCATCGGGGGTGTGGGCGATGAAGGTAACGGATTCATCCCATGCGGCAATGGCTTGGAGGATTTCGACTATGCGGCTGCCTTCGGTTTGGCGCACGTTCTCTTCTGGCAGACAGCGGATAACGTCTTCAAAACTGCATTGGTTTTGCGCTGCCAGCATTTCCAGTACTTGGCCGGGATTTTTTTCCAATGATTGACGCAACATGGTTTGTTGTTCGGCTGAAAGTTTTTGCATGGTTTGATCCTTTTCTTGAGTCGGAAGAGTGAGCATGAGTTTGCGGATAAGGGTGGGCGACCAATAACGGCCGCTGGTATTCAAACGGATCAGGCCGTCTGAATCGGGTTCTTTAAAAAGCTGCATTTCCTGCCATTGGGCAATCAGCTTTTGCGCTGCTTTGTTGCCGTCAAACAATAATGGATTCAGACGGCCTGTTTCAATATCGTGCTGGACTTTGCTGAGCAGTGCTTTATTTGGACTATGGCCGCTCATAAACGCGATGTTTTTCTCGCCTTTCGGCGTGGCAAGATAACTCTCCAAATCGCCCTGCACCTGATAACTGAAACCGCCGAAGTTACCGCCTGCGCCGGAGCCGAACGCCAAACAGGGAATGTCGGATTTGATCAGGGTATTGTAGCGGTTGCGCTCGCCGCGGCCGGGATAGGCGAAGTGGCTGTTGCTGACCTGTTCCCAGCCTTTTTCCAGCAGTGTTTCAACCGTGTAGGCATATTGGTCTGCCTGAATATCGAAACCCGGCGGTATTGGAAATGCGCCTTTTTCAATCATGCGGTTGATGGGCAGCATGGGATAAAGGTTGAACGCATACGTATCCAAACCGGACAGCGGCAGCTCGGCGGCGCGGGCGATATCGTTTTGCCAAACTTCATCGGTTTGATTGGGCAGGCCGAACATCAAATCAGCGACAATCACGGCATCGAGTTCGCACAATTTTGCCAAATATTCAAACGCCTCGTCGCCGCTGTGTTTGCGGCCGAGACGGCGGCGGATGGCGGTATTAAAGGTTTGCACGCCGATGGAAATGCGGTTGGCGCCTGCTTCGAGACAGGCCTGTGCTTTTTCCAAATCGAAATGGCTCATGCGCCCTTCGATGGTGAACTCGCAGTCTTCGGCAAGCGGCAGATATTGGTAGCAGGCACGAATCAGGCGGACGAGGTCTTCCGTAAGCAACGCGGTCGGCGTACCGCCCCCGAAATAAACGGCTCGGATTTTGCCCTTGCCTGTACGGACTTCGGCTTCAGCGGCCATTTCTTCGATAATTTTGTCGGTGTACACGCTGCTTTGGCTGTCCTTCCACGCATTACGGTAGAAGCCGCAAAAAACGCAATGGTTGGCGCAAAATGGAATATGCAGATAAGCAAGCGCGTCCACATCGGTGGCATGGGGAAGCTTTTTCTTCCAAATGTTCTGCCACTGGGGACGCGGCATTGGAACACCGCCCCAAACGGGCATTAATGCCTGACGTTCGGGAAATGCCTTGGGCGCGGATTGTTTCGGAGTCCAAACAAGCTGCTGTACCATGATAATGATTAATAAAAATTATTAATAAGATTTATATATTAAATAACCATCATCATTTTCTTGTCAATATTTTTATATAATTAAAAATCAGTATTATTTTAAAATATTGTATTCTATAAATAATTAAATGTATTTCTATTTGATGAAAATCGGCATTTTACTTGTGAAATGCGCAAAATTTGGTTCTTCAAGTCGGGAACATCCTCCCATCTCGTTTCATTTTTGAACGATAAAATAAATTTTCTTTATCGTTTTTTAGACGGCCTTTTGGCGTTCAGCTTCTGAAATAAAACCCTGCTTCATCTTCGCAACGGCGTATCTGCCAACCATAAACCGATTCAAGCAAGTCGGGGCGCATCACTTCGCCCACCTTGCCTGATGCAACTACTTTTCCCTTATTCATCAAAATAATATGTTCCGCATAACGCGCGGCGAGGTTTAAATCGTGCAATACCATCATTGATGAGGCACGGTTTGAATGCCCGACCAAATACTGCATCAGGCGGTGTTGGTGGCGGATATCGAGATGGTTGCACGGTTCGTCCAAAAGCAAGACCGGCGCGTTTTGCAACAGGGCGCGGATGATGTTGGCGCGTTGTTGCTCGCCACCTGAAAGCTTGCCGATGCGCTTATCCGCCAATGCCGTCAAATCAAAATAATCGAGCAACTCGTCCGCCCATTCATGGTTCAGACGGCCTTTTTGTACGAATGACGCCAACGCAATGTATTCGCGTACGGTCATCGGCATGTTGTAACGGCCATGCTGCCCGACCCATGCCACCCTGCCCGCGCGGATTTGCGGCGCAACGGCCTCACCGAAAAGCGTGATTCCCCCCTGCCCTGTTTGCCCGATTAAGGCCCGCAGCAAAGTAGATTTGCCTGCGCCATTCGGGCCGATAATGACGGTCATGCCCGAAGGTATATCCAGTTGATCAATTTCAAGCAGGGTTTTGTCTTGGACGCGGACGGAAAGATGACAGATTTGAAATAAGGTGTGCATGGCAAAAGATATGGGGCAATGAAGTTTCAGACGGCCTATTTAGGCATCAACGACTTTTCAAAGGCTTGATAAACAAATACATAAAAAACGGTCCGCCCAATAAGGCAATCACGATACCGACCGGCAGATCGACAGGGTATGTCAGCCAGCGCGCCGCTCCGTCCACCACCATTAAAAACACTGCGCCCAACCAAGCCGACAGAGCGATCAGTTTGCGGCGGCTGCCACCGACGGTTTGCGCCAGCACATTGGGGATCATCATGCCGAGAAAACCGATGATGCCCGAAAGCGATACCGCCGCCCCCGTCATCAATGCCGCGCCGATTACGGTTTGCACACGCAAAGCCCCAACTGATACACCCATACTGGCAGCCGTATCTTCCCCCGTCATCAAAACGTCCAGCCGCCTGCCTGCGGACAACAAAATCAGAAAACCGGGCAACATGACCGCAATTGCCGCGACAGGCGATGAGAAACCGGCTTCGGCAAGGCTGCCCGACAGCCATGTGGTTGCGCTGCGCAATACCAAATCGTCAGATAAAAACAAAATCATGCTGACCACCGCGCCCGAAAACGCGCTCAACACAAACCCCAACACCAGCAATCCCAAAGTACCGCCGCCGAGCAGTTTGTGCACCGCCAAAATCAGCAGGCACACACCCAATGCACCGAGAAAAGCCGCCGCCGGTACACCCATCGCGCCACCGCCCAAAGCCAATAGCACAATCACGCCCAAGGCCGCCCCGCCCGACGTCCCGATCAAACTCGGATCGGCCAGCGGGTTCTCAAATAAAGCCTGCAATGCCGCACCTGAAGCGGACAAACCGGCTCCGACCAAAAGCGCGGTATAGATGCGCGGTAAACGGATTTGACGGACGGTTTCATCCATCGCCAACGGCGACTCCCACGCACCAAAACCGATGCCGCAGCACAAATAAACGGCGGCGGCAGTAAGCAGCAGGCAGAGGGTAAGGGTATGCGGTTTCATGACATCATGCGGTTTAAGCGGATTGAGGGACGGTTTCAGACGGCATTTTTAAGACAGCCGTTTTACTTCCTCCTCAACAAGAAGGAACAAATCAAGGCCGTCTGAAAACAAAAATCAGGCAGGGTGTTCAAAACAGGCGCGTTTATTTCGCCAAACCGTGCAAACGCTGAATCACTTGCGGCGTATCCAGCCCGTAACGGAACATATCGTTGGCCTTCCACAAATAAATTTTGCCGTTTTTCGCAGCAGGCGAACCGGCGATTTCGGGGCGTGCGGCAAAGGTTTTGACGTTGCCTATCATGGCCGTGTTGTGGTCGGCAATAATGATGATGTCGGGTTTGGCCGCAATCCATGCCTCACGCGTCATCGGTTTGAGGCCGTCAATGGCGGCTGCGGCATTGATACCGCCGGCGCGGCGGATGATTTCGTCGGCAGCGGTATTCTTGCCCGATACGATGCGCCCGTCGTAGCTGAAGAGGTAGCGTTTGCCGCTGGAAGGCTGCTGTTTCATATCCGCCTGCCACTTACTGGCCAACTTGTCCGCCTGCGCGCTTTTGCCGATAAGCTGACCGATGTTGCGGATACTTTGCGGATAGGCAGCGATGCTGTCATCGGGCGCAACATTGACGGCTTTAATGCCTGCTTTTTGCAGGTGGGCAAAAATATCGGCAGGCTGCGCCATCCATGAACCGATGGCGATGTCGGGTTTGGCGGCCACAATCGGTTCAACCGTCAGACGGCGATGAATGCCGATACTGGGCTTGTTTTTCAATGCCGGATTTTGAACGGTCTGATCGCGGCCGACGATTTCGTCCAATGCGCCGAGCGCGGCAACAATGTCTGCCGTATCGGGGGTTAACACGACGATGCGTTGCGCGTGTGCAGTGCCGGCCAACGAAATAAACGCGGAAAGCAGGAGGAGTTTGAGTTTCATTGTTTTTTTCCTTATCGCATGCTTTCAGACGGCCTGCTCGTTTTCTCAGGCCGTCTGAAAACGGTTGAATCACATTAGAACTTCAGTTGTACGGTTGCGGCGAAATTGCGGCCGGTTTCGGTGTACAAATCCATCACACTGGTACGGCTCATGCCGGCAACGTCTGCGTGCTGCCAGTATTTTTTGTTGCCGACGTTGTAAATGTTTGCGCCGATTTCGAGGTTTTTAAACGGCTTGTACCATGCGCCGACATCCCATACGCCATAACCCGGCGCTTGGAAAACAGTGTCGCTGCTGACGCGGCTGTGTTTTTTCGACCAGCGCAGCTTGGTACCCACACCCCATTTTTCCTGCGTGTAATCCAAACCCAAAACGCCGTTGAGCGGATAAGCGGAATCCAACGGTTTGCCGTCCTGCTGCTCACCGCGCATCCAAGCGATGCTACCGGAGACTTGCCAGCCCGGCAGGAAGGTATAGGCGGCGGAGGCTTCGGCACCGTAGGTTTTGACCCTATCCAAGTTTTGATATTGGTACTGGGTAATCCGGCGGCCGCCTATGGTGGCGGTGCCGACTTCGGTGCGGTCGATGAAGTTGCGGTAACGGTTGTAGAACGCGGTAACTTGCGCACGGGCGCGTTCGTTTTTGAACTTCATCCCCAATTCAAAGCTATTGGAGCGTTCGGATTTGAGGTTGGCATTCGGGATGATGGCATAGCCGTAGGTTGTATTGGCAAACGCCATGGTCGCGCTGTCAAACGGCGGCGTGCGGAAGCCTTGGGAATAAGTGGCGAAACCGGTGAACTGCTCGCCCATCGGAACGCTCAGGCGCAGGCTGGGCGTGAGCGCGGAATCGTTGAAGCGGGTTGCCGTGCCGTCGGGATTGGCGTTGAGATAGGCTTGGTCGGTCGACGTGGTCAGTCTGTCTTTTTCATAACGCAGGGCAGGGGTCAGGACGATGCCGTTGCCGAAGGTCAGGCTGTCTTGTGCGTAAACGCTGAACGTTTTGCGCTTGCTGTCGGGGAAGGTTTTATTCGGATAGGTGCTGCCTGCATAAACTTTGCTGACGGCGCCGGTCAGATTGTCCACTGTCAGGCTGTCGCGCGGACGGGCGGTCTCGGTGTGTTTGTATTCTGCGCCGGCAACGACGGTTTGTTTGACCGCGCCGTCAAATTCCCACACGCCGCGTCCGGTCAAGCCGCGTATGGTTTGATTGAAACCGTAATCGGAATAGCGGGTCTGGCGCGCGCCCATGCGGGTAATGCTGACATCGACGGCATCGTCTTCCGTACGCAGTTTTTGCTGATAGGCAGTCAGGTTGGCTTCTTTCAGACGGCCTTCGCCAGTGTAGCGGTAGCCTGCTTCGATACGTTGACGGCGGATACGGTCGCGGGCATTGCTCTCGGATGTTGTGATGGTTACCGGCCCGCGCGATTGCGAACCCAAGCCGTTTGCCAATACGGTATCGTTGGCGTGGTAATACTGTTCGTACAAAGTTTCAAAGCGGTGGCGTTCGTTGCCGATACTGCCTTTCGCCAAAATATTGTAGGCATTGTTTTTCTGCGGATTGGTGGCGGTGCGCGAAGTCGAGTAGCTGGTATCGCCGCCCATGTTTTCCGTTTCGTGCCCTTGGCGTCGTGTCAGCATCAGCAGGCCTTCGGCGTTTTCATGGAAACCGGCGGCTGTCGCCGTTACACCGTGGCTGCGGTCGCGGCTGCGGTAGCCGTATTTCAAACCGAAATGACCGCGTTTGTCCGCATCGACAAAATCACGCGGCGAGAGCGTGACCATGTTCACCACGCCGCCGAGCGCATCGCTGCCGTAGAGCGCGGAATAAGGGCCTTTGACAATATCGACCTGCTTGAGCGTGTCGCTTTCGACCATATCGCGTCCCGAAATCGCGCCGTTGGAGCCGCCGCCTGCATAAGATTCGGGAATGCGCACGCCGTCCACCATCATCAGAATGCGGTTGCCGTCTATGCCTCGGATATTGATACCGGCATGACCGCGGCGGTTGTTGTCTGACGGCACGCTGACGCCGGATTCATACATCACGATATCGTCCAAATTCTGCGCCGAGGCTTGATTCAAGGTTTTGCGTCCGATAACCGACACATTCGGCGCGGCTTTATCCAAGGTTTGCGCATTGCGGTCGGCCGTGACCACCACAGGCTCTATTTCTGCCTGAGCCACCGGCATCTGAGCCGCATATAACTGTCCGGAAAAAACCGCCCCTACTACACAGGCAATCGCTTTCTTTTTCATTACATAACCTTATAATTTGAATAATAATGGTTTGCATTTATAAAATAAATAGGCGGTTTTTGCAAGTTTAGAAACTACAAGATAGCACTAACAACCACTTCAAAAACGCAAAATATAGTATGACGTAGCGGGATAAGTAATTCATGGATCAGAGGCAAAGTGCCCGACCGCGTCGGCATAGAAAACCGACCTGCCGTCGTCGACCAAAAATCCCGCATCGGCGATTAGGAGGCTGACCCCATCATCGACAATGATCGAGAAGTACATCGCAGAGAAAAAACATTTAGCCACGAAACGCCAAGTGTTTTATTCTTGAATCTGTTCCAACCACCGGTACCCGAGTGTTGCTTTTGAAATCCGAATCCAAGCCTGTCTGAAATTTTCAAACAGGCTTTTATTTGTTCTACTTATCCCTCACCCTTCTATTTACCTCAAACTCAAAAAACATTTCCATATTATTAAAAATTAGTTAGAATTTCATAAAATTATAAATAATAATCAAACTTATTTGTATTATTTTAGTCAGAGTGTAATCGCATCTATTCGATCTGTCTCATTCAGACGGCCTTACCAATCAAGTTATATGGATACATTCTATGCAACCGATCAAAGTCACCACCCTCTCCGCCTGTATCGCCGCCATTGGTTTCGTCCCTGCCGTTTATGCTGCAGATAATTCGACAGTTATTCTCGATACCATCACTGTCAAAGGGACTCGAAATAAGGATGAAATCGGTAAAAACCGCGTTTATACCCGCGAAGTCGTCAATCTTTACAAAGGCAAAAACGAAGTCGAAACCTTCAAGGGCAACACCGT
>ERZ772972.849-NODE-849-length-11309-cov-5.686956_pt1 | contig 11309 bp, 10 predicted proteins | sample MGYA00580673_ERZ772972 | MGnify/ENA primary metagenome ERZ772972 (study PRJEB29015, sample SAMEA2738051) | human oral metagenome | biome: human oral; feature: human-associated habitat; material: saliva | place: China | collected 2229 ... | reverse complement strand
AACAAGCGAAAACTTGCCCCGGCCTCGTCCCTATGAACGAGGCCGGGGCCGAGTCGCGCTCAGGCGAGCACGACGGGTTCAACGCTTGCGCCAGCCGAGCGCCACCATCGCTTCTTCGCACGCCTCGGGGGCAGAAAGGCGGTCAAGCGCACCCGGCGTCATCTGGTAGTAGGTGAGCAGGCTCCGCACGCGCGACGGCCGGATCCGCAGTCTCGTGAACACGACGAGGCATTCGATGTCCTGCCCCGCACTGATCAACAAAGTCTTGCGGCCGTTACGCTGACCAATCACAGTGGGCCGATCACGCCACGGGATCGAGTAGTGGATGCCGCCCATGCCCCACAGGTCCACGCGCTGCTGGCTGACGACGATGCACTCGCGGCTCTGAGGCCCACCGATCTTGCTCAGCAAATAGAGAACGACGACGACGGCCATCAGCATGCCACCATGAGCAAAATCCCTGATATCGGTATCCACACTGAACAGTTGCGAGTAGAAGAAACACACTCCCGCCACGGTGGCAAGGAGGGCTCCAAAGATACGCAGGAACGTCCTGGTACCGCTGGGACGCACGACGATCGTTCCATCGGATGTGGATGCGACGCTGACGAGCCAGCGCGACCAGCTTGCCTCCGTCACTCCCAGCAACAGGCAGACAACGGCGCCGATAATCACAGCCACCATGTAGAGCCACCCGTCGCCCTTGATACCCACCGACATATTAAACGCGGCGCATGTCAGCCCGATACCCCAGATGAGTCCGCACCCAAGCGATCTCCCATCGTTGTCTGCAACCGCGTTGAAGGTACCGTAGTTGGGCCTCGTCATCTGACGACCGGGGTGCCCCGCAGGAGCCGGTACGGGTGCCCCTTGAGTCCACGCGACATTCGGCCCGGGCACCGGCTGCGCGGGACGCGCCGGAGCCACGGGTACGCTCCCGGCAGCTACGTTGTTGTCACCCGTGGGTGGCGCGAACTTGTTCATGCGCGTCCTCTCCTGCTGTACGGCGCCCGATAACACTCACGCGCCCAGCCTATCGCGTGCGCGCTCCCCCACCGTAAACGGTACATCTACGGTGCGCAGCTCGGCTCCGACCTCGTTCACACATCGACGAGGCCGGGGCCGAGATGCACGCTCACTGGCCATCAGGAGCGCTCGACCTCCACGGCGGTCGTCTGCGCAAGGTTGGACAGAGCGGTCACGTATTGCGTAATCACCTTGCGGTTACGGCTGTCCTGCATGAGGTTGGGCAGGCCCTTGGTCGTGCAGGTGACCTCAACGACGGTGCTGCCCTCCGAGGGGATGAAGCCGACGATGACGTTCTCACCCCAGGACATCATGCCCATCGGGGTATCGAAAGTGACGACGCGGCTATTGGGGTCGGCGAGCGTCACAGTCGCCTTCGGCACGGACTGCACGGCCGGGGTGGCGAGCTGGAACAGCTGCTCGAACGGAACATCGAACTGGAATGCCTGCGTCGTGGAACGCATACCCATGGGAGTGTCTCCTTAAAGATCTCAGTTATCACGGATACGCGCGATCTGGTCGCGCGCGCACCGGTGAAGAAGGGGCCACGCGCACCGACACGGTCGCCTCGGTGTGACGCTTCGGATGCGCGACTTCTTTCAGCTGGTTCAGCGTATCAGCACGCGCAGAAATCTCATATTCCGTCATCAGAAGCGATCACGACCTTCGGTAAGACAACAACCGCCGGGCCAATACACGGAGGTGGGCGGCGAGACATCATCCATCCCGCCGCCCACCTACATCGGAGAAATCGGAGCCCTTGTCCTCAGGAACGCGGCTCAAAGGGGCTCACCGACACCGAAGGCATCTCCTGGCACACACGCAGGGTCAGCTGCAGGCTCGTCGCGCCTGTGCCCGCCTCGGGCATGATGTCAACCAGCTCCGAATCGGCGGGGTTACATCCGTCGACTCCATCCGTCGACTCTGCCGTCAGGGTCACGCCCACGCGGCCACCCTGAGCGATCGTGTAGACATTGCCCGGGTCCTCGCCGTCGCGCACGGCAGTCGAGAGGACCGCGCCACCGCCAGAGAAAATGATCTGCGGGAAGCCGTCAATCCAGCACGAGGGCCCCTCGTTCGTGAAGCCGATGTCCACGTAGGAGGTGCCGCCGGCCTCCTGCTGGGAGTCGATGGAGGGCTGCAGGTTCGTCAGGTCGCAACGCTGATCGTTGTCGGCGACGTTCACCTCGGGCGCCTGGTTACCCCCATCGGGCACTCCACTCTGGGGACCAGCGCCGCTCTGGGTGGGCATGTCGGTCTGAGAGGCGGAAGCGCTCGGGGAAGCGGACGAGGCCGTCGACCCCGACTGGGACTGCGTGCCCTGCGGGGAGCAGGCGGCAACGCCCAGAGCGAGGGCAGACAGGGAGGTCACGGCAAGAATGCGTCGCGTGTTGATCATGGCCCCATCCTATGAAGCGCCACGCCGCTCACGTACCGCCACGCCGGGCAGCGCCCAGGGGTGACAAGCGGCGCACCGGGCTCTCACTGCGCACCCGGCCCCGGCCTCGTCCCCGCTATCGAGTGACAGGCTCGATCTCCACGGGCGCCACGTCCATCTCAGCCAGCGGCACCACCCGATCCTTGCGCGCCGCGTGGTAGCCCCACCAGACCACGCCGAACAGCGGCAGGCCGATGTAGGAGGAGGCAACCTCCCAGACCTGGCCATGAAGCACGGCTTCATAGTTCTGTCCCGCCATGACCACCAGGCACATGACGAAAGCGATGATGGGCCCGGCCGGGAAGAACGGCGATCGATACGGCAGGTCCTCGAGGCGGTATCCCTGCAGCAGGTATGCGCGACGGAAACGAATATGACTGACCGCGATGCCCAGCCACATGATGATGCCGGAAATACCGACGATGTTCACCAGCCAGATATACGCGTCGTTGAAGACCAGCTGCGTGAGGAAGCCAAACGCCGCGGTCACCGTCGTCACCGCCATCGCATAGGCGGGCACGCCGCCCTTGGTGACGTGCGCGAAGATCGCGGGCGCCTGGCGCTTGAGGGCCATCGAGTGCAGCATGCGCGAGGCGGCGTAGAGGCCCGAGTTACCCGCGGACAGGATCGACGTCAGGATGACCGCGTTCATGACTGCGGCCGCCGCGCCGATGCCCATGCGCGCAAACACGAGCGTGAAGGGCGACTGTGCGATGTTGTTCGCCGAGTCATCGGCCGCGCTCAGCAGGCTCGGGTCCGTGTACGGCAGCAGCGTGCCGATCACGGCGATCGCGCCGATGTAGAAGAACATGATGCGCCAGAACACCGTGCGGATCGAGCGCGGCACGTCGCGCTGGGGGTTCTCGGACTCGCCGGCGGCCACGCCCACGAGCTCGGTGCCCTGGAAGGAGAAGCCAGCGATCATGAATACCGCGATGACGCCGACGAAACCATTGTGGAAGGGGGCGTCCCCGATCGACCAATTCGACAGGCCCGGCGAGTTCATGCCCATCACCCCGGCGATCATGAACACGCCCGAGATCACGAACACGACGACGATCACGACTTTAATGGCGGCCAGCCAGAACTCTGCCTCACCGTAGACCCGCGCCGACAGCGCGTTGAGCCCGACGACGATCACCAGGAAGGCCACCGCCCATATCCACGAGGGCACAGATGGGAACCAATACGCCATGACCAAGCCCGAGGCCACCAGGTCCGCGGCGACCGTCACCGCCCAGTTGAACCAATAGTTCCACCCCATCGCAAAGCCGAAGGAGGGGGAAATGAACTTCGTGGCGAAGGTCTGGAAGGAGCCCGCGACCGGCTGGTGCGCACTCATCTCACCCAGGGACTGCATGAGGAGCAGCACCATCAGGCCAATCGCCGCGTACGCGAGAAGCGCGCCGCCCGGGCCGGCGTTGGCGACCGTGGCACCCGAGGCCAGGAACAGGCCGGTGCCAATCGCGCCGCCAATGGCGATCATCTGCATGTGGCGCGATGCCAGGCCACGCTTCAACTGTGTGTCGGAGCGCTGCTGCACATCGCTGGCGATGTCATCGGGAGTGGGAGTATCCATCAAGAGGTTCCTCATCTGTCGATCGTGAGTCCCATACTAACCCCAAATTCTTGTGTCGAGATTGGGACGTTCTTTCCTCGATCTTTAACGAGGCCGTGGTTGCTTCACGCTCGCCGCACCGTTTGAGGACGACACGCAGGTCGACCCTTTCAACACTTTCGGGGCAATCTGCCGCAGTTGTGCCCGTGCTCGGCTTGTCGCTCTCCGATGCTCGAACAGGCGGCGCACAGCCACCCCGAACCCGGTGAGCAACGAGCGAAAGATGCCACGGCCTCGTGTGGCCCACACGCCTGCGCAATTCCTGGTCGCTAGACTAAAATTCTCCCTACGCCTACGAAGGAAGACACCATGACGCACCAACTCGTCAGCATCGGGTGGATGCTGCTCGCTCTCGTCCTGTCGGCCTCCATCGGCCTCGAACGGCAGATCCGGGGAAAGAGCGCCGGTATTCGCACCCAGGCCATCGTGGGCCTGACAGCGTGCCTCATGATGCTCATTTCCAAGTACGGCTTCTCCGACATCCTTATCGATGGCATTACCCGCTACGACCCCTCGCGTGTGGCCTCCCAGATCGTCTCCGGCATCGGTTTCCTGGGCGCGGGCATCATCTTGACCCGCCACGGCGCGATTCGCGGCCTGACGACCGCCGCAACCATCTGGGAGACCGCGGCTATCGGAATGGCGTGCGGCGCGGGCCTATGGTGGCTCGCAATGGCTGGCACCGTCCTGCACTTCATCGTCATTGGCCTGCTCACCCCGCTGGTCCAGTTCATCCTCATGCGCACCAACGGGCACAAGATCACGCTGACGGTCCACTACACGCCCGGACACGGAGTCCTGTCCACCTTGCTCACACAGGTCGGCGCTCTGGGCTGGACGGTGTCGGGCGTGTCCACGCACACCGATCGCAACACCTCCACCGCCCGGTTTACCGCTGCGACGCGTCAGGACCTGTCGCGCTCGCTTCTGGTGACCACCCTCGCCGACCTCGACGGCGTCGCCGGCGTCGACATCACCGAAGACGACGACGAGTAAGCGCGCTGCGGGCCCGGACGCTCACGCGCGGCCTCATCGGCCCGACGGGGTGCCCGGACCCCTTCACTGCACACGTGAACCCCACGACTGCGCAGGTTAACCCCTTGGGTGGGTGCTTGGGCCCTTGGATGCGCAGGTTAACCCCTTGGGTGGCAGTGTGGGCGGGGTTGCCCATGCTCCACCTGTAGGGCCCAGCTGCGCATCAAGGGGTTAACGCTGCCAGGTCTCCGGGGGTGGTTCCGTTATCGGCCCCGTTGCCAGCGTCGGCCTCGCCGGCGAAAGTGTGACGAGGCCTGGGCCACTTTGTGCGTGTGTCCGCGGCTAGTGCGTGGCGGCCCCGCTGCCAGCGTCGGCCTCGTCCATGAAAGTGTGACGAGGCCAGGGCCTTTGTGTGCGTGTGTCCGCGGCTAGTGCGGGGCGGGTGTTCGTTGCCGGCGTCAGCCTCGTCCTCGCGCGCATGCATGCTTGGCGGCATGGCTCGCGGGATAGGTGGCGTGATCGGCCCGATGGGTGGGTGCCTGGGCCCTTGGATGCGCATGTTAACCCCTTGGGTGGCAGTGTGGGCGGGGTTGCCCATGCTCCACCTGTCGGGCCCAGCCGCGCAGGAACGGGTAAGGGCTACCAGTAAAGGGGCCCGCGGCTTGCACCGCGGACCCCTTTACTGAGCGTTAGTCAGCCGAAGGCTCACACCTGAGGACTGTAGGGGTTCTGAGGCTGCTCGCCCGTCTGCCCCTGCTGGTTCTGCTGACTCTGAGCCGTCTGCCCGAACGGCTGCTGACCGTACTGGGGCTGACCGGCCTGCTGGGTCGGGTACCCCTGCTGGGGCTGAGCACCAAACTGACCCTGCTGGGTCGGGTAGGCCTGCTGGCCCTGGAAGCCCTGCGGCGCGGAGTAGCCCTGCTGGGGCTGAGCACCAAACTGACCCTGCTGGGTCGGGTAAGCCTGCTGGCCCTGGAAGCCCTGCTGACCCTGCTGGCCCATCTGGTTGAGCAGGGCAGGCGTCGTATCCAGAGGGGCGACATTACCCTGCTTAAGCTCGAGAAGCAGAATGACACCGGCAGCGCCAAGACAGAGCCCGAAGAAGGAGAACATGTAGAAGCCCATCAGCATGTAATCGAAGTCCCCGACCTTACTGACGAAGTAGAGCGTCTCGATCAACGTCATGAGCGCGAGGAGAACCGAGCCCGCACCCACCGAGATGAAGGCCCACTTCTGGTTCGTCAGCCAGTAGGCGACGCCCAGGCCGACGTTAATGAGCAGCAGCAGCAGGAAGGTAACCGGGAACCAACTCTCTAGGCCGAGGAGCGAGTACGTCCTCCAAACGCCATCCACGTAGGGAAGAATCATCGAGATCAAGAGGAACAGCGATGCTGCCGCAATACCGATCAGAGAATAGGTCGCGCGAACGGAACGGCCACTCACCTTGCCGGTCTGTGCGACTACCGCGTTCTGGAACTGGCTAAATGCCGAGTTTGCGGCAGCGCCAAGCTGCTGGGCGGCAACACCAAGCTGCTGGCCAGCAGACTGGCCGGGCTGAGCCTGCTGTCCGGGCTGGCCGTACTGGGGCTGGCCGTACTGGGGCTGGCCGGGCTGAGCCTGCTGGCCATACTGGGGCTGACCGAACTGCGCACCCTGCTGACCGTACTGACCCTGTCCGGGCTGGCCATACTGGGGCTGACCGAACTGCGCACCCTGAGTGGATGCGGTCGACTCACCCTGCGCGGGCGCAGCCTGCTCGGGCTGAGCAGCAACGGGGTTGGCGATGCTTTCGTCGCGAGCGGCCTCGTTGATAGAGTGCTCGAGATCCTCGTCCGACGGCGCTGCGTCCACGGGGGCCTGCACGACAGGCTGCTCAGGCTCGGCCGCGGGCTGCTCGGATGTGGATTCCTCGGCGACAACCTCGACAGGGTCTGCCTGCGCGGCGGGGGGCTGAGCGGGAACGACGCCCTGGTCGGCGAGCCACTGCTTCAGGGCAGGGTACAACGCCGGATGGGTCGCAACGTAGGGTCGCAGATCCTCGCGCGCGGCAGTAATGTCTGCGAGGTCCTGCGGGCTCAGCGCGGGATTGCTCATGTCAGCAGCAGTGAGCTGCGACGGATCGATGGTGCTCATCTGTATTCCTCTCGCACCCGAAAGTGCACTTCCTGATGGCGAACAACCAATTGTATCGTGTGACGCACACGCCTGGTCAAGACGTTCACAGGGCGGGACGCGAGGGAAACAAAAGACCCGGCCCCTTACGGGACCGGGTCTGTGGTGGTAGCGGGGACAGGATTTGAACCTGCGACCTCCGGGGTAATCGACCATTAAGACCATTACCGTTGGCAGAATCCAAAGATTCGTGAAGGATAGAGCCAAAAAGAGCACTTTCAAGCTTACCGGAGTTGCGCGCACTATCACGCTGTATCACAGAATAACTGGCCCCATAAATGGCCCCCCTACCGCCCGAGAGCCTCAACAAGACCGGAGGTGTCACGCACATCGGTGTAAGCCGTCTTGTTGATCTCAGCGTCATGCCCGAAGTATGCAGCTCGAACTTCTGCCGGGATTCCCGCGTTCATCGCCCGTGTATTGAGCGTTGTTCGCCAGACGTGGGATGAGATCTCATGGAGCAGTGGGATTGAACACGCATCAGCAACTTCCCCGAGGAGCTTCTTCACCGCCTTCTGAGCGTTGGACTGATCCCATTTGCTATCGGGAACCGCCGGGGCAGGGAATACGAGCACACCCTCTTGGCGATGCTCTACGCGCTCCCTGAGCCGCTCAGCGACTCGAACATCAAGCACGGGCACTGTTCTTCCCCTGTGGGTTTTTGAACGCTCAGCGGGCACAGTGACCTTGATCTGCGCCCCATCATCTTCAACCTCATCAAGACGAAGACTCAGGGCCTCCCCGATCCTGAAGCCTGTTGCCGCTTGCAGCAGCGTGAGTTCGACTGTTGTGCGCCTGTGTTCCACTCGATCTGCGGTTGTGAAGCGCCCCCGCCTCGGCGTGGCCACGTCTTCTACATCTATCGCGAGCAGATACTCGATGGCACGCTCATACTCAGCCTCGGTGAGACCCTTACCGCCTTTACTCTTTGCCTTCTTCTTCACGTTTCCGAGGTCGATTGCCATGCCCACGAGCGGGTTCCCAGTGATTACCTCGTCACGGATGAGTTGTTGAAGCACCCACTTGCTCAGCACATTGCGAGCATTGCGCCCAGACTCGGCCCCATGCTCGCTTGCAATGTCTTTCAGGACCGTCTCCAGTCGCCGGAACCTCACAGCGTCGTGAATCGCGTATCCCTTGAAGTGCTCGACAAGGATGCCGAGGAGGTGTTCGTACTTGGTTTTTGAGCGATCCCTGAGTTGCGACGCTTTAACGGCAGGGATTGAGACTTTCTTGATGTACTCGCTCATCTGCGAGGTCGGTTTCCATGTCCCTTCCGTTCCCGCTGCCCGGAGTGCTTCCTCAGCTGCTGCCAGGGCTTTCGTACGCCACTCCCCCACCGTTGGGGCCGTGACCTTCAGGCGGACGGTCTTGCCGTCCATGAGCTTGAGCGAGAAGCGCCCAAAGTAGGAGCCGTTAGGCTGCCTTTCCGGCTTCGTCTGCCCTGCCATGTGCTCGCCTGGTTTGAGGGCGATCCTTCCCATAAGTGGCCCTTTCCGTCGTTGGTTCAAGTCAACAGTAGCAGATGATAACAGCCCCGGAGTTGCGTGGACTTGACATGGGTATTACGATTGGCGCACACGTTAAATCAAGCGCCAAGGTGATCGGTCGTTCGTTGTACGACGAAATCCCATGCAGCCGTCGAATATGCAGGACGGAACTCAGCGAGGGGCCGACACAGAAGCACGATGAACTGATATGGCAGGCGACAAGGAGCCGTAAGACCGATGGCGATGTTCACCCAAGAGGTGAACTATGTCTACTCAGGCTCTCGAAACTACTACTTCCACGCTTTCCGTCTCGGCGAACGAAGCCGCTGCCATGCTCGGTGTCAGTCCTCGCACGCTTGCGAACTGGAGGACTCAGGGAATCGGCCCGGCGTTCGTCCGTATCGGCGCAGTCCACAGCCGAACTCTGTACCGCCTCGACGACCTCAAGACCTGGCTGGATAACAACCGGGTTGAAACATCGGCTTCTAAGGCGGTCGCATCATGACCGCACCCACCCACTCTCTTTCCCCTTCCCCGAGCACATCCCCAAAGGGAGTAGATCAGCTTGCCCGCGTAGCGGGCAAGCTGCTCCCTAAAGTCGACGAAAAACGTAGTTCCAGGGCCTTCAAGAGTTTTCTGGGCAAAACAGGGCTAATTGATCCCCTACGCGCGCGCGGCAGGGGCTTGTCGACTGCCGCGCATTCCAACAAATCGTTGGAATGCCAGGCAAAAAACGACTTGCATCCCACCCGTAACCAGATCAAAACTGGCGCGTTTTCAGGGGCGCATTTAACGGCACAATTAGGGAGCATTTGGGGCGCAATTAAAACTCATTTCAATGTCGTACGTCACATTACCTTGGTTTGCATGGGTGGTGATCGGCGATGAGTAACGGACGTTTCCCAACTTTGATTGCCCTCACTCAGCAGCTCAGGCCAGAGTTGTGGACGTGGGCCTCGGATCCCCAGGACGCTACTGTGCTGGATTGCGACGCGCTCAGCCTTGGAACCTACCTGGTAAACCGTCTTGAACAGTTCGAATGCAAGGTCGAAGCTGCGTACGCAATCATCCATGACAAGGATGAGCAGGACCGGTGGAATGCGGTTACTCAGCAGTACGACCGCGTTCCTAAAGAGCGGCATATCCACGCCGTCTTCCGGTTCGCCAACCGCAAGTCTTCTGCATCCTTGGAGCAACTCGCCGGATTCCTCGGTGTGGAACCTCAGTACGTCGAAAAGCCAAAGGCTGGCCGTTACGCATTTGACAACATGCTCGCCTACCTCATCCATGCCAAGTACAGGGACAAGTACCAGTACCAAGCGGATGAGGTTGCCACTCTTCGGGGCAAGGACTACATGGACATCTACGCCGAACGGCGGGATGCCTGGGCCAGAGGTGCAGCCACGATCAAGACCAAGAACGCGAATGAGTCTGCGGACTACTTGCGCGATCTGATCCTCGAAGGGGCCGTCTCGAAGGAGCAGGTCATGCTCACCGACGACCTCTTCACGGTCTACTCGCGGCACAAGACGATGATGGACGAGGCGTTTAATGCCTATGGCCAGCGTCGCGCCTACCTAGCCGCTTCGAAACTGCGTAATGGTGACTTCCGTACCACGGTTGTCTACATCTGGGGTGAGGCTGGTTCGGGCAAGACCCACTTTGCTAAAGAGTTCATTTCTTGGGCCATGGCGCAAGCTCAGGAGATGGGCGAACGGTGGGATCTTTACCGGGCAGCAACAGCAAATCCTCTCGATGATTGGCAAGGACAGGAGGTTGTCTTCCTCGATGACCTACGCGGCTCGGCTATGGAGGCTAACGACTGGCTGCTGCTACTTGACCCGGTGAATGCAAGTCCTGCTCGCGCTCGATACGCGAACAAGCAGGAGGTTGCTCCGCGTCTCATTGTTCTGACGGCAACGATCCCACCGGATCAGTATTTCTTCTACACCCGCAACAAGGGGAATGTAGATGAAGCACTCGACCAGTTCATTCGACGGCTTGCTGTTCAAGTGCAGGTGCACCATGTAGACGATCAGCGCTCCTATTCGGTCTCACCTGTTGGCCTCTTGGAAGAACCGGTCTGCACAACTATTGGGCGCGATGGGTTCCGCCAGACGGTCCTCATGTCCTACGGAGTGTTGGAAACGATCGAACACTCTGCGGGTGGTGCGATCGGCGCGCTCATGGGGCACCTCGATGGCGCATCACCTGACATTGCACTGTCAGAAGCAGTGGGGTGGGAAGAGATGCAGCAGCTCACCGAATCAGAACACGCGCATCATCTTGAACTCTGCGCAAAAGAGGAACGCAATTGTGACAGCCAAGCACAAGAGTGTGGGTCTGCGACGCCCTCGAAGTATGACCCTCCGCTATTGCCATTTTGAAATCGAAACCATGTAAGGAAGGAAAGAAATCATGACCAAAACAGCACACGAAATCCGCAAGGAACTCGCCGCAAAAAACTCCGAAGCGCGCGCTCTCCGAAGGGCACTGAAGGAGGCAGAGAAGGCGGAACTACTGTCCGCAAAAACGGCCCTCGGTGAAGCACTTGCTGCCGTTGTTTTTGCGGACAACGCAGAAGCGATGC
>ERZ772972.847-NODE-847-length-11319-cov-21.831410_pt1 | contig 11319 bp, 8 predicted proteins | sample MGYA00580673_ERZ772972 | MGnify/ENA primary metagenome ERZ772972 (study PRJEB29015, sample SAMEA2738051) | human oral metagenome | biome: human oral; feature: human-associated habitat; material: saliva | place: China | collected 2229 ... | reverse complement strand
GTGTCCTCCGCTCCGACGCTCCATTACTGCGCCTCTGTGTGCTTTTCTCTGGGAATGAGTGTACGCCAATTTAGATAAATAGGCGTTGCGAAAAGCGTATCGGAGTGTCGGACAGCCCACAGGTCGAGGGACTTAGGGCCTACGCTCGGATGTCTACCGCATCCACGGGGCGTCGGCAGGGCGCAAGCCCTCCCAATTGCGACCACGAGCCGCATGCGCCGCGAGGATGCCGATCACGGCAGACGGGCTGTGCAGGCGCCCATCCAACACCATATCGAGGGCCTGGGACAGCGGCACCCACGCGTACTCCATCGTCGCTTCCTCGTCTTCGCGATCGAAGACCGAGCCAGTGGCTTCGAGGTCGCGTGCAAGGAAGACACGCAGCGGCTCGTTCGTGCCGCCTGGAGAGGTCAGGAAGTCGACCAGCACCTCCCAGCGTCCAGCCTTCATGTCGGCTTCCTCAGCCAACTCTCGCTCGGCGGCAAGAAGGGGATCTTCGCCGGGAATGTCGAGCAGGCCCGCGGGAATCTCCCACAGGGTCGCCTGGACCGGGTGACGGTACTGGCGCTCCATCAAGATCTCTTCAGCGCCGGCCTCCCCACGCATTGCGACAACGGCCACGGCTCCGGGATGACGGGTGTACTGGCGAACGACGGGCTCCTGCCCCTCAACGACGACAACGTGGTCCTCGACCATGTCAACGATGCGACCGCTCCACACGATTTCACTCGCTGCAACCTCGTGGGGGCTCGGCTGATCCGCGATGGCTGCGGCCTGGGCGCTAGACAGGAAATGCATGAGGCTCACTCTCATTCAACTCGTCGGTGTGGATCGAGTATAGGCCCTCGCCTCCAGGTACGCGAAGGCGTTGCCCAACGGCGCACGCTTGTGACAGCAAACGGCCCCACTCACCCTTTCATTGGGCGGCAGGGCCGCGTGCTCTCACACTGATGGTGGACTACTTCGTCGGCGGAATCACCGACTGTGCGCCGTTTCCGACGCCGAATGCACGCGCGGTCGTCGCGGGACTCGCCAACGCGAGAGCAGTATCGACAGTTGCAAGAGTCGTGCCGACCGAGTCAACAGTCGTCACAATGGTGCCGCTCGCGCGCACCTGGCTCACCATCGCCTCGCGCGTCGAGGCGTCGCCCACGAGAACGCCCGAGGTCGAACCGACAGCCTGAGCCAGGCCGACCCACGCGTCCGAGTTCGATGTCACCGCAGCAGGCGTCGCACCGGTGCCAACAACGGACTGCGCACGCGGGCCGACGGCCACGATCGACGTTGCGGTGCCAGAAGGATCCTCGTCGATCGTCATGATCGGGGTCGAATCGTCCGTGAGGATCTGACGCAGGAGATCAGTCTCCGAGCCGGTCGAGGTCAGCACCTGAACGATCGAGTATCCAACGACGCCGTCGGCGCTAGCGGTCTTGGCCGCGGGCGAGGCGAGGTGAGACGCAAGCGTTGTGGACAGCGTCGTGCGGTACTGATTCATCGACGTGGACTGCCAGTTGTCGCTCAGAGTCACGCGTCCGACAACACTCGCGCCGGCGTCAGTGAGCGTCGAGCGCAAAGCACTCACATCGTCATCAGATGCACCCGGCAGCACGACGAGAGCAACCTTCGCTCCAGCCAGGGAGCCCGACAGCGCCGACGAAGCGAGAGCCTTGAGGCCAGCTGCCTCGGCGTCGGCCTGCGCACTGACCTGAGGATCGGTGGCAGCGGTGCTCGACGACGTACTCACTCCGGCCTGGATGCGGCTCTGGAGCGGACCGGCGCCCAGAACGACGCCGACCGCAAGCGCGATGAAGATCCCGATGATCGAGACGACGTGGTAACGGAAGTTAATCATTGGGTTCCTCCAGCGGAGTGCATCAGCGAGACGAAGAAAGAAGTGACCGGGTGCAGGAGGTCGTTGCCCCACGGGGTGGACCACAGCGCGACACCCATCAATGCGATCGCGACCAAGGCGAGGAGTACGAGGGTCCAGCCACGCGGACGCGGACGGAAGGTGGCTGCAACTGCCTGAGCACCGATAAGGCGCGAGCCGACCGCAAGACGCGAGAAGAAAGCGGGGGCAACAAGCGCACGCCCCGCATCAACGAGCTCGGCCTCCCCATAGGAAACACCCGCCGTCACGACGGCTGGGGCACCCGAATGCGCCGCGACGACGAGCGCCGCGTCGAGGGATGTACCGGCCATCGCCACCTGCTCGTAAACGACACCCATGCGATCCAGACGCTGGGAGCCCGGCGCGAGGCCATCGCCGCCAACCCGCACGATGAATGCACGCGCGCGTCGAATAGCCTTCTCACTCATCAGGTCCGCGTCACCCACGACGAGGTCAAGGCTGAGACGGGCTTTCAGCGCGACGTCAGCGCCGGCATCGACAGCGATCACGAACGGAGCAGCATCGGAGCGCCACCGCGCGAGCGCTTTGAGCTCAGCGGCGGCCTCAGTCGACCCAGTCACGAGAAGAACCGGCCGCTTGCCCAAGCCATCAATCGAAGGAACGCCCTCGCCGCGCAGGACGGTCGCCCCATCCTTCGCCAGGTAGTCCTCGACGGAGCCCCCGAATCCGGCGAATAACGTGCGCGAGTCCGCGACATCAACATCCAGGTCGTCGGCGGATACGGCCCTGCCCGTAGCGATAACTCCCCCGTCGACGAGCACCTTGCCGCCCGTCACCGTGACATCCTGGCCTTCACGCAGTGACATGATGTCCTGGCCGAGGTCGTCAACCAGGGTGATACCCGCGTCCAGAATGAGGCGGGGGCCCAGAGCTGCGACGCGGCCGGTCAGCGATGGCTGCGCATTGAGGACCGCAGTGGGTGCGGCCTCAACCAGCGCAGCTGCGCTGTCACGGTCCAAATCGGCAACGTTGATGACAGCGATCTCGCCACGTTCTAAACGTGTCGCCAGGTGCTTGGGACGGTCATCAACGCGTACGCGTCCCGACCGAGCCTTTGATTCCTTTGAAAGTGTTTCACTCATCCCTGCGATTGTGACACGGCAGAAGCCAAGACTTGCGAAGCGTGGCGGCGCGCCGCAGCCGAGTGCGGATCCCCACCCATCATGCGAGTCAGTTCGGCTTCGCGCTCATCGCCACGCACCTCGCGCACGTTGGTCGTGCCGTCGTTCTTTTCAATGACGAGGTGCTGATCTCCAAACGCGGCGACCTGAGCCAGGTGAGTCACAACAATCACTTGTCGCGATGAGGCGAGCCGCTTGAGGCGCGCGCCGACCTCGGTCGCGGTCTGTCCCCCGATGCCCGCGTCGATCTCGTCAAAGATAAACGTGGACGAGGCCTCGGTCCGCCCAAGCATCAGCTCAAGGGCGAGCATGACGCGTGAGAGCTCGCCGCCAGAGGCCCCCTGACCGAGGGGACGGGCAGGAGCATGCGGATGCGGCTGCAGCCGGAAGACGACGGTCTCGCACCCATTGGATGTTGGCTTCGTGGGCTCACAGTCGATATGCAGGGTCGCGTCAGGCATCGACAGCGCGTGAAGCTCCTCGTTCACACCCGCAGCCAACTCTTGAGCGAGGCGAGCGCGCGACTGCGTCACCAGGCGCCCGCACTCGAGCACGCGGTCCTGTGCGGCTGCAAGTTCACGCTCGACGGTTGCTGGATCCGAGCCGGGCGACGACAGCTCGTCAACGCGAGCGCGCGCCTCGTCAAGCCACACAATCAGCCCGTCGATATCCGCTGCCCGGCCGCGCAGTGCGTCCTTAATGGCTGCGCGTCGCGCGTGAATCTGGGCGAGCCTCTCCGGGTCCGCGTCAAGACGCGACACATACGACGAAACATCATCGGCGAGTGCTTCCAGTTCGAGCACCTGGTTGCGTGCCCGCCCCACGAACTCAGCCAAGGCCTCGTCGAAACGTGCTGCATCGTCGAGTTGCGCGTACGAGTGACGGGCTGCTTCAACGGCCCCCGCATAATCGCCCCGATCATCGCCCTTCAGGTAGCCAAGTGCCACACCGACGAGGGCTCGAAGATCCTCCACGTTCGTGAGGCGTGCTGCTTCACGAACGAGATCTTCTTCCTCACCGCTCACGGGGTCCAGTTCCTCGATCTGCTGAATTGCCGCTCGAAGATCCTCAAGTTCCTCAGCTCGTTCGCTCGCGTCGCCACGCAGCGAATCGAGACGATGTTTCACCTCAACCGCACGACGAAAAGCTGAGCGGTATTCCTCAAGCAGTGCACCGTGTGCCGGGCCGCCAAATTGGTCCAGTGCGCGGCGCTGCGCAGACTCCCCAGTCAGACGAATTTGATCGGACTGACCGTGGATGGTCACCATAGAGCCAACGATGTCCGCCAGAACCGAGGCAGGGACCGGACGCGAGCCGAGGTGCGCACGCGATCGCCCTGCGGCGCGCACGGATCGTCCAACGATGAGCTCATCACCTTCGACAAAGCCTCCGGCGTCTTCGACACGCGTGGCAATATCGGGCGTCACCGAAAAAATGCCGTCGACCGAGAGGCGCTCCTCGCCACTGCGAACGAGCGCAGCGTCGGCACGCGCACCGAGCAGCAGCTGGAGGCTCGACAGTACCATCGTCTTACCCGCGCCGGTCTCGCCCGTCACAACCACGAGCCCCGGTCCGAAATCGACGTGGGCTGTAGCAATAACACCGAGATGGGAGATATCGAGAGACTCAATCACCGCGCAGCGTCCCTCCATCCGCGCACAGGCAAGTTGAACTTACGCACGAGACGCGCTGAGAAGGGCGTGTCGTCCACGCGCACGAGCTGCACGGGCGTCGACCCCACGCGAGCACGAACGACAGCCCCAGCCGGAACCGTCATGCGACGCAGGCCATCGCACCACATCTCGGGGGGCGTCCACATGTCGTCGAGAACCACGATCTCGACGCACGCGGACGGTCCTACGACGAGAGGACGAGTGAAAAGACCGTGCGCCGCCAAAGGGGCAACAACGATCGCCTCCGTATCTGGCCACACCACCGGGCCACCCGCAGAAAACGAGTAGGCCGTGGAGCCGGTCGGCGTGGACAGGATCATGCCGTCCGCCCCGTACGTTGACACTTCCTGGCCATCGACGACGAGAGCAAAATGGACGGGGTGCGCCACGTCGGTGTGCATGACAACCGCTTCGTTGAGGGCCCAATCGTCGGCCTTCGATCCGTCGGGACGTTCCATCGTGACATCAAGTGTCATACGTCGTTCGACCGAAAAATCGCCGTCGGCAATCTTGCGTGCGAGATCACCCGTGCCCTTCTCACCGAGTTCCGTCAGGAATCCCATGTGGCCAGCGTTGATACCGAGAAGGGGGACGTCCAGAGCACGCGCACTCGAGGCCGCAACGAGGAACGTCCCGTCACCGCCAATCGACAGCACCATATCGATGCCTCCGAGTGACGCGTCGTCGACGACCTCGATACCGCGCTCATTGAGAGCCTCGGTGAGGCTCACAGCGCTTGTCATCGCATTGGGACGATGACGATGACGCACCATCAAGACACGGGTCATGAGTGTCCTCCAGCGGGACCAGCCTGAACTGCCTGACGAATGTATTCGGTCAAGGCAGACGGGGCGATAGGTTCGGGGTGGTTGCGGCGCATGTGCACGAAATACTCGACGTTGCCGCTAGGGCCGGGAAGTGGCGAGGCTGCGATGGCAGCGATATCGAGGCCCAGCTCCATCGCGCATCGGGCAACCGTTTCGACCGTTTCCACGTGGTGCTCGGGATTGCGCACCACTCCCCCGTGGCCGAGTCGTTCCTTTCCGATCTCGAACTGAGGCTTCACCATCAGCAGGAAGTCAGCATCGGGCGCTGCTGCGGCGACGAGAGCCGGAAGAACAAGCGTCAAAGAAATGAACGACATATCCCCCACGACCAGCTCGGGGGCGGGAGCGACGGACGCGGGATCGAGAGTACGCACGTTCGTGCGATCATGAACCTCGACGCGGGGATCGGATTGCAGCTTCCAGGCAAGCTGCCCGTATCCCACGTCCACGGCAACGACGGAAGCCGCACCGCGTCGCAGCAGCACGTCTGTAAAGCCACCTGTTGATGCGCCGGCGTCGAGAGCTCGACGGCCTTCGATCAGCGGCGCCTTATCACCAAGCGCGTCGAGGGCACCCGCCAGTTTATGGGCACCGCGCGAGACGTATTCGGGATCATCAGATTCTTCGACGACTATCGCCTGGGCGGGATCCATCTGCCGGGCAGGCTTCAAGACGATCTGCCCATCCAGCTTGACGCGCCCATCTTCAATCATCTGAGCGGCTGCCGACCGCGATTTCGCTAGACCGCGGCGAACAAGTTCCGAATCAATGCGACGAAGTTTCACGCGTCACTCCGATCCTCATGAGCCACGCGGATATGCCCGCTGGGTACGTTCGCGTCGGCTGGGACATCGGCAGACAGGGCCCGGCGTAGATCGGCCTCGATGGCCCGCAACGTCTCGATTTGCACTGACGCTGCGAGCTCATCGAAACCGACAAGCCGGGCTTCCGTCTGTTCGTGAAGGGCCATCAGGCCTCGTCGTCCATATCGGCCGTCGCCTCTAGAAGCTGCTCGAGTTCCTCCTCACCAGGAAGGAACGCGGGCGTCTGCGCCCCCGGCTCCGGGAGGTTGTCCGCGTCCGCGGCGACATCGAAGAAATCGTCGTCGTCCTCGGGCTCAGTGGACGGCTCGGGAGCCGTCACGATGCCCGCCGGGTCGTCGTTGCTCACAACGGTAATCTCGGGGCAAGAGGGGGCGGAACCAGCCGCATCCGCGTACTCCCACGCAGCTGCAGCGAGTGCGCGGTAGGAGTCGATCGTGATGGTCACGGGCTCGGTGAGCTCGACGTCGTCAAGCGTCAGGACGCCAGAGCGCTCCACCTTCGCCACCTGCGAGAGACCGCACGTCCAGGTCCCATCGCGATGGTGCTTCGGAGCCGGGTGTGCCTCGAGGAGGCCGCGCATGTCGATCGCGAGGTAGCTCGGACGCTGACCGCGAGGCGCGCGAATGACGTCGCGAGCCATGTGGACACCAGTCAGAACATGCATAGCGGGAACACCAGCGGCAACCGCACCCATGATGTCGGTCTCGAGGCGATCACCCACGGCGAGCGGGTTGCGCGCGCCGACGAGTTCGCTCGCACGACGGTAGATGCCGGGCTCAGGCTTGCCGCCAGCGGTCGGACGCTTGCGCGTCGCATGCTGGATCGCACGCACGAGAGAGCCATTGCCCAGCGCCTGACCGCGCTCGACGGGAAGCGTCGCGTCGAGGTTGGACGCGTAGAATGCCGCGCCACGCTCGATAGCGAATGCACCCTCGGAGAGAAGCGCCCAGTTCACCTGCTTGTCGAGGCCCTGCACGACAGCTGCAGGCTCATCGTCCGCACTGTCAACGAGGACGAATCCGCGCTCTTCCAGGGCCAGGCGCAGGCCAGCGCCGCCGATCACGAGGACCTTGGAACCTTCCGCAAGCTCCTCGGCCATGATCGCGGCGATATCCATCGCGGACGTCATGACCATGTCAGCGGTAGCCTCAAAGTCCATGCTGTTGAGCTTGTCGGTGACCTGTGCGGGCGTGCGCATCGCGTTGTTGGTGACGAACGCCGAGGCCATACCAAGTCCACGCGCCTCGATGACGGAGGCAGCCGCGTGCTCGATGCGCTCGTCCCCCGACCAGGCGGTGCCGTCAAGGTCAAGCAGCGCGCAGTCATAGTCCTCAGCCAGAGCGTTGCCGGTGCCGCGCAGCGGAGACCGCTTGCCGTCGACATCCGCGTCCTGGTACAGCGCCACGTCGATAATCTCAGCGTCTTCGGCAATGACGGGCATAGCAGCGATGACCTCAGCAGCCTCGTCATCGCGACCGAGCTCGGTGAGACGCTCGGCCTTGACCTCCATCAGGCGACGACGCAGCTCGTCGTCCACCGACGAGGGCAGCGCAGCGAGAGCATCGTCAACAATCACGAGGCCCACGTCGGACTGTCCGAGGTCTGCACGGGCGCCGGAGGAGACGAGCACAAGCTCGACCTGCTCGGCGAGATCAAGGGACGAGGCATCGGTAGCGTCGATAATCTCAACGGCCTTCTCGGGGTGGCCGAGGCCTCGTTCGGCATCAGCCTCAACCGCACGCAGGGAGGAATCGCCGCGCATACGGCGCACAGCGCGCACCTCGCGCAGCGCTTCCTCGTAGCGTCCGGATGCGTAAGCAGTCAGCGCAGCGGCCTCACGCACGACGTCGACGCGTCCGGCGCGGGAAACTGCGGCCTGTGCGTGCTGGTACGCAGCTTCGGGATCAAGATCGATCAGCTGGCCCGCCATCACGAGGTGCCGAGCAACAATGTCGCGATTGGGGCCCGACAGAGTCGTGAGCGCGCGCAGTGCATCGCGATCCAGTTCATCGGCGCTGACGCCGGCGGGAATCGTCGGCTCATTGCCGTTAGGCGAGACGTACTCGTCCGTCGAGGAGTAGGACTTGTAAGAAGCGTCCTTCCTGCGGTCGTCACGGAAGTTGCCTCGGCGATCATCGCGCTGCTGGAACCCACCGCGGCGATCGTCACGACGCTGATAACCGCCACGATCCCCACGACGATCGTCACGACCGCCGAAATCACGACGATCATTATCGCGACGCTGGAAGTTACCTCGGCGATCATCACGCTGCTGGAACCCACCGCGTCGGTCATCACGGCGCTGATAGCCGCCGCGATCCCCACGACGATCATCGCGACCACCGAAATCACGACGATCATTATCGCGACGCTGGAAGTCACGACGATCCCCATCGCGACGGTCATCACGGAAACCACCACGACGATCATCATCACGACGCTGGAAGTTGCCACGCTCACCGCGGTCAGAACGTTCGCCGTTACGGTCACGCCACTGAGGCTGGCGCTTCTGGTATCCACCACGGCCAAATTCGCCGCGTCCTCGAGTCTCTTCTGCCATGGTGTCTATCCTCTATTCCTGCGCCTAAGGCGCGCTCTTGTTCATGGTGCGCATCGTGCGCGTTCAACCACCCAATAGTAGACGACGGGCGGCTTGTCAGCGGCATGGGGCCGCGAAAACGAGAGGGACGGCACGCTATCGCGTTCCGTCCCTCTCATTGAAGTGTGTTGTGGCGGTGTCCTACTCTCCCACAACCCATCGGTTGCAGTACCATTGGCGCTGCCGGGCTTAGCTTCCAGGTTCGGAATGGAGGCTGGGCGTTTCCCCGGTGCTATGACCACCACAAGCTTGGTGTTCAACACGCTCCCCACGCTCTTGTTGGTGGGGGTGTGGGTTGATCGTGGTTTGTATAGTGGTTGCGGCTGTTTCGTTTGTCCGTTGTTTTGTCACCCACGCCTGTTGTGTGGGTGTTGTTTAGTGTTGGCCCATTAGTACCAGTCGGCTCACGAGCACATTGCTGTGCTTCCACCTCTGGCCTATCAACCCGCTAGTCTGGCGGGGGCCTCTCACCCCACGGGGGGGCGTGGAAACCTCATCTTGAAGCAGGCTTCCCGCTTAGATGCTTTCAGCGGTTATCCCTTCCGAACGTAGCCAACCAGCCATGCACCTGGCGGTACAACTGGCACACCAGAGGTTCGTCCATCCCGGTCCTCTCGTACTAGGGACGGCCCTTCTCAAATTTCCTGCGCGCACAGAGGATAGGGACCGAACTGTCTCACGACGTTCTGAACCCAGCTCGCGTACCGCTTTAATGGGCGAACAGCCCAACCCTTGGGACCGACTCCAGCCCCAGGATGCGACGAGCCGACATCGAGGTGCCAAACCATGCCGTCGATATGGACTCTTGGGCAAGATCAGCCTGTTATCCCCGGGGTACCTTTTATCCGTTGAGCGACCACGCACCCACGTGCCATGGCCGGATCACTAGTTCCTGCTTTCGCACCTGCTCGACCCGTCGGTCTCACAGTCAAGCTCCCTTGTACACTTGCACTCGCCACCTGATTACCAACCAGGCTGAGGGAACCTTTGAGCGCCTCCGTTACATTTTAGGAGGCAACCGCCCCAGTTAAACTACCCACCAGGCACTGTCCCCAACCCGGATCACGGGCCAAGGTTGAGGTGACCGCTTGAACCAGAATGGTATTTCAACGACGACTCCACCACCGCTGGCGCGGCAGCTTCACAGTCTCCCACCTATCCTACACAAGTCCAAGCGAACACCAATACCAAGCTATAGTAAAGGTCCCGGGGTCTTTCCGTCCTTCTGCGCGAAACGAGCATCTTTACTCGTACTGCAATTTCACCGAGTTCGCGGTTGAGACAGCGGAGAAGTCGTTACGCCATTCGTGCAGGTCGGAACTTACCCGACAAGGAATTTCGCTACCTTAGGATGGTTATAGTTACCACCGCCGTTTACTGGGGCTTAAATTCACCGCTTCACACCCCGGGGGGTGTTGACGGTTCCTCTTAACCTTCCAGCACCGGGCAGGCGTCAGTGCGTATACATCGCCTTACGGCTTCGCACGCACCTGTGTTTTTGATAAACAGTCGCTTCTCCCTATTCTCTGCGACCCCACAACCCCACCAGCATGCAAGGCACTGGGAAGTCACGGGGTCCTCCTTATCCCGAAGTTACGGAGGAATTTTGCCGAGTTCCTTAACCACGATTCACTCGAACGCCTCGGTATACTCTACCTGACCACCTGAGTCGGTTTAGGGTACGGGCGCGTTATGCCCTCACGTCGAGGCTTTTCTCGGCAGCTTAGGATCACCACAAGTCCACACACGCGTGTGTCCCTCATCAGTTCTCACCCACATGCCCCCCGGATTTGCCTGGGAGGCGGGCCACAACCTTAAATACGCACAACCATCGGCGCACTGCAGCTACCTGTCTGCGTCACCCCTGTTAACACGCTTGCCTACAATCACCGGGGCCCCAAGACCCACACACACCCAAAAACCCGAAGGCTTAAGAGTGGCGTGAGCAAATTGGTTAGCACAATGACTTCAGCATGGGCGGTCATAACGCGGTACCAGAATATCAACTGGTTGTCCATCGACTACGCCTGTCGGCCTCGCCTTAGGACCCGACTAACCCAGGGCGGATAAACCTAGCCCTGGAACCCTTAGTCAATCGGCGCTGCGGATTCTCACCGCAGATTCGTTACTCATGCCTGCATTCTCACTCCCACACAATCCACCAGAAGTTCCCTCCAGGCTTCACCTCGTGCAGGACGCTCCCCTACCCAACAACACACCAGCACTCCAGTTCCTGGCGCCAGCATTACGTGTTGTTGCCACAGCTTCGGCGGTACGCTTGAGCCCCGCTACATTGTCGGCGCAGAACCACTTGACCAGTGAGCTATTACGCACTCTTTCAAGGATGGCTGCTTCTAAGCCAA
>ERZ772972.845-NODE-845-length-11345-cov-4.814703_pt1 | contig 11345 bp, 11 predicted proteins | sample MGYA00580673_ERZ772972 | MGnify/ENA primary metagenome ERZ772972 (study PRJEB29015, sample SAMEA2738051) | human oral metagenome | biome: human oral; feature: human-associated habitat; material: saliva | place: China | collected 2229 ... | reverse complement strand
TGGATAAACATCCTATTCTAAAGACAATTCCCGTCCTCTATGACTTGGACTTTGCTCATACTCAGCCACTCTTTACCATTACCATCGGTGCTCAAGTGACCGTGGATACGGAGAAGATGTTGATTAAGATAGATGAGTAAGGCATATCATAATTATTGTGGAGGTAGTAAAATGTCAGCTCATAAATGGTTGTTTTTTGACATTGGCTCTACTTTGATTGATGAAAAAGAAGCCTATCAAGATAGAATTAGGAGAGCAATTACAGGGACAAATATTAACTACGATATTTTTTATGCTCGTATGGTTGAACTGTTTAAAGAAGGCAAAAAGGGAGACTTGGAGACAATAAAAGAATTTAACTTAGAACGTCCCATTTGGAACTCTAATTTGGAGAAATTATACCCAGATGCCCAAGTGGTCTTAAAAGAATTGCACAACCGATATAAAATCGGAATCATCGCCAACCAACTACCTGGCCTAAAAGAACGTTTGAAAAAAATGGGACTATATCAATGGATTGATTTAGTTGTCTCTTCTGCAGAGTTCGGACTTGCCAAGCCTTCCCCTGCCATTTTTACTTTAGCTTTAGAGAAAGCTCATTGCCCTGCTCAACAAGCTGTTATGATTGGTGATCGAATAGACAATGATATCATACCTGCTAAAGCACTAGGAATGACAACTATCTGGTTAAAACAAGGTTTTAGTGCTTATTACCAACCCCAACGACTAGAAGAAAAACCTGATTTCACCATAGAAAATTTATCGTCCCTCTTAAGTCTTCTATAAAAGATTGCTTTGCAGAAACATAGCTGCATCCCCGTCTTTTTCATAAATTAATAAGGCAGTTCAAATTGAACTGCCTTATTTCTTATCGTCCACCAAAACCGCCTTGACCGCCCGGGGCACCGCCGCCACCGGGTCCACCAGCGCCAGGTCCGTCGGCTGTGATTTCTGTTCGGCTTTCACCATTGACCGTGATAGTACCGCCAGTGTAGGTAGCCGTTCCATCAAAGTCAAAGGCAGATACCGTAGAAGTAATATCTAAGTTTCCTCCTGACATAATGACATCGCCGTTGGAATCGATAGCATCGGTATCGCCTTCACCGACCTCGACCTTGATATCGCCACCGGTAATCTTGATAAAGATATCAGCTCCAGTTACGTCACTAGCTGCATTGATCCCATCATCCGTCGCATAAAGGTCCAGCTTGCCGCCGTTAATGGTAACATTAGTTCCTTCCAGAGCTTCTACACTCTTGGAAACCGTAATCGTTCCACCATCAATCAAAGCAATATTGCTAGCGTGTAGACCATCATCACCAGCATTAATCGTGATGGTGCCGGACTGGATATAGAGATTCCCCAGAGAAGTATCTTCATCATTGTCCGCGTGGATGGCATCTTCTGTCGCTGTGATATCGATAGTAGCGTCCTTGATATTAATGGCTGAAGCTGCAGACAGACCATTCTTAGCTGCCTTGAGTGTATAGGTACCACCTGTTACCCGCAAGATCTGCTCAGACTTAATCGCTGTTTCATACTTGCCGTCAACTGTCAGACTTCCAGAACCATTGAGAGTCAGGTCAGAGTTACTATAGATAGCTGCATCTGCATCCGTATTGCTGTGATTTGATGAGTCTGAGATTGTATTTTGGCTGCCGTCAGCCAGAGTCAGGCTTGTTTTACCCGCATTTTCTACTAGGATAGCTGCGTCTGTCCCGCTCATGGTTACGCCATTTAGGACGATTTGAACCTTGTCGCTATCACCTGCTTTGACGACAATCTGCACATTTTCACTCGTTCCGGAAACGACATAGGTCCCAGCCTCAGAGATTGTCACGGTAGAGCCGGAGACACTAGCGCCGTCACCAGAGGTCTTAGCACCAGAGCCACTCAGGCTGATGGTCGTCGCCTTGGACTCATCATAAGAAGCATCTGAGTCCTCTGAGGCAAAGTAATCAGAAGTATTTGTCTTGGTCTGACTGGTACTGGTAGCATTAGCAGTCTGGGTAGTGCTTGAAGCTGTAGAGCTGCTGGCGTTTGAACTGCATGCTCCCAGCACTGCTGTCATCAAGACCAGTGGAATCATCAATTTAATTTTTTTAAGGGTTGATTTTGATTGTTTCATTTTTCTTTTCCTATCTATTTTATTTGCTGCTGATATAATTTGCTTTTTTATAAGCAAAGCCATATTTGGAGAAAGAGCTCGAAGACAGCTGGTAGCGATCCATGATCTCGCTGAGCCATAACGGACAAGCTTCTGGAATCTTAACTTCCATGATGACGTGATTGGCTGGCAGGAGATGATCTCCATGGCGACCAGCCAAAAGACTCAGATCATAGGGACGGTAGGTCAGGTCGTGATCAAAGGTAATCCGAATCCGCTCATCCTCAATCCCCTTCATCGAATAACGATTGTAGCCGATATACATCATAGGCTGAATATGGGCAAAACGCTGGGTCAGCCAGGCCATTTCCTTATCTATCTGAAGGTCAGTCAGCTGACTGTAATCACCGTCCAGATAGGATTCCGCTGTCAGCAAATCTGCTGCAAGACGGCGTTTGGTGACCAGATTCTCCGTCTTTTTCTTGATTTCCAAAAAGACTTGACTATCCTCGGTCGGATGCTCTTGATAAGTCCGCAAGCGCACCTTCTCGTCAAAGCAAGGATTTTCCAAGGACTCACGAATAAGCTGATAAGATGGTGTATCGTAGTAGAGATTGTTAATGGTCGAATAAGCTCGCTCATTCTCCACCAGATAGCCTTCAAACTCTAGCAATAGATCCCAGCAAGGTTGCCTTAGAAATGATGTATTTGGTTTCAAAGCGCTGAAAATAATGTTTAAAAAATTTTTCGGCCATGGGCTTCTCCCCTCTCTATCTTTCTTGAATGTAATGCAATTTTAAAGATGAAAACTTAAAAGAAAGATAAAGAAAACTTAAAGAAAACAAAACATCTCCCTTTTCAGGAGATGTTGATGAGAGAAAAAATAAACGAATTACAGATAGACTTTTCATCTACATTTTTACAGATTCATAAAAGCACGTGCCCTAAGCTAGCTGTTTTTTATCTGTTCGATAGACCAGAGTACCAAGTGCCATGAAAAGAACTAAAACAAAAGCAAGGAAGAACACCTGACTACCAATTTGGCCATTCATAGAAATCGTTTGGCGTAAGCCCGAAACAGAATAGCTCATTGGCAGCCAAGGGTTGATAACTTGGAAAATCTTACTAGTCAGCTCCAGCGGATAGGTTCCTGCACTAGAAGCCAGCTGTAAAAGCAAAAGAATCAGAGAAGCAAAGGCGCCGAGCTTACTATCCCAAGTAACCAAAGCCGTCACAAGAGCCATAAAAGTCATGCTGGCTAGGACAATCAAACCAAGGGTTGCCAACTCATGATTAGCAGATAGGCCTATCAAGTGCACAGCACCATAGACCAAAATACCCGCCACGACAGAAATGACTCCATTTACCCCTATACGGGCCTTCAGCCAATCTTGTTTCGTCTTAGGTTCTTGACCCGATGGAAGTGTGCTAAAGATGATATTGGTTGAAATAGCTGCCACAAATAAAGCTACTGAAATCATATAAGGCGCCATCCCAATGCCGTTTTTTTCTACCTTATTCTCATCTGTCTTGCTCAGTGTCAGAGGATCTGCCAGAGTTTTTGCATTGTCTTCCTTAGTAGAAACCATCGACAATTTATCGCCTGCATCTGAGAGGCCATTGGACAAATCACTTGTTCCCTCAGTAAGTTTGGAGAGATTATCTGTTAAAGCACTGCTGCCATCAGCCAGCCTCTCTGTGCCACTCGCTAATTGATTGGTCCCATCTGCTAATTTCCCGAAACTAGAGGTCACTTCTGGCGATTTATCTGTTAATTGGGCAGCCCCGTTTGCTAATTTTGTTGTATTTGCTAGCAAATCAGGATTCTTACTTGCCAAAGCTGATGTCCCCTCAGATAGCTGACCGACTGCATTGGTATAGCTTGTCACCCCTTGTTCCAATTGTGTCGCGCCAGTCGTTAGTTTATCATTTAAGGTGTCTACACCTGCGACTAGTTGATTGGCTCCTCCGCTTGCTGAACCGAGGCCAGTACTCACCGTTGATAAGCCATTATAAAGGCCATTGATCATGCTAGCTGCCTGTGGCAGAACTTGATTTGATGCACCTTCTAACTGACTAAGTTTTGTTTGACTAGCGCCTTTTATCGTTTCAAGAGAAGTCCTCATTGTATCAACTTCTGATAAAATTGCCTGAGCAGATTGGTCGCTTCCCGCTTGACTAGCACCGACTGCTGCATCAATCTCAGCCTTAGCCTCACTAGAAAGGCCTTGATAAGCACTGGTCCCTTGAACACTTGCCAAAGCTGCGGCCTTGGCGTCTTGATTATTATTGATAATGGCCTGAGCGGATGCTGCTATGCTAGTCAGTGAAGCTTCAATGCTGTCTGTCGAAACAGCTGAGTCACTTGCTGCAGCTTGAATACTAGCATTTAACTGTGTCAAACTATTTGCTAAATCATTCACATTTTGCTGGTTGTTAGCTAAGGTGGTATCTACCGATGACTTTAATGTAGCCAAGCCAGTGTTCAGATTCGTCACACCTGTTGATAAGGCCTGAACTCCACCTCCTGACTGGTTGAGCTGTTGGACTCCACCCAATAAGTCTGCTGATCGACCCGACAGCTGATTTGCACCTGCGGCAACAGTACTTACACCATTAGTATAAGTGTTTATCCCATTTGACAAACTACCCAGTCCAGACGATACTTGTGCAACACTCCCAGTATAAGTCTGTAGTCCTGTGTTAAATTGAGCTGCACCGGACGATAATTTGGTCGTAGCTCGATTCAGAGTTCTTAAATTATCTGCAATTGTCTGACTGCCTGAGCCTAGTTGTTGGCTGCCAGATGCTAATTGCTGAGCGCCATCAGATGCCTTCACCAAGCCATTTTTTAGATCTCCCATATTCTTAAATATGGCGCTTGTATAAGTATCCGTCACATTTTGCGCCACCGTCTGCTTCAAAGAAGTCATAGCTGAATCACTCATCTTACCAGCAATAAAACTGTGGCCGCTAGACGTTTGATAGTCAATCTTCATTTGCTGAGGATTATCTGTCAAAACACTGGCTGCACGTTCAGATAAATCACTTGGAAGCGTCACAACCATGTAGTAATCACCCTTTTCCAGACCATTTTGAGCGTCTTCTTTACTGACAAAGTGAAAATCCAAATTTTTATTTTCCTTGAGGCTGGAAACAACATCCTCGCCTATAGACAAGGTCTTGCCACTAGCAGTTACAGCTTTATCCTGATTGACGACCGCCACTGGCAAGTCTGATACCTTTCCATACGGATCCCACATGGAGCTCAAGAAAATAACGTTATACAAGGCAGGAATCAAAGAGACTCCTAACATCACAATGATAAAAGTCGGCTTTTTTAAAATAGCTTTCCATTCTCTTAACATGTCTACCTCCTAAAATTATACACAGTGTCCAAATTTCGATAAAATTGATTATACACCAATCGAAAATTATTACAAGTTTATTCTTTAAAAATCGGACATGGTGTCTAATTTTGTTTAAAAAGATTATAGGGAAGCGGAATAAGTTAGTCCTACTGTCTTTAATCCCTGAATAATCTGTAAACAAAAGGTATTTTCCCATAGATAGGGACACAGAAAATCAGTTTTATGTTAGAAAAATAAGCACCGAACAAGCGCGTGTCTTCTTAGCAGGTGTAGTTGATATTGCTCAAGCATCAAGGTTGCAAAACACCTATACAATTTACTCTTATAAAAATGAACAGATTTCTATTATCTTCTCACAGGAAGGCGAGCTACTTTACGTCACTCCTGACCCTGACTACCTCTACTTTAAATAATGTTCATAACAAAAGCCGAGACTTTACTTTAAGCCTCGGCTTTATTATTTTACCAGTCTACTTAGCCGAATCAGATAAAATTTTGACTATCTATGCTTAATTCCGGAATTTAACTCTTTTCCACTGGAAAAACATTTGATATAATAGTACACGGAGAAAAAGAAAAAGTAGTTTGCTATGATAGTTATTAGCTTGAAGAGCAGACTGAGGCTTAGCCTCAAAGGGAGATTTTATGTTAGAAAGCAATAAACGCCGAAAAACCAAGGCTATTATTGAAAGAGCCATGGTTTCACTACTGCATAAGCAGTCCTTCGACCATATCACTACTGTCCAGCTAGCTCAAGCTGCTGGCATCAGCCGTAGTAGTTTCTACACTCACTACAAGGATAAGTACGATATGATTGAACGTTATCAGCAAAACCTCTTTCATCAGTTGGGATACATTTTTGAGAATAATCAAGAAGATATTCAAACTGCGATTACAGAGGTCTTTCAGTTCCTCCAGCTAGAGCCGCTTTTAGCTGCTCTTCTGACGGAAAACGGAACGAAAGAAATTCAAAATTTCCTGCGCCATAAGCTGCAGGTGATGCTGGCGGATAGTCTGCAGGACCGTTTTAGTAGACGTGTTTACAATCATTTTGAAAAAGAATACAGCAGAGTCTTTCTCGCCAATGCTTTCTTTGGTGTCTGCCAAATGTGGATTGCCAGAGGAAAAAAAGAAAGTCCTGAACAAATAGCAGAATTTCTTTTGAAAATGCTGTAAGAAGCTGCTCTAATTCATTGAATTACAGCTCTTCTAATATTTTGAAAAATTAAACAGGGTGTACAAAACCTCTTTTGGTTCTGTACACCCTATTTTTCTTATATTATAGTTTCATAGCCAGCATATTGACCGTCATACCAGCTGCTGTTCCCATCAGAGCGATGGTGTCCCCTTCCTTGACTAGATTACGCTCCAGAGCATAGCAGAGAGAAAAGGGCACTGCTACTGATACCATATTCCCATAGTCTTGCACAATATTGAGGTATTTATCATCAGGAATACCCAAGCTGCGCATGACCATTGGCAGGGCACGACTAGCCTGATGCGGAATGATATAATCCAAGTCAGACAGGCTGAGACCACTCTTTTCCTTAAACTCTTTAAACATTTCCGGAATTTTTCTGGCAGAGAGCAAGAGAATCTTCTTACCATTCATGTCAAACATGTAGTGAGTCTTGGTAGCATCCGAATACTCCTTAGGCTGAAAAGACGTCAAACCACCGCGAATCTCTGTATCATGAGCTCCTTCAGACCAGGTCCGCTGCAAGCTGGAGATGACCCCTCTTTCTTCCTCTGTTGCTTCAAAAATCAAAGCTGCCGCTCCGTCACTGAACAACTCAAAACTTTCCTTCTGATTGGGATTGAGACCCAAACTTCCAACCTCACTGGACACGATGAGGATCCTTTGGTACTCACCAGCCTCCAACAAATGAGACATGAGACTCAAAGCCGAGATAAAACTGGTGCAGGTCGTATTGATATCCATGGCTGGAATGGACAAGCCCTTAGCTACCAACTCATGAATCAGGGCCGCAGTGCAGGGAATAGGCTGAACGCCCACCGCACTGGCTGACACGATACAATCGATGTCTTTGATTGTCAAACCCGCTTGCTCTAAGGCTTTTTCAATCGCCTTAACCGCCATGGAAAGCTGGGTTTCTTCATTTTCCACCACCCGATACCGAGTCTGATCCTTAAAAGTCACGGTATTTCTAGGTAGATGCGTACCGTAACCAACTATCTTTATATGATTCTTTACTGCAGTCATATTAAACTCCTTCTTGTCAGACTTGGGGCTGCTCGGCAGCTGGGTAAACTGCCAAAGCGCTTCAGCCTCTGATTCATATGTTTTTCCACTTGGAGCATTCTTAAGCCCGATAGATACGTTTCAACTTACGGCTTCTGTCCCGCTGATAATCTTCAAAAGAAATAGCCGGCATAAGAAAGTCTTTATCAGTCGCCAAATTCTGAAACTGCTGGATAATCTCGTCTTCTCGCTGCTGACTACGATGTTCGATAGCAATGGTCAGCGAGTAGTCCTTTTTCTGAGCGACTTGATATTCTCCAATCCCATCAACCAAGAGCAGACAACGGCGGATAAAGTCTGGAAAGACCTCCACCGACTGACCTGCAGCATTTTCAAACATGAAAATATCATCTGAGCGCCCCTCAATCCTGTCAATCCGTGTAAAGACCGAGCCGCAGGGACAAGGTTCAGGATTTTCCACCAAGATATCATTCAGCTCATATTGAAAAATTGGCTGAGAAGTCCGCTTAAAATCCGTAATTATTGGATAAAAGCGCCTATCATCCAAGTAGTTCTTATCTACATGGACAATATCTTCGTTTAGATGAAGATTCCCATGGACACAAGAGCAAGCTAGAAAGCCCTCGGTTGCTTGGTAGACCTGATCTACCTTTTTCATACCAAAACCTGCTTGAATCCTCTGCCGATCTGGCTCTTCCAAAATCTCTGCCACCGATACGACTTTGCTAGGAGCAATTTTCAAATTCCCTACCTGGACTTGTTTAGCTAGCTCCAAGAGCATTGATGCTGGTGCTACCAAAATCGTTGGCTGGTAAGCATTCAAGCGCTCTATGTGCTCTTCGGCTCCCTGAAAAGTATCAAAATACTCCAGAGAAATCAAGCCTGAATTGACAGTCTGATAGAGCTGGTTATCTGCTCGAAGAAAGAAGGCTATTTTGTGCCCAAAGAGTTTACCTTTAGGCAGCATCTTGGCCAAGATGGCTGCCGCCCACATACTGCGCTCCTTTTCAGTGGTAACAAATAAACCTCGGTGACCAGATGTTCCTGAAGACAGGCCGACAGCGATTTCTCCTATCATGGGACTGAAATCACGTGTCCGCTCGCTCTCCAGTGCCAAGGCTAACAACTCATCTCGATCCAGCCCCTGAGTATTGAGCTCATTGAAATGCTCCATCATAAAGGCCTTATTCATCTTAAAATCTGCTGGAATACCTGATTTGAAATAAGGTGATTCCTGCTGCAGAAATTCCCGATAGATTGCTAAAGCCTTGACTTGATAGCTTTCCAGGGCCTGTCGATTTTTAAATCGATTTCCCCAGCGCATGACGCTAAAGGTTTTTAGAAATGTTCCTAGTTTCATACAAAATTTGCTCCGCTCTCTCGGCCGGATCATGACTGACTAGCACCTGATAGCCGACAGCAATCAACTGCCGCAGCAAGGCCACACCAGCCATGTATTCTTCCTTGTTATCTTGGATTAGTGACGGCAAGAAACGCATCTGCTCCGTATAAGGCAACAGATCCACGCCCCAGCACAAATCAGCTCCGATAAACAGATGATAATCTGGCAAAAAGAGACAAGCTTGACCAGCGGCATGGCCATCAACTGAGGCCAGATATATACTGCCATCCCCAAACAAGTCAACTGTCTTGCGATAGAGGAATTCTGCTTGGACCTGCTGAGGTTCCACCACTTCCAACCGACTCTCAAAATCCTGCGGAAGAAATTCCTTGAAAATCAAATCCTTAAGCTTCCCACGCTTGTAAGTTTCGAAAACGGTCTTGGTCATAATAAAGCGGGCCTTGGGAAAGAAAGCGGCTCCGCCGATGTGATCTGGATGCAAGTGCGACAAGATGACATAAGAAATATCTTCTGGCGCAATTCCTTTTTGCTCAAGCAGACGATCTACACGCTCCTCTTCTGACATATCAACAGGCGTTCCCAGACCATAAAGCCAGTATTTGAAATTGGGCTTCAGAATAGCTGGAGAATAGCCAGTGTCATAGAGAATATAGCCTTTCTCACGATGCTTCAAGAAGAAAACGCCAGCTGGAAAAATCATTTTTTTCTTGGCAACTCCCTTAAACATCTGCTGCAAGTGACTGCTGCAGCGCCCAGGCTGAAGATACTCAATTTTCTCGATAATGTTGGACATATTTTGCAATCCCTTCACTGATTGTCAACTTGGGTTGATAGCCCAAATCCCTTACTGCTGCTGATATATCCAGAGTTTGACTGTAACGCATTAAGTAATAAGTGTAAAGAGTCAGAGGAGGCTCTTTTTCAATATTAAAAAAGCGATAAAAGCTTTCAAAGCCCTGTGCCAGAAGACCTAGAAAAGCAGCAGGCAACTTAATATAACGTTTACGAACCTGTAAACCTTCCAAAGCTTCATCCAGCATATCTTTGAAACTACGGGATTCTCCGTTGGTAATGTTGTAAACTTGTCCTTGCGCTGCTGGAATTTCCAAAGCTAGACGAACAGCCAAGGCCACATTTTCCACACAGGTCATGTCCATCATTTGCTGGCCATTTCTGATAAGTGGAATCGCCAGTTTTTGACTTAAGCGCAGAATCCTAGGAAAGATACTGGTATCTCCAATACCAAAAAGCCCTCTAGGACGCAAGATAACTGATGGAACTTGAGGATAACTTCGGACAATCCGCTCAGCCATGAGCTTGCTTTTGATATAAAAATTCAGCTCATTCTCCTGAGGAGCAGCCTCTTCTTTGATAGCAAGTTGGTCACGCGGCGCAGCATAAACACTCGGAGAGGAAATATAGACCAGTCGTTGCACTCCAAAATGTCGGCAGGCTTCCATAACCAACTTGGTTCCTACTACATTGGTCTGATAAAACTGCTCCCAGGGTCCCCAAATCGTTGAGAGAGCACCAGCGTGCACCACTGCATCCACTCCTTCGCAGGCTGCAAAAATTTCTTCTTCTCTGGTAAAATCTCCAGCAAAAAACTCTACTGAAGGACCTTCTAACTGCCGACCAGCCTTCAGATTACGACCAAAAGCCCGCACCTGATAGCCTTGTTCAGCCAGCTCTTCAACAACATACTTTCCTAGAAAGCCAGTCGCTCCTGTCACTAGAACCTTCATCGCTACTCCTTTCATACAATTTTCTGTTTCTGTCTTGTCCCCATTATACACCATTTCAGCAAATCTTCCGTAAAAAAGCTGGAAAAAATCTTTACAAAGTGTCTCACCTGATTGGATAGGAGCAGAAAGAAATCAACCAATTTCTGAAAAATATCTGTCTCCTTTTCCTTGCTCTTAGTTATAGAAAATTGAGCAAACTCAAGTTTTCGTCAACCTTTTTAGTTAAAATCAGCTTTATTAGTTCACTGAGAATATTAAAAAAGAAGCCGGTTTCCCGGCTTCTGAACAAATACAAATTAAAGCATTTTGTTGTAGAATTCAACGATAAGTGCTTCGTTGATTTCTGGGTTGATTTCGTCGCGCTCTGGAAGGCGAGTCAATGAACCTTCTAATTTTTCAGCATCAAATGATACGAATGCTGGACGTCCAAGAGTTGCTTCAACAGCTTCAAGGATTGCAGGCACTTTCAATGATTTCTCGCGAACTGAGATCACTTGACCTGGAGTTACGCGGTATGATGGGATATCAACGCGTT
>ERZ772972.841-NODE-841-length-11356-cov-2.548359_pt1 | contig 11356 bp, 8 predicted proteins | sample MGYA00580673_ERZ772972 | MGnify/ENA primary metagenome ERZ772972 (study PRJEB29015, sample SAMEA2738051) | human oral metagenome | biome: human oral; feature: human-associated habitat; material: saliva | place: China | collected 2229 ... | reverse complement strand
ATCTTCATGAAAATAAATTCTTTTTTTCATGAAAATAATTCGCAGGAGAAGCCTGTTGTGCTATTGCGCTACCTTCTTTTTGGTTAGTAAACACATACAATTTAGTGATAATAAAAGCTGTATTTTGTCGTTTGTTATCCTTCTTTTTATTTATATTTGCAAGTGAAATTAATTCTATATATGATATGAAACAAGTCTGTAAGTTAATTCTTTATTTGTTCTGTGTGGCAATAGTGCTAACTGGCTGCCGTGATAAAGTACAGTCAAAAGCTGAAACTGCAGACTCTTTGGCTGCAGTAGGGCAGAGGGTGAGTCGTATATCAAAGTCGAAAAAGAAAGAAGATATGCGTCAGTATGATGTTGCTGACCAGAAGCGAATAACTGATTTCATTCCCAAAGGTTATAAGATTTTTGAGAAGGTATCGGGTGACTTGAACAAAGATGGGCTTGACGACTGCGTGTTAATTATCAAGGCAACTCGTAAGGATGGCTTCGTAAAAGATTTTAAAGACGAGGTGGTTGACCGAAACCGCAGGGGGATTATCATACTGTTTACCGAGAAAGATGGTTATAAACTTGCATCGAAGAATTACAATTGCTTCTCATCAGAGAATGAAGATGGGGGTGTTTATTTTTCTCCAGAGTTGGGTGTAATCATAAAGGATAGTAAACTGTATTTACATTATTACCATGGCAGATATGGTTATTGGGAGTATTGTTTCCGTTATCAGAACTCAGATTTTATGCTTATAGGCTATGAAGCGTCTCATGATCGTGGACCAGTAGCCTTATTTAAAACGAGCATTAACTTTCTTACAGGTGTTGAATATGATGATGAGAATATCAATGCTGACAAGTTTGATGCAGATTCTGATGATGATCCAGTGGATGATGAGGTATTCAAGAGGACCGTCGTTAAACTGAAGAAGAAGCCGTTAATGAAGCTTTCGGAAATAGAAGATTTTGACGACTTAAAGTTGAATTAGCTGAATATTGATTATTATCAATAGAAGAAATATATTTTTAGTGCAATGAATAAAACCATAATAGGACTTGTATTAGCTGTTTTTATGTTAGTTGGCTGTTGCGATAAGACATGGTGTATAGGTTTTGCGGCTGACTTGTTAGTTGTGACTCCACAACCTATGAAGAAGAATTCAGGCTCCATGATAATAGATAAAGGAAGTCACATATCTGTTACTGGTCAGCAACAGATAATAGGTTTTATCCCTAAGGGTTATAAGCTATTTGACAAGGTTTATGGTGACTTGAATAAAGATGGGCTTATGGATTGCGTGTTAATCATCAAGGCTACACGCAAGGATAGCTTTGTGAACGATCGTGATGGTCATAAGGTTGATCGTAATAGGCGTGGGATTATAATATTGTTTACGCATGGTAATGGTTATAAGTTAGCTTTGAAAAATGAAAGTTGTTTCTCTTCAGAGAATGAGGATGGAGGATGTTACGATCCTCCTGAGTTGAACGTTAGCATAAAAGACAGCAAACTTTATCTACACTATAATTATGGTAGATATGGTTTTTGGGAGTATTGCTTTCGCTATCATTCATCTGACTTTATGCTGATAGGTTATGAAAAGTCGCGTAATTATGGTGCAAAGGTCTTTGCGCGATTAAGCATCAACTTTCTGACAGGCATTAAATTTGTGGATAAGAACATCCATGGAGATGACTATGAAAAGGAAACAGAACTTAAACGCGCCATCTATAAACTACCGAGAAAGCCGCTGATGAGACTTTCAAAGATACGTGATTTGGATGAAGTTAGCTTTGCTGAATAGTTTAATCTGCAATAAAATAAAGGCAATTAGAAGGTCTGATAAACCTTATAATTGCCTTTATAGTTGTTATGCCGTGATAAGCTTGGTAGTCTGATAACTTACTACGCCTATCATGTTCTATCTCTTTTAGTCAGAGTTAGAGGTGGGTATTATCCCACCTGACTACCCGGTTTCACCTCACCCATGGTTGTAGTAACGGTGAGGGAGCCATCGAAGTTGACAGCTGAGAGAATCATTCCCTGACTTTCGATGCCCATCATCTTGCGAGGAGTAAAGTTCGCAACGAAGAGAACGTCCTTACCTGTGAGCTGCTCTGGCTCGTAGTAGGCTGCAATACCACTGAGGATAGTGCGCTCAACACCTGAACCATCGTCGATAGTGAACTGCAAGAGCTTCTTACTCTTCTTCACTCTCTCACACTTGATGATATGTCCTACACGGATATCGAGCTTTTCGAAGTCCTCGAAAGGAATATCCTTCTTAATTGGTTCAGCCTTGTAGGAAGCGGCTTCGTTAGCCTTCTTAGTCTCTTCTAACTTACGCAACTGAGCGTCGATAGCCTCATCCTCAATCTTCTCGAAGAGCAGTTCTGGCTCTGCCAACTGCTTACCAGCTGGGAGAAGGTCGGTAGAACCGAGTTCACTCCAGTCATACTCCGTCATGTTAATCAGTTCACGAAGCTTCTTACTGCTGAATGGCAAGAATGGTTCGAAGGCAATACTGAGGTTGGCAACGAGCTGAAGCGAGATGTTGAGAATGGTCTCTACGCGCTTAGGATCGGTCTTCCAGAGCTTCCAAGGTTCTGTCTCTGCAATGTATTTATTACCGATGCGAGCAAGGTTCATCGCCTCCTTCTGTGCCTCACGGAACTTAAAGATATCGAGATAAGCCTCTACCTTTGCCTTAACATCCTTGAACTCTTGGATAGTCTGACGGTCAATCTCTTCCAATTCACCACAAGCAGGAACCACACCGTTCCAATACTTCTTTGTTAATTGCAATGCACGGTTAACGAAGTTACCATAAACAGCAACGAGTTCTGAGTTGTTACGCTCTTGGAAGTCTTTCCAAGTGAAGTTGTTATCTTTGGTTTCTGGTGCGTTAGCAGTCAGTACATAGCGTAGCACATCCTGCTTTCCTTCAAAGTCGCGGAGGTACTCATGGAGCCATACCGCCCAGTTCTTACTTGTAGAAATCTTATCATCTTCAAGGTTAAGGAACTCATTTGAAGGTACGTTATCAGGCAAAATATAATCGCCATGAGCCTTCAACATAGTTGGGAAGATAAGACAGTGGAACACGATGTTGTCCTTTCCAATGAAGTGAACAATACGTGTCTCTGGGTCTTGCCACCACTTCTGCCAGTTGCCAAAGTGCTCTGGATCCTTTTCGCAAAGCTCCTTTGTGTTTGAAATATAGCCGATAGGTGCATCGAACCATACGTAAAGAACCTTGCCCTCGGCTCCCTCTACTGGTACAGGAATACCCCAATCAAGGTCGCGGGTCATAGCACGTGGCTGGAGATCCATGTCTAACCAGCTCTTACACTGACCATAAACGTTTGGTCGCCACTCCTTATGATCCTCCAAAATCCACTGCTTCAGCCACTCTTGATAGTCATTCAAAGGTAGGTACCAGTTCTTAGTACTCTTGATGATTGGCTGTGAGCCAGAGATTGTTGAGTGTGGATTCTTCAACTCCATAGGGCTAAGATCGCTACCACACTTCTCGCATTGGTCGCCATAAGCATTCGGATTGCCACAGTGAGGACACTCACCCATGATATAACGGTCGGCAAGAAACTGGTGAGCTTCCTCATCATAGTACTGCTCACTCTCCTGTTCAACGAGCTTACCGTCATCATATAGTTTACGGAAGAAGTCAGAAGCAAATTTGTGGTGGGTCTCACTTGTCGTACGACTATAGATGTCGAAGGAGATACCAAACTCTTCAAAAGAGTCCTTTATCAACTTATGATAACGGTCACATACGTCTTGTGGGGTGATTCCTTCCTTCTTAGCACGGATGGTGATAGGCACACCATGTTCGTCACTACCACCAATGAAAGCAACTTCACGCTTCTTCAATCGGAGGTAACGAACGTAGATATCGGCTGGAACATATACACCAGCAAGGTGTCCTATATGTACACCACCATTCGCGTATGGCAATGCTGCGGTGACAGTGGTGCGCTTAAATTTCTTTTCTTCCATATCTGTTTGATTATTTATTTTCTACTGCAAAGTTACAGTAAATAAGGTAAATGACAAAGGAAATGGGTGTGTAACGTGATAATAAACTTTTGTTACTCTGACGGATGGGGTTTATATGACCATCCGATAAGCATTTAGAAAGTTATTATAGGCTGCTATTAAGCGAAGAGTTTGATGCTTAAAACGTTGGCATTTACTGATAATACTTCTCTTTGTGATAACTCTTTGTTACAAAGGAAGGTCAAAACTCATCTGTTCTTGTGTAATAGGGTGAGTGAATTCAAGGTGTATTGCATGCAGCCATAGGCGTTCAGACCGTTGCCCATAGAGGTTATCGCCAATGATAGGAGTTCCCAATCCGTCTGGATGAGCACAATGAACGCGCAGTTGATGGGTACGACCAGTCAGCGGATAGAGTTCAATCTTTACCGCTTCCAATGCTTCTTTGCCGTATGTTGTCTTACCGATAATACGATATTCGGTGATAGCAGGCTTTCCATTAGTTCTATCAACACGCTGTCGAGGTCGGTCATTTGGGTCGGGAGAAAGCGGAAGTTCTATTCGTCCCTCTGCTGGTAACTGCTTGTCGAGAACAGAGAGAGGAAGCAAGGCAACATACTTCTTCTTTACAGTCCGCCCAATAAACTGTGCTTGCAAAGCCTTATGAACCTCAGAGGTACGAGCAACAACAAGCAAACCACTTGTCGCCATGTCTAATCGATGTACCATGAATGCATCGCTCTTACCCTTCCATCGCTCCTTTAGAATACTATAAACAGATGGCTGACAGCTCTTTCCTGGTACAGAAAGTAAGCCTGATGGCTTGGCAATGACTGCAAGATAATCGTCTTCATAGAGTGTTTGTAGTCCTTCAGAAGGCATTGTTTCTGTTTCATTATTTGTCCTATCGCAATCCTTATAGTCAACATCTATCCCTTCCAACATCCACTCCAAGATAGGTTTACACTTTCCATTGCAAGCAGGATAATAGTTTCCATGCTGTCTTATCTCGGTCTTTGGCGATGGTCCCCACCAGAACATAGCCATGCTAATAGGCTTAAAACCATGCAAAAAGGCATATTGTAAAAGCTTTGGTTCACAGCATTCACCTGCGCCAGAGGGTGGAAGTAGCGAAGCTGCAAGATACTCTTTTGCAGCACGCTCAGCAGTGTTAGCACTTGTTATATGAGCAGCCTTCGTACGTGCAGGACTGTTCTTCAGATAGTAATCACGGAAGATATCAAGCAAGTTTTTATGTTCTCCGCGTGCATTAACGAGTGAGAACTGAGAGAAAAGCCAACGTTGCAGACGATCAGACTTCATTTTTCGCTCTCGTTTCCATGCTGTTATCTGTTCCTGATAGGCGTTTACGATGGTTTGTGCAGCGGTAATCTGCTCTGTATAAGTCTTTTTCTTACGTTGCAATTCGGCTTTAAGAAACTGGCTCTGACGTGTCATCTCGTTTCGTTCTGCCTCTGAAATAAAAGCCTCCTTACGACGTTTATCACGTAAGAACTTAGCTCCTTGCATCACTTTCCGTGCTTCTTCGATAACCTTTTCAGCCTTCTGTCGGATTGTCTTTAAGTTTTCTTGCGCCTGTCGATAGGCTGTTGAAGCTTTTAGTTGGGCTATCTTTTGATTCAGTTGGGTAATCTCAGCCTCATGAATCTTGAAGTAACCATCTGGCTGGAGATAGTCGAAAACAGCTGGAACAAAGTCTTCTCCTTCATCATCAATCTGTCCTGAGTAGGCTTGCAGATAGCCAACTTCTCCGTTTCGTTCAACAATCAGAACGCCATACATCTTTCCTTCGGTAGGTTCAATAGGAAGGTTTGCCTGCAACTGCTTGACTGCTGCACGGCAAAGATTGTCTGGTTCGTAATCAAAAGGATTATTAAACCGAGCGGGTAGGGTCTGTTCTGATTGTATAGGGTGAAACTTCATAATGCAAAGGTAAGGAATAGTTGACGAGTAAACAAGTTTACGTGTGAACAAGTTGCTTGTTTTGGAGTTGACAAGTAGACAAGTTCACGGGTGTACAAGTTGCTTGTTTTGGAGTTGACAAGTAGACAAGTTTACGAGTGAACAAGTTACTTGCTTTTGAAACACATGAGATTATTGGAGAAATGAAAAGTAACAATAGAAGAAAAAAATATGCTTTTCTCTGAGAAAAACATTACTTTTGTCGTTATGAAAAAATTCTTACTTGTATTTCTAATGCTGATATGCTGTGGTTTATCTGTGATGGCACAGCAACAGAACGAAGGTGGGAAGACCCGCCCAAAGGTAGGTCTTGTGATTGGTGGCGGTGGTGCGAAAGGTGCTGCAGCCATAGGAATACTGAAAGAATTGGAGCGGGCACAGATACCAGTCGATTATATTGCAGGAACAAGTATAGGAGCGATTATAGGCGGATTATATTCTCAGGGCTATCGTGCAGACGACCTCGAAACACTCTTTTGTTCGCAGAATTGGCTGGCACTCTTGTCAGATAGAGATACAACACTTGTCGGAAAGGTCTATAAGGAAGCAGATGGCGTGGTTTATATCTTCGGTTTTCCTGTACGGAGGAAGGCTGATGCGAAAGTGAAGAAAGGCTTTGGAATGTTACATGGCGACCACATCTGTAATTTTCTTGACTCTCTTGTTCGTAATTCTCCAGTACAACGTGGTACCGTTGAGAAGGCCATTCCCTTCTCGTGTGTAGCCTTTGACATTCGTCGTCAACAAGAAGTAGTACTCGATACAGGTTCTTTGGTGCGTAATATGCGTGCCAGTATGGCTATCCCCGGTGCGTTCAAACCAGTACGGATAGACACGTTGATGCTGGTAGATGGCGGTATGGGAAATAATCTTCCGGTAGATGTTGTGCGAAATATGGGGGCAGATATTGTTATTGCAATCGACCTTCATCAGCAGAAACATGATGATTATCGTTCGCCTTTTGGCTTTCTGAAGGGTATGGGAGGTATTTTGAAATGGTTGGCGGAACGTCCTGATATTAAGAAATATAATGTCAATCGAACGCAAGCAGACCTTTACATTAATCCTGATTTAGGTCCTTATGGTCTTACTAATTTCAGTACAAAGGCTATAAAAGCTATTCTTCAAATAGGCGAGGAGACTGGATTGCAGTATCGAACACAGATGGAAACTTTCATGAAAGACCACCAACGATGAATTATTTTCATGAAAAAAAATATTTTTCTTCATGAAAGTAAATATTTCTTTTCACGTAAATAAATCTTTTTGTTCATGAAAATAACTTGCAACAATGCTGTTTTAGGGCTTTCAAAACAGCATTGTTAGACTTGAAAAATCATCTTTTTAAAAGGCTTAAAGTTACCTTTTCTTCGTTCCACAGCTATCTTGTATGCGCTCATAAAACTGTCCGAGGATGTTGAGCATATCATCGGGCAAATAGCTGATAGCCTTTTCAATCATCCATTCTGGTACCTGATAATAGGCTTCAGCAACCGCACCAGCAATGCAAGCCTTCGTGTCTGTATCGCCATCACATAGTACAGCGAGGCGGATGGTTTCCTCGAAACTATTGGCATCCATGAAACAGCGCAGTGCCATCGGTACGGTTTCCTGACAGGTTCCATCAAAATGTCCTTCAGAACCAATCTTCTTAATATCCCGCATAGGTGGCAGTTTATATCCAAAGAACTTCTTAACTTTTCGCTCCAAATCCGACTTAGAGAAGCGCATCAAGCGCAGCCAATAAATCGCTTCAGCAATACATTGTGCGCCTTTAATGCCTTCGGGGTGGTTATGACTTATGATAGCACTCTTCTTGGCTTCCTCAATTACATCTTCCCATTCGTCAAAGAGCCAGCCAATAGGGCTGACACGCATGGCAGATCCATTGCCACATGAATCCGTAGGCTGTGGATTGTCGGAGTTGATCCATTGATAAAATCGCTTACCATATCCGCCCATTGGGTCTGGATAACGACGACACCAATCGAGCAGACTCTCCTGATAGTCACGTTCATTCAGCACCGCATCGGCAATAGCGATGGTGCAGATCGTATCATCTGTGTAAGAACAATCGGGTGTAAAAAGCTCAAACCCTTGTTGTGGAGTTGCTCCGAATTCGAAGCGTGAGCCAACGATATCTCCTATAATAGCACCAATCATGAAGTTTCTTTTTAGTCTCTCCGTTGCTTGAGAGGGGATTGAAAAATACTATGGGGGTATATGTTTCCTTTGGGTTGTTAGTAGTAAATCTATGTAAAAAATGATAATCAGACTCTTCTCTCTTACAAGGGAGAGGATAAGAAATGAAATATAGTACTCCGACCGGGAATCGAACCCGGATCAAAGGTTTAGGAAACCTACGTTCTATCCATTGAACTATCAGAGCGAGTTTTTCAAGCTTTACTTTGCTATCGTAGGATAGCTGTGCAATAGCTCTTGTCTGCAAAGTTAGGAAAAAAAAGTTATATATAGTGTGAAACAATTGATTTTTTACCTTTCCCTTATCGTTCTTGCTGGTGTTTTTTACCTAAATAAGGCTGTATCAAGAGGCATTGTGTGCTACTTGATACAGCCAGTCTTATTGTTGTAAAAGTAGGATGCTACTTACGTTTATGCCCCGTGGAAGAGATACTCCTTCTGAATGTCTTGTGTCATCAGCGTAAAGAGCTTCTCTTGTAGGCGGTCGGCAAGGTCGAGTGCACTGTTAAGAATCTTGTCAGAGAACGCCTGTAACATGTCTTGTGCATGGAGAGGTTGTGTCTTATAGATGCGTAGATACTCTTCTTCCATCTCACGTTGACGTTGGTCGGTCTCTGCTTCAAACTTAGCATACGCCTCTTTGATGATAGGAGCATACTTGTTATAGTTGGTCATACCCAATACCATTATCTTGCGGAACTTCCAATAAGCTGAGTCATCACTTGACTCGCCATTACCCTTCGTGTAAGCCTCTGGATAAGAAGTGATGCCCTGATAGAGTGGGAGGAACACACCGAGGTCTGCCATTCCCATAGCAACATAATTCACACAACCGATAGCCTGTGGCAGTTCTGGGCGTACCTGCAAGAGGTGGGTCTGTGTGGTACGGAAGATAGAAACTGGGCGATAAGGCTCCTTTGGATTGCTATTGAGATATGGGTCGTGCTCCGTATTGTCGTAGTGGAAGCGGAATGCAGTGCGGAGTTCGGTCAGTGTGACCTTGTGCGCAGCCTTAGCAAAGACAGGGAAGGTGTTTTTTGCTACGTCATTCTTTATCTCTGGAGAGAATAACTGCTGCAAACCCCATACACGTGGGTAGTTATAAGTAGTGTCGAGTTTGATATCACGTGCGTAAGCCTCATGGAAATCGAAGGCACCCTGTGCTGGATTGTAGAGTCCATGCTTCTCTGCAAACTCAATCAAGTCGGCTGATGCGAGGTAATTCTCCTTATCATTCGGATCGTAGGTGCGGAAACGACTCTGGTTACCAGTTACGAAGTACTGATCCTTTGGCATACGGCAAGCCAACCAGCGATGGCCACAAGCTGTCTCCAAATACCATATCTCCTTGCTATCAACAAAGCCAATACCGAAGCCTTCAGCAATACCATATTTCTCGATGAGCATACCCAATCGCTCAACACCTTCACGGGCGGTACGGATGTAAGGTAGGGTAATGTTGAAGACAGAGTTTTCTGCCACACCATTCTCTACCAATGGGTCGTGTTTCAATACCTCGTCATTGCTGAAGATACTCTCCGTGGCACTCATGCCGACACCTGCCGTGTTGAAACCAGCACTACCCCAATGGCCGTGAAGATTATACGGAGAAAGGGCAGAATAGCCCAAAGCCTTCTCTGGAAGTTCGCAACGAAAAGGACTATCTTTGGCAACGAACTCGCGTGGACCATTGTCCGTATCTTCGAATATCTCGTAGTTCTTTGCTTCCATAGCGTCCCAGTCTTCTGAACGCGCTACTATCATAGAACCATCAGCAGTCTGTTCTTGACCAACGATGATGGTTGTACACTCTGATGGGAGTTTGTGCTCTATTTGCACATTGTTTGTTTTCATAAGCTTAAAAGTCTTAGTTCTTATTGTTAATTACTGATGACAAAAATAGTAAATAATCGTGGAAGTGGTGTAAGAAGTTAGGATAAAAATGATAAATAAGGGCTGTGAAGAGGCAAAATACCCATATATGGTTAATACTACAGCATCTTTTATAGCGTTCAAGGTTGGGATATAGAGAGAAAAGTGTTATTTTTGCAGTGTGTGATATATAATAATACTGTTTGCTGATAGGCAATAAAAACGTGATTATGAAGAAAGTTAAGTCTCTTTTCTTTTTGTTGAGTCTTTGCATGATACTTCTCTCTTGTACCGATAAGAAGCCTGTTAGTCAGGCGCAGGAGTCGTCTGTACAGCAGGAAGATAGTGTTTGTGTAAAGAAGGTTGATAGTGTTAAGGTTGCAAAGAAGACACCACTAACATATAAGATTCTTGTTCCTTTTAATTATCGTTTATGTAATCCAGATACGATAATCAACCGAAATTGGGTTGAACTCTGTAAAGATGGGAAGGATTATTATGTTGGTAAAGCTCGGTATAGTATTGATATGAGAGAGGATGAGTGTTCAAGTACCATTCCAACATACCTATCAGAAAAACGAAACACGATATTGTTTGTCAATCAGTTGCCAATAAAGAAGGGAAAAGTTAAGATTGCTGATGTTGCATTTTCAGATAGTACTTACCTGGAACCAGGCTCTGTAAGGAATTTTACTTTTGCTGGGAAGCATTACAAGTTAGAGGCAAAGGCGCAGGGAGAAAGCCAATTAAAGAACTATACAGTATTGCTGAATGGAGAACGAATTGTTAGAGAGGCAAGGGTTGATGCAGCAAGTTTTGCGCTTCTGTTTGCAGGTGACTTGGATGGAGATGGGAAGTTAGACCTTGTTCTTTCCTTACCTACAGATTATGAGGAACTCCGTGTTGCCTTGTTCTTATCATCTTGTGCGCCCCCTGGTTTGCAAATGGGTAAAGTCGCAGAGATAGAGGATGACTTCAGTTGTTAAGCCCTTCTTGTTTTTTATTCGTTGTATAATGGATATTAGATAAAAAGTATTATATTTGTAAAGTGTTTGAAACAGAGATAACAAGATATCATGAGTTGGTAGTAGAGTATCAAGAAAAGATAGTGCTGCCAATGGGAAAGAAGGCGTTTAGAGAGTATTCTGAAATCCTTTTTTCCTGCCATAGCTGTGGTATAGAAGGGTCTTCTTTCTCAGTGGATGATACACGTTGTCTGTTTGAAGAGCAGTTAGATTATCTAAAGTGTGATTCTATTTGTATATAATCTCATTTTAATTATTT